>Ga0233425_10001113_pt1 | contig 62708 bp, 56 predicted proteins | sample Watercolumn_Towu_2_FD_181712 | JGI IMG/M metagenome (GOLD analysis project Ga0233425, IMG submission 181712) | Freshwater microbial communities from Lake Towuti, South Sulawesi, Indonesia - Watercolumn_Towuti2014_140_MG | ecosystem: Environmental > Aquatic > Freshwater > Lake | place...
CGACGCGAGCGACGACCTCGAGCTTCACGCCCGGAGCCTCCCCGACGACAGCCGCGTCACCGCGTGGGTCCACCGGAGGCCGCGGAGCATCGTGCTGGATCTCTCCCTGGTCTCGCCGGTCGGCGGGTATTTTTTCGAACAATCGGGATCGATGGTCACCCTCGACGTGGGAGAACGGTCGAAGCGCGCCGAGCTCCGTATGCTCGCCGACGAGGTCGAGGCGCCGCTCGCGGACCGCGTGGAGGAAAAGGCGATCGACCAGCTCGACAAGCTCTTCGCCGCGCGGAGGATCGACGACCTCAGAAAAATCCTGGTCAAGGAGCGGAGCGGACCGCGGCCGGAGGTCACCCTGCTCAGGAGCGGTGACCTCGCCTTCGTCGCAGGGGACTTCGATGCGGCGAAGACCATCTACGCGGAGACCACGAGGATGTACCGGCGCCGGGGTGCGGGGATGCTGGCCAAGACCCGCCTCGGCGAGATCTGCTTCTTCACGGACTCCTGCCCGATCATCCAGGACTTCTCGTTCCTCGCGCCCCTCGGGGCGAGGCCGGAACGCGCGACCATGCAGGCGTGGCTCCTCAGCGCACGCCTGGCGTTCTGGCACGGGGACTTCGAGGAAGCGTTGCTCCGCGGCCGTGAGCTCGCCAGCGTGGGGATCGATCCGGAGCTCGAGGGTCGGGCCCGCCGCATCCGCGACCAGGCGTTCGCGGCGCTGCTCCTCCAGGCCGCACGGAGGGCGAACCACGACCAGGTCGCCGAGATCGCCCTCACCCATCACGACCTGATGGCGTCGCATCCGGCCATCGAGATCCTGGCACCCGTGGTGTCCGACGCCATGATGCGTCATGAGCTCCCCGACCAGGCCGCGGACGTGCTCCAGGCCCTTGTCTCGGGGAGCGCGTCGGACGAGGTGGTGGTGGAGTACGCCGCGAACCTGGCTCGGGCCTACGCCGGGGCCGGGAAGCTCTATCGCGCGACACAGGTCGTCGATTTCGCCCTCGCCGTGGGACCGCGCGAGGGACGGGAACTCGACGACCTCAGGGAGCTCCAGGCCAGGATCGCGGTTGCCCAGAGGCGGGGGCGCGACGCTGTCGCCGCCGTCTCCCGGCTGCACGCGAGCGACCCCGGCCTCCACCTCCTCGCTGCGGAGTCCGCCCTGTTCCACGAGGCGGGCACGGACGCGGTGCCGGTCCTCGATCGCCTGTCGCACGACGGGGTACCGCTCGGACTGAAGGCCGCCGTCGAGCTGGCCCGGGCCGAGGGACATCTCATCGTCGGGGCCCCGGATGCCGCAGACCTCATCGCCAAGGTCCTCGAACGGACACGGCCGTCGCCGGAGACAGCCCGCCTGGCCTACCTGCGCGCACGCCGACTCGAGACGGATGGCAAGGTCGAAGGCGCGAGCACGGCATACGCCGCGGTCTCGGGAGATCCGATGTGGGAGCGTCTTGCGCGGGTCGCCCTCTCGGACTTCGAGCTCGCCGCGAAGGCAGCTCCGCCGGCAGCGCCACCCGGGAAAGCCGCCAGGGCGCGCCGCCGTCCGCGAGGCGATGCCAAGACAGGTGGGTCGCCCGCGGGCGGAGCACCCGAGTCGCAGCCCCTCCCGCAGGCCGGGCCGGACGGATCGGCCGCACCTCGGCCCGCGGAGCAGGAGCCGGTGAAGGCGGCGGCCGGGAAGACCGTTGGAGACGCCGTGGTCGAGCGCGTCGAGGAAGTCGGGGAGCAGCAGCCCATCGAGGGGCAGCCGAGCCCCGCAGACGGAGGTGAGCCATGAGCCAGCTTTTCGAGAGCGTACAGCCCCTGTCCTTTGCCCTGGACTACCACGTCGCCAGGCACAACCTGATCACGTCGAACATCGCCAACGTGGACACCCCGGGGTTCCGGCCTCGCGAGATCACGTTCGAGAACGAGCTCGAGCGCCTTGGCGGGTCGCTCCCAATGCAGGAGACCCGCGAGGGGCATCTCCCGCGTCCGGACGCGCCGGGGCCGGGCAGCATGCGTGTGTACGAGGAGACGTGGGCGTCACCGGGAGCGGACGGAAACTTCGTCCGGCTCGAGCTCGAGATGTCGCGGCTCCAGGCCAACTCGGTCCGGTACCGTGCCGCCACGCAGATGGTCGCGCAACATCTCGGGATGCTGCGGTACTCCATCACGGGCAGGAGGTAGGGGAGCCATGAACCTGTTCAGCGCCATGGAGATCATCGCGTCGGGGCTCTGCGCGCAGCGGACCAGGCTGAACCTCGTGGCCTCGAACCTGGCCAACGCCCAGACCACCCGCACTCCGGAGGGTGGACCGTACCGCAGGCGTGATCCGGTGTTCGTCACCAGCCCGGTGACGACCCGGTTCCAGGAGCTTCGCGGCGACCCGCTGGCGCAGCACGCGTCGCTCGTCGATGTCTCGGAGGTGGCGGTGGACGACACGCCGCCACGGATGGTCTACGACCCCGAGCACCCTGACGCGGACACGCTGGGCTACGTCCAGATGCCGAACATCAACGTCATCGAGGAGATGGTGAACATGATGACCGCCTCTCGAGCGTACGAGGCGGGCGTCACGGCCATGCAGACCGTCCGGAGCCTCGCCGAGGCGGCGCTACGATTGGGGCAGTCATGAGCACGTTCATCGTTCCGCTGGAGTCGTCGCTCGTCCGCGAGCTGGGGATGACGGAGGTCGGGGGCGGCACGCCGGGCCCGGCTCCAGTCCGAAACGAGCAGGGAGCCGCGTTCGTCGACCTGCTCCGTGAGATGGTGGGGGAGGCTGACCAGTCCCTGCACCAGGCCGACGAGATGACCACGAGCTTCGCGCGCGGTCAGCAACACGACCTGCACGGCACGATGATGGCGCTCAACCAGGCCAACATCAGGCTCCAGCTCGTCAACGAGACGCGCAACTACCTGCTCGAGGCCTACCGCGAAGTGATGCGCATGACCGTGTAGTGCGGAGGGTGGTGTCGTGAAAGAGCGGTTCTCCCGGATGCTCACCCAGCTCAGGCAAGGGTGGGGGAAGCTGCCGGCGGTGGCGAAGGCGGGCCTCGTGGTGCTGTGCGCCGGCCTCCTCGCGTTCAGCGTCTGGCTGTCCGTGCGCTCCGACGAGGGGCCTTACGAACCGCTCTTCGGTCAACCCATCGAGCTGGAGCAGGCCGCCAGGATCCGCGACCACCTCGAGACGCGAGGCATCCCGTACCGGATCGGCTCGGACGACGCCATACTCGTCCCGAGGGACCGCAAGCGAGAGCTGGTCATGCAGCTCGCCACCGAGGAGCTCCTGCCGACGACCGCCATCGGCTGGGAGATCTTCGACGAGCAGCGCTTCGGGGCCAGCGACTTCGAGCAGCGAGTCAACTTCCAGCGCGCGCTCGAGGGCGAGCTCGTCCGGACCATCCGCACCATCAAGGGTGTCGAGCGGGTCCGGGTCCACCTGAGCCTGCCCAAACGATCAATCTTCCGCGAGGAGGAGACGACGCCCTCGGCGTCCGTGACCCTCGGCCTCAGACCCGGGACCGCGCTCGGCACCAAGCACGTGGCGGGCATCCAGGAGCTCGTCGCTCGGAGCGTCGAACGGCTCGAGCCCGGCCGTGTCGCGGTCTTCGATGAGAGCGGCCAGAAGCTCAGCCAGGACCCGGACCAGAGCACCGGGACCCACGCGCTCGACTACCAGGCCCATTACGAGCAGGACCTCGAGAACCGCCTCGTCGACATCCTCGAGCGCACCATCGGCGAGGGACATGCCGTCGTCCGGGTCCACGCCGAGTTCGACTTCACCCAGACCGAGGAGATGCAGGAGAGCTACGACCCCGAGCGGTCGGTGATCCGGAGCGAGCAGATCGTCCGGGAAGCGGCGGGAGAGGGGGCCGAGCAGGTCGGCGGGATCCCAGGGGTCCGGTCCAACCTCCCGGGTGGGCCCGGGCCTCAGAAGGCGCCGGGCGGAGCCAACAGCCGCCGCGAGTCGGAGACCCGGAACTACGAGGTGGACAAGGTGGTCCGCCGGGTGACGAACCCGGTCGCCGTGCTCAAGCGGCAGTCGGTGGCCGTGCTCGTGGACGGCCGGTGGGAGGAGCCGGCGAGCGAGTCCGGGGAGCGGACCTTCACGCCCCGGGACGCGGGGGAGCTCGACCGGCTGGCGTCGCTCGTCAAGCGCGCCGTCGGGTTCGATCCCGAGAGGGGCGACACCGTCGATATCCAGAGCATGCGGTTCGTGAGCACCGAGGAGACCGCACCCTCCGGTGTGACGACCACGGCGCCCACGGGCCTGCCCGGGTGGATCACGTGGGCCGGGGTGGCGGCAGCCGCGGTGCTGGTCCTCGCCGTCGTCGTCGTGCTGGCGCTCAGGCGCCGCCGCGTTCCGGGGCTCTCCGAGGAACCCCGCACCGTCAAGGAGCTCGAGGCCGCGATGGAAGGCGAGGTGGGCGCACGAGCCCTCGTGCCCGGGGCCGTGCCCGTTCCGGGCGCCCTCCCGGGCCGGGTCAGTGTCGAGGACGGCGAAGAGATCCGCCGCGAGGCTGTCACTCTGGTGACCCAGGACGCGGCAGCGGCAGCGCGTGTCATCCGCGCCTGGCTCTCCGAGGAACCGGAGCGGCAAGAGGCCGCGAGCAGGAGGATCTGACCGATGGAGTCGAGCGAGCATGCGGCACCGCTGAGCGGCAGCGAACGGGCGGCCATCCTCCTGCTCGGGCTGGAAGAGGAGGTCGCCTATCGCATCCTGCAGGAGCTGTCCGAGGCCGAGATCCAGCGGCTCCACGACGCGACGCGGATGCTGCGGCAACCCGATCTCCAGACCCTTGTCTCGGTGTTCCGCGATTTCGTGACGGCCACGAAGAGCGGCGGAGGCCTCGTCGGAGGCGAGGAGCGCCTGCGCCGGCTGGCGGGTCGAGCCCTCGGTCAGCACCGAGCCCAGAAGCTGCTCAAGATCCGCGGCGACTCGACCGATGCCCTCGAGCGACTCCAGCGCTTCGATGCCCGGACGCTCGCCGCGGTGCTCGAGCGGGAGAACCCCCAAGCTGTCGCCGCCATCCTCGCACACATCGATCCCTCGATCGCCGCCGACATCCTCGTCCAGCTCGGCCCGGAGTTCCAGTTCGGCGTCTTCCGGCGGCTCACCCGCCTCGGCGAGGTTCCGGAGGCGACGCTCCGGGAGGTCACCGACTCCCTCGTGAGCGAGCTCGCCGCCCTCGGTGACGCCCACTCAACGTCGGTCGACGGTCCGGGGCGCGCGGCCGCCATCCTCCAGAACACGACCAGCGAGGCGAGCAACGCCATCCTGGCCCAGCTCGAAGCCGAGGACCCCCTGATGGCCTCGGAGATCCGACGATCGATGTTCACGTTCGAGGACCTCGTACACCTCGACAGCCGCAGCATGCAGGTCCTGATCCGCGAGATCTCGACGGAGCAGCTCATCATCTCGCTCAAGTCCGCCAGCGACGAGGTCAGGGATAAGTTCTTCAGCAACGTCTCGTCGAGGGCGGCGGAGATGATGCGCGAGGACCTCGAGGTGCTCGGCCCCAAGAAGGTCTCCGAGGTGGAGCGGGCTCAACTGGAGATCGTTGAGACGGCGCAACGGCTCGAGGCCGAGGGGAAGATCGTCATCATGGGCAGCGGGGAGGCATTCGTCTAAATGATCCGCGTCGAGACAAACCGGTTCCCTGCGGTCGACGAGGTGGCCACCCCATCCGGGGCCGTCATCGTCACCGAGTGGGAGGTCGGGGCCGTCTGCCTTCCGTCGCTGGATCGAGCCGTCTTCCCGGACCTGGACATCTCAGCCGTCCCGGACGTGCGCGACCACGCTGATCCGGAGCGTCAACTGGAGCTCGACCGGCGGCTGGCCGCCGTCACGTCCGAGGCCAGGAAGCACGGCCTCGAGTCGGGGTACGCCGAGGGCTTCGCGCAGGGGACTGCGGAAGGCCTGCGGCAGGGTCGAGCCACTGCCGAGTCGGAGCGAGCGGCGCTCGTGGCCGACCTCCGAGCCGCGCTCACCGCGCTGGCAGGGGCCCGGAACGAGCTCCTCGTCACGCTCGAGCTCGACATGGCCGAGGTGACCCTGGCCCTGGCCGCCGAGCTCGCTGGCGGAGCCATCGATGCGGAGCCCGGCCGTGTGGTGGAGCTCGCGCGACAGGGGGTGAGCCTCCTCGCCGAGTCCGACTCCATCGTCCTGCGCGCGGCCCCCGGTCCAGCCGCGCTGCTGCGCGAGGCCCAGGCCGCGCTGGGCGAGATGACCACGACCGCCGCCGTGCGCGTGGTCGAGGACCCCGACCTCGAGACGACCGGGTGCGTCGTCGAATCGGAGCTCGCCCGGGTCGACCAGCGCGTGTCGCATCGCCTCAAGGCGGCTCGCGGACTGATCACCAAGAGCCGAGGGGAGGGATAGGTCGATGGGCCAGGCCGGGACCTATCGCAGCGTGACCGAGCAGCTCGCCGAGATCATGCGGCCGCGGCTGATCGGGCGCGTGAGCGGCGTCTCGGGCCTCATCGTCGAAGGGCCGGCGCCGGGCGCGGCCATCGGCGACCGGTTCGACGTCGTGACCAGGGGTGGGGGAGCCGTCCCGGCCGAGGTGGTCGGGCTCCGGGGACGGACCGCGCTCCTGATGGCGCTCGGCCAGCTCGGCGGCGTCGGCGTGGGGGGCGACCTCGTGCCCCGCCCGGGGCGCGAGACCTACCGATGCAGCGATGCGCTCCTCGGAAGGGTCATCGACGGCCTGGGCAGACCGCTCGACGGCCGTCCGCTCGAGAGCCAGGGGGTCCCGCGACCGATCCACGGGACCCCTCCGCCAGCGCTCGGCCGCAAGCCCGTGCGCGAACGCCTCGAGGTGGGCATCCGGTGCATTGATGCGCTGGTCCCCGTGGGGCGCGGGCAACGACTCGGGATATTCGCCGGCGCAGGCCTCGGCAAGAGCACCCTGCTCGGCATGATCCTCAGGCACGCCTCGGTCGACAACTGCGTGCTCGCGCTCGTCGGGGAGCGAGGCCGCGAGGTCGGGGAGTTCGTGCGTGGGACGCTCGGCGCGGAGGGACTGGCGCGGTCCACCGTTGTGGTGGCGACCAGCGACCAGCCCCCGCTGGTGCGTGCCCGCGCCGCGCTCCTGGCCACCACGATCGCGGAGCACTACCGGGAGCTGGGCCGCCACGTCCTGCTCGTGATGGACTCGTTGACCCGCTACAGCACGGCGCTCAGGGAGATCGGCCTCTCCGCGGGAGAGCCGCCGGCCACCCGCGGGTTCCCGCCCTCGGTCTTCGCCGCCCTTCCCCGCCTCCTCGAACGAGCGGGAAACGACGCCGGGACCGGGACCCTGACCGGGATCTACTCGGTGCTGGTCGAAGGCGACGACATGACGGAGCCAGTGGCCGACGCCGTCAGGGCGATCCTCGACGGCCACCTCGTGCTGTCGAGGGACCAGGCCAACCGAGGGTTGTACCCGGCCGTCGATCCCCTCCAGAGCATCTCCCGCGTGATGCCCGACGTGTCCACTCCGAGACACCAGGAAGCCGCGCGGGCCGTCCGGGATGCGCTCGCGGCTCACCGGGAGGCCCAGGACCTCATCTCCATCGGCGCCTACGTGGCGGGTACCAACCCGAGGGTGGACGCGGCGCTCACCGTGCTCCCGGAGATCGAGGAGCTGATCCGGCAGCCCATCGACGACCACCCCGAGCCCGGCTCGGCCATCGAAGCTCTCGCCGCCGTCGCCGCGAGGTACCTCCAGGCGGTCCAACGGGCGGCGACCGGGCCCGACCGGGCCGCGGAGCCTTCCCGGTCCTTCATCGCTTCGACGGGCCGCGCCTCATATGCCCCCCCTGGAAGAGTCGATGAAACGAAGAGTAGGACCCTCGCGCGTGGGAGCTCGAAGAGGTCGCCTGTCGAGCGCCTCGATCACGGAGAAAGCGCATGAACAAGACCCGCATCACCCGTCTCGCCAGGCTCGTCGCGCTTCGGGAGCAGCAACAACGCGTGCGTGAGGCGGAGCACGCGGCGGCCATCCGGCTCGTCCGGATCGCCGAGGAGCGCCAGCTCGGCTGCAGCGAACGGTGCGAGGCCCTGGACCTCGAGCACGACGAGAGCCTCGCGCGCGAGGTGAGCCCCCTCGATCTGGAGCTCCTGGGGATCGCCAGGTCACGGGCGGCCGAGGACCTCCGAGAGGCCGAGATCGAGGTCTCAGAGGCCACGGAACAGGCCGAGGCCCGCCGCGACGACCTGCTCTCCGCACACAGGGCCCACAGATCGCTCGAGATCTACCACGAGCGTGTCGTTCACGTCTTCCTCCGTGAGGTGGCCAGGACCGAGCAACGCGAGCTCGACGACATGGCGACACGCGCCTGCGTGCGGAGAAGGGCCCAGAGATGACCTCGATCTTCCGAGCCCTGGTCCACGGCTGGCAGTGCGTCGCCCTGTCGGCGGTGCTCTGCATCTCGGGGTGCGGCGCACCCGACGCGTCCGGCACCGACGCGTCCGGCGCCGACGGATACGCGCACGACGCCGGGGGAGCTGATGCAGCGGCCCGCGACGGCGACCAACCCGACGCGGCTCGCCAACCGGTCGACGGCGACACGGCCGCGGCCGAGGTCCTGCCGTGCGCCGATACCTCCGAGCTGGTGCGCGCGCTCCAGAAGCGTGCCGCGGACCTCGACGGGCGAGAGCGCGAGCTCGAGGAGCGGCAGCACACGCTCAAGCTCCTCGATCAAGCCGTCGAGGAACGCCTGATCCACCTCGAGAAGACGCGCGACCAGGCCGCGGCCGAGGTCGCCCGTCTCGTGGACGAGAGGGCCGGCAAGTGCCTCGATCAGGAGACCGAGTACCTGAAGCAGGTGGCCAGCCTCCGCCAGGAATACGAAGCCCTGGAGCGCGGCCTCGCGGGGTGGGAGAAGGCCCAGCAGCAACGCATCGATGCGGCGCTCGAGACCGACGTGCAGCTCCTGACCAAGGCGCTCAACACGATGCGGCCCGAGAAGGCCGCCGCCACCCTGGGCGCCCTCGACTCCGAGCAGGCGGCGATGCTGCTCGGCCGCCTGCCCGAGCGATCGTCGGGCAAGATCCTCGCGGCCATGCAGCCGGATGTCGCGGCCGGCATCGTCAAGGCCATGCTCGCCCCGGACGTGCCGCCACGGCGCGCCGACCTCCTCGAGGTCGGGAACCACGCTCCAGCTCCCGCGCAACCAGCGGGCGGGAGCCCGCCATGATCGGCCAGATGCGATCCAGGAGCGAGATGGAGCGGATCGCGGCGACGGGCACCATCGCTCCCGCGGTGGTCGCGGGGACGGCTCACGTGGCCTTCGCCGCAGAGATGGCTCGTTCGTCTGGCACAGGTGGTGCTCCAGGAATGGTTGCCCTGTGGCAGGAGACGACGGCCCTGGCCATGGCCGGAGGAGGCGCGGCGCGGATCACGGTCGCCCTCGGGTCCGGCGAGCCCGTGGATCTCCGGGTCGTCGTGCGACAGGGGCAGGTCTCCGTCTTGGCCCTGGTCTCCGACCAGGCCGCGGAGGTCGCGATACAGGGTGCGAGCGACAGGATCGCCCAGGCGTTGCGTGACGCCGGTCTGTCGCTCGCGCGGTTCCACGTCCAGCGCGTCGGCGACGCCGGAGACGGCGGGTCCGCTGGGTGCAAGCGAGCTCCGTCTCGCGACCGAGGGCGACGGACGACGGAGGAGGAGGCTCGATGACGATCAGTGGCACGGGAGCCAGCACCGAGACGGTGGAGAGTCAATTCTATGACGCCACGAGGGCCAACTCGCTCGGCAAGGACGATTTCCTCATGTTGCTCGTGACGCAGCTCCGGAACCAGGATCCCCTCCAGCCGATGGAGAACACCGAGTTCGTGGCGCAGCTCGCCCAGTTCTCGTCGCTGGAGCAGCTCACAAACATCGGAGATCAGCTCGCTTTGGTCGAGATCGGACAGATGAGCGTCTCGAACATGCAGGCAGCGTCTCTCGTGGGTCGCGAGATCACCGCCCGCGGAGACACGTTCAGCTACGACGGGACTGGTGGGACCGATCTGGAGTTCGAGCTGTCCGGGAACGCGGAGCGTGTGGAGATCGTCATCACCGACGAGCACGGCACCGAGGTCCGGACCCTGGAGCTCGGACCCCAGAGTTCCGGAATGGTTTCAGAGCACTGGGATGGTCGAACCGACAGCGGCACGTTCGCCGGAGCAGGCCGGTACCAGATGCAGATCAGGGCCTTCGACGGCGAGGACACCCCCGTCGAGACGAGCACGCTCTTCACCGGCACCGTGACCGGCATCTTTTTTGATCGAGGCTACGCTGAGCTGGAAGTCGATGGCGCCCGCATCCGGCTCGGTGATGTCGTCAGCATCGGGACTCCCGCAGGAGCTCCCGAGGCTGGCGGGGACGCAGGCTGACGAGAGGTAGAAACATGTCGCTCATGAGAACGATGTACAACGGAGTTTCGGGGCTGTTGAGCAGTAGCCAGGCCTTGGGGATCGTCGGCGACAACATCGCCAACGTGAACACCATCGGCTACAAGCGATCTCGCGGCGTCTTCGCCGACATCATGGGCCAGGCCGTCCCTGGAGCCGCCGCGGCGAGCCAGGTCGGCGGAGGTGTGCGCCTCTCCGACGTCCAGCAGTTGTTCACGCAGGGCGCGTTGCTCACCACCGACAGCCCGGCAGACCTCGCCATCAGCGGCGACGGGTTCTTCGCCGTCCGAGGCAACGTCATGGGCCGCGAGGGGACCTTCTACACCCGGGCCGGACAGTTCCACCTCGACGACGAGGGGTTCCTGGTCACGGCCGAGGACCTCAGGCTCCAGGGCTACGGCGTCACCGACGACGGGCGCATCGACCCGCGTCCGGGCGACCTGCAGATCGGCGACGCCGAGCTCTCGCCCAACCCGACGACCGAGGTCGACATCGCACTGAACCTCGATTCGAACGAGGACGTCCTCGGCGTCCCGTTCGACCCGGAGGACCCGGACACGTACAACTTCTCCACGACGGTCACGGTGTACGACTCTCTCGGGGCGAGTCACCGCGTGGACCTCTTCTTCACCAAGACCGCCGACAACGAGTGGGAGTACTACGCGTACGTGGACAGCGGGGACCTCGGGCTCCCGCCTGGGACCCCCACGGCCGTCACCGTCGGCGCCAACACCCTGACGTTCACCCCGAGCGGCGAGCTCGACACCGAGGTCGGCGGCAGCATCACCGTCACATTCGACGGAGCCGCGGCCCAGACCTTCCGGCTCGACTACGGGACGAGCATCACCACCGACGGCGGCTCCGGCCTCGACGGCACCACGCAGTTCGCCGACCGACCGTCCAGCCTCAACGGGCTGGCTCAGGACGGCTTCGCCGCGGGCTCGATCGTCGGGTTCACCGTCGCGAGGGACGGGGTCGTCACCGGTGTCTACGACAACGGACAGCAGCGGACCCTCGGACAGGTCGTCCTCACCAACTTCGCCAACGAGGAGGGTCTCTCCCGGATGGGCGAGAACGCGTGGGCCGAGACCAACGACTCGGGCCCGCCGCTCGTCGGAGCGCCGGCCTCCGGCGGCCGCGGGACCGTCATCCAGGGCGCGCTCGAGCAGTCCAACGTCGACATCGCCACGGAATTCGTCGACATGATCGCGCACCAGCGTGCGTTCCAGGCCAACAGCCGGACCATCTCGACCGCCGACGAGATGTACCAGACGGCCATCTCGCTCAAGCGGTAGTCGAGCCCACGACGTATCAAGCCCCGCGTTGAACGTGGACGTGATCGGACTCGTGGTCGAGTGATGTCGCCGCGACTCCGTCCACGGCCACGTCTGCGACCTCGACCACGTTCGGACGACTCAGCAGGGCAGTGCCCGCAGCGGGGGGTGCGCCCCGTCGTTGTCGAAGCGCTCGAACCTCACTCCGACCCGGAACTGGCCGCTCGCCCTCCCGGGCACCCATGCGACGTGGAGCACCTCGGCCTCGACCTCGATCTCGACGTCCGTCGCGGGGAGGACGAACGTGACGCGCACCCGGTCTCCGATCCGGTACGGCTCCGACGCGAGCAGGAGCATCCCGTCCCGGCTCACGTTGTCGGCCATGTGGCGCCTCACCTCCTGCCCCGTGGTGACCAGCACCGGGAACGAGAGCGGGATGCGGGGCGCTCGCCGCGCGTGATCCGTCATGCTCGGTATCGTACATTCGCCCACTCTGCCGCGGCCACTTCTCGTGCGTCGCTCGTCGTTCGCGTTCGTGTTGGTGGACGCTTCCGTTGACGCCTGCGGTCGAGCCACGTTAGCTTCGAGGATCGAGAACGGGCTCGACACCCGGACGGGAGCCTCGACCATGCGTGTCGCTGATCTGATGACCACGGACCTGATCACGCTCAACGAGTCCGACAACCTCGACCTGGCGCGAATGGAGATGCACCTCGCCCGGATACGGCATCTCCCCGTGATCCGACGCGGACGGCTGGTCGGGCTCGTGACACATCGAGATATCTTGCGCGCGACGTGCTCTGTCTTCGCCGAGCTCGACAGCATGGAGCAGTCGACCATCCTGCGGGAGGTGCCCGTCCAGGAAATCATGTCCCGAGATGTCCAGACCGTGGAGCCCGACCTCGACGCAGCCGAAGCCGCCCGGCTCCTCCTCGAGAACAAGTTCGGCTGCCTCCCCGTGGTCGCCGACGGGGATCGTCTCGTCGGGATCGTCACCGAGGCGGATTTCGTGGAGCTCGCGATCCACTACCTCGAGCAACATGGCACGCAGGAGGCGGACACGGCGACCGGCTCGGATCTCACCAGCCCCGGATCGCCCGACCCCACGACTGAAGAGAAGGACCGTGAGGGCGACGACGGTTGGTAGGCGGGGCCGCATCGATCGCGCGACGCCCGGGAGAAGAGCATGAGGAACACGACCACGCCACGAGGAGGATCGATCCTGAAGCCGGGAACGATCGTCGCCGAGCGCTACGAGATCGTGACCTCGCTCGGACGGGGGACCTTCGGGGAGGTCTTTCACGCCAAGCGCCTCCCGCTTGGTGCGCCCGTGGCGCTCAAGGTCATCCGGGGCGAGTACGTCACGCCCCAGGTGACCGAGCGTCTCGAACGGGAAGCCAAGGTGCTCCAGACCGTCGCCAACTCGCACGTCCTGGCGATCCACGACATCGGCTGGACGTCCGAGAAGCTGCCTTTCCTCATCACCGAGCTGCTCGAGGGCGAGACGCTCGCCGACCAGATGGCGGCCATCGATGGCTCCTTCGGCATGGCCAGGGCGCTCGAGATCATCGGGCAGGCGTGCCGAGGCCTCGTCCCCTGCCACGAGGTCGGCGTCGTCCATCGGGACCTCAAGCCGTCGAACATCTTCCTCGTGGACGGGACGTTCGTGAAGATCATCGATTTCGGATTCGCTCGCGCCTACGACGACGACGGTGATCGCTCCGTGGCGAAGCAGGTGACCACCGAGGGGCTGGTCGGTGGCACGCCCCACTACATGGCGCCGGAGGTGATCCGGGGGACGACGCCGACCCCGGCCGCGGACGTCTACGCCCTCGGTCTGATGCTCTACGAGCTGATCTCGTGGCGGACCCCGTTCGACGCCGACAAGCCGCTGAGCATGATGATCAGCTCGCTCCGGGCGAGCCCCCTGCAATGGGCCGTGATGCACGTCCGCGCCCCTCGCGTCCCGATCCGCAAGGCTGCCCCTGACCTCAACGTCCCCGAGAGCCTCGAGGCCGTGCTGGCGTGCGCCCTCGAGATCGACCCCGAGCAGCGGTGGCAGCACGCGGGAGAGTTCTCGGCGGCCCTCGCCGGCTTGGAGTGACGCGCTCGCGCCGGAGCACGCCCCTCGTCAGTACACGACGGTGATCGCCTCGAGGTCGAGGCCGGCGGGGTAGGCGTACGAGGTGTAGCTCCCGAGCCCGAATGCCACGAGTCCGAAGGGGAGCTCGCCGGCGATGGTGTGCGACCCACCGGCCACGGGCACCACCCCGATCTCGCGACCCGCGATGGGCTGCCAGGTCGTCGACACCGCGGCCCCGTCGAGCGTGAGCTCCAGCCCGGGGGGACGGACGATCATGACGTAGGACTGCCCATTGGTGTCGGGCCGGTACGACGACGGGGTGACGAAGATGTAGTCGGTACGGTACTGCTCCTCCGGCACGAGGATGGTGAGGGCCGGGTCTCCGCGCGCGGCGTCGGGCTCGGGGAAATGCTGCCCCAGGAGGAACTGCCCGACCATGATCGCCTCCGTGCCGGTCACGTGGAAGGGCGTCGAGGCGAGGAACTCGACCCACTCGCCGGCCGCGAGGTCGGCCGTTCCCACCCCGTCCTGCGGCGGGTCCACCGTGATCCGCGTCCCGTCGAAGGCGGCCACGACGCGCACCAGGTTCGGGTACGTCGTGCCCGCGTCCACCATGGGCGCGCTCACGAAGTCGGTGCCCCACGTCTCGATCGGCGGGAGCTGGATCTCGAGGTGGTCGCAGGCTTGGGCGGTGTACGGCACGTACGCGCAGACGTGGCCACCGAAGACCTCGATGGGACGGTCCGCGGTGATCCGGCTGCCGGTGAGGTCGTACTCGGTCTCGCGGCAGGTATCGAGGAAATTGCAGATCCGCATCGGCGGGATGCCCTCGCATTCCTCTTCACGCCTGTACCCGGGGCGCCCGGCGACGCAGTCGGGCGGCACGCCCGAGGTCAAGTGGACCACCTCGCCGCGGCGCAACGTCAGGTTGATGGTCCCCCCGGGCGCGGTGTCGCCGAAAGCGCCGCCCGCCCCCCGGACGTGGCCCCGCAGACGGATCTCGACGTTGGCCGGCTCGGGCGAGATGCCGACGAGCGCGACGTAGTCCGGGTACCTGCCGGACTCGTGGGTGTAGCCCTGTCCCACGATGCCGGTGCGCCGAGAGAACGGGACGTAGGTGAGTGCCACGTAGTTCCGGCTCAGCACGTGTGTGGGGAGCAACAGGGACGCGTCGTTCGTGTACGAGAATACAGCTCCAACGCTGTACTCGAATGGATTGAACTGCACGACCGTCACGGGCAGGTCCGAGAGGAGCCGGTACGCGCCGTCGGGCTGGACCAGGCTCTGCCAGTCGCCCTCGGGAACGCCGAAGGACTGGGCGTCGATCCACGGCAGGGTGATCTCCACGAGCCCGTTCGCGGCCACCGGCTCCATCCGCACCTCGGTCGTGCCTCGCATGATCCGGACGGTCGCGCCGGTGTCGTTGGGGTTGGCGACCACGAGCCGGTAGTCGAAGAGCGTGCGATCGAGCTCGTTGGTGTTCGCCAGCGGCACGGGCCAGTACTCGCACCCCATGTACGAGTCGCCCGTCTCCGCCTCGGCGCACGCGTCGCTGCAGTACCCTGTCGCCTCCAGGCAGGTCGAACCCCAGTCCGTGCAGTCGCGGCCGTGGAACCACGCGTCGGCGCTCGGAGCGCAGACCATCGAGACGTTGCCCTCGCACCGTCTGCTCTCGGGGACGCAGAGCACGCAGCCGAGCCGGGGATCGCAGGCGTCTGAGCAGGGGGTCTCGTTGATGCGCGACAGGCCGTCCGGGCCGCACTGGAAATACACGTTGTCGCGACAAGCCCAGATGCCCGGCTCGCATGTGAAGACGGAATCACCGTCGGAGTCCGTGTCGGAGTCGGAGTCGACGTCGGTGTCCGAGTCGGCGTCCGAGTCGCTGTCTCCGTCGCCGTCGCTGCTGCTCGACGGCTTGCAGGCCACGAGGGGCCACGCGAGCCAGGCCGCGAGCGCCAGTATCAACCCCTGCCGCTGATGTGACATCTGGTGCGATCTCCTGCCCGGTATTCGTATCACACGGCGGGGGCGTTCATGAAGTCACCCTCCTCGGGTGGCTGGCGAGTCATCCGCCCGGACGGGGCTCCAGACCGAAACGCCGACTCGGCCGTAGGTACCTCACATCGGGCAGGCGCTCGGAGCCCTGGACCCGAGACCTTCCAGGAGGTGGCCCATGGATTCCAAACTCGTCGCATCGTCAGTCGTCGTCGTCGCCCTCTGCTGCTGGTCACCGGTGGCGCGGGCCGAGCACCAGTCGGGACCATACTCGGTCGAGATCGTGATGAACGGCGTGCCCCAGCCCGTCTATGCTCACGGCGCCCAGAGCTTCGTGGCGGGAGCCTACGGGGCCGCGTACGAGATCCGCATCACCAACCAGAGCGGACGCCGGATCGAGGCCGTCGTGGCCGTGGACGGACGAGACGTGGTCACGGGCCAGCCAGTCCGGCCGCACCACCAGCGGGGATACATCATCCAGCCCTGGGCCTCCGCGTCCATCGACGGTTTCCGGAGCAGCACCGCCACGGTCGCTGCATTCCGATTCGCCTCGATCCCCGAGTCGTATGCATGGCGCACTGGCACGAGCTGGGGCATCGGGACGATCCGGGTCTGGATCTTCGAAGAGGAAGCGCCGCCGCCGGTCGTCTACGCCCCGACCCTGCCGTACGGCGGCGCCCCGGGGTCCGCAGGTCGTGCCGCGCCCAGCGCATCCGAGGCCGCCCCCCAGGCCATGGGCACGGCGTACGGCGAGCAGCGCTGGTCGCCGGTGGCCTACACCTCGTTCGTCCGGAGCTCGTACCGCGCCTCGACCGTCCTGGGCCTCAGATACAACAGCCGGGAGATGCTCCAGGCCGCCGGGATCATCCCGATGTACTCCCCCGTCCAGCCCGCGTCCTGGGTCTATCCGCAGCCCGGTCCCTTCGCGCCGCCGCCGCCCAACTACGAGTACACCCCTCGGCGCGTCTATGTCTGGTAGCCAGCCTCGCCGTCCAGGACCTCGCCGACGAGGTCGTAGTCACCGCTGTCGATGATCTTCACCCGGACCATCCGCCCGGCCTCGACGGGCCGATCGAGGTACACGACGCCATCGACCTCCGGTGCCTGTCCGGCGTGGCGAGCCGTGGTGACGAGCGGCGAGTCCTCGCTGGGCCCCTCGACGAGAACCTCCAGGACCTGGCCTCGCCGCCCGCGACAGATCTGCCGGCTGATCCGCCGCTGGACCGCCATCACCCTGCGATGCCGGTCGTAGCTCTCGCGTCTCGAGGGGACTCCGCCCTGCCCCGCGCTGGCTGTTCCCTCCTCCGGGCTGAAGCGGAAAGCGCCGAGGTTCTCGAACCGCGTCTCGGCGACGAAATCGATCAGGTCGGCGAGCTCGTCCGGCCCCTCGCCCGGGTGCCCGACGATCACCGTCGTCCGGAGGCTGAGCCCCGGCACGATGCGCCGGGCCTCCCGGATCAACGACCTGAGCAGCGGCTGCCGATGGCCGCGTTTCATCCGCCGGAGGACCCGGTCGGAGGCGTGCTGGATCGGCAGGTCGAGGTAGGGCGCCACGGTCGGGTTGCTGGCCATGGCGTGGAGCACGGGGACCAGGGACCTGTCGGGATAGAGGTAGAGCGGCCTGATCCAGCGCAGGCCGTCGATGCGCGACAGGGCTCGCAGGAGACCGGCGAGGTCCTCGCCGTTGGACCGGTCGCGTCCGAAGGCCGTCAGGTCCTGGGCCACGAGGTTCAGCTCCAGGACGCCGGCGCGGGCCAGGTCCCGCGCCTCGTCGCAGATGTCGTCGATGTGCCTCGATCGGTACGGGCCGCGGATCGCCGGGATGGTGCAGAAGGCACAGTGCCTGGAGCACCCGTCGGCGACCTTGACGTACGCCGAGCCGGGCGAGCCCGAAGGGACCCGCGTCACCAGGCGACGCAGGTCGCCTCCTGCTCGGCCGACTGAGACCCTGTCGCCCCGTCCGAGGATCGCATCGACGACCCTGGTCAGATCGGCCGTCCCCACGAGGAAGTCCGCTTCGGGGAGGAGCGTCCCGAGCTCGTCGCCGAATCGCTGTGCGAGGCAGCCGGTGACCACGAGCCGAGCCCCGGGCCTGCGCAGCCGGGCGAGCTCCAGGACCGTGTCGATCGATTCCCGGCTCGCCGGCTCGATGAACCCGCACGTCGAGACCAGCACGACGTCGGCATCCCCGGGATCGGCGGTCAGGTGGACTCCGTGCGCGCAGGCGAGCCCGACGATCGTCTCGACATCGACCCGGTTCTTGGGACAGCCGAGGGCCGTCACATGGAGGAGCATTGGATTTGGGGCTTCCACCGAGCTGCCGGACCATGATATCCCAAAAGGAGCGGGGTTGATCCAGCCGGATCACAATGGCCAAGGAGAAGGACGCGATGGACGACTTGAAGAAGAAGTTCCTTGCACAGATGATCAAGGGTGCCCTCGAGGCCAAGATCATCACGCTCGAGGTGCTCTTCAAACACGTGAACGCCGAGGTCCTGGCCGAGTCGGTCCCCCCCGAGCTCCTGACCGCCTGCATCCAGGAAGGGATGCAGAGGTCGGGCCTCGCGAAGAAGGGCTGAGGGGCCACGGCCATGGACCCACAGCGACGTTTCCTGGCAAGCACTCTCCAGGGCGCCCTCGACGCCGATGTCGTGAGCCTGGAAGACCTGTATCGGCACCTGCCGGCCGAGGTCCTCGCGGAGCATATCGACCCGGCGATTCTGTGGGAATGCCTCTCGAAAGCGATGTCCGCCGCCGGCCTCGGCTCCGGACCGCCCTCGCCGCGAGTCTCGGACCTCAACGAGACTTCCACTGCTGGCGACGACCGGCCGGAGACGAGCGACGTGGAGGTCGCCGATGTCTCACCGGAGCAGGTGGAGCCCGCCACCGCCATCACGGTGGACGACAACGACATCGACGATGTCCCGGACGGCTCGAGAGACGCCGCTGATGATCTCGGCTTCGACGTCGAGAGCGTGATCGAGGACCTCCCGCCGCTCCCCGTCGATGATGCCTTGATCGTCGAGGAAGTGAACTGGGGCGACGACCACGACGGCGGCTAGGGCTCGATGGCCCGTCGCCCTTCGAGCGCGCGGCTCAGCGTGACGCCGTCGAAGAGCTCGAGCTCACCGCCATGGGGCACGCCCGTGGCGATCCGCGTGATGCGCGCGACCTTCGACCGGAGCAGCTCGGCCAGGTAGACGGCCGTGGCCTCACCCTCGACGCTCGGCGGCGTCGCCAGGATGACCTCCTCGACGGAGCCACCGACGAGCCGCCGGAGCAGCTCACCGATGCGCAGCGATTCCGGGCCCACGCCGTCGAGCGGGGCGAGCAGGCCCCCGAGGACGTGGTACCTGCCCCGGTATCCCCCCGCGTTCTCGATCGCCAGCAGGTCCGCCGTGGACGTGACCACACAGAGCTGGAGATCGGCCCGACCCGGGTCGGTGCAGATCGCGCAGATGTCGCCTTCCGTCACGTTTCCGCAGACCGAGCACGGGCGGACCTGCTCCCTCAACGTGGCGATGGCCTGCCCCAGGGTGGCGCAGTACGCCGGATCGGCGGCGAGCAGATGGAATACGAGGCGGCGCGCCGTCCGCCGCCCGATACCGGGTAGCCGTGTCAGCAGCTCGATGAGGACGTCGAGGGGACCACGTGCGATCACGTCAGAAGAGCCCCGGGAGGCTCAGTCCCCCCGTGATCTTCTTCGACTCCTCATCGACCAGGGCGTCGGCGAGCCGGAGACCGTCGTTGACGGCGGCCACGATGGTGTCCTGGAGCAGAGCGATGTCCCCCTCGAAGTCGGCGATCGTGAACTGGACCCGGAGGAGCTCGCGGTTGCCGTTCACCACGGCCTTCACCTTGCCGTCCATCGCCTGGCCGCCGATCTCGCGGTCCTTGATCTCCTCGCGCATGCGCTCCAGCTTGACCTGCATGCGGTTCGCCTGCTTCATCAGCTCCTGGATTCCTCCTCGAAAGGCCATCTGTCCCGTCCCTCCAATCAGGCTCATTTGTCGTCATCGACCAGCTTGATGTCGAGCTGAGAGCCGTCGAACACTCGCAGCGAGGCCCGCACGGCGGCGTGGCTCGACGCCTCCTGGCGTCGATCCTGGCGCCGTGCCGCCTTCTCGATGTGGTCGTGCTCGAAGGCGGTCATCTCCGATCCCTTTCCGACCTCGAGCTTCACCTCGGGCCGGGAGCCCGTCACGGACTCGAACGCCGTCGCCAGCGCGTCCCGACGCGTCTGGCTCTTGACCTCGTCCCGGATGAACGGCGCATCTGGCAGGACCAACCAGAGCCGCGTCGGCGAAGCCTCCACGAGCCTGGCCTGCCGGACGAGGTGGTACAGGGGCGACGACGTCCGTTCGACCTCGGCGAGCACGCGTTTCCAGAGCGTGGCTGGGTCGCCCTCGGCGGCGTCCGCCCCGTCCGAAGCATCCCCGTGCCGGGGCAGCGAAGGAGTCTCGTCAGCTCGCGTCCGGTGTGCCTGGTTGGGAGCGGTGCTCTGCTGCTGGGCGCGAGTGGGGGCGTGCATCGTGGCGGCTGCCGGCGCCGCGCCACGCCGTTCGGTCGCCGCCTGCGGCGCGCCGCGCGGCGTCCTGCCGGCCCCGAGCTGCTCGAGACGTCGGGACAGATCGGCCAGCGACGCCATCGGCTCGAGGCTGGACAACCGAGCCAGGGTCATCTCCAGAACGAGCCGCGGCTGCTGCGAGCGGGCGACCTCCTCACTGGCTCGAGAGAAGAGCAGGAACAGTCTGTGGAGCTCGGCCGCGTCGCGGCCTTCGACCTGGGCCGCGAGCTCCTGGACCTCGACGTCGGAGATATCGATCAGGTCGCGGTCACCCGGACACTGCGCGATGACCACGAGGTTGCGCAGGTGTCGCAGCAGGTCGTGCGCGAATCGCGTCAGGTCGCAGCCGTAGGTCGCGGCGGACTCGACGGCGCGCAGCGCCGAAGCGGCATCTCCTCGAAGCACAGCGCCCGAGATCTGGAGGAGGAGCTGTCGATCGGCCACGCCGAGGAAGCGGGCCACCTCGTCGGCCCGGAGCCGCGTGGCGTCGAAGGCGAGCGCCTGATCCAGGAGGCTGAGCGCGTCGCGCATGCTGCCCTCGGCCTCGCGTGCTAGCAGCGAGAGGGCCGCGGGATCCGCGTCCACGCCCTCGGACGACGTGATCTCCTGGAGCCGTTGCAGGATCAAGCTCGTCGGGACCAGCCGGAAGTCGTAGCGCTGGCACCGTGACAGGATGGTGACCGGGATCTTGTGCGGCTCGGTGGTGGCGAACACGAACTTCACGTGCTCGGGCGGCTCCTCCAGCGTCTTGAGCAGGGCGTTGAAGGCGCTCGTGGTGAGCATGTGGACTTCATCGACGATGTAGATCTTGTACCGGGCGCTGGCGGGGCGGTACGGCACGGTCTCTCGCAGGGCCCTGACGTCATCGACGGAGTTGTTCGATGCGCCGTCGATCTCCTGCACGTCGACGGCTCGGGACTCGGCGACTCCGACGCACTGGTCGCAGACCCCGCACGGCCGCTCGGTCGGGCCTTCGGCGCAGTTCAATGCCTTGGCGAGCACGCGAGCAGCGGTGGTCTTGCCGACGCCCCTCGCTCCGGCGAAGAGGAAGGCGTGGGCCACCCGGCCCGACCGGATGGCGTTCTGCAGGGTCTGCGTGACGTGCTCCTGTCCGACGATCTCCTCGAATGTCTGGGGCCTGAAACGGCGTGCGAGGACCAAGTAGGTCATGAGTGGAAATCTTTCAGATCAGGTCGATGACCATGCCTTCCCGGGCCGCGTCGGTGGCCGGGAGCTGTTCCCGCGCGCGCGCCTCCATGGCGCGCACCGCGTCGTCGTCGTGCTCCGGGGCGTGGTGGAAGAGGATCAGCCGCCCGACGTTCGCCGCGCGAGCCACCTTGACCCCCTCCAGCATCGTGCTGTGCCCCCATCCGATCTTGGGTGCCACCCCCGCCTCGCCGACATATTCTTCGGGTGTGTACTGGGCGTCGTAGATGAGCACGTCGGCGTCGCGAGCCAGCGCAACGAGACCCTGATCGACCTCCTGTCCGTGCTCCGTGTCCGTGGCGTACACCATGGCCCGATCCCGGTGCTCGATGCGATAGGCCAGGACGCCTTGCGGGTGGTTGAGCTGGGCGGTGCGGACCGTCACGGCGCCGTCATCGAGGCGGAGCACGTGGCCGTCTCCGATGTCGTGGAAGGTCATCTCGGCTCCCATGTCCGCGAGTCGGACCGGGAAGTTCGGATAGTTCATCTGACCGCCCAGTGTCTCCTCGAGGGTCCCGGTCACGTTGGTGGCTCCGAACAGGTCGATGACGTTGCCCTTGACGAACGCCGGCGCGAAGAACGGGAAGCCCTGGATGTGGTCCCAGTGGACGTGGCTGAAGAACATCCGTGCTCGCAACGGCTGCTCGGCTGACAGCTTGGCACCGAGCAGCCGCAGGCCCGTGCCGCCGTCGAGGATGAGCAGCTCGTTCCCGCAGCGGACCTCGACGCAGGCCGTGTTCCCCCCGACGGCCACCGTTGCGGGTCCCGGGCTCGGGATCGAGCCACGCACTCCCCAGAAGACGATCCGGAACATCAGGCTTCTCCGCCAGGCTCCATCGTTCCTCGGACCTCGCTCGGCTCCACGTGGCTCGCGTCCGCTCCCGTCACCGGCACACTCCCAGATGTGTCGAGGGCGGAGTATAGGTTCCTGCCTCCCGAGGCGCAATGGGCCGGTCTCGGGAACACGATCACGAAGACGACGACGAGCAGGAACACGACCACCCCCGCGATCGGAAGCCACCTCGGCGTCCTCGTCGCCTCCTGCTCGAACTTGCTCGGTTCCTGGTCCATGTCGCCGGCCACCGTGGCCTCGACGTCAGTAGCCTGCGACGCAGCTCGTGTCAACGAGCCGGGGATGCGGTCACCGGAAGATCCAGATCAGCGCGGCGACGCACGCAGCCAGAGCGAGCGCGCCGACGAGGAGGATCGCGATCTCGGCCCCGGCAGACGAGTCCCGGGCCTCGGCGAGCGGGATGCGCGGGCCCTGTTGACCCGCCTCGTCCGGCCCGGGCGATGGCTCCGCCGGAGCGATGCGACGTTCGGAGGGCTCGTCACGACGGACGTCCGCGATCGGCAGGGCCTCGGCGGGCTCCGCCGCCGGGGCGGACGTGACCGGACCGTCCTTCGCAGCGTCGGACACGTTCGCTGCATCGGGCGGCGGCGCGTCGCCCGGCTCGCTCTCGACGGCGCGGGAAGCCACGTCCGTGTCGGGCCGGGGCGGCTCTCGCTGGGGAGATGATGCACGCGCCGACCCGGTCCCGAGCTCGGGGAGCTGTGCGAGTTGTTTCAGGTGCGCCTCGACGGGGTCGTCGAGCACGAGCGTCGTGGAGCCCACGAGCACTTCGTCCCGGTCGTGGAGGCGCTGCCTCGCGACCGTGCGACCGTTGACGAGCACCGGGTTCATGGCGCCGAGGTCTTGGACCACGATCCCCTCGGCGGTCGAATCGATCGCCGCGTGGCGGCGCGAGCACTCTCCGTCGACCAACGGGATGTCGCAGTCGGCGGCACGACCGATGACCATGGTCCCCGGCGGATCCACGATCTCGAATCGGCTCCCCTCCTGCGGTCCGTTGGCGACGACCAGCGCCGCTCGGTCGAGACCCCGGCCCTCCGAGGACAGGAGCTGGTGAGCGAGGCGGCGCGCCACGGTCATGGTCCGGTCGTGGCTGTGTGCAGAGAGCATGGGGACGCCGGCGCCGAACTCGATCTCCAGCCCGGCGATCCCGATGACGTCGCCCGAACGGAGCAGCTTCCGGCGCTGGATGACGAGCACCTCGCCGTTGAGGGTCGTCCCGTTGGTGCTGCCGAGATCGAGGAGGTAGTACCGGCTCCCTTCCAGCAGGACCATGGCATGCTCGAGCGAGACGGCTTCACGAGGGAGTCGGAAGTCGCAGCCCGCCCCTCGCCCGATCCGAACGCGTTGTTGATCGAAGGTCAGCTCCGTTGGCTCGTGCCCGGCGGGTGGACGTACGGTGAGCCGGATGGCCATGGCTGTCTGTGCGTAGCCTGGACCATCGAACCGCGTCAAGTCCGCTGCGGAGCTTCGGACGTGCGCTCGCCACCGCCTCGAGCGCACCGCCGCGTCCTCGTCGGAGGTGGACGAATGTTCCAGGTTGACTCTGTCGGGAGGTGAGATAGCATTGGACTTGGCTCTCTGAGGGGAACGACAGGAGGTGAGTGAAACATCCCCGACTAAAAATAAACACCCCGGGATCTGTCCCTGACCGTGGTGTGCATCCTCGACTCAGGTCTGGGGACGCCTGAAGCGGTCATCACGGAGCCCACTTGGCTTTTGAGGGGTGTTCACTCGCACGAGCTGCCGACCTCCCAGAGAGCCACATGAGTGATTCGTGACCGGTCTCGTGCAGAGCGCAGCGATTGACCGGTAGAAGATACAAGCCCGGAGAGCTCACCCGCGAACTGGCGTGGCCTTCAAGGCCGCCTTGCCGTCCTTCACGTAGACCTGGAACCGCACGTTCTTGCACCCGTAGCGCTCGACGAGCGCGGCGCGATTCCGTCTGAGCGTCTGGGTGAAACGCTCGAATTGCAAGTTGTCGATCCGCTCGCCGCACTGTCGCTTGGTGTCGATGAACTTCTCGAAGACCTGCTTGAAGTAGGTCCCCTCGTCCTCCGGCACGTCTTCGCGACCCAGGTCGCCCAGGAGCTCCTCCGGGACACCGGCGATCTCGGTCTTGTCGTCTTCGTCGTCATCGTCGTCGGGCCTCGAGGACGGCACCGCGGCGAGCGGGTTCGATCCCGGAGCAGTGGGCGCCGGGACGGGCGGCTGTCGGCCCATGGCTGGTCCCGCCGGCGCATGCTGGAGCGGTCTGGCCATCGGACTCGGCGGGGGCGCCTGCGGAGCGGCCGCATGGTGCTGCGGCACGTTCGGAACCGGTGGAACGTGGGGGGCAGGGGGCACGTGCAACCCCGCCGGAGGCACCGGTGGGTACCCCCCTCTCCCCGCGGGCGGGTGAGCGGCAGGTTGAGCCTTGGCCGGACCGCCGGGCACCAACGGGACGGGCCGCTCCGGCACGGGCGCAGGCGGAGGTGCCGGGGGCGGAGGAGGTGGTGGGACATCCTCGGTATGTGCATCTGGGAACGTGAACAGCGCCGAGGAGACCCGGTCGGCTCCTTGGCGGGGACCGAGGATCTGGTCGATGTCCGCTGGCCGTTTGCCGAGCTTCTCGGCCACGTCGGCCACGGCCCTGTCGATCGCCTTGTTGATGGACTCGGCCACGGTCCGGTGGCTCCGGGCCACACCGTAGACGTTCAGCCGGTCGATCTGCCGGTCCGCGAGTCGGGAGAGCTCCCGGCGCAGGAGCCGCAGGGGGCGTCCGTGCTCGAAGAAGAACGCGAGGTACCCGAGCAGGAGGGCCAGGAAGACGCTCAGGCACAGCGCGATCCCCGGCGGGCTGATCGCCATGCCGCGCCACTCCTCGAGCGTCGCGTTGGTCAGGAAATCCAGGGAGCTGTCCATCGATCGGATGGGCCGGACGATGGCGTAGCCGACCCTCGAGCCCTCGACCAGCGCCGCCTCGCCTTGGATGAGTGAGTAGAGCGCGACGGCCTCCTCGCCAAGGGGGACGATCGAGCTGTACCCGTTCGAGATGAAGGTCTCGTCTTCGAGCAGACCGGTCAGCTCGGACACGACCACTTGCTCGTTGACGTGCTCGAACCGGGGGCCGGGCACGGCAGAGCTCAACACGACCGACCCGCGGAAGAAGACGATCTGAGCTTCGAGCCGCTGGGCGAGCAGTGTGGCGAACTCCGAGTCGATGTACTGACCGTGCACGACGGCGCCGACGTACTGTCCCTTCGAGATGACCGGGCGGCAGGCCACGCGAAAGACCTTGACCTGGTTCGGGTTGCCCGGGTCGGTGGAGAGGGCCCAGACGTCGTCCTGCATGAAGCCACGGAGCGCGGAGTCCACGGCGGGGAACCCTCCGAGCCCGTACCGCGCCTTCTGCGGCCCCCCCTCCCAGACGTGCGCCACCGCGTCACCGTTACGGTCCACGGCGACGAGCAGGTCTCCGGCGAAGGACTCGAGGTTCTCGTTCTGTTGCCGCAGGCGGGCCTCGAGCGCGGCGCGGTCGTCGGAGGTCATCTGCTCCGGCGTCTGGGTCGCCTTCTCGAGCACGCGCATGACGTCTTGGTCCGAAGTGACCCGGAGCATCTCGTCGAGGCGCACCCTGGACTCGCTCTTGAGCAGAGCCCACACCTGCTCGCGGTCCTTGAAGAGCAAGGCGCGAGTGTCGTCCTCGAGGGCAAGGTTGTGCGAGTGCCGCGCGAGGAGCAACGCCGCGATCGCGGCGCCCATGGCGAGGGCGAGGAGGGTGAACCAGAACTTGCTCACGAACATGCTAGTGCCCCGCCTGTGCGTCGACCCCGGCGGCCTGCTCGTGCTGTTGACCGTCCGCTGGAACCCTCATCTGGAGGCCGACTTCCTCGGTCTCGGTCACCTCGAGAGCCTGCTGGGCCACCCACTCGCCGCCGTGGAAGACCTTGACCACGTAGCGGCCGGGCTGCACGTCGGTGAACGAGACCGAAGATTGCCCCACCTGTGCTCCCGCGGCGGGGTTCAGGCCGTATGCCGTCCCGACCACGACGACATAGCCAATGAGGTGCGGCAGGCGCCGATCCGTGATCTCGAAGACGCCCACCTGGTCGAAGGAGAACTCCGCCTCCCGTCCCGGCGGGACGACCTGGCCGTTCGCCATCGCGGAGTTCTCTGGGCACCGAAGCTCGTACACGAGGCCGTCGTCGTTGCGGAACCGGATGTTGGTGTGCGGTGTCACGACGATCACGGACGGGTTGAGACGTGCGCCCTGCAGCTTGACGACCTTTGTCGCGCCCGCCGGGGCCACCGAGCCTCCGTCGGCGCTCTCGAGGATCACGGCGAGGTCCCTCGAGGGGTTCACCCTCGGCGCCTCCGTCGCGACGGCTCCGTTCGGGACCCGCCAGTAGTACCGCTTCGCCTGGCCGCGCTGCTTCTGAGCCACCTCCTCGGCCCGCTGTCCGAGATCTGGGGTCAGCGTCAAAGTGATGTTCACCGTCGCCGCGGCTGCGGGCGCCACGAATACAGCCATGCTGACGAGCAGGATGAGGGCTCCGGTCACGTGGCGCACGGAGATCCGGCAGAGCATCTGCACCTCTTTCGGCATGCGCAGGACCGAGCCTCGCGCGACGGGAATTCTAGGCTTCGGCACCACGAGTGTCAACGAAGCCCAACCAATGAACATATACGTTCGACAAGGGGTTGACCCGGCGTGACACCTTTCACAAGATCCGGACCGGACAGCCCGATCCGAAGTTCTCGGCTCGGTCGAAGGAGGCGGAGAGAATGAGCGCGGGGTTCTTCACCATCGACTGGCGCGATGGGGCGGTCGTCATGCTCGACCAGCGCCGGTTGCCGGGAGAGGAGATCTACAACCAATACCGATCCGTGACCGAGGTCGCAGAGGCGATCCGGTCCATGGTGATCCGCGGAGCGCCGGCCATCGGATGCGCCGTGGCGCTGGGCGTGGCCCTGGCCGCGGATCGGGCCGCCAGCGGTGGCCGGGCCGCCGTCGAGGCCGCCGTCGCCGAGGCGACCGAGATCCTGGCGGCGACGAGGCCCACGGCCGTCAACCTCTTTTGGGCTCTCGACCGTGTCAGGGCCCTCGTCGCCCGGCGGGACGACCTCTCGGGCGCCGACCTCGCCGCGTCGCTGCTCGAGGAAGCGCTGCGACTGATCGCGGAAGACGTGGAAGCCAACCGGGCGATTGGGCGCTTCGGCGCCGAGCTGATCCCCCCTCGAGCGACCGTGCTGACCCACTGCAACGCGGGCGCCCTGGCGACGGGTGGGTACGGGACCGCGCTCGGCGTCATCAGGGCTCTGCACGACGCCGGGAAGCACGTCCGGGTCCTGGCCGACGAGACGCGACCACTCCTCCAGGGTGCGAGGCTCACGGCATGGGAGCTCCGGCGCGACGGGATCGATGTGACGGTGATCCCCGACTCCGCCGTGGGATCGATCATGCGCCGCGGCGAGATCGACGCGGCCGTCGTCGGCGCGGATCGGATCGCCGCCAACGGCGACGTGGCCAACAAGATCGGGACCTACTCGGTGGCCGTCATGTGCGTCCATCACGGGGTCCCCATGTACGTGGCAGCGCCGACGTCCACCATCGACCTCGCCACGCCCGATGGTGACGGCATCCCCATCGAGGACCGGAGCGCAGACGAAGTGACCACGATCGGCGGCACGCGGTTCGTGCCCGAGGGAGTGCCCGTATACAACCGGGCCTTCGACGTCACGCCCGCGAGCCTCGTCGACGCCATCATCACGGAGAAGGGGATCGCTCGCGCGCCTTATGCGTCATCGCTCGCCAGGCTCTGCTCGCCTGCGTGAGCGTCTACCGTCCGTCCGGGGGAGGCTCATCGGGGGGATCGGACGAGACGGTCAGGGCGAGCTGGAGCCGGTGGGGCGCGTCGCCCTCGGACATCCTGTTGGTTCGAACCCTCGGTTCGAGTCGACCCTTCTCGTCGGGCTCGAAGCCGCACGACATGTCCACCATCGCAACTCGGACCTCGAGCCCGGACCCCGCGGTCCCGTAGACGATGGCCTCCTTCAGAGCGTCGAACGCCTGTTGGAGCTGTTTCACCGGGCTCGAGCTGCCGCGAGTCATCGACCGTCTCGGACCTCGGCCGAGTCCCGGACTTCCCCCATCCACTCGGCCAGCGCCTCGCGGGTCAGGTGGGTCATGGGGATCCTCGTCACGGAGAACCCGGCGCGCAGGAGCCGTTCGACCATCTCCGGGGCCAAGCGGCTGTTCATCGAGTGGACGAGGATCGGGACGTCACGGGACACGTTGGCGACGATGGACTCGACGACTGCGTTCTCGCCGAAGGTCTCCTCACCGCTGCTCGCGTCCGGGCTCTGGATGTCCTGGTCGAGGAGGATGCCGGCGTACACGGTGCCGCGGTCGCGGCTCAGGATGCCGAGGGCCCGTCCCGGTCCCGCGGCCACGACGGGTCTGACGTCTGCCTCGAGCCAGGCGCAGAGCTGCTCGACGCGTCGAGCGTCGTCCTCGATGATGAGGACGCGGAGAAATGGTTGCGACTCCGCCATGTATGCTCAGGAACCTCCGGGTCTCCAATGATCGGGGATGATGGGCTCCGACGCAAGGGCGCGCACGCGCTCGCTCGTTCCATGCTTGACATTCGCTCACCGAACCTCTATTTCGCACAGGCTGTCGCAAGGAGAAAGCCGGTGGCCCATCACGCGAGCGCGAAGAAGAGGATCCGTCAGTCCGAGAGGCGGCGCACCCGTAACCGGCTCGTCCTGACCACCGTGCGCACCCAGATCAAGAAGCTGCGACGGGCGATCGAGGGCGGGCAACGCGACGAGGCACAGCGCCTGCTCCCCGGAGCGATCCGGGGGCTTCACAAGGCGGTCACCAAGGGAGGCGTCCACTGGAAGACCGCGGGGCGTACCGTTTCACGCCTCGTCCGAGCCGTGTCCGCCCTCGCTTGACCTCATCCTGCACGCTATCACGGGGGAGGAGCTTTTCGGGGGGAAGAGCTCATTCCACGGGCCCCCTCTTCAAAAAAACCGGCGATCACGCGTCGAGCTCGCGGCGGCGGCGGTCGAGGTAGGCAGCGAGCGCGCCCGAACGGGGATCGGCTCCGGTCGCGCGGGCCGCGGCCGCCAGAGCGTGAATGTGCTCGCGCGCCCATGAGCGCTCCTCGACGGCCTGGATCACCGCTTCGAAGGCGCGGTGAACGGCCCTGGCGTCTGGCGCATCGCCGAGCCCGGACGCGCATCGGGCCACTCGGGTCACACCTGCGACCTCGATGACCGGGGCCGACCGGAGGACCTGTTCGAGGGAGAGATCCGTTGGCAGACCGAGCGACGCCGAGAACACCGCGACGATGGACGCCACGTCGTCGTTCTCGGACGCCACCGCCTTCGGCCCGCGCGGGAGCAGCAGGATGGCACGGTGCGTCCCGAGGCGCACCATGTCGACTCGCACCTGGCCATGGGCCAGCCCGGCGTGGTGGATGGATTCGACGGCGGCCGCGACATGGGACGCCCGGAGCAGTGCCTCGACGGGAAGCAAGGCCCCTCCCGTAGCGAGCCGCTCGGCCAGCGACGTCCCCTCTGGCTCCTCGAGCACGACCTCGCCCGCGTCCCGGATGTGGTCCAGCACCGCCTGGAGATATGGCGATATCACCTTCCCGAAGGCGACGATCCGGGCGACGGCTTCCGGGTCCTCGAGCGTGAGAACGGACACGCTCGCGTCGAGACCGGTGTGTCGCGCGCGGCGGATCGTGCCCCCCGGGACGGGGGCGGCCTCCCCTTCGGGGACGTAGGTCTGCTCGGGGCGTGGGCTCGCGGGGTGTGCCGGCGTCGATATGCGGAAGTCGCCCTCCCGCCGAGGTTCCGTCGTATCGACGCGCTCCACGGCGAGCCGCACTTCCGACGCGCTGGCGAACCGATCCGAGGGGGCCTTGGCCAGGAGCCTGCCGATCAGCGCGTCGAACCTCGTGCCGAGCGCCGGTCTGAGAGCACCGGGTCGCGGAGGCTCCTCGGAGAGGTGTTGCCGCACGAGGTCAGCGCCTATGAAGGGGGGCCGATCACACAGCGCATGGAAGACCGTGGCGCCGAGCCCGTACAGGTCAGTGGCGGCGCTCAATGTGTCTCCCGTGATCTGTTCCGGCGCCATGTATGAAAGGGTCCCGATGAAGGACCCTGTCTGCGTCAATCCGAGGTCCTGGAGGTGGGCGACGCCGAAGTCGCACAGCTTGACGCCGCCGCCGCGGTCGAAGAGCACGTTCTGGGGCTTGATGTCGCGGTGGATGACCCCCCTGAGGTGCGCGGTCTCGAGCGCCGAGAGCACGCCGAGCATCACGTCTCGGACCAGGGCGAGCGGGACGAGGCCTCCGGCGATCCGATCGGCGAGCGTGCCACCGCCGAGGTGCTCCATCACGAGGAAGCCGGCGGCCTCGTCGAAGCCGAGGATACGGACGATGTTCGGGTGTTCGAGCCTCGCCGCGATCTGGGCTTCCCGGAGGAACCTGGCGAACGCGTCGCGGCCCGTACCCTCCCCGGTACCTGTTGTGATGACCTTGAGCGCGACCTCGCGTTCGTAAAGCGCGTCCCGCGCCAGATAGACCCGCCCCGCCGCGCCTCCGCCGAGCAGCTTGATCACCTCGTATCGCCCCGCCAGCCACCGCTCCCCCTCCTTCTGGTGGGGCGCGGCCTCGCTCGCCGCGAGCGCCTCCACGGTCCTGGGGGCGGCCGCGTCGTCCTCGACGAGGTCCTTCAAGGCGGCGGCTGCCGCTTCGCCGAGGCCCATGCCGGCGAGGGAGACGACCAGGCCCCTGAGCGCTGCGCGCCGGAGTCGGGGTTGACGGGCCGCGATCTGGTACATCCTCGCCGCGGCCTCGTGGCGGCCGAACCGCTTGAGGAGGTGTCCGAGGTCGAGTGCCGCCGGCCCGTCCTCGGGGTCCTCGGCCAGTATCTTCTCGTACAGCCGACCCGCCTCGCGGAGCTTGCCGGCCCGCTCGAGGAGTGCCGCGGCGCGGCGCAGGTCTCCCGCTTCCCGGGCCAGATCGGCCGCCCGCTCGTGCTCGCCCCTGGCCTCGAGGAGCCGGACCGCCTGGTCTTTCTCGGCGTGCTTGAGGAGGAGGGCGAGCGCGCGCTCGGCGTCCCGAGGCGCCCCTCCGGCCAACCTGGCCCGGACCTCCGCGGCGGCCGCACGATTCCCCGCGTGCAGCAGGTAGTCCAGCTCGGCCGGGAGGTCGCCCGCGGAACGGGCGACCTCGGCGGCCTTGTCGTATTCCCAGACGGCGGCGTAGGCTTCCATCGCCCGCCCGAGGTCTCCTCGGTCTACCAGGAGCTCCGCTGCTTCTCGATTCCTGCCTTCTCGCAGGAGGGCGTCGATGCGCTGCTCGTCGCCGGTCACGCCCCGGATGATATACGGAGATCTCGACACGGAGTATCATGTGACCGTGTCAGGCGGTCGCAGCGACAGGAAGCGGAAGCGGATCAGCTACTCCCTGATCGTGACACCCCCCGATGGCCCCACGCGCGTGGTGCCCGTGGGACAGGCCGCGATCACGGTGGGCCGTTCCCCCGCCACCTCGATCCGGGTCTCCGAGGAAGGGGTCTCCCGGCAGCACTGCGTGATCACGCCGTCGGGCGGCCGGCTGATGCTCCTCGACCAGGGCAGCACGAACGGCACTTACCTCAACGGAGCGCGGGTCCAGCAGGCTCGCCTCGGCCACGGGGACATCGTGCGGATCGGGAGCACGAAGATCCGTGTCGAGGCACTGAGCGAGACTCCAGATGACCTCTCCCTGACGCCGACGTATCCAGCGCCGGCCATCACGACCGCGACGAAGGCGACGCCGCGCTGGTGCTTCGATCTCGTCGGCCGACTCGCGGGGCGTCTGGCACGGTCCGTCGGCGCCATGAGCGCCGCTGGTCTGATCCTCGACACGCTCTTCGACGCGTTCCCCGTTGACCGGGCGTACATCCTGATGGTGCGACAGGGCACGAGGGATCTCGAGGTCGACGTCCTGGCGAACAAGTCTCGCCATCCCGCGTCGGGGGAGCTGGACCTCGTCATCCCGGAGCTCGTGCTGGAGGCGATGCACCGCAACCCCTCGCTGGTCGGGGCGGCAGAGGCCACGCCGGCCGTGGCCGCCGCCGTGCGCAAGCGGTACTCGGGCCCGCTCCTGGCGACACCGTTGCGTCAAGGGAACCGCATCTCGGGGGCGCTCTACCTCGACGCGTTGACCATGCCCGAGTGGAGCCGATCGGAAGACATGCTGGCGCTGCTGTCCGTCATCGGAGACATCGCCTCGCTGGCCTTGAGCCGCTCCAGGCTCCAGGCCGAGCTCCTGAGCGAGCAGCGGTTGAGTGAGGCTCGGCGCTCCGGCACCGACCGGGAGGGCGGCGAAGGCGTCTCCGACATCGAGAGGATCCGCGCGGACCAGGAGCTCGAGCTCGCAGCTCGTCTCGAGGAGGTGCACCAGGTCAGCGAGACGCAGGCAAACCTGGCGCGTGGTCTCGTGCACGACGTGAGGAGCATCGCCAGCGTGATCCGGTCCAACATCGAGCTCGCGGGGCGCGAGCTCCCGGCCGAGGCGATGGCGGCAACGGCCCTCCGGGAAGCGGCTCACTACGGCCGCAACCTCGTCGAGCTCGCCGAGGACATCGCCACGCTGAGCCAGCTCCAGGAGGGTGCCCAGGTCCTCCACACGGAGCGAGTGGACGTGGGGACGCTCATCGAGGAGACCGTGGCTGTGTGGGCGGATCACGCTGCTGACCGCGGGATCTTGATGTCGAGGGTCATGCCGACCCCGCTCATCGTCGTTGTGGATCGCACGATCCTTGGCCGTGTGCTGGGTCATCTCATCGGCAACTCGTTGCGGAGCGCGGCCGACGGCGGGCGAGTGCTGATCACCGCTCGGGCCTCGGCGCACACGGTGGACATCGTCGTGAACGATTCGGACTCCGACCAGCCGCTCGAGGTGCTGGCAACTGCATCCCAGGGCGCCGAGCCCTCGGAGGAGGACGCTCGACACCAGAGCGTGGGGATCGACTTCTGTCGTATGGCGATCGAAGCGCATGGCGGGAGCCTCCGAGTCGAAGGGCGCGAGGGTGAGCCCAGCAGGTACGTCATCACGCTCCCGGGAGCGCTCCACGTGTCTCGCGGCGGCCCGGCGACCATGGAGCAGGACACGCGCGTCACGCCGGCTCCCCACGGCAAGGTCACGCCCCATCTCGGATCGGAGACGGAGCCCGGCGAGTGACCCGGCCGACCTGATCACGGCGAAAAAACCTCGTCGAGGGTCGCCGCGCGGTTGTGGTATCATCGACTCACTTGTCCGATCTTGGACGTCACGCACGCGAGCCGATCTTCGCTCGGACCCGGGGTCGGATCATGGCTCGAACCAGGGGAGGCAGTGACATGTCACAGGACGATGGGCTCGGACATGGTGACGACACCAAGGGCGATGCCGCCACGCTCGAGGAGCTCGCCAACGAGAAGGTGAAGCTGGGAATGGGCACGATGGGCGTCGCCGTCTTCGGCCTCGGCGTCCTGGTGATCGTGGGGGCAGCCGTCTGGTTCTGGTTCATCCGCGATGACCCCACGGCGCCCCACGTGCGCTTCCAGCAGGACGTCATGGGGCAAGCGCAGGCGACGTACTACACCGAGTTCTGGTCCTGCGCGCTCGACGCCCCCGTCGCGGAGATCAACAAGAACACCGAGCTCATCGCGGCGATCCACGCGCTGGGCGACGGCGCCAACGCGGCGTCCTACTCCGAGAAGCTGATCAAGAACGAGAAGTGCATCCCCCGGCTGAACGAAGGAGTCAAGGCGTACCGGGCGCTCAAGAGCAACCCGGGCTCGCCCCCGGAGTACGCCGACCTGCTCGACGATCTCGCCGGCCGGATGGAAGACCTCCAGAAGGCGTGGACCGCGTACGCGGAGTACCAGGCCACCGCGGGAGAGCGCGACGAGACCCGCGAGCGCATCCGGAAGTCCGGCGGCTCCTGGATCGACTTCCAGGACGCCACGCTCCGGAAGTCCGTGGACGAGGCCAACGGGCTGCAGCCGCGAGCGGTGCCGTACGTGTCGTTCATCTCGTGTCTCCTCGGCGACGTGTCCTACACGTCGTTCGTGGGCGAGGAGGGCACCTTCGCCCAGGACAAGATCGCGGCGGCGATCGACCTGCGGTGCGACACCGAGCGCTTCGGCTTCATCGCCCGGATGAGCGAGTGCAGGCTCAAGGCCATGCCGGAGACAGCCGAGCCGAGCGATGCCTTCACAGCCGCCGCCACGCACTGGTCGGCGCAGCAGGGCGACGCCGCCTCGCCCGAGGCGCTCGACGAGTGCATCGATCGGGTGACCAAGGAGCGCGGCGGCGTCCTCGTCGAGGACATCGCCACGGCTTGGGAGGGCTACACCAAGAGCTACAAGGCTCTCATGTCGTTCTCTCGCTCGAAGTCCGGGGGCTACATCGGGCCCGGGCACTGAGGGCCGCCGCGAGCGTCATCCCGGCGTCGTGCCCTCGCTCTCCGCAGGGCACGTCGGGAGGTCGACCCGGAAACACGTCCGCACGCGCGGCTCGCTCTTCACCGAGATGGAGCCGCCCAGGCCCGCGACGACCTGCTGGCTGATGGCGAGCCCGAGCCCCATGCCGCGTCCGGGGTCCTTGGTCGTGTAGAAGGGCGTGAAGACGCGCCCGAGGTCTTCGCGCGCGATCCCGTGGCCGTCGTCGATCACCTCGAGCACGACCGACTCGCCGTCCCTCCGCGTCCGCACGGCGACGTGGCCGTCCGGCCCGACGGCTTCCAGCGCGTTCTGCCAGAGGTTCCTGACCACCTGGTACAGGTCCTCGGGGACGCACAGGACGCACGCGCCCCCGGCGCCGAGGTCGAGGTACGTGCTCGGAGGTGTCTCTCCGGCCGGGAGCACGAGGCGACCGACGTCCTCGACCACCGTGTCGAGCGGCGTGGCGACGGGCGTGCGCTGGTACCCGTCGCGCGTGACCCTGCGGACCAGCTCGGCGAGCTGCTCGAGCCGGCTCGTGCCGCGGCGGCAGATGTCGAGCATCTTCTCGATCTTCGTCTGCGCCCTGGCGACGGCGTCACCGCGCGCCTCCTCCAGGGGGCCTGGCTCGCAGGCGGCCCGGGTGATCACGTGGACCTGCTCGCCGATGACGTGCAGCGCGTTGTGGAGGTAGCTCAGGGGGTTGCGTATCTCGTGCGCGAGCCCGCGGCCGATGACCTCCAGGCTCCTCACCTGTTCCTGGGCGACGATCGATGCCTGCTCCTGCCGGCGCTCGAGGAGCCGGTCCACGGTCGCGCGGAGCACCCGCGGGCTGAAGGGCTTGGTCAGGTAGGCGTCCGCGCCCGACTCGCTCGCCTCGAGCTGGTCCTCCACGCGCTGCTTCGCCGTCAGCATGACGATCGGGACGTCTCGAGTCCGGCTCTCCGACCGCAGCGCGCGCAGCAGCGACAGCCCGTCCATCTCGGGCATCATGTAATCGGTGACGACGAGGTCCGGGAGCATCCGGCGGGCGAGGTCGAGCCCTTCCGCGCCGTTCCGCGCGAGGATGACCTCGTGGACGTCCTGGAGCTGCTGCGAGATGAACCGCAGCACATCGATGTTGTCTTCCACCACGAGGAGCTTGGTGGACCGCGGGGCGCCGCTCGGCCGCGACACGATCCTCCGCTCGGTCACGTCCTCGATGCCGAGGAACCTGAAGTCGCGGCGTTCGAGGATGGCCCGGGTCCACTCGCGCGGCTCGCGGTCCTCGCTCCGGCGCCGCTCCGCGGTCGGCCCGCGCGTGCCCCGCCGGTCGAGGACGTCCTTCGACAAGTGGCTGTCGCCGCGGCGCAGGTGGACCACGAAGGTGCTCCCTCGCCCGAGCTCGCTCTCGACCGTGATGCGGCCACCGTGGAGCTTCACGATCTCGCGGGCCAGGGACAGGCCGATCCCCGTGCCGCCGTGACGGCGCGTCGAGGTCCCGTCCACCTGGCGGAATCGCTCGAAGACGTGCTCGAGCTGGTCCGCGGGGATCCCGATCCCGGTGTCCGAGACCGAGAGCCGGACCTCCTCCTCCGTCGCGTCGAGGACGACGTGCAGCTCGCCGCCGGGCTCGGTGAACTTCAGCCCGTTCGAGACGAGGTTGACGATCGCCCGCTCCATCTTCTCGAGATCGATGAACAGGTCGTCGGCCGCGGCGCGGGTCTCCAGGCTCACGTCGATCTTCTTCCTCGTGGCGAGCGGGCGGGTGTGCTCCACGATCTCGCCGAGCAACCCCGTCAGGTCGGTGCGCTCGACGCGGAGTCGGAGGTGGCTCTCGTCGAGCTTGGCGAGGTCGAGCAGGTCGTTGATGAGCTTGAGCAGCTTGAGCGCGTTCTTCCAGATCGGCCGCAGGAAGTCCTTCTGCTGCGGCGTCAGGCCACCGACGTCCTCCTCGATCAGACCTTCGAGCGGGGCGAGGATCATGGTGAGCGGCGTGCGGAGCTCGTGTGTGACGTTGGCGAAGAACTCGCTCTTCAGCCGGTCCATCTGCTTGAGCTTCCCGTAGGCCGCCTCGAGGGACACCTTCGCGTGCCGCAGCGCCAGCTCGTCCTGGAACTGCCTGGCCTCGAGCCGGTACCTGTGGTTCTGCGACGCGACGATGATGACCACGGTCCCGATGAGGAAGAACTGGTTGTTCAGGAAGATGCCGAGGTCGTCGACCGGGATGGCGCCGAGCGCGAGCGGGGCCATGTACAAGGCGTAGACGAGCCCGTGCGCGACCAGCGAGTGGCGCAGGGGCCATGAGAAGAGGAACCCCGCCGTGATGATCGTGAGGTTCAACCCCGCGTAGTACTCCGACTCGTAGCCACGGTGGAGCCAGCACATCACGCTGATCGAGCCGGCGATCAGCAGCTCGAACACGAGCGAGAGCCAGTCCACGTTGGCGGCGATACGGCGCCGGTCGATGCGGTAGGTCACGAAGATCGCCCCGCCGAAGAGCACCAGGGCGAGCCGCAGGAGCCCGGTCACCAGCACGTGCTGGGGGATGACGAACCAGTCGAGCACCCAGAAGATCGAGAGCAGGGAGACCGCGAGCACCGACCCGATGGACAGGGACGCCGCGTTCTTCGCCCTGAGCGCCGAACGGAAGTCGGCCTCGTCGGTGCGGCTAGCGGTCGACATGTCTCCGGAGCACGAGGACATGGTACACGCCGAGGCTGTCCTTGGTGATCTCGCCCGTGGCGCGGTCTGCGACCGGGGCCGCGAGGTCCTCCATGTCCTCCTTCGTCCTGTAAATGAGGGGCCAGTCGAGGATATGCTCCGCGAACCAGAAGTGATCGTTGGGCCCGATCGCGTTCCCGATGAGGAGAACACCGTCCGGCGCGAGTCGATCCACGAGGTCCGAAACGAGCTTCCGTGCGACCTTCTGGGGCAGGTAGTCGAAGAACCCGGCGGCATAGATCAGGTCGTGGTTGGACGTGGCACCGAGGAGCTTGGGTTCCTGGATCATGTGCTGGAAGGAGAGGTAGAAACAGCGGACTTGGCCCGAACAGTTGGTCTGGGTGAGCGCGCGGTACGCGCCCGCGTACGCGATGCTCAACGCGGCTTCTTCCTGGTCCACGAGGGTCCACCTGACCGATCCGGCCCAGGCCTTCCACTCGCGGATGTACTCCTCGACCTCCACCGCCGGCCCGCACCCGAGGCCCAGCACGTCGAACGTCGCCTCCGGTCCCCGCGACGCGAGGGCGCGCAGGTGCTCCTCGCGCATGACTCCCTTGATGAGCTCCTTGCGCGTGCGCGCGCCGGCGGCCAGGGGCTCGTCGACCCCGAACTTGTGGAACACCTTCGCGAACGCGGAGCCGCCCTCGAGCTCGTCGCGGTAGATGTAGTTCATGGTCTCGTAGTCGCCCGGGTACCCGAGCGGCTTCTCGACGGCGCGCTGGATACCCGGCGCGTCCGTGAGGAGCGACGTCAGGACGAGCCGGGTGTAGCGGCGGCAGGCGTCGGTCGTGCGCCGGTCGTGCAGATGCGGCGCGAGCGCCCTGGCCGCGGCCCGCGAGATGCTCGTCCAGGTGGGCTGGAGGGAGCGGGCCGCGTCGCCGGCCAGCTCGAGGACTCGCTGTTCCGGGAGCCCGCGGGACCGCAGGCGAGCCTCGTTTCGGTCGAGCACGTCGCGGGTGTGCTGCACGAAGAGGACCGCCCGCTCGACGACCTCGCGGTACTCGGCCGGGACGGCTCCTCGGAGCGCGTCGGCCCCTCCCGAGAGGGCCTCGGACAGCGCGATCGACTCGTGGCGATCCAGGAGCCCAGGCACGTCGATGAAGTCGTGGGGGAGGCTGACGCCGATACGGAACCGGCCCGGAGACTTCTCGACCCGCACGACCTCCCCCGCTCCCTCGAACGCCTTGTCCGCGCCGATGGAGAGCACGATCTGGAGCTTGTCTCCGATCTCGAAGGTGGTCGTCGGCGGGACGATGAACGAGATCCCGCTCATCGCCACGTCGTGGAGCTGTGTGTCCTGGCCGTTGACCGAGAGCCTCGGCGGGTGGTCGCGGAGGAGCTCGGTCACACGATAGCGGGTGGGCCGGAAGTTGATGGCACGCCCGAGACCGCCATGGAGCTCGGTGTAGGTCTTCATCGGCTTCCCTCCTGCTTCTGGTCGTTCCCTTCCACCATGGGCAAGGAGAGCCGGAAGCACGTGCCCCGACCCGGTTCAGACTCGCACACGAGCGTCCCGCCCTGCCGCTCGACCACCGTCCGAGTCATTCGCAACCCGAGGCCCATGCCCTCGCTCCCCTTAGTCGTGAAAAAGGGCTGGAAGATCCGCTTCCGGACCTCCTCGCTCATCCCGGAGCCGTTGTCCGCTACCTCGATCAGTGCCCAGGGTGGCGCGGCTAGGGTCCGAAGCTCGATCACCCCTCCCGGCTCGGTCGCCTGGATGGCGTTGCGGACCAGGTTCATCAGGGCATGGACCAGGCGGTGCCGATCGATGCGAACGCTCGCGTTCGAGCCGCAGGAGACCCTGAAGTCGCGCATCTTGATGTCCGGGTGGCGCCGCAGGGCCAGGCAAGCGCGCTCGATCACGGCGTCGAGGTCCTCGACGGCGAGCTCGAGGCGCCCCTCGCCACCCTCGGTCAGGGCCACCATGTCGTCGAGCAGCGCCTTCGTGGCGAGGCTCGCGTCGATGGTCGCTCCGAGGAGCGAGTCGAGCGACTCCTCCTCGCCGGTCGTCTGGCAGGCGCGCTTGAGCGCGTCGATGTCCTCGAAGAATGCGCCGAGCCGCGACTGGAGGGTCCGGCAGACCCGCCCGATCATGGCCAGACGCTCCGAGTGCAGCAGCTTCTCCTGGGCCGTTCGGAGCTCGACGAGCGCGGCGTCGAGACGCTCGCACTCCCCGCGGAGGCTCTCGACTCCGAGCTGCATCCCCACCTCGAGCGCACACGCCTCGTGCGCCTTGCGGATCGCGTCCACGATCACCGCCGGCTGCGCGTTGCGCGGGACGAGGCGGTATGCGCGCCAGGTGTTGATGGCGTCGAGCAGCACGTCGCGGTTGCCCGAGCCGCCGTGGAGGACGGGGCGGCCCGGGAGCGCGGCGGCGGCGGCCTCGAGCAGCACGTCGCGGCTCGGTCCCTGGATGTCGGACACGCTCAGGAGCAGCACCGCCGGTCCCCGTGGCCGCTCGTGTGCTCGGTCGCCGGGGATCACGATCGACCTCACGCCGAGGTCGAGCAGCCCCCTGAGGCGCGGCAGGAGCGTCGCGGCCGCGTGCGGGCCGACCCACAGGGCGAGCGGCAAGTCGGGTAAGAAGCCCGGGTAACCCGGGGATGTGCGGGCCCTAGCCATCCTCGCCTCGCTGGCGCAACGCGCCGGGGAGCACGAGCATGGCCCTCGTGCCACGGCCCGGGACGTGGTGGACTTCGAGTTGCCCACCGTGCGACGCGGCCACCATCTGGGCGATCTCGATGCCGAGCTCGAGCCGCGTGGGCTGCGCGGTCCGTCCACGGGTGGCTCCGTCGTCGGGCGAGGTGTCCGCGGCGGCGCTCACCTCCTCCGAGACCTGGACGCAGAGGTCCCCGCCGTGCGCTGGCAGGAGCTCGAGCAGGACGGACGCGTCGTCCGAGCACGACTCCGTGATGTTCTCGAGCAGCACGACGAGCGCCTGCCGGAGCTGCGTCTCGTCGATGCGGATGACCTCGACTCCCGGGTGGATGTGCGGGACGACCCGGCGGCTCCGGCGATCGGCCTGGAGCGAGGAGACCCGGATGGTCTTCTCGACGAAGGTCTCCGCGGGGACCGCCGCGATCCGTGCTTCGATGGGGCAGGCCCGCGCATAACCGTGCACGAGACGCAGGAGCTCGAGGTGGTCCGCGAACGCGCGCCACGCCCGCTCGGCCGCCTGCTCGAGCGCTGGGCGCCCGCTCTTGCGGATCTCCTCGAGCAGCAGGGAGAACGAGAAGGCGTGGTTGTTGAGGTCGTGGACGATGCCGGCCACGAGCTTGCCGAGTGTGGCCACCCGCTCCGTCGCTACGAGGTGCCCCTGCGTTCGCTGGAGCGAGTCGAGCGTGGCCGCGAGCTTGTTGCGCCGCTCGACGAGCGCCTCGGAGAGCGCGGCAATGGCCGCGGTCGAGGCCTTCAGCAGCATCGCGTCCGCGACGATGGCGCGCACCTCGTCCGCGTCGTACGGCTTCAACATGAACCGGTAGACGAGGCCGCGGTCGAGGGCCTCCATCATCGGCGCGACGTCGGAGTATGCCGTGAGCACGATCCTGATGGTCTCTGGCGCATCTGCGGCGATCCGGGTCAGGAGCTCCACACCCATCATGCGCGGCATGCGCTGGTCGGCGATCACGACATCGAAAGGGCCCTTCGACGTGAACAGATCGAGCGCCTCGACGCCGTCGTGCGCCGAGACGACTGTCCACCGGTCCTCGAGCACCGCGGAGAGGACGTCGAGGTTCTCCTGTTCGTCATCGACGAGGAGGACGCGGTCGCACCTTGGGACATCCCGTCCCGCCCCCCGAAGAGCCTTCTCCACGTCCGGCGAGACCATTCCATTGTCCCGTTCGTCACCATTGTGCATCAGCGAGAGCCGTCCGAGAAGTTAAATCTGGTCGTTTCTCTATGAAATAATTCCAGATTTCAGGCCAGACCGCTGGACCGCTCCCGGCGCGGCGACATCACGACTGTCGTGATGCCCGTAAGGTTACATCGTCCCCCGGCGGCACTCTGCTCCATGTTACCCTGGCAGTATGCCCAGGCATGAAGCTCGGTTCAGCGTGGACGATGTGGACGGTGTGGACACTGTGGACAGAGCGAACGATTGGGCGATGTCCACCAGGGCAGCGGGGCTCCATGCCCTGTTGTGCCTTGCGGTGATGCTGACTCGCAGGTCGCCGCTCGTCCTGATCGGAGCGCTCGTCTCCGTCCTCGTCCCGCTGCCGGCCCGCGGACAGGTCCCGCCCGGCCACTCGGCGCGGCTCATCGGGGTCCACGACGTCGACGGCGGCGCGGTCGATTTCCTGCGCCGCTCGTCCGAGGGATGCGACCACGGCTGGCTGACGCACGCGCACGCCGTCGGGCACTCGGGCGAGGGCGGAGAGTTCGACGCCTCCGGCCTCCGGCGCGACGGGATCTCCGTCATCGTCCGCCTCGACGACACCTGGGAGCGCACTGTGCCCACGGATGCCGGGGAGCGCGCGGGGTACGCCGACGCCTTCGCGGGCTATGTGTCGCGATCGCCGGAGGTCCACGTGTGGATCGTGGGCAACGAGCCCAACGTCTCGCTTGGCGGCACGCCCGACCGGTACGTCGCGCCGTACGCGGCGGCCTACGCCGCGGTCCGGGACCGGGTGCATGCCCTGCCCGGCCACGGACGCGACGTCGTCCTGCTCTCGGCTCCGTCGCCGTGGAGCCCATGCTTCCTCGACGGCTTCGCGCAGAGCATCGAGGGAGTGGAAGCGCACGGCGTGACGGTCGACGGGTTTGCGATCCACGCGTACACCGGGCACACGGCGACCACGCAGGACCCGGCCCGCGTCACCTCGGACGAGCGCCGGTCCGTCTGCCCCGGAGGGCGCTACGACGGAACCTACGGCGAGTTCCGCGTGTACCGTTCGTTCATCGAGGTGATCGAGGACGCGGGGCACGGCGGCGATCCGGTGTACGTCACCGAGGCAGGCCACGCGTGCGAGGGCACGTCCCGCTGCTACGCGGACGAGGACCGCGGGTACTTCGCCGCCATGTACCGCGAGGTCGACGCCTGGAACCGCGCCGCGTCCACGGTGATCCGCGCTGTGACCCCGTACCGGTGGCTCGCCCTCGGCGACGGCACTCCGCGGGACTTCGCGATCGGCGACAAGCCTCGGCTCCAGGCGGACCTCGCGGCCGGCGCCGTCTACACCTGGACCGAGCCCGACTGCGACGAGCCTCCGCCTCCGGGGTGCGGCGACGACGCTGACTGCGACGACGGGACGATCTGCGATCTCGGCGCGGCGGAGTGCGCGGGCGTCCCAGCGTGTGGCCCTGGCGGCGAGTGCGAGCCCGGCTGGATCTGCCGGGCGGACCGGTTCGACTGCGTCCCGGCGCTCCGCGGCGCGGCGCGCATCGATTTCCGCCCGACCGATCCCGGGCCGGGCGATGACGTCGCCCTCGATGCGTCTTCGACCGAGGGGTACACGAACGTGGGCATCGTCTGGGAGGGACCGCTCGGGACCGCTGGCCGGCCCCCGGTCGGCGACATCGAGGTCGAGAGGCGTGACGACGGCCGCATTCACTGGGAATGGCCGTCGTCGGTCGCCGGCGAGGGCACGTACAGGGCCACCTTCACCGCCGACCCAGCCGGGACCACGGTCTACGCCATCGCGTACCTCGACGTCGGCACCGTGGTGCCCCCGCCCGACGCGGACGCGGACGTCGATACGGACGCAGACGTCGATTCGGACATGGACACGGATGCGGACACGGACGCGGACGGCGACGCCGACTCCAGCAGCGACTCCGACGTCCACGATGGCTCGGAGGACGATCCGCCCACGACCAGCCCTGGCGACCTCGGCGGCGGGTGCGAGTGCCGCGCCAGCGCGGGACGTCCCGAGTGGCTCTCGACCCTGCGCCGGGTCCTCCTGGCGCTGACCTGAGCCTCCCTCAGGGGCGGCCGCCCCAGCACCCGGCGATCCCGACGATCCCTCCACCAGTGACGGGGGCCATCACCGGGACGACGGCGAGCCCGCGGGCTCCCCGGCTCGCGGACACGGACCGCGCCTGTCTCAGGTGGCGCCGGGTGTACGTGTAGTCGATGGGCAGGAGCACGAGGGCCACGGTGCTCGTGACCAGCCCGAGGACCAGCGGGACGATCGCGGTCGACTGGTCGGTGGACGCTCCGGAGGCGAGGACGGCGTCGCCGACGATCGCCCAGATGTTGAGCAGGCCCGTGGCTCCCATGAAGATCCAGCTCACGATGAACAGGCCGAGCCCGCGCTCGGTCGCTCCCGTCTCCTCGATGAGCCTGCGCAGCCGCCAGATGCCCGCGGTGAGCAGGCCGGCCCCGAGACCGTTGACCGCGAGGGCGGAGGCGGTGACCGCGAGGCTCGGGACGTACGAGCCGAAGAGCCCGAAGAGGGCTCCCACCTCGACCGTGATGGTCCCAGCGACCATGATCAGGATGCCGGCGATCCTGAGGGCCTGGGCCTCGCTGTACCCCGGCATGGTCGTGAAGGCGCCGGCCCGCAGGTCCATCGAGGGCGCGGTCAGCGACGCGCCGGCTCCCTGGAGCATCGGAGTCGGGGCGGTGATGGCGGGCGCCGGCGGGGAGACCGGCGCGGGCGCGGCGGGTGGAGGCGCCTCGAACCCAGGTGGAGCGGGGACTCCGGGGCTTGCGTCCGAGCCCCACGGCGAGTCGATGCACGCTCCTCCGGAGCAGGCCTGACCCGCGGGACACCCGGCGTCGGATCGGCACGCGACCGGTACATGCTCCTCGGCCGCCGCTTTTCCGGCGAGCGCGAGACCGATCGTCGCGCCGAGCGCGACCGTCCAGATGCTCGATGATGAGCCCCCTGAACGTCTCATCGGATACTCCTACTGCCGAACATAGTGCCAGATCGGCTGGTTGATGCCCTCGCTGACCGTGTAGTACGAGAGCCCGTCTGCGGAGAACGCGATCGCCTCGCCGATCGGCTCCGGCTCGATCGGGACGGGGCACGGCGTCCCGGCCAGGGCCTCGGCGATCGACGCGCCGCCGTTACGGATCCAGATGTACGCCTGGCCGTACGCCCGGATCGCCACCTGGTTGCCGAGCGGCGAGATGTCGCCCGCCGACGTGACCGTGGCGCCAGGGAGGTCGCCGGAGCCGAACTGGAGCGTGGCCACCTCCACGAGCGTCGTCACCACGCCCGGATCCTGCGGGAATGGGTACCGGAAGACGTGGGTGAGCCCGTCGTTCTCCTTGGTCACGAGGTAGAGGTCCGTGGTCACGGGATCGAGCAGGACCGTCTCGCAGTTGTGGGCCCGGTCCGGATAGACCAGGTCCAGCCTGACGTAGTCCGTCAGGTCCACGGAGCCCACGTCGCCGCCCGCGGCTTCGATGTCCGGCTCCTGGACCCTGAAGATGCTGATGCCCTCCCGGTTGGCGTTGTTGTCGCCCACGTCGCCGAAATAGAGGTAGTCGACCCCGGGCTCCGGCCCCGGCCCGATGGCCATGTCTTCCCAGTCGCGGCCCGATGCACCCACGAGGTTGAAGATCCCGAGGTGGGTGCCCTCGGGAGTGAGCGCGAAGAACCTGGGCTGGCCGCCGTCGTTGTGGAGCCACAACACGCCGTCGTGGCGGCGGCTCACCGCCAGGCCCGATGCCTCGACGATTTCGGCGCTCGCCACGATTCCCGTGGTAACGCCGTCCGGGAGGAACGTCGGGCAGACCTCGGGAGCGACGGTGACGACCACCGAGTCGGTGTCGCTGAGCCCGTTCTCGTCGGTGACGGTCAGGACCGCGGTGACCTCGCCCGCGGACAGGTACACCGCGGTGGTCTCGATCCCGGTCCGCGGCGCCGAGCCGTCGCCGAGGTCCCACGAGTAGGAGGCGATCGGCGCGTCGCCGGGGACGGACTCGCTCCCCGAGAAGACGACGGTCAGCGGCGCCATCCCGCTCGACACGTCGGCCACGGCCACGGCCGTCGGGCCTTCCGCGTCCGCGTCCGCGTCCGCGTCGCCGTCGGCTGGCGATCCGTCGGTGCCTCCATCGTCCCGGCACGGGCAGTCGTCGGGACACGGGCATCCGGGAAGGAGCAGGAGGAGTGCTGCGGCGATGATGTGCTTCACGTGTGTCGCTCCGCGAGGGGGATTCTACCAGACCCTCGACTCATCGGAGGCGGGGCAGCACGGGCGGCTCACCGGAAGGTGCTGACACACCTCGAAGTTGTCTCACCGGCGGCATGTGTATCGAAACCAGGACAACGAGACAGCCGGGGACCGTGAGGCAGATGACGATGGCATCGTGGCTCATGCGGTTTTTCCGGTCCTTCGTCTCGCCGGGCCGACCGCGGCGACCCTGGCCCGCTCATTGCTGTTCACGGACCCAGGCAGGAGGTGAGGAACATGAAGATCACGAGAGAGAAAAACCTCGTCGAGCTCGTCCCGGAGAACGACACCGAGGTCAGGGAGCTCCAGGACCTGTGGAACGCGATCGTGGACTGCTCCGGGTTCAACAAGAAGCTCCTCCCCGTGGGCGAGTACGTGCCCCAGAAGGAGAAGGTGGCCCGTTTCCTCATCGAGGTGGGATGATGGACGTCCAGCGTGAAGGAGGTGTCATCCGATGAAACGCAACGCGAGAGCAACATGGCACGGTGGGTTGAAGGACGGAACCGGGACCTTCGGCGTCGGGAGCGGCGCCATCGCGGAGCAGAAGTACGGCTTCCGGACCCGCTTCGGCGATGACCCCGGCACGAACCCGGAAGAGCTCATCGCGGCGGCTCACGCGGGGTGCTTCAGCATGGCCCTCAGCGCACAGCTCGGCGAGCGCGGCATCACGCCCGAGTCCATCCAGACGAGCTGCACGATCGTGTTCGAGAACCTGACCCTCACGCAGAGCCTGCTCCGGACCACCGTGACGGCGCGAGGGGCCGACAGGGCCAAGATCGAGGAGGCGGCGACCGCCGCGAAGAACGGCTGCCCGATCTCGAAGGTGCTGAAGCTCGAGATATCCCTCGATCTCACGATCGAGACCTCCATGTCTTGATCCCCACCCGCCCGCCGGGCATCTTCCTCAACGCCGTGACGACACGTCGCACCGGGACCGCGGCAGGGCTGCTGGCGGTCGCGTTGTGGTGCTGGAGCGGGCCGGCGCTCGCGGGTGGGAGCCGCGCTCTCGGCCCGCTTCCGTTCCTCACCCTCGCCACGCTGATCGGCGTCGTGACGGGCACGGTCTTCCACCTGGTCCGCGGCGGCTCGCTCGCGCAGCTCGTCCGGCTCCCGGCGCGGGTCGCCGTGGCCTCCTTCATCGGTGTCGCCGTGTACACGCTGCTGCTCACCTTCGCGGTCTCGCTGGCGGACGAGCGCGACCTGGGGCAGATCGTCCTGGTCAACTACCTCTGGCCGGTGCTGGTCGTGCTGCTCGGCGGGCTGCTCACTGACGACCGGCCTCGGCGCGTCCCCATGCTCCTCGCGGTGGTCCTCGGCTTCGCCGGTGTCGCGATGTGCCGCGGCCCGGAGACCTTCACCCGGCCGGCAGGCAACCTGCTCCCTCACGGGCTCGCGTTCGCCGGCGCGCTCGCGTGGTCGGTGTACTCGGTGCTGCTCCGGCGCTGGCGCGTGCCGGACGAGAGCTGCGGCTCCACGCCCGCCTTCCTCTCGTGCTCGCTGCTCGCGGCGGCGATCGGCCTCGCCGACGGCTCGTTCGAGAGGATGCAGCTCCCGCCCGCGAACGCCCTCGTCTGGATCGTGGTCTACGGGGTCGGCACGGTCGGGCTCGGCTACCCCCTGTGGGAGCTGGGCATGAAGCGCGGCTCCGTGCACCTCGTGGCCGTGGCGGCGTACATCATCCCGCCGGTGTCCGCGGCGCTCATGGCCGTGCTCTTCAGCGAGGCCGCCTCGGGCTGGTTGATCCCCGGCGCGCTCCTCATCACCGCCGGCGCGGTCGTCGCGGCGCGGTCGGGCGGGCCTCGGTGACGTTTCTCACCGATCCCGGGGTTGGTGTAGTCTCCGCGAGGAGGAGGGAACCGGCCATGCGGACATGCTGGATGCTCGTTTCGACCATCGGGTTGTCGATCGGAGGGATCGCCACCTCGGGCTGTGACGACGAGCCCGATGCCGACGCCGACAGTGATGTCGATTCCGACGGGGACACCGACGTCGATGGCGACACCGACGTCGATGGCGACACCGACGGAGATGGCGACGCCGACATCGATTCCGATGGCGATGCCGATGTCGATGCCGACGGCGATGTGGACGCAACGCTCGAGGATCTGCTCGACGCCGCGGGGTTCGATCTGCAAGCCGGGAGCCTCGCCCTGGTCGATTTCTCGGAGTGCTGCGAGTGGGTGTCCTGCTTCGGCAACAACCCGAGCAGCCCGTACCTGGCGATCTCCCTGCCGCGGGCCGAGGGGCAGTCCGTGCCGAACCCGGACGAGGACGACGACGGCAACGCGATCATCTGGCGCGTCCGGGCCGACGAGGCCGTGGTCCTCGTCGGGCGCACGCCGCCTCGCGCGGCGTATTTCGGGTACACGCTCGACCTCTTCGATCGAGAGAGGCCGGGGCTGCTCCGCGACTACATCCTCGGCAGCATCGGCGACACGATCAACAACCTGACGATCGGCACCGAGGGGCTCGACGGAGCGCCCTTCGAGCAGCGCATGGCGATCATCATCACGCCGAACAGCGCCATCGAGGCCCCGATCCGCGCCGCGCTGGTGGCGTCGGGCCTTCCCGACCGCGCGATCAACGTGCTCCCCATCCCGACCCCGCTCGCCCGGCCGGGGATCGAGCGCGAGGCCGACACGTTCCAGCTCCTCCACCGGGTCGCGCTCTTCGAGGACGGGGCCGAGGGCGATGCGTACCTCGCCGACAACGGCGCCACCGTGCTCAGAGTCACGCCGCGGGACGAGATCGACGTCACAGGTTACGCGACGCCCCCGCTGCGCCCGCACGGGACCGGCACCACCGAGGCGAGCCTGCAGGCATCGCTGGACCGGCTCCACGAAGCCATCCTCGCGGCCCACCCGGTATCCCCACGAAACATCGACGAGCTGGAGGTGGCCAACAGGACGCCGTGGCAGATCGACCAGTTCGGGTACTACTGCATCGAGAACGGCGTCAACTGCCTCGCCGACAACCACGACACGCTCTACCCGATCTCCGAGCTGTTCCCTCTTCGCCGGGACGACGTCGTCGTGGTCTGGGGCGTCAACCACGAGGCCACGGGGAAGGCCACCTACTCCAACTTCACGGTCTATGGCCCGGATCACATCGTGGGCATCGTGAGCGTCAACAGCCGCCAGCTCGCGGGCAGCGCCGCCGACTACATCCCCGACGACCCCAATGTCGACATGCTCTATGCCTGGACGATCGCGAGAGAGTGCGGCGAGGACCCGCACTGCGTCGAGATCCCGACCGGATGCCCGGGGATCGACATGCTTGGGCAGGGGTACCTGGCCTTCCGCATGTACATGGAGCCGGAGACCGCGACCAGCCCCCATCCGGACGAGCTCCTCCTGGACTCTGCGACATGGTTCCGGCCGTGAGTGACCACGTGGGTGTTTGACGGCCCAATTCCCTGCGACCTATAGTCCCTGCCGATGGACACAGAGAAGCTCCTCAAGATCAACGTGCGCCTCGAGGTGGAAGTTCTCTCCGGCGATTTTTCCGGATTCTATCTTTCCCGCCTGGAGCACCGTGACAACCGTCATCTCGTGATCGTCCACCCCGTGCATGAGGGAGCCCTCGTCCCGGTCAGTCCCGGCGAGGAGCTGGTGATCCGCTTCCTGAACGACGGCGGCGTGTTCGAGTTCCACACCGAAGTGATATCCCTCCAGCCCGAGAGGACGCCGCTCCTGGCCGTCACGACGCCATCCACTCTCACGAAGATCCAGCGCAGGGCCCACGTTCGCGTCCCGGTATCGCTCGAGCTGGATTTCCATGTCCTGGGACCCGACGGAAAACACCCCGCGCCAGGGGCCAAGCCTCATCACGGGCACGCCGTGGACCTGAGCGGCGGGGGCATGTCCATCCACCATGATGCGACCCTGGCCATGGACCAGCGCATCCTCTTCGATCTCGTCCTGCCCAGGTACACGCTCAAGAACATCATCGGCCGGGTCATGCGGGCCCAGGAGATCGCGCCTCCGTCCAGTCATGCCCGGGTGGCCGGTGTCGAGTTCTCCGCCATCCGCGAGAAGGACCGGGAGCAGGTCATCCGGTACATCTTCGAGCGGCAGATCGCGCTCAAGAAGAAAGCGTGAGGTCTGGAGACCGGCGCACAGCGCACTGCGAGACTTCGGCTCCGTGAGCTCCCTCGTATGCTACGATGCGCCGGGACGCGCGATGCTCGTGGTCGGCGACACGCTCGACAAGTACCGCATCACCAGCCTCCTCGGGCAGGGCGGGATGGGCGCGGTGTACGCGGCCGAGAACACGCTCATCGGGAAGAAGGTCGCGGTCAAAGTGCTGCACTCGTCCTTCTCCGAGCACGAGGAGGTGCTGCAACGTTTCCTCCAGGAGGCGCGCAACGCCGCGGCGGTCGAGCACCCGGGCATCGTGGAGATCTTCGACTTCGGCTGGGCCGAGCTGCGCGGGTCGCGGGCGCCCTACCTCGTGATGGAGCTCCTGAGGGGCCGGAGCCTCGCGGATCACCTCAAGAGCACCGACGGACGGGTCGAGCTCGACTTCACCGTGGAGGTCACCCTCGAGGTGCTGTCGGTCCTGATGTCCGTGCACAACAAGAACATCATCCACCGCGACCTCAAGCCGGAGAACATCTTCCTGTGCATCAGCCGCGACGGGGCGCGGCGCGTGAAGATCCTGGACTTCGGCATCTCCAAGGTGAAGTCCGACAAGGGTGGCGGGCTCACGCTCACCGGGACCGTCCTCGGCACGCCGTACTACATGTCTCCCGAGCAGGCTCACGGCGTGAAGGACCTCGATCACCGCGTGGACATCTGGGCCATGGGGGCGATCCTCTATCAGATGCTCACGGGCAAGGTGCCGTTCGAGGGCGACTCGTACAACGAGATCCTGTCGAAGATCATCAGCCGGCAGTTCCGTTCGCCTCGCGCGCTGCGTCCGGAGCTCCCCGAGTGGATCGAGTCGGTGACCCTCAAGGCGCTCGCCTGGGAACGCGACGAGCGGTACAGGAGCTCCGGGGACTTCGCGGGAGACCTCAGGTCGCGGTGGGAGACGTTCCAGCTACCCGTGGGTACACCGGAGACGGCTCCGGCGCACGACACCGACCCCGACCGGACCGGCACGGTGGCGGTACCGCCCGAGGTCGCTCAAGCCCGGCACGAGCCCGAGCCTGCCCCTGCCCCGTCGGCCGGAGAGACACGCGAGCACGCCGGAGAGGCGGCCGCCGTCGTGCGCTCGGAGAGCGCGGTCGCGACCCGGCTCGCCGGCCAGACGCCCGCGGCTCTCGACAGCCTGCTGGTGACCAAGGCCACGCCGCACCGGGTGTCTGGCCCCCCCGACTGGGCCGTCGGCTCGGGAGGGGCGCACCTGGCCTCGAACGTCGCGGTCGGTCCGCCCGACTCGCTCACCGGGGCGATCCGGCGGACGCCGGACCACGGGCGGATGCGGCTCCCCATCGCGATCCTCGGCAGCGTCGCCGTCGTCCTCTTCCTCGTGATCGCGGTCGGGACGGTGCTCGTGCTCCGTGACCGCGCCGCGGGACAGGACGGGGTGAGCGACGGCTCCGAGCCGGGAACGTCCCCCGTGGCCGCCGCGTCGGGGCTGGACCGGACCGCGCCGGGGACCGGCGCCCGGCCCGCGACCGGCACCGCGGCCGGCCCCGATCTCGCGGCCGATGACGTGCCGACCGTCGAGGCCGTGGGGACACCCGCTTCGAACGACGATATCAAGCGTGAGCCCAGGGATGACGGCAGGCACGGCGATCGGGGGTCCAAGCGGGAGCCGGTCCAGGACGTGACGCCCCAGCCGAGCCCGATCTGGTCGCTCGATCGCGCCGAGGTCGCGGCCGGCATCCGATCGGTGTCGAGCAAGCTGAAGCGCTGCATCGCCGAGGGCGGCCCGGCACCGCCGATCGTCAGCCTGAGCATCCAGGTCGGTGGCGACGGCTCGGCCACGTTCCTCGGCGCCCAGCCTGCTGCGCCCGCGGTGGTCTCGTCGTGCCTCGGCAGCACCATCTCCCGGGTCCGGTTCCGAGCGACCGGAGCTCCCCCGATCACCGTGTCCTACGCGGTCCAGACGGAGCAGCCGGCGGCCACCCCGGCGAAGACTCCGGTGGAGACCCCGGTCAAGGGTACGAAGCGACTCAAACAGAACCCCTTCGACAACTGAGCGTCAGGAGAGAGAGCACCATGACGGCGAAGACGGCATCCCTGGCACTGAGCATCGTGGCCACGGTGCTCGCCCTCTCGGGGACAGCGAAGGCCCAGGAGTGTCCCAGGACGAGCTCGCCCGAACAGGCCCGGCAGCTCGCTGGCCGGGCCTTCACAGAGGGACAGCGGCTCTTCGAGCACGGGGACATGAGGGCGGCCCTGGACCAGTTCCGGTGCTCGTACAGCCTCGTCCCGCACCACAACACCCTGTTCAACATGGCCGAGTGCGCCGAGAGCCTCGGGAACCTCGAGGTGGCCATCAGGTACTTCCACACGTACCTGGAGGACTACCCCGACGTCGAGGGCCGCGCCGAGGTCGAGACGAGGCTGCGTGCCCTCGAGGCGCGCCAGGCCGCGACCCGGCCACCGCCTCGAGTCGAAACCGACGGCGGAGCGGCGCCGCCCCCGACCGGCCCCGTCACCCGGATGACCCTGGCCCGCCGGCTCGCCTGGGTCACGCTCGGCGTCGGAGCCGGGCTCGCCATCGTCGGCGGCGGCGTGTACGGCGGCGCTGTGTCGAGGAACACCGAGCTCCGGGACACGAACGAGGACTACCTCGACCACCACCCCGCCGGAGAGGCGCTCTCCGAGGACGAGGTCCGGACCCTCGAGGAGCTCGCCGACAGCGGGAGCGCCATGGAGGGTGCGGGGTGGGCCTTGATGGGGATCGGGCTCGCGTCGCTCGCCGCGTCGGTCGTGCTCTTCACGGTCTTCGATGGCACCGAGCCCGCGACCGGGTCAGCTCGCGGCGCGCGGCGGCTCGCGCTGGCCGTCAGCCCGCTGGTGCTCGGCGAGAGCGGCGGAGGGCTCTCGATCGCCGGCCAGTACTGAGCTCCTCGGGCGTCTCCGATCACATCGTCCCATCGTTCACCCCGTCCATCCTGTCCACTCTGTCCACCTCGTCCACGTCTGCGGAGCTTCATGCCTGGGCCTGCCGCGACCTGAACCGTGCGAACGAGGGGATGATCCGGTTCGGGACGAGCTGCCGGTACTCATCCCATGCCGCGCCGTACTTGGCCTGGCAGCGGAGGTCGTCGCGGAACGACCGGTGGACGAGCAGGACGGTCAGGAACACGAAGTAGAAGTAGGGCAGGAAATCGGTGAAGAGCGCAGGCACGGACCAGCAGAACGCGGCTGTCAGCTCCGGCAGGTAGTGGAAGTGCCGGCTGAGCCCCCAGTAGCCCGACGCGAGCAGGATGCTCTTCCTGGTCTCGCCACGCTCGGTGGTATAGCTGGCGTGGATGAGCATGGGTGGGCGTCCCCAGACCCTGCACTCGCCTCCGGTGGCGCGTACCACCTGGCGCTGCCGGTCCGCGAGGTAGTTGATCAGGATCGCCAGCAGCCCGACGCCCAGCACGAGCGCCGACAGAGGCAGCCCCAGGTGGCTCGGGTGATGGACGAGGTACAGCGTGTGCGAAGTGTACACGCAAGGGAGCCAGACCAGGCACCCCCAGCAGATGTAGAACCCCGCCCGGTCATGCTGGATGTCCATGGACCGCAGGTACCCGGGCTCCCAGATGAAGAACTTGAAGATGTAGACGAGCTGGAGCGTGACCGCGACGACCATCGAGTCGCTCAGCCCGTGGAGCTCGGCCTGCTTGGCCGCGAACGACAGGATGATCAGCGGCCACCCCATCATGCCGAAGCGGCAGTTGGTGAACATCTTGACGTCCCAGCCGAGGACGCGCGGGTGGAGCTCGGTGCCCCAGTAGTAGTCGAAGACCGGGTTGCCCGTCACGCTCGCGTCGTCGGTGGTCGGAAGCGCGCGGCCCTTGACGTAGAGGAACAGGCAGAACGCGAGGCTGAACACGTTCAGCGCTCCGAGGAGCTCGCCGAAATGGTCGTAGACGATCGTGGGCGAGAAGAGCCCGAGCACGTGGGAGCAGAGGACCCACGCCGCCAGTGTGATCACGAAGGCCGGCACCCCGTTGGCCGGGTAGTCCGGCACGTTCCCGCGCGGTGTCACCGTCCCGTGGACCTTCCGCGCGGGGATGATCCTTATCAGGGCGAGCTGCACGGCCGCGAAGACGGCGATGACGGTCCACGCCGTCGCCGAGCCCCAGAATACCGGCCCCCAGATGGCGCGGAGCGAGGTGAGCAACCCGTCCCGTCGAAACAGCTCCAACAGCTCCAGGACCGAGCCGTGGAGGCGCACGTGGGTGTGCCACATGAGGATCGCCGTCGGCGGACACAGGGTCAGCAGCAGGATCGGCAGTGTCTGGCGGAGCCAGGGAGGGAGCCAGGTGGTCGGTTCATGCCGGGACATGCGGACAAGATGCACCACGTCCGCGCTTGCCGTCCATAGGGCGGCGTGATCGAGCTTCACACTCGCCAGGATCGGCTCGGGTCACTCACCGCTGGGAGGAGGTTGATCACCCTCGGGCGCTGGCTCAGGTGCCGGCTCGGCTGGAGGGGGAGCCGCCGGGGCAGGTTCGGCGCTGTTCCTGCGTTCGATCACGGTCTGAAGGTACGAACGATTGATGCGGATCTCCTCCATGATTGACTCCGTCGACGACCTCACCTGCGCTTGCAGCGCATCGTAGCGGGCCCTCCCCGCCGCATCGTGCAGCCATAGCCCACCGGCGATGGCGCCGAGTATGACGATGGTGATCAAGATCCTCCAGATGTCGAACTTGCTTTCCTTATCCCCGAGCATGGTTGCCATCCTTTCTGTGTCGAGGTACGACGATACTTGTTACTCTAGCTTTGCTGATAATACAACTCTCTTCAGTGGTGAAAACGCGACATTCGATCCGATGACGGGGGACCATCCGACGAACCTGTCCGGGAAGACGATCCACTATACTCTCCCCATGCTGCTGAGGACGTCGCTCCCCGATTTGTCCGAGGACCTCACGTCGCGAGCGCTCGACGCGCTCACGCCTGCCGCCGCGGTCGCCTCCCTCAAGGGCCTCGGCCTCGCGGCCCGGCTCGTGCCCCGCCTGCGGGGGCAGCTCGCGGGCATGCACCCGCTCGGCGTGCCCTGGAGCTTCGACGCTGCGATCCTCTTCACGACCCGCGACGGCCGCTTCACGGCCCACGCCCGGTTCGCCCGGGGCACGATGACGGCTGGCTTCGGCCCCGTGGACGCCCCGGACATCACCGTGCGCTTCGAGGGTCTCGAGCAGGTCAGGACCTTTTTCTCGCCATCGGGCGACGCGCTCAACATGCTGCTCAGCAACGAGATGGCCGTGTTGGGGAACCTGACGAAGCTCGCCAGGTTCGGGTTCCTGACGTCCTGCTTCCGCCTCAAGGGCAAGCGGCTCGCGCCCCCGCCGGAACGCGAGCCGTCGCGGTGGCAGGACCTCCGGGCCAGGCGCGCGGGCGAGCCGGCCCGCGAGCGGCCCGAGGGTGAGGTCCGCTTCCTCGACGACCCCTCGCTCGCCCGGGCCACGCTCGACGATCTGCCGCGCGTCAAGCGCCTGCTCTGGGTGCACCGGAACGTGCCGCCCGAGATCTGTACAGAGCGGCCGCGGTTGCTGACGGAGTTCATCGTGCGCGAGAAGCTCGCCGGCGCCGGAGTCGGCCAGACCCCGGTGCTTCGCCAGGCCCGGGCCCTGGCCTACCTGCTCACCCGCAAGCGCGCCATCATCCACGACGACGACCTCCTCGCCGGGACCACGACGGCGCGCCGGATCGGCGTGGTCATCTACCCCGAGACCCACGGCACGACCATATGGCCCGAGCTCCTGACCGTGGCGTCGCGCCGCCTGAACCCGTACCGGATCTCCGACGAGGACGTCCAGGTGCTGAGCCAGGAGGTCTTCCCCTTCTGGACCGACGACAACATCCGGGAATACACGCGCCGCAAGTACGACACCCCCCTCTCCATGGCGCTCGACGAGCGATTCGTCCTGTACTTCCAGTGGAAGACCGCCGCCATCTCCCACACCATCGTCGACTACCCCCGGGCCCTGACCCGCGGGCTTCGCGACATCCGGCGCGAGGCCGGCGAGCGGCGCGAGCTCGCGGAGCGCGAGGCGGGGAGCGACTCCGAGGCCGCGCAGTTCTACCGCGCCTTCGAGCTGGTCTGCGAGGGTGTGATGGACTACGCGCACCGGTTGGCGGTCACGGCGCGCGAGCAGGCCGCGGGGCTCCGGGGCGACTCTCCCGCCGTCGGGGCTCGGCGCCGCGAGCTCGAGGAGATGGCGCGGGTCTGCGACAGGGTGCCGGCGGAGCCTGCCAGGACGCTCCACGAGGCGATCCAGGCCGTGTGGGTCCTGTTCCTGTGTCAGCACCAGGAGAACATGAACGCCGGCCTCTCGCTCGGCCGCCTCGACCTGTGGCTCCAGCCCTACCTCGAGCATGACATGGAAGGCGTCGACGACGCAGGCGAGCGGGAGCGGCGCGTCGGCCGCGCCCTCGAGCTGGTCTGCGGCTTCATGCTCAAGCTCACCGACCACCTCCCGCTCGTGCCCGACGTGGGCAACAGGCTCTTCGGGGGCTCGTCGTCGGACCAGGTCATCACGCTCGGCGGCGTGCGCCCCGACGGCGGGTCCGCGGTCTGCGACATGACGTGGATCTTTCTCAAGGCCACGGAGATGCTCGGGCTGCGCGACCCGAACATGAACGCGCGCCACTGCCCGGGCGTCACCTCCGACGCCTACCTGCGCCGGCTCTGCGAGGTGAACCTCCTGACCCGCGCCACGCCGTCGATCCACAACGACCTGGCCATGGTGCCCGCCCTGACCGAGCTCGGCTTCCCGCTCGAGGCCGCGCGAGACTGGGGCGCCACGGGGTGCGTGGAGCCGACCATCTGCGGCCGCCATTACGGCCACACGGGCTGCATCATGTTCAACCTCGTTGCGCCGCTCGAGATGGCGCTCAACGACGGGCTGCACCCGGTGCTCGGCGACCGCATCGGCCCGCGGACCGGCGACCCGCGGAGCTTCGAGACCTACGACCAGATATGGACCGCGTTCACGGCCCAGCTCGGCTGGCTGCTCGACCGGGCCGTGGAGGCGAACAACATGCTCGGCACGGTCCACCGGGAGATCAAGCCGACCCCGCTGCTCTCGGCGCTCTTCACCGGTCCAATGGACAGCGGGCGCGACGTCGTCGACGGCGGGGCCGTGTACAACTCCACGGGCATGGCCATGGTCGGGCTCGCCGACGTCGTGGACAGCCTGGTCGCGATCCGGACGCTGGTCTTCGAGTGGCGCCGGCTCAGCATGAGTGAGCTGCTCGAGGCGCTCGCGGCGGACTTCGTGGGGCACGAGCAGGCGCTCGCCGAGGTCCTCCACCGGGTCCCCAAGTTCGGCCAGGACGACGAGGTTTCGCTCGACGTCGCCCGCGCGATCCAGGATTTCATCTATCAGCACGTGACGCGCCAGGAGAACTACCGCGGCGGGCGCTACGTCCCGGGGTACTGGAGCATGTCGAACCACGTGGCCTTCGGCTTGCTCTCCGGCGCGCTGCCGAGCGGGCGGCGCCGGGGGAAGCCGTTCTCGCCCGGGCTCACGCCGACACCGCTCTGCGGCGCACCGCTGACCGAGCAGATGCGGACCGTGGCGAGCCTCGACGCGCGACGGATGCCGAACAACATGGCCTTCAACGTCAAGCTGGTCCCGGGCGCGAGCGACTCGCACTCCGACGTGGTCGACCGGATGGCGGCCTACACCAGGGCGTACTTCGAGATGGGCGGCATGCAGCTCCAGTTCAACGTGGTCAGCAGCGAGACCCTCCGTCGCGCGATGGAGCACCCGGCGGACTACCGCGACCTGCTCGTGCGCATCTCGGGGTACAACGCCTACTTCGTGGACCTCAACCGCGACATGCAGCTCGAGCTGATCGAGCGAACCGAGCACGCCCTGGGCGGGAGATGACTGGCTCCGCGCTCGTCGTCGAGGTCAAGCGCAACAGCCTGGACGACGGCCCGGGCATCAGGTCCGTGGTGTTCTTCAAGGGGTGCCCGCTGCGGTGCGTCTGGTGCCAGAACCCCGAGGCGCTCCGTCCCGCGCCGGAGCTCCAGGTGCTCGCCGGCCGGTGCGTCGGATGCGGGGGGTGCGTGGCGGCCTGCCCCGGGCGGGTCGCGGTCTCCGGTGAGCCCGCCGCGCGGTGCACGGCCTGCGGCCGGTGCGTCGAGCCGTGCCGCGCCGGCGCCCGACGGCTCGTGGGCACGGCGTACGACATCGATGACCTCGCCGCTCTGCTGCTCCGCGACGAGCCGTTCTACCGCGCGTCGGGTGGCGGCGTGACGCTCTCGGGCGGCGAGCCGACCATGGCGTCCGCGGTCGCCGGACTCCTGGCGGCGCGCCTGGTGGAACGCGGCGTCCACGTCCTGCTCGAGACCTGCGGCTGCTTCGCCTGGGAGCCGTTCGCCCGCGATCTGCTCCCCCACGTCTCGACCATCTACTTCGACCTCAAGATCGCCGACACCGCGCGGCACCACGAGCACACGGGGAGGGACAACGAGCTGATCCTCCGGAACCTCCGCCGCCTCGCCGGGCCGGAGATCGCCCCGCGGCTCCTGCCGCGCGTGCCGCTCGTGCCGGGGATCACCGACGGTGAGGAGAGCCTCGCGGCCATCGCCGGTCTTCTCCTCGAGCTGCGCCTCCCCCGCGTGGCGCTGCTCCCGTACAACCCGCTGTGGCTGCCCAAGCGGCGCGCGCTGGGCCTCGACCTGCCCTACTCGCACGACGGCTGGATGACCACGGAGCAGGTGGAGCGGTGCCGAGACGTGTTCCGCCGCGCCGGGCTCGAGGTGAAATAGGCCAGGGCGGGTTCGCGTGGAGAGCCGCGGTCGCGCGTAATATGATGGCGGAGCGGTGCGTACCGCTCCGAGGGGTGACTCATGCAACCGGGTCCGACACCGAAACCCGAGCCTGTCCGCGCTCGCGACAGCATCCAGCCGGCCGCGCACGACGAGAGCCGGACCTCGATCCTCGGCGTCGCAATCCGGGACCTGTCCAGGCTCCAGAAGGTCTCGACCACCGTCGCTCGCCACGGTTTTGGCGAGATCCTCGAGCGGTCGCCGCTCCGGCGTCTCTTCAGGAAGAGCCTCGCGGCCGACGAGCGGCTGACGCACGAGCCCGCGCCCGTACGCTTCCGGCGGCTCCTGGAAGCGCTGGGCCCGACGTACATCAAGCTCGGCCAGGTCCTGTCGATGCGGCCCGACCGCCTGCCGCCGGCGTACATCGAGTCGCTCCAGCAACTCCAGGACAACGCCCCGGTGGTCCCGTTCGACCAGGTGCGCCAGGTCGTGGAGAAGGGCCTCGGGAGCTCGATCGAGAAGCTGTTCGCCGAGTTCCGGGAGGAGCCCTTCGCCACCGCCTCGGTCGCGCAGGCCCACCGGGCCGTGACCATGGAGGGCGAGCAGGTCGTCGTCAAGGTCCAGCGGCCGGGGATCGAACGGACCATGCGCGGAGACCTCGACCTCCTCTTCCTCGGCGCGCGCATCCTCGAGGCCACCATCGACGAGATGGAGATCTACGCGCCGTCGGAGATCGTGATGGAGTTCGAGAAGGGGCTGCTCCGGGAGCTGGACTTCCACGTGGAGCTGGCCAACCTCGTCCACGCTCGCAAGCTCCTGCCCGCGGACCGCCCGAGGATCACCATCCCGAGGGTCTTTCCCGAGCTCTCCTGCCGCACCGTGCTCACCATGGAGTACTTCAAGGGCGTGCCGCTGCGCACCCTCGAGCCCCGGTCGGAGCGCGCGAAGGACGCGGTCGAGGAGCTCCTGCACTTCGCGTTCAAGGAGGTCTTCGTCGATGGCTTCTTCCACGGCGATCCCCACGCCGGGAACATCCTCATCAACGACGAGGGAGGGATCTGCCTCATCGACTGGGGGCTCGTCGGCGTGCTCACGCCGACCGAGCGCGAGGACCTGCTGACCTTGCTCATCGCGGCCATCACCAACGACGCCGACACCATCGCCCGCATCCTCCTGCGCATGGGCACGCCGACCCGGCGGGTGAACATGTCCGAGCTCAAGGCCGACATCGTCCGGTTCCGGAGCCAGCACCTCATGATCGCCACGCTCGGCGAGGCCGACCCGGCCGGCGTCATCCAGGACTTCATGGCCGCGGCGCAGAAGTACAGGGTGAAGGTCGCGACGCAGTTCTCGATCATGGCCAAGGCCGCGACCACGGTCGAGGGCATCGTCCGCCGGCTCCACCCCGACGTCCCCATCGTCGAGATCGCCCGGCAGTACACCGAGCCGATGATCCGGGCGCGGTACTCGCCGCAGAAGCTGCTCGAGGAGGCGTTCTCGGGCGTGACGGGCATCGGCGTCATGGTCCGTCACCTGCCGGGGCAGATCGATCAGGTGCTCCACGACGTGGAGACGGGCAACCTCCAGGTGCAGGCCGTGGTCCCGAACCTCGGCTCCGCGTTGGAGCCGCCGTTGCGTCAGCTCGGGGGCCGGCTCTCGCTCGCGCTCTTCGCCACGAGCCTGACGCTCGCCACGGCGCTCCTGCTCCCGACCGAGGCATCGACCCTGTACTACGTGCCCCTGGTCCTCAGCGTGCTGTGCGCCCTGGCCGCGGCCGGGACTTGGAGCCTGCTCCTGTGGTGGTACTTCATCAACCTCGGCCGCCCGCTGCGGCTCGGAGCAGTGCTCAAGTTCTTCCGCAGGAGGAGGTGAGTGGCGTTGACGCCCTGTCCCCCGGGAGAGGGCGACCCCGCGGGAGCCGGGTGAGGGCACTGGACCGGGAAAACCGCGAGATTTTCGAGGATGTGGTGCGTGGCCTGGAGGTCTCAGGACCGGAGCACGCGCGCGAAGACCTCAGCCTGGCTCAGGAGTTTTCCCTCTCGCACGTCGGCCTCTCCCTGGGCGATCAGCTTGAGCAGGAGCATGGCGTGGTGCATGGACTGGTACGTCTCGACGTCGAGCACAACGACCTTCGCCTCCCCGTTCTGCGTGATCACCATGGGGCGATGTGACTCGTTGACCTTCTTCAAGAGCTCGGAGGCGCGGGTCTTCATATAGGTCACTGGCTTGATGTCCTGCGTGAAGTCCATCGTCGCGTCCTCCTCGGTACCAGGAATGGTGCCATGAATGGGGCCTGTTGGCCAGCGGGCGGCTCCGCGGGGGCCGGGTGAGGGGCGCCGGAATCGGGGCGATCACATCTTCGTCATGCCGCCTCGGGCGCCGGAGCAGGGTGTTCGAAGGCTCATCACAACCCCGGGATTGGCCGGAAGAGCTGTGACGAAGACGCGGCGACCCGACATCGCTGCCGGAGGAGCATGTCGGCCCCAGGAGGGACAGGTAGATCTCCATGGGGGTGCGGTTCCCGTCAATGGGGGCAGTTCTGTGTCGAGCTCTGGGTCGAGGGTGCGGAGCATTGCACGAAGGAAAGGACGTCGTGCGTTTCAATAACGTGACAAAAACTTTTTCCGAGGCAGTGCCGGGCAGAGCGGCTGTGGAGCTGGATCGAAATGCGCGCGCCGATTTCGCGGACCGATCACGCGAGGATGTCGTCTGCGCTGCTCCCGGCAATCGCGCGGCGTATCCAGGTGTCGAGGCGAGACAGGTCGTCACACGCCTCGATCACGACCCGCTGCGACTCGGACAACGTGATGCCGCGTTGCTCGAGCACCATCAACAGGACATCGCGCTTGCCTTCGGCCCGGCCTTTGGCCCGGCCTTCGGCGAGCCCTTCCGTCCGGCCTTCAGCTCGAGCCTCCTCCAACCCCATCCGCCGCTGCATCCGGTCCAGCGCGAGGTGGGCCTCCCGCCAGCTCGCCAGCTCGCGCACCTTCGGGTCCTCCGACACCCGTTCCAGCATGTCTTTGGCTTGCTCGATCATCTCGTCCTCCTTGGCCGCGGCCTCGACCTCCTCGTCGGTCCGCGCCGCCAGGAACCTGGCCCACGCCACCAGGAGCCGCTCGGCTTCCAGCTCGGCCGGTCGCATCGTGTCCAGCTTCGGTAGCTCGATCAGGTGGATCTCGAGGTCGTCGCAGAGATCCTCGTGGTGCGTGACCTCGAGTATGCGAAAGGTCGAGTGGAGCCGCTCGGACTCGAGCTCTCGGTAATCGGTGAACACCACCACGACCACGGGCTCGAGAGAGGCGTATTCGGCGCCCCGGCCGAGCTGCGCGCCGTACATCTTCGCCCAATAATAGAGCATCCGCTTGCGGGAGCCGGGCTGCCGATCCGATTGCATCTCCACATCGACCTGCGAGCCTCCCGCCAATCGCACCCGCAGGTCCAGGACGACACCCTTCTCGAAGGCTTCTTGCCCGGGGATCTCGGGATTGAGCACCTCGACCTCGACGATTGGCGAGACGGGTCGGAGCACCGCCGTCAGCACCGAGGTCAGGCACCCCCTGCTCCCGGGGTGGGCGAACAGGATCTTGAACACCACATCGAGCTTGGGGTCGAGCGTGCGGCGCATCACCTGAAGGGTAGCACGAGCACGCTCCCCGGGGCATGGGCGAAACGCTGACGGCAACCGACCCTTACCGCCTCACCGCGTCTCGTACAGCCGCACGAGCGGACGCATCCCGTCCGACATGGTGATGCGGAGCTGCTCGTCCACGATCAGGGCCTCGACGCCCGCCGTGCGTTCGACGAGCCGCATCCCCTCGACCGGGCCGAGCACGAAGACCGCCGTGCCCATCGCGTCGGCCAGAGTGGCGTCCGGCGCGACGAGCGTCACCGCGACGCAGCCCCGTGACGGACGCCCGGTCCGCGGGTCGAAGATGTGGTGGTAGCGCACGCCGCCGAGGTCCACGAACCGCTCGTAGTCGCCCGACGTGACGAGCGCTCCGTCCCCGGGCAAGGCGACCTCGCCGAGGAGCTCGCCGCGCTTCCGGGGGTGCTGGATAGCGAGCCGCCACGGCCCGTCCCGCTTCCGCCCGCGCACGAGCAGGTCTCCGCTGCCGTCAACAATTAAGCTCTCGACCCCGCGCGCGATGAGGACCGCGCCCGCCCT
>Ga0233425_10001114_pt1 | contig 62587 bp, 47 predicted proteins | sample Watercolumn_Towu_2_FD_181712 | JGI IMG/M metagenome (GOLD analysis project Ga0233425, IMG submission 181712) | Freshwater microbial communities from Lake Towuti, South Sulawesi, Indonesia - Watercolumn_Towuti2014_140_MG | ecosystem: Environmental > Aquatic > Freshwater > Lake | place...
AACTTAAAGGGTCATTCACTGAAAAAAATAATAATGAAAGCTTGCTGTTTGCAACAGAATTGTTACTGGGCGATGTTGTGGTATTGGAGTTGAATGAAAGTGCATGGAGCCCGGGATCAGCGAGATTAAGGATTTCAGGATTTGGTTATGCCTACAGAGAAATACCCCAAATTAACAATACCAGGGGATTTGGCGGCTCCGACTCATGCGAGATCAATGTCCGTTGTTCACCCGAAGGGAATAACTGGCAAACCTGTAAAGCCGGAATCGTCAGGATACAGGTAAAAGTTTCAGGCTCGGCTTTTTGGTGTTCCGGTTCATTGGTAAATAATGCAAGGAATGATAAAAAACCTTATGTTTTAACGGCTGACCATTGTGCTTATCAGATGGGACATTATGCTTCGGCTGCCGATTTGATGCAATGGCTGTTTTATTTTGGTTATGAATCACCATCTTGTGAGAATCCGGTAACGGAACCGCAACTTTATTCTATGGTGGGTGCATCGAAAGTTGCAAACGGGGGTGAACGTGGAAATACCGGTTCTGATTTTTACTTTTTGTTGCTTAATCAGAATATCCCGGGATATTACCAGCAATATTTTAACGGCTGGTCGGCAATAAACGAAGTCAGCCAGAATGGTGTAGTAATTCACCATCCGGAGGGAGATATAAAAAAGATCTCGACTTATTTGACCCCTGTACAATCGACCAATTGGTTCAATAATACTGTCCAGTCGCACTGGAAAGTTTTCTGGATTGAAACTGAAAACGGCTGGGGTGTGACTGAAGGAGGATCTTCCGGTTCACCGTTGTTTAACAACGATGGAAGGATCATAGGCACACTTACCGGCGGATACTCGGCATGTGATTCCTCCGGCGTAGTTGGACCCAACAAACCCGATTATTTTGGAAAATTTTCTTATCACTGGGAATCTAACGGAACAGCTGATACATGCCAGCTTAAACCCTGGCTCGATCCTGACAACACAGGCATTACTTTCATGGATGGCTTGAATGTCGGTTTTGAAGATTATGAAAATGGAAAGGAAGAAAAACTTTTGGTTTATCCAAATCCTGCAGTGGATTTTATTAATTTATATTTTACTAAATTTGAACCATCAAAAGCAGATGTTGAAATTGTCGATGTAATAGGTACTTCACATGTAAAATATACATTTGGAAATCAGGCTTTGAAAGAAAAACTCAACATCGGGGATTTGCCGAAAGGAATTTATTTGCTTGTCATTCAGTACGGGGATGCGAGAATAATCAAAAGGTTCATTAAAAATTAAATCGAGGTTTATATTCATTGGTTGATTGAAGGAAAAATTGTAAAACTGATAAATTATATAGAGAACGATGCCAAGACCTGAGAAAATATTTGTTGTTGAAGACGATATTCTTTATTTGAATCTGATCAACAAGGAACTTGAAAAAATGGGCTACAGCAATGTTAAAACCTATACAACCGGTAAAGAAGCAATGCATAACCTGAATATCCGACCCGATATTGCTTTGCTCGATTATTTCCTTGAAAAGGATTTTACGGGCATGGATATTTTAAAAAAGCTAAAGCAAAGGTATCCCGACACGCAGGTGATCTTTCTGACTGCCTCCGATGATGTAAATATTGCCGTGGACACGATGCGAAATGGTGCGTATGACTACATAGTGAAAGGGGATACGGCATTTATCCGGATCAGACACTTGTTAAAAAAGATTTCTGAGGAAAACGACAGAAAAGCAAAAAGCAGGTCGATAATCCGCTTTCAGATCATTGTGATTTTTGCAATCATCCTGATTTCATTATTGGGAATTCTTTACTTCCATTATTTCATCAATTAAAATAATTACAAGAAATGCTTGTTTATAACATTATAAATGATATTTTTGCACACCCAAAAAATTAAAAAAAAATTATAATGAAGAAAGATATTCATCCGAAAGATTATCGGTTCGTTGTTTTTAAAGACATGTCGAACGAATACTCGTTCATTACGAAATCAACTGCCAAGTCGAAGGAAAAAATTATTTGGGAAGACGGCAATGAATACCCGCTTATTAAGCTGGAAATTTCACATACTTCCCATCCTTTCTTTACCGGAAAGATGAAACTTGTTGATACAGCCGGGCGTGTTGATAAATTTAAAAACAGGTACCAGAAGCATTTCGACAAGAAATCAGGCAGCCAGTCGTAAATGAACCGTGCAACAGATATAAGCCCTTATTGTTGAATAAGGGCTTTTTTTGTATAGTTATATCGGGTATTGAATTTTGTCTAAATTTGTGAAAGAAATTTGGTTTGATAGTATGATTCTATGAACTTTTCCCAAGCTACCTTATGAATTACATCATGTTTGATGACCAGGGAAGGAATAATTTACTTCCACTGACTTTTATGCGACCCATTGCTGATATCCGGATCGGGATTTTAACCATACGCGAAAAATGGGAGTTCTATTTAAAAACAAAGACCTCGTCGCTGACAGAATCTTATCTGAGCACAAAATTTCCGATTGTAAAAAATAATTCGAATATTTTAATTAATGGTTCTGTTTGTCCTGACAATCTTTTGGTTGGTGAAATAAAAAAACTGAAGCGAAACCAAGCACTGGTAACGAAGGATTCAATCATTGCGCTTCATTTGGGAGCCGACGATCTGGATGAATCCGGCGAAATGGATATTTCTGGAATCGAAGAAATTGAGGTTGATCATGAACCTTTGAAAATAAACGAAATATGGGAAGTCTTTCATAAAAACGGAGAAGCATTACGGCTCGATTATAATTTGCTTACCAAAAAAAGACAATCCGAAAAATTAAGTTCGACCAACAGGCTATTAGGCGAAGAAAACATTTTTGTCGAGAAAGGTGCGAAGGTTGAATTTGCAATTTTAAATGCGACAACGGGTCCGATTTATATTGGTAAGGAAGCAGAAATAATGGAAGGCACTGTCATTCGAGGACCATTTGCAATATGCGATCATGCGGTCGTTAAAATGGCAGCTAAAATTTATGGACCAACCACCATCGGACCTTATTCAAAAGTCGGAGGCGAAATTAATAACTCGGTTATATTCGGATACACAAACAAAGCTCATGATGGATTTCTCGGTCACTCAGTCATTTCCGAATGGTGTAACCTTGGTGCTGACACCAATAATTCAAATTTGAAGAATTCTTATGACAGTGTAAAACTTTGGAATTATCCGCAAAAAACTTTTGTCGATACTGGTTTGCAGTTTTGCGGGCTTATCATGGGCGACCACTCAAAAACAGGTATAAATACCATGTTTAACACCGGAACTGTTGTCGGAGTAAACGTTAATGTTTTCGGTTCAGGTTATCAGCGGCAATTCATTCCTTCATTTACCTGGGGCGGAGCACAGGGTTTTAAAATTTACGATATCAAAAAGGCAACCAGCGTTGCTGAACAAGTGTATTCAAGGAGAAATAAGGTCTTTGATGAAACAGAAAAAGAAATATTGGTCAACTTGTTTTATCTCACAGCCGTCAACAGGAATCTTTGATTATTTTGGCATATAAATTGACAGCCTGAAACCTGCAATTTTTTTCAAAACAGAATGAAAAAGGTTTGTTGGTTTGCAATTGAAGTATCCCAATTTTGCGACAGTTAAAGTTAATGTGTAATACTTTTTAAATGAAATCCGGCGAAAATAATTTATTCCTGATATCCGAAATGCTCGACACCGATACAGAGTTCATCCCGCTGTTATCCAGTGAAGACGAAGAACTGATTAAGGCTGAGAAAATTCCGGAAGTACTTCCCATACTGCCTTTGAGAAATACTGTCTTGTTCCCTGGAGTGGTTATACCAATTACCGTCGGAAGGGATAAATCAATTAAACTTGTAAAAGAAGCATATAAGGATAAAAAGCTGATCGGCGTTGTCGCTCAGATCGATGCTGAGATCGAAGAGCCTGAACCGGCTGATCTGAATTCAATCGGCACGGTTGCCAACATCATTAAAATCCTCCAGATGCCTGATGGCAATACAACGGTAATAATTCAGGGTAAGAAAAGATTTCGCCTGGTTGAAATAATGCAGTCGGAACCATATTTTAAAGCGCAGGTAGAAGAATATGATAAGCCTGAAAACCTGATTAAAAACAAGGAATTCAAAGCTCTTATATCATCACTGAAAGACCTGTCAATTCAAATCATCAGACAGTCCCCAAACATACCTTCCGACGCAGCCTTTGCCATTAAAAACATCGAAAGCCCGGTGTTTCTGGTGAATTTTGTATCCTCGAACCTGAACACCGACATTGCTGAAAAACAGAAACTTCTTGAAATATCCAACTTTCATGAACGTGCTCAAAAGGTGTTGTTTGCCCTCACCAAAGAGTTGCAGATGCTCGAACTGAAAAATCAGATTCAAAATAAAGTCAAGGTCGATCTCGATAAACAACAAAGAGATTATTTCCTTCACCAGCAGTTGAAAACAATCCAGGAAGAGCTTGGAGATGCACCCGGAACACAGGATATCAACGAACTTAAGGAAAAAGCTTCCAGTAAAAAATGGTCAAAGGAAGTAAAGGAAGTCTTTGAGAAGGAGTTGAGCAAGTTACAGCGAATGAACACACAGGCAGCCGATTATTCGGTTCAGCTTAATTATCTTGAATTTTTTGTGGAGTTGCCTTGGAATGAATTCACAAAAGATAATTTCGATTTAAAGAGAGCAAGAAACATTTTGGATGACGATCACTACGGTCTTGAAAAAGTTAAAGAAAGGATTGTCGAGCATCTTGCAGTTATAAAATTAAAAAATGATCTGAAAGCTCCGATCCTTTGTCTGTTGGGTCCTCCGGGAGTTGGTAAGACTTCACTCGGAAGATCCATTGCCCGAGCGCTTGACAGGAAATATGTGAGAATGTCACTAGGTGGTGTAAGAGACGAGGCTGAACTCAGGGGACACCGGAAAACCTATATTGGCGCCATGCCCGGACGGATTATTCAAAATCTTAAAAAGATCAAGTCCTCGAATCCCGTTTTCGTACTCGATGAGGTAGACAAGGTACTCGGTGCCAATGTAAGCGGTGATCCTCAGGCTGCCTTGCTCGAAATACTCGATCCTGAACAAAACAGCACATTCCATGATAATTACCTCGAAGTGGAATATGATCTGAGTAAAGTAATGTTCATTGCTACTGCCAATACTCTGAGCACTGTTCATCCAGCCCTCATCGACCGTATGGAAGTGATCGATATCAGCGGTTACCTGCTGGAGGAAAAGATAGAAATTGCCCGAAGGCATCTCATACCCAAACAGATGAAAGAACATGGCGTTAAAAAAAGTCAGCTTCTGTTCGTCAACGGGATTATTGAACAAATCATAGAGGATTTCACAAGAGAGGCTGGTGTGAGAACCCTGGAAAAAAATATTGCGACAATCATCCGCAAAAAAGTAATCAATATTGTCGAAAGCGAAGAATACGAAAGGAAATTATCGAAGAGTGATTTGTTAAAAATTCTCGGACCTCCTCGTTTCCAAAAGGAAAAAGGATTATCGAATAATGTTGCAGGAGTAGTCACCGGACTTGCCTGGACAGCTGTAGGAGGCGAAATCCTTTTTGTCGAAGCAAGCCTGAGTAAAGGAAAGGGCACACTGACACTCACCGGTAATCTTGGAGATGTAATGAAGGAATCCGCCACTATTGCCCTTGAGTACCTCAAATCACATGCGGGCATGCTTGGGATTGATACCGATATATTCCAGAAGTGGAATGTGCATATTCATGTCCCCGAGGGAGCCACCCCGAAGGATGGTCCTTCAGCCGGAATTACTATGTTTACGGCACTTGCTTCAGCGTTTACCCAAAGAAAAGTAAGAGCCAAAGTGGCTATGACAGGTGAAATCACGCTGAGGGGAAAAGTATTGCCTGTCGGCGGTATAAAAGAAAAGATTCTTGCTGCCAAGCGAGCGAAGATCACAGATATTATAGTCTCCGAAGAAAATCAAAAAGATATTCTTGACATCAAGGAACAGTACCGCTCAGGATTAAATTTTCACTATGTCGATCAAATGATCGAGGTGGTTGATTATGCTTTGCTGAAAGAGAAAGTCAGGAATGCGATCGTGATCGAATAAGAAATTCTTTCCACAAAAAAACAAAATCAGCAACCCTGTAAGCGGGATTCTGTCGAGTTCTATCATTTCTCTGGATCAGACATTGCTGCATGATTCAAACGACCAACCCCCCAGGATCGGACGGGCAATCCTCAAGCCCTGGTATATTTGGTCTTTCAACCCGTAAGGTTTACCCTCCCGGTATGTCACCACACCGAGACGTGAGCTCTTACCTCACATTTTCACCTTTACCTGCCGAAGCTTCAGCGAAGGCGGGAAACCCTCCTTCGCTAATTCTCTCCGGCGAAGGCAGTTATTTTCTGTGGCACTCTCTGTATCCGCCTTTCAGCGGATCCTTCCCGTTAGGAAGTACGGCGCCCTGTGTTGTCCCGACTTTCCTCCCTTCCCGGAATCTCCGGAAAGAGCGATAGAACAGGCTGCTGATTTAACCTCAAAATTACAAAATATTATTAATTTTGTCCAAATCCTTGCAGAATGAGCAAAACAAAAGCATTAACTCTGATCATTACATTCATTGTGGGCGCATGCAATCAGAAAGAACATGCTGACCTGATCGTTCATAATGCCAAAATATATTCGGTCAATGAAAGACTAGAAATATTTGGCGCTCTTGTCGTCAGGGATGGTAAGATAGTTGCACTGGGATCCGAAGAAGAAATTCTTGGCGGCTATCAATCGAAATTTATTGTTGATGCAGGCGGGAAACCTATTTTCCCCGGTTTTATTGATGCCCATTGCCACTTTTTCGGATATGCATTGAACCTCGTTAAGTCAGCAGATCTTACGGGATCGAAGTCTTTTAGAGAGGTTATCGAACGAGTTAAGAAACACGCTGAACAATATCCGTCGGAATGGATCGAAGGAAGAGGTTGGGATCAAAACGATTGGGAAGTTAAAGAATTTCCCGCAAAAGAATTGCTGGATTCCGTGTTTCCCGACAAACCGGTTTATCTTTCCCGGATTGACGGACATGCGGCTGTTCTGAATTCAATTGCATTAAAGAAGGCAGGAATTACAGCCCGGACAAAAGTTTACGGCGGTGAAATACATCTGAGGAACGGAAAACCGACAGGTATTTTGATTGATAATGCCATTGATAAGGTTGCACGAATAATTACTCACCCACCCCCTGAGATTCAGCAGCGAGCATTGCAGGAAGCAGAAAAGAACTGCTTTATGGTCGGACTAACATCAGTTCAGGATGCTGGACTCGGAAGGGATACTATCGAACTGATTGATAAAATGCATCGTGAAGGCTCTCTTTTGATTCGAATTTATGCAATGATTTCAGCCACTTCGGATAATTTGGATCATTTTCTCCGGCAGGGAAGATATGAAACCGAAAGGCTGAATGTTCGCTCGTTCAAGCTTTATGCCGACGGTGCCCTCGGATCGAGAGGTGCGAGAATGACTGAACCTTATTCTGACGATCCTGGGAATAATGGTTTATTCATGTTTCAACCGGATTTTTACAAGAGAATATGTTCATTAGCCCTTGAAAATGGATTCCAGGTTAATACACATGCAATTGGTGATGAAGGAAACAGGTTCGTACTTCAATTGTATTCGGAATTCCTGAAAGATAAAAACGATCTTCGCTGGCGTATTGAACATGCCCAGGTAATCCATCCCGGAGACTTTGATTTGTTCGGCAAATTTTCAGTGGTTCCTTCGGTACAGCCAACACATGCCACATCCGATATGTACTGGGGGGAAGAAAGGATCGGCAAAGAACGAATGAAGGGTGCTTATGCCTATAAGAGGCTCCTGGAGGAAAATGGTTGGCTTCCGCTTGGGACCGACTTCCCGGTTGAAAATATCAATCCGCTTTATACCTTCTATGCCGCAGTCGCACGCAAGGATTTGACCGGCTTTCCGGCAGAGGGCTTTCAGATGGAAAATGCACTTACTCGTCAGGAAGCCCTGCGTGGTATGACGATCTGGGCTGCCAAAGCTGCCTTCGAGGAAAATATCAAAGGAAGCCTTGAGCCGGGAAAATTTGCCGATTTCATTATCCTTGACCAGGATATAATGACGATACCTATAGATTCAGTGCCACAGGTAAAAGTGCTTTCCACCTGGTCGGGCGGGCAAAAAGTTTACGATTCCCGTTGATCCTTCATATTGCTGATTGAAGTAATTCCTATTCCCGTTTCTGAAAATTATTCCTGGAGGAAATGAATAAGTTGTTCCCTCTATTGTTAATTTTACTGTCATGAATGAAAAGCCTTTTCCACAACATAAAACAGCATCATGAAAAAAACAGTCGTTCAATTAATCGTTACTTTAACAGCAGTGATAGTAATTTTCAGTGCATGCAACACAGGAAAATCGAAAAAACTACCGCTAATAAATCCTGAATTCGGAACGTATATCAATTCCTTTACTTCAGGAGTCATTTCGGTTAAAGCGGATATAAAAATCAAGTTCACTCAGGAGCTTAACCTGCCGGGAATGGAACCTGGCATTGAACTCGATATGGACTTGTTTGAATTCTCCCCAAAAGTAAAGGGAAAAATCATCCTTGAGAACAGCCGTCTGATCCTTTTCCGACCTGAAGAGTCAATGAAGTCAGATACACGATATGATGTAAGCCTTTCTCTCTACAAGCTTTTCGAAGTACCTGATCAGCTGAAATTTTTTAAATTCGGATTTAATACCCTTAAACAATCGTTTGAAGTAACGCGGCTCGAATTCAGCCCATACAATACCAGAGTTCTTCAGAAAAATAAGCTTAGCGGATATATCACGACTGCCGATATTATACAGGAAAAGGATGTAATGAAATTGTTGACTGCAAGCCAGAACGGTAAGATTCTGCCTGTACGTTGGGAACCAAACGGAGAAACTAACAAGTTCGACTATTTCGTTGACAGCATTGAGCGGACTGAATCAGCAAGTGAGGTCATTCTTGAGTGGAACGGAAATCCGCTGAGTATTGACTTAAAAGGAGCCGATACCATCAATATTCCAGCTTTAAGCGATTTCAGGGTGATGGAAATTAATGTTACACAGCAGCCGTCGCAGTCCTTTGTGGTTCAGTTTTCCGATCCGCTTGAAGAAAGCCAGAATCTCGATGGATTGATCAGGCTCGAAGAGGGAGGTGAACTGAAGTTTGAAATTGAAAAGAATGTGGTTAGGGTTTACCCTGTAACGCGAATAACAGGAGTTAAGACAGTGTTTGTTGAACCAGGAATAAAAAATGTGCTCGACTATAAAATGAGCGAACCTTATTCAATTGAATTATCACTTGAAGAACTCAAGCCTGAGGTGAGGCTTATTGGCGACGGTGTCATTGTTCCGAATTCAGAAGGATTAATTTTCCCCTTCGAGGCTGTAAATCTGAATGCAGTAGATATTAAGGTAACCAAAATTTTCGGGGATAATATTCATCAATTCCTCCAGGTGAATCAGTTAGACGGGATGTATGAGTTATACAGGGTCGGGAAACCGGTTTATAACCGGAAGATTTCGCTGAACTTGAGTCCGGGCATGGATGCAGGTAAATGGAATGCCTACTCCTTCGACCTCACCGAAGTTGCAGGTAATGACCCTGGAGCCATTTATTCCGTTACGTTGTCCTTTAAAATGGAATATTCATTATTTGCATGCAATGAAAATCAAAAGCCGGGACTAACATCAGATGAAGCCTTTTTAGAGGAGGGTCAGGGGTATGAAATCGAAGACGGGGAATACCAGGATTATTATGATGACTATTATTATTACCCGCCTGATTTCGACTGGCAGGAACGCGATAATCCATGCCATAATTCATATTATTACAGCGAAAGGTGGGTGAGGAGAAATGTTTTCGCTTCGAATATCGGCATCATAGCCAAGGGAATCAATGAAAAGGTGCTTAAAGTAGCAGTAACCGATATTCGCTCAACCGAACCGATCAGCAATGTGAAGCTTGAAATTTTTAATTTTCAGCAACAGAAAATTGATGAGGTTACTACTGATTCGGAAGGAACAGCAGATATCCGGCTTTCGGAAAAACCCTTCATGCTGGTGGCTGACAAAGGAAACGAGAAAGGTTACCTCCGCCTGGATGATGGATCTTCGCTTTCAGTTAGCATGTGGGATGTATCCGGAGAAGTGGTTCAGCAGGGAATCAAAGGATTCTTGTACGGCGAAAGGGGAGTCTGGCGCCCCGGAGATACTCTGTTTCTTACATTTATTCTCGAAGATAAGAACAACATTATTCCTGAAAATCATCCAGTAAAATTCGAAATGATCAATCCACGGGGTCAGGTGGTTAATACACTTGTAAAAACCAAGGGACTGAACGGCTTTTACGACTTTACTACCAAAACCGGTTCGGATGCGCCAACCGGAATCTGGACAGCTCATGTTCAGGTCGGGGGAAGCAGTTTTCGCAAAAATCTCAGGATCGAAACCGTTAAGCCAAACCGATTGAAGCTGAAGCTTGATTATGGAACGGAAGTGATTGCACCTGACAAGCCAAGCCTTGAAGGTACCCTGAAAGTAAACTGGTTGCATGGTGCTGTTGCGAAAAACCTTAAAGCTAACGTGACGGTTACCCTGAATTCTGCAAAAACCGAATTCAAGGGATTTAAAGGATTTTCGTTCGATGATCAGACAAAGCAATACTACCCTGACGAGCAAGTGATTTTCGATGGGCGTACCGATCAATCGGGGGAAGCAAAAGTAAAAGCTGACCTGGGTTCATACTCAAACGCTCCGGGAATGCTGAAAGCCAGTTTTATGGTTCGTGCGTTTGAGGAAGGCGGTGATTTCAGTTCCGACTTTTTTTCGATGTCTTATGCTCCCTACAATGCTTTTGTCGGGATAAAGATACCTGAATCCGAGAATGAAGGCGAAATGCTTGTTACCGATTCAGCTTATACGGCGCAGATCGCAGCCGTTGATTTTAATGGCAATCCTTTATCAATAAACGGTGTTGAAGTTCGCTTATATAAGCTACGCTGGCGGTGGTGGTGGGATGTTTCGTACGAAAATCTTGGGAATTATATAGCCCGTGATTATGCGGATCTGATATCATCACAGAATATCGATGTCAGGAATGGCAAAGGATCTTTTTCATTCAAGATCAAATATCCTGATTGGGGAAGGTTTATGATCCGGATTTCAGATCCGGCGGATGGTCATTCGGCAACCGGTATTTTCTATGCCGATTGGCCTTCGTGGGTAAGCCGGGATAAGAGAAAACAGCCGGAGGGAGCCAAAGTTCTGGCATTTTCAGCCGATAAAGAAACCTATATCGTTGGCGAAAAAGCAACAATCACCATTCCCACAAGCGGGCAGGGCAGGGCTTTGCTGAGCATTGAAACGGGTTCGGAAATACTGGATGCCTATTGGGTAGTTCCTGAGAAAAATCAGAAGGAAACCCGAACATCCTTTACCATCACTGAAAAAATGTGTCCGAATATTTACATCCATGTTACCTATCTTCAGCCTCACGCTCAAACCGCAAATGACCTGCCGATCAGGCTTTATGGGATTGTTCCGGTAATGGTTGAAGATCCTTCGACCGTTCTAAAACCCGTAATAACCATGGAAGACCAACTTACCCCTGAAAAAGAATACACCATCAGGGTTTCGGAAACCAAGAACAAATCCATGACTTATACCCTTGCCGTCGTTGACGAAGGGTTGCTGGACCTCACAAAATTCAAAACACCAGATCCCGGCGCTGTTTTTTATGCCAGGGAAGCACTGGGTGTTAAAACCTGGGATTTGTTTGACCTGGTTCTTGGTGCTTATGGAGGTAAAATGGAAAAGCTGTTTGCAATTGGCGGAGATGCCGGCAGTATTAATAAACCAAATGAGAAAGCAAACCGGTTTAAGCCGGTGGTCACGTTTTTGGGACCATTTGAGCTAAACGGTGGCTCACAATTGCATAAACTCAAAATGCCCAGGTATGTCGGTTCAGTACGAACAATGGTTATTGCAGGAAATGAAGGCGCCTATGGATTCTCGGAGAAAACAGTACCAGTGAAAAATCCCCTGATGGTTTTGGGAACACTGCCACGTGTCCTCTCACCGGGAGAGACCGTTTCTCTGCCGGTGACCATTTTTGCCATGGACAAAGGCGTTAAAAATGTGAATGTTGAAATCGTTACAAATGAAATGTTAACCATAACTGGAGAAGCTGGCAAGTTGATTACTTTCAATGAAACAGGTGACAAGGTTGCATTTTTTGAATTGAAAGTAGCTGAAAAAACAGGCGTTGGTAAGGTTTCGGTAAAGGCAACCAGCGGAAATAAAAATGCAACATTCGATATTGAACTCGATGTCAGGAATCCAAATCCGACGATGACAACTGTTATTGAGAAACTTCTCCAGCCCGGTGAAACCTGGACTACGGATTACATTCCGGTCGGTATGCCAGGAACGAACGAAGGAATGCTTGAGGTTTCCGCTATCCCGCCGATTGACTTCGGGAGTAGGATGAAATCCCTGATCTCTTATCCTTATGGTTGTGCTGAACAGACAGTATCAACTGTATTCCCGCAACTGTACCTGAAAAATATAATGGAAATGGACGAAAGCTGGAAGGATTTAACAAGCAGGAATATCAGGGAGGGAATTAACAGGCTTTCGCTGATGGTGAATTCCGATGGCGGCTTCTTATACTGGCAAGGCTCTTATAGTTCAGATGATTGGATTTCGAGCTATGCAGGACATTTTTTAATCGAGGCGGAAGCAAATGGTTACTCCATCCCGTCTGGAATAAAGGATAAATGGAACAAATACCAGCAGGGTGCAGCCCGCAACTGGAAACAAAGAACTGACGGGGATCGCTGGTATTTTCATCATGAACACCTTAAGCAGGCATACCGCCTTTACACATTAGCGCTTGCCGGTGTACCCGACCTCGGAAGCATGAACCGTCTCAGGGAAGCGCCCCGGCTCGAACCATTTGCCAAATGGTATCTTGCCGCGGCGTATGCTCTTGCCGGACAAGCGGAAGTTTCAAAGGAACTTATTTCAGTTTTGAGCATGAATGTCGGAGAATATGATCTGAATAATACCACTTACGGTTCCCCGCTTCGCGACCAGGCGATTATCCTTGAAACCCTGGTCCTTTTAGGAGAGAAGGATAAGGCAACGCCTTTAGTAATGGAGATTTCGGAGAAAATCAGCAGTGAAACGTGGTACAGCACACAAACCACAGCATTCTGCCTGATGGCATTGGCAAAGTTTATCGGGAATGAAAACCTGACCGGGAAGGAACTGTTTTTTGAGTACTCCATTGATGGTAAGCCAAAAGCTTCAAAAAGGACACAGCTTCCTCTTTCACAGGTTAAGATCGAAATAAAGGGCAAACAGAAGGGTAATCTAACGGTGGGCAATAATGGGAGGTCGGTTATATATGCAAGGCTTTCGCTGACAGGAATTCCGGTAGCCGGACAGGAAACTGCTGCGGCAAATAAACTCAGCCTCAGGGTGAAGTATATGACTCTCGGCGGAGATGAAATACAACCTGAAAAAATTCCGCAGGGTACCGATTTCATCGCAGAGGTAGAAGTTGCAAATCCGGGTATTTATGGTAATTACAGCAATCTTGCTCTCACCCAGATTATTCCTTCGGGGTGGGAAATTATCAATACACGGCTGGCTGATTTTACGTCTTTACATGAAACCAGTAAACCTGATTATCTTGATATTCGTGATGACAGGATTAATACTTTTTTCGGACAGGGCAATACCTCAAAAAAGTTTGCAGTCATGCTTAATGCGGCATATACCGGTAAATTCTACCTGCCATCGGTAACCTGCCAGGCTATGTATGATAATTCCATATATGCTCGTGTCCCGGGAAGATGGGTTGAGGTGGTCAAGCCTGGGAAATGATGGCTCCCGCATAGTCCGGTCCGGTTTCAGACATCCATCAAAGTGGAATGATTAAAAGCGTGCGAGTAAACAAAGTATGGTCAGCCGGAAATTGAAATTCAGAATTCTGATAATACTGATTGTGGCTTCTTTGGTCATCCTGTACCTGCTATGCCTGCCCGTCAGCCTTTTTGATGATCCGACCTCTACTGTCATTGAGGACAGGAATGGAATTCTCATCGGGGCAAGGATTGCAGCCGATGGTCAATGGCGTTTCCCTTACCGGCAGGACATCCCGGACAAATTTAAAAAATCGATTACACAATTTGAGGACCGGTACTTTTTCAAACATCCGGGAATTAACTTGTTTTCTTTACTCAGGGCGACGGTTCAAAACATTCGAGCCGGGAGGATTGTGAGTGGCGGCAGTACTATCACCATGCAGGTTATAAGGCTCACACGAAAAAGTAAACCAAGGACAGTTTGGGAAAAGTTGATAGAAATCCTTTTAGCTGTCCGTATTGAGATCAAATATTCGAAAAGCGAAATCCTTGCGCTATATGCTTCCCATGCTCCCTTTGGCGGGAACGTGGTGGGACTGGAAGCTGCCGCCTGGAGGTATTTTGGCAGGGCGCCCGACGACCTTTCATGGGCTGAGGCTGCTTTGCTCGCAGTTTTACCGAATGCACCATCGTTAATTTATCCGGGTAAGAACCATGAGAAGCTTGCCGCAAAGAGGAACAAGCTGATTAACCGCCTTATTGAAAGAGAATTTATTGATCCGGAGAGCGGCAGGTTGGCAATGAAAGAAGAATTGCCAGGGAAGCCTTTGCCTCTTGAACAAGCTGCACCTCACTTGCTCGACAGAATATTTAAGGAAAAACCTGGTCAACTTTGCAGGACAACCATTGAATATTCCAAACAAAAAGCGGTTGCGGAAATTATCGAGATTCATCACCGGGAGCTTAATTTCAGCGAAATCAATAATGCAGCGGCACTTGTCCTGGAAACAGAATCAGGAAATGTCCTCGCCTATGTCGGAAATACACAAAGTCCCGACACTTCAATTCATGGCAATGATGTGGATATTATCCTGGCACCCAGAAGCACAGGGAGCATACTTAAGCCCTTGCTATACGCAGCCATGCTTGACGATGGCGAAATCTTACCGAACACGCTGATAGCTGATATTCCGACCCGGTTCGGTGGTATGACACCTCAGAACTTCGACGGTAGTTTTGCAGGTGCAGTACCGGCTTCCAAAGCATTGTACCAGTCGCTTAATGTTCCTGCAGTACGATTGCTTCAGCGATTCGGAGTTCAGCATTTCTATGACGTGTTAAAAAAATGTGGATTTACAACACTTTCAAGACCACCTGACCATTATGGTTTATCCCTGATCCTCGGGGGAGCCGAAACAACCCTTTGGGATTTGGCTTCAGCTTATTCAGGTATGGCAAGGGAGCTTAATCATTATGCCGGAAACAATGGTAAGTACGATCCGAGGGACTGGCATCCGCCGGTATATTTTCTGAATAATAATCCTGAAAAGAATCCCGGTGAATTCAGCAGGGAAGCAAACCTTATTCGCGACGGAATCCTTAGTGCTTCTGCCGTCTGGTTCACATTTAAGGCAATGAAAGAAGTAAACAGACCACCGGATTATTTTGGATGGAAGTCCTTTTCATCATCGAGTGCCATCGCCTGGAAAACGGGAACCAGTTTTGGTTTCAGGGATGCCTGGGCATTGGGTGTTACACCTGAATATATTGTTGCAGTATGGGTTGGTAATGCAGATGGAGAAGGAAGGAGCGGACTAACTGGTATCGCAACTGCCGCTCCGATACTATTCGATATTTTCAATATTCTTCCTGAAACATCCTGGTTTGATCCGCCTTATGATGATATGGCAAGAGCTGCTGTTTGCAGGCAAAGCGGTCAAAGAGCAAATCCTTATTGTGAGCCGGTTGATACCACCTGGATACCGGCACAGGGTACCAAGTCGAGTGCATGTATCTACCACCATCTGATTCATTTGGATAAAACCGGGAAGTACAGAGTTACTGACGCATGTTATCCTCCCTCTGAAATGGTGCATGTCAGTTGGTTTATTTTGCCTCCTGTTATGGAATGGTACTATAAAAAGCTAAATCCGCTATACAGGAACTTGCCGTCGCTGTACTCAGGTTGCGAAAGCGATATGTCCACCAGTTTGATGGAATTCATATACCCGGCTGATCACAATAAGATTTATTTACCTATTGATCTTGACGGAACCAAAGGATCGGTTATCCTGGAAGTGGCTCACCGGAATCCTCATTCTACTGTTTTTTGGCACATAGACAATGATTATTTGGGCATGACAACAGGAATCCATCAGCTGGAAGTTTGTCCTTCGTTCGGCAAACATAATTTGACAGTTACTGATGAAAGAGGTAGTTCGGTGACGAGGGAAATAGAAATACTTGAACCGGATTCACAGAAGTAATGAAGCCATACCAGTGTGTTCAGAGATTATCAACATTTGTTGATAACTTTTGTGTAAAACCTGTGAATATCTATCATCCAAAATGCTTGACTTCGGACAACCTGCTGGTGTATTTTTGTTTCACCAAGCGAGGGATAAAAGGATAGCTTGGATCGTCAGGGATAACGGAGATGGATGTTCCAAAAAAGCAACCAGCAAAATTATCCGGAAATATTGAGGGAAAGGCATTAGGTTGTCAGCCCAAAAAGTTCAGCCTCGAAATCAGATGGTTCGACGGCAGGTGATCGCAAGAAAACCTGGACAGAGATTAAGCACGGCAGATACAAGGCTCTTCGGAGCCAACCATCAGCACGACAGTCTGAGGAGGTCAGGAAGCCGGCAGACTTTACCGCAAGGAAAACGAACCGGTTTCTAACTGTGAAGAAGGAATCCGCACGGAAATCAATTCACAGGGAACGTGAAAAGCACGGCGTGAAAGGAGATACCGGCAACGGTGGATCCGGCAATGCCGGGTGCGTGAAGGTTGAGCCGCAAGGCAAAACTGCCAACGAACGATCCATAATAACCGTAACTTGGCACAAAGCACTCACTACGGTGAGCGTCGAGTGGGCGGGAATCATGTCGAACAGACATGATTCCCGTCTGGTTTTTATATCTCTCCCTGTTCCTCAGGAATAGATGTAATCAATACCAAACAGATTTACGAATATTTCAAACTGCTGAAGCTTTTCTTCGCCATATTTCAGTATTTTCTTCCGGATCTTTTCGGGACTCCTTGGAATAGTAAGATGTTTATCTGATTTCGAATAGAACTTATCGGCATAGCAAATCAGTTTTTCTTCGGTTGTCAGCGGGATCATATCTCTGATTGGAAGCGGAAATCCTGAGTTGACTATGTCTTCCTTTGAGAGACCCGTGCCAACATGTCGTTCACAAACCAGAGCAAGTTCGAATAACCCTTCCTTTTCAAGAATCTCCCTGCCAAGATAAGTGTGTGCGATATAGGGAAAAGTGCCGAAACAACCAATTTCAGGGGCGTACGTTTTAATAATACCGATGTCGTGAAGCATAGCTCCGGAGATAATAAAATTGGTATCAAGACTTAAATGTGCATTGTGACTGGCAACTTTCATTGCGAGTTCAGCCACCTTTAGGCAGTGGGTGAAGTAGTATTTGTGAGCAAGCGTATCTTCCTTATAATATTTCAGAATAATTTCGAGAACATTTCCGGGTACTGAAATCTCAGTATTTGAAATAAATCTATGTTCAGCCATTTCTCATTATTTAGACCTTTTGTTGTGTGACCCATCAAATTCACCACTAAACAATCCTGTTTACAATTGGATTGCGAAATAACTTAAAAAATCCTTAACAGCGGGAAACCGGATTTCGGTATTTCGATTATCTTTTTTTGCCGCAGGGCTCGATATGAATATTGATATCAATATTCTCAATCTGCTTGTTTAATTCCTCCTCGATTTTATCGCATAGGTCATGAGCATCTCTAACAGACATGTCTTCCGGTACCATAAGGTGAAAATCAAGGTATTTATGTGAGCCCGATTTCCTGGTTCGAAACTGATGATAGCTGATGCAATCTGACAGCTGACCTGCTAAAACCGTTCTGATTATCTGCAGGTCATGGTCAGGCAAACTCGTGTCGAGTAATGGATTTGCCGCATGACCTATCAGGACGACAGCTTCATAGATAATCAGGAAAGCCACAGCAATCGCAATGACAGGATCAAGAAAATGAAGTCCTGTAATCCAAATAAGCAGGATTCCGAAAGCCACGCCGAAAGAGGTATAAACGTCGGTCTTCAGGTGCAGTGCATCGGCTTCAAGTGCAATAGAATCGGTCTCTCTGGCGACAGAATAAAGCCTTCGGGAGACAAAAAAATTCAGAATTGCAGAAAATGCCATAACCATTAAACCAAGATACAAACTTCCGACCGGTTCATGACTGATAAATTTCCTGGCAGATTCGTAGATAATCCATAAGGCTGCAACAAGGATCAGAATTCCTTCGATAACACCGGAAATATTTTCAAACTTCCCATGCCCGTAAGGATGTTCTTTATCAGGCGGCTGTCCGGATATTCTAACTGAAAAAAAAGCAATAAAAGCAGCAACCAAATCGGTAAACGAATGAATAGCTTCGGATAGAATACTCACTGATCCAGTGACCAGACCAGCTACTAATTTCAGTGATACAAGCAAAACATTCGAGAAAATGGAAAGCTTTGCCGTATTAATTTTATTGTTCAAGTGTGTTTTATCAAACGTAGCAAAATTAGATCAATTCATCATAAAAACTTTTCAAAAAGATTTAATTTAATAATTTTGCTGGCTCTGAAAAAAAACAGGAGTACTAAATTTCGCATTTTGCTATTGATGAGGGAGCGGAATACTATTCCTGATAAAAAGGTCCCATAGCTCAATTGGATAGAGCGTCTGACTACGGATCAGAAGGTTGGGGGTTCGACTCCTCCTGGGATCACTTGAAAATACCGCTTTCGGTCGGTATTTAACTTCTTGATTCGTGCTCAGCTGCTCCGAATAAATCCCGAGAGTGTAAATCACCAGCAAACCAAGTCTAAGTGAACATTTCAACCTTTCCGTTTTAAAAAATTGAATCACAATTTACTATCAAGTGATTGGAAATTCAATCAAGCCTAAACTCCTCTTTCCAGTTTATATCATTGATGAGTTTTTCCTGGTTTTGTTTGTCGAAAAGATAGTTTCCCATAACAAGGTAATCCATTTCTGTTCGCATAAAACAGCGAAAGGCATCATCAGGCGTGCAAACGATAGGTTCTCCGCGGACATTGAAAGAGGTGTTCACGATAACCCCGTAACCGGTTAGCTTTTTAAATTCATTGATCAGTGTCCAGTAGCGGGGATTGGTCTTTTTGTTTACACTTTGTATTCTCGCTGAATAATCGATATGAGTAATGGCAGGAACATCCGAACGAAGGTGATAAAGTCTCCTGTAAAGTTCCATATTTCTATATCCCGCAGGCTCGGGAGTCCTCCTTTCTTTCTTAACCGGAATAACAAGAAGCATATAAGGTGATGGATTGTCGATTTCGAAATAATCTCCCATATCCTCTTCAAGAACTGAGGGTGCAAATGGTCTGAATCCTTCACGATACTTGATCTTCAGGTTCATCTTCTTTTGCATTTCAGGATTACGGGCATCGCCAAGAATGCTTCTGTTGCCTAACGCCCGCGGACCGAATTCCATCCTACCCTGGAACCAACCAACAACTTTTCCTTCGTTAAGCAGGCGGGCAACGTCCACACCGAGTTTACCAAAATCATCATAATGACTGTAGGTGGCATTGTATTTCCTCGCTGCCATTTCAATCTGCCGGTCGGAATATTCAGGACCGAGACAGGCTCCTTTCATTGAATCAGGAAGGACCGGCTCAGTTCTGGCATTGTTTTTAAAAATATACCATGCTGAATAGGCGGCTCCTACCGCACCACCCGCATCTCCCGCAGCCGGCTGTATCCAAATGTCATCGAACAGATTCTGAGACAAAATCCTGCCATTGGCGACACTGTTCAATGCTACACCGCCAGCCATGACCAGGTTTCTGCAACCTGTGATCTCCCGTGCGGTTTTCGCCAATTTCAGGATAATATCCTCGGTGACCTTTTGAATGGCAAGTGCGAGGTTCATATATGACTGGATAATCGGCGATTCTTCTTTACGTGGCGGTATTCCAAAAAGCTGCTGCCACTTGCTGTCATTAGTCATTTTCAGACCGGTAGCAAAATCAAAATACTTCATGTTCAGGATCAGTGAACCATCATCCCTTACATCGACCAATTCGGAATAAATGGTTTTGATGAATTTTTGGGTTTCAGGATCATCCTCATTACCGTATGGTGCAAGCCCCATCAGCTTATATTCACCGCTGTTTACCTTGAATCCCGTGTAATAGGTGAAAGCTGAATAAAAAAGACCGAGAGAATGAGGGAAATCAAGTTCCTTTAAAATGGTAATCGAATTTCCTCTTCCAATGCCGATAGTAGAGGTCGCCCATTCTCCGACTCCATCAATGGTGAGGATTGCAGCCTCACTAAAAGGAGAAGGATAAAAAGCGCTGGCAGCATGCGAAAGATGGTGCTCAGGAAAGAAAATTGGTACCTTGCCGCTGCCAAGTTTGCTTAATTCTTCATGCAGTAATTTCTTCATGAAAAGCTTCTCCCTTATCCAAACCGGAATAGCCGACAGGAAGCTTTTAAATCCCTTGGGTGCAAAGGCATGGTAGGTTTCGAGAAGACGTTCGAATTTTATGTAGGGTTTGTCGTAAAATGCAACAGCCGAGAGACCGGAGAATTTGATTCCGCCTTCCTCAAGAACATATCTGGCTGCATTGGTCGGGAAGGAAGGATCATGCTTTTTCCTGGTAAATCGTTCTTCATGAGCCGCAGCTATGAGTTCGCCATCGATCAGTAATGCAGCGGCACTGTCGTGGTAATAAGCAGATATCCCAAGAATCGCTTCAGCCATCCAGGTTCAGATAATTAAAACAATGTATAAATAAAAGGTGCAATTGCCGAACCACTGGTAAAGACAATGAGTGCTCCGAACAAGAGGAGGATGATGATCAGGGGCAGCAGCCAGAATTTTTTCCTTACCTTTAAAAAACCCCAGAGGTCTTTGAGAAAATCCATGTAATCGTTTTAATATGGTTTATCAATATCGGAATGAATAAACTGGTGGTTTCGGGTTCTGAAAACAGAATCTCTGCCCTGTTTCCACTTTTTTAGCTGCAGTGGGTCTTTACCTGCCTTCCGGCGGATAAATCCAAGGGGAAAAACGAAAACAAAATAAATAATAAGCAGTAAAATTTTCGACATAACTGCTCCTACCATTTGCGCCAGCCCGAACCAAAGGTATGCAAGAGGAATAAAGGCTTTGGGTAAGATAAAGTCGATAACCAGCACAATCAGGGCAATCTGGAAGAAAATCCTTTTGTCAAGTACCAATCCCAAAATAAGGCAAAGCAGTACCAGCGCCATACCGGTTTCCCTTGCTTTCCGGGCATCGGGTTTTACAACCAATAGTTCCTTCAGATGTTGCATGCGACAGGGCAGTAGTTTTTAATCCGGCAAAAATATCAAAATTTGAATTGTCCGTACAGGTCAACTTCGTAGTAATTGCAAGTTGCCAAAAAGATTCAGGGGTAGTAGCATTAAAACCCAATCCTGATACGTTCTCGCAAAGATGTTCAAGGAAAGAAGACCGTTCCGGTTACCGGGACTACAGGATATGATAAAGCTTTTCAGCAAATTTATCCCAGGAATTTTCGTTCAAAAAGTTAGCAGTCAAATGATTTGAACTGTTAAATCCGTCAGAAGCAAGTTGACGGTCAATTTTATTTATCAAATCGTCGAATCCGGTAAATGTTTCGATCAGATTTTCCTTCCCAAGGTCTTTGAATGCACCGGAATCCGGTCCTACAATATTGGCTCCGTATCCGAGTGAATCCATCAATACCCCGGAACCCAGGACACTCGGACTGGAATAAATAAAAAGCACGATTTTAGATTGCCGTATCAGTTTACATAGTTCTTCGTCATCTGTAAATTTATTTTCGATCCTTATCGAGTCACCTGAAAATTTCTGTAGTTCCTTCCAGTATGGTTCAGAAACGCACTTTCCGACAATATATATCCTGTAAACCTTGTCGAGTCCCGAATCATACAAGTATTTTAAAAAATCGTGAGTCCCCTTATACGGTGCCAGCGATCCCCATATCAGTAAATCATAAATCTTGGCTGCAGTCCCACTCAGTCTTCGGTCTTTCACAGGGTGCGGGAAATAGCAAATCTTACCGGCATATTTTTTATTAAAGCACGAACCATAATCTATTCCTTCCGAGGAGTGAGTCAAGATTACATCGGAATACTTTAGCATGGCTTTGAAAATTATCTTTTTCAACAATAGTTTATCCCTTGTATGGGACAATTTATTGTGCATGGTCCAGATGATTTTTTTCCCGGCAATTTTAAAAATCCGGATCAGAATTAAAAACAACAGAGTTTGAATTATACCGAATTTATGGGTAGGTAACTTTTCGATCCAATTGAAATAATAATAATCAGTATTACGAAAGTGTAAAAGAAAATCGATAATACCTCTGGTACTGGATTTGCCTTTATTTACTACAATGAAATATGGATTTAATGCGCTGACCAGGTCATCAATGTAAGGATTTACCAGCCCATGATTATCTTCATTGGACGAAATGGGATTGATATAAATTTTTTTCTTCACAGTCAGTTATTTGAAATTCAATTAAGGTTTTCATGTCTGATAAACCGGGTTTCAGGTTTTATCTGTTTCAGTTTTCCGTGCAGATAATGCAGAAGATACAGCGTCAAATTCCAGTATGCAGGTAACCGCATGATTTCTTTTCTTATTCTGTAATCCTCCTTTATGGCTTCAAATCGTTTCGATTCATTTAAACCTCCCATTGTGAATTTGCAGATCGGGATACTGAGTTTGAGAATATCAGATGCCCTGGTTACCTTAATAATATTGCTAATCAGCGCATAATCTCCTGACAAAGGATACTTCGGATCATATTCGAAAGGTGAAATCTTAACCCGGTTAAAAAACATCGCCTGGTGCTGGGTAATCATTCCAATCCGGTTCTTTTGATATTCCTTGGCTTTCCTGTAATATTCCTTTCCGGTTTCATCCACATCAATTGAATCACCGAATGCAAATACAGGTAATCTGTTTTCCAAGAGCAATTTCCTTGAATTTTCCAACACTGACGATGACGCGAACAGGTCGTTGCTGTTCATAAAAATGAGATAAGTGCCTTCCGCCATACGGATACCCTTGTTCATTGCATCATAAATTCCTTTGTCAGGTTCCGAAATCCATTTAAAATCAGTCAACGAAGCCAGCCATTCTTTCGTTCCATCATTTGAATTTCCGTCCACTACTATCCACTCATAATCCTCAAGCGTTTGTAAATCAAGGCTCGCCAGAGTCCTTTTCAATCCCGGCAAATCGTTTCTGCAGATCGTTACAATGGAAAAGAATTTCATTTTTTAACTTAACTTTTATTACAATTGGTGTTTTAATTTCAAACTCATTTCTTCATGAACAAAACACGCAATTTTTCACGGAGAAACTTTTTGTGTTTTTGCCTCAGAAACTGGCGCATATCTTCTTCGAACAGCTTTGATTCCTTCCGTGCGGCGGCATAAATGAACCCAAGAAAAATGCTTATTCCTCCTATTATATAAGGCTTCTCGCCCAGCCAGTAAATCGATTTCAGAAAAGTATAGCTTATGCTGTAACCATACCTGTAATGAAATCTTCCAAGCAAAAACCTGCCTTTTGTAAAATCAGTCCTGCGTGTTCCAGTGCCACGGTAATGAAGAATCCTGTATTCATCAAAACATCTGGTTTCCCAGCCTCTCATTTGTGCTGATAGCAGATCGGCAAGGTCCCATCCGGGAATTGCTTTCCATCCGCTTATGTCCTGAAAACATTTTCTGCGGTAAACTTTCGAAGCTCCCCAGGGGTGATCCCTTTGCGATTTCTCCTTCCTCACTATATCACCGTCAACTAAATATATAGCCCCGGAAGCAATGCCGAGAGCAGGATTTTTTTCAAACTCTGCAAAAATTGCCTCAAAATAATTATTCTCAACCGTAATATCGCAGTCGAGTTTGATGAGGAAATCCCATTCCTTCCGGCTGACCGATTCATAACCTCTCGTAATTACGTTTACCACGCCGGTTCCCGGATAGTAAAATCCCCTGTCTTCAATATTTATCAACCGTATCCAGGGATATTGTTTGACCCATTGCTCGACGATTGAACGAGTTGAATCCGTGGAGCCGTCATTAACTATGATCCATTCGAGTGGTTTTACTGTTTGGCTGATGACTGATTTTAACGTCTTTTCAACAAAGGCTTCTTCATTTCGTACCGGTGAAATAATAATGAAATCAGGCATGAGTCAATAAATTGTAAATTTCTCTTTAAAAAAAAGTTAAAAATCAGAAACAACTAAACATCAAAAGGGAATAGTTGTTCTACCGTGAAGCAAATTTTAATTTGAATTCCCACAAAAATAAATTTTTCCCCAAATTGGGAAGTTCCATTTATACGCAAATAAAATAAAAATGGTGAGTTATAATGTTTTAACCTGTGGGTACGATTTTTGACTCCTTTTGGATCGAACAATTTTAAAGGGTATTACCGGAATTTACTAACATGATAAAAGAAAGAGAACAACAAATCAACAACATTCTCGGAGTAGTCGATGTTATCATTTCTGTATTTTCTTATTCAATCGCATATTTTGTCAGGAACCTGTTTTTCGAGGATAAATTGAATTCACCTGACGAATACCTGATAATCGGACTTCTTATCATTCCCACCTGGTTTATTCTGTTGAAATCCATGAATCTCACCGAGGTGCACAGAACAAAATCCTACTCGAAGATTTTTGTATCCTATGCAGGTGTAGTAACAATTGGATTAGGCGTGATATTCCTTTTCATGTTTTTGTTCAAACTGAACCACATCAGCCGGTTTGTGATCCTTACATTCGGAGTCATGGATTTTATGATCCTTTTTGCCTTAAGAATTACGATTTACCGTATTTTGAAATACTTCAGAACAAAAGGTTTCAATTCAAGAAATGTCGTTGCAATCGCAGATGATTCATCGGAGCCTTTCATTGAGAAAATCCTTGAAAACAAGGAATGGGGCTACATCCTAAAGTACATCGTAACAAACTCGAGTAAATTGCTGAAAAAATATAAGGATGTTGTCGGTGTTCATCCGGAGCATGTCAGTTTACGTAATCTTATCGATATTAATGTGATCGATGAAGTTATATATTGTAAGAATGAGATCAATCAAAACACCCTCAGAAGTTTCATTCATGACTGCGAGGAAGTAGGAGTAGTTTTCCGAATGCAGTCGCAATTATTCAGCATGCCAGCAACCAAAGCTCATTTGAACTATTTTGATGAAATTCCATTCCTTACATTTGACAACACCCCTTCCGACCATTTTGCCTTAAGAATTAAAAATTCCTTTTCAGTTGTGGCGGCATTCATTATTTTGTTGATCTGGTTCCCGGCAATGCTGTTCATTGGAATCATGATAAAACTTACCTCCAAGGGTCCGGTTTTCTTTAAACAAAAACGTGTAGGATTGAGAGGCAGGACTTTTCACATGTATAAATTCAGGACCATGGTGTCAAATGCTGAAGATTTGAAAGAGAACTTAATGGCGGTAAATGAAGCAGATGGTCCGGTTTTTAAAATCAAGAATGATCCACGGATAACCAAAATAGGAAGGATATTACGGAAAACCGGACTTGATGAACTGCCTCAGTTTATCAATGTTTTAATTGGCGATATGAGTCTTGTCGGTCCGCGTCCGCCAATACCAGCTGAAGTAAAACAATACGAAAGATGGCAATTACGGAGGCTGTCAATTAAACCGGGTATTACCTGTACCTGGCAAGTTGAACCGAAAAGGAATGAGATATCCTTTGATGAGTGGATGAAAATGGACCTGAATTATATCGACAACTGGTCGAATAAACTGGATTTAGTTCTGTTTCTTAAAACGATAAAGACCATTATCAAAGGCAGCGGCTCGTAATTTTCCTTACTGGTTCTCAGTTCAAAATATTTCCCGTCGGTTTAATGAAAATGAAATTGTATTAATTTTGTACCTGATTCAGATTCAGGCACATTAATAATATTTAAAGTTGAAAAGAACGGATTTTTACATTCAAACCAATATCATACTTCTTTGTGTGATACTCTGTTGGTCATGTGTTCCCACGAAGAGGCTTGCATATTTCAGCGAAAAAGAAGAGGCTCCTCAAAACGAATTTGCAAACGTGCGACCCGAAAAAACAATTCAACCTTTCGATAACCTTTTTATTCTGGTATCGAGTATCGACGAAAAGACTGCAAATATTTTCGGTAATACCGGAAGAGGTTCCTCGCAAACGGACTTGAATTTAATATCCTATACCGTGAACCAGGAAGGGTATATTACGTTTCCATTTGTAGGTGAAATATTAGTGAAAGGATTGAAATTGCAGGAGGCTCAGAAAATAATTGAGGGAAAAGTAGGAGAATATCTGACCAATATTTCGATTACAGTAAAGTTTATCAATAACTCGGTGGCAGTCTTAGGCGAAGTAAACAGACCGGGTGAATACTCTTTTTATCGTGACCAGATAACGATATTCCAGGCACTTAGCCTAGCAGGGGATTTTAAAGACTACGGCGATCGTAGAAACGTTATGCTGATCAGGGAGTCGAAAGGTAAAATCAATTACCAATATTTGGATTTGACGGATAAAAAAATAGTGTCATCGCAGAACTACTATGTTATTCCAAATGATGTAATCATTGTGAAACCCATTAGGGCTAAATACCGTAATCTGAACCTCGTGAATCTGCCCATTCTTTTGACATCGATTTCGACAATTGCCTCTTTGGCATTAATTTATTACACAATCACGTATAAATAATTTTTTAAATGGTTAAAGCAGCGGAAGAAATTTTTCAGCAAAAAACCGATTTTAAAGAGATCCTGTTTAAGATTTTACGGTACAAATATTATTTTGCAGCTACATTGTTTTTTGCTTTACTGGTAGCCTTTTTCGTGAACCGATATAGTGAAAAGAAATTCTCAAACGGAACCACTATACTGATACGTGAGGAAAACGGAAGATCTTTCATGAATTCAGCCGCGAACGGAATGATGGGCGACTTCGACATCTTCGGCGGCATCAAGAATGTGGAAAATGAGCTGTCGATTTTGCGGTCATTTAGTGTGATAAACCAGGCAATTCAGGAGTTGAATCTGGAAGTCACATACATGCTTGAAGAAAGCATGTTCCCGTTAAATTTCGGGGCTTTTAAATCCTTTACTGAATTGTATGATAACAGCCCTGTCACTGTCATCATGGATCAGACGCATGAGCAACCGGTGAATTTGAGGTTTTATATTGATCCGATCACTGATTCAACCTTTAAATTAATTGCCAGGGGCGAGGATGTCACATTATTTGATTATGTTGCAAACCAGCCGCTCGGAACACTGGATTCCATCATCATATATGGTGTTCATCGGTTTGGTGAAAACATCAGGGGCAAGCACCATGAATTTGTGATTCACCGGAATTCAAATTTCAGCGCAAGGGCTTTTAAGGAAAGAAAATTATTCTTTTATTTTAATAACCTCTTTTACCTGACGGTTAATTATCAGGGCAGTCTGGGCATCGGGACAACCTCGGCTACCTCGTCAGTTGTTGCTATCAGCCTCACAGGAAATCATCCAAAGAAGATAACCGATTTTCTGAATACACTCACAAAAGTCTATCTCGAAAAAAACCTTGAGAAGAAAAACAAGATTGCCTTCAATACAGTCAAGTTCATTGACTCCCGCATTTCGGAGATCGCTGATTCACTTAATTTTGCTGAAAACAAACTTCAATATTTCCGGACATCCAACCAGGTGATGAACCTTAGTTTCCAGGGCGAACAGATGTATGAAAAAATGAATTCGCTCGAAAACGAAAGGGCTGCAATCATCATCCGGCGACAATACTATGATTATATCAGGGATTATTTCAGGAAGAACAGCGATGTCACCGACCTGGTTGCACCCTCAGCCATGGAAGTAGATGATCCGGTTCTTACCGAACTGATCACAGAATTGCTTAGCCTGAATAACCAGAGGATGAATTATCTGCAGATGAACAATCCGAAAAACCTTTTTTTAAAGGATTTGGAAATCCAGATAAATAATGTCAAAAACACAATTCTTGAAAACATAACTTATAATTACGACAGGATAGAAATTTCGCTCGAAGACATCAATAGCCGATCAGCCAAACTTAACAGCCAGATATCAAGGCTGCCGAGAACCGAAAGGGAACTGGTCGGAATGGAACGACAATTCAAACTGAATGATGCAATCTATACTTTTTTACTCCAGAAACGTGCTGAAGCTCAGATTGCGCGGGCATCGAATGCTCCGGATTACGAAATTGTCGACCCGGCTTACTATTACAGAGCCGGAATAATTTCTCCCAAAACCAAGCTTAATTACATTATTGCATTGTTTCTTGGACTCTTCTTCCCATTTATCTTCATCATCGTTCGCGACTTCCTTAATACCAGGATTTCGGAAATCAAAGATGTTGAGAGGATTTCGGATTATCCGGTTATCGGTCAGGTTTTGCACAATACATCCAAGGTTAAGGCAATCATCACTGAGTTTCCGAAATCACCGCTTGCGGATTCCTTCAGGGCAATCAGAACAAATATCAATTTCTTCGCCCAGGGCAGAGAGAAAATGATCATTTTAATTACGTCGTCGATGAGTGGTGAAGGAAAATCATTTGTCAGCATCAATATTGCCTCAGTCTATGCTTTGCTGGGCAAAAAAACCCTGCTGCTTGGATTCGACCTCAGGAGACCTGCATTGTACAAAGAATTCAACTTAAAGAATGAAAAGGGAATCACTTCCTATTTGATTAAGAATGCCGAATTAAAAGACATCATACAGCGGACCCAAATCGAAAACCTGGACTTGATTTCAGCCGGTCCGATCCCCCCCAATCCCGTGGAATTGCTTGCATCAGAACGAAACAAGCATTTCATGGAAGAGGTTAGAAATCTTTATGATTATATCATTATAGATTCCGCACCGATCGGAGCGGTTACTGACTCCTTCCTGCTTTTCAATTTCGCAGATGTGAATGTATTTACGATCAGGCATAATGTTTCCTTCAGAGATGCTGTGAAATCCAACCTTAAAAATATCGAACTGAAAAACATCCCAAATGTGAGTATTCTGATCAACGATGTGAAAATGAAGAAGAACGCTTATGGTTATGCCTACCAGTCGAATTATTATGAAGAAGAACCAAAAAAAGGAATTTTAACATCGAGGAGTAAAAAGAAAATACCTGTATAGGGTTGATAAAAACTGACTGCGGTCTGATTCCAAAATGTAGCGAATGCTGATGATATTATTCAATAGTCAGATTAACAGACAGACTGCCGGACAGCCCAGATTTATAAAGGAAATAATGATTAACCGGAATCAGAATGTTGAACAATGGTTCCGGTTTTTTATTCGGGATTGAAATAGGAAAGTGAAAAAGCTCTGGATTTACACATTACTGATTTCTTCTTTATGTCTGAACCTTGTTTTCCTGATCAAATGGATATCGAACCGGTGTCCTGATAAACCTGAAAAAGCCAGACCTGTGCCTTCATTTGCCGATTTTTGCAGAGATGTATATCAGAACTGCCCGAATGACTCGAACGAAATCCTGTTTGTAGGAAACAGTTTAACCTATAGTTTCAATGTAAGTGAGTATTTTCCCGGAAAGCCCGTAAAAAACAGGGGAATCAGGGGCGATTTGACCTCGGATGTTCTTTTCCGGCTGTCGGAAATAATGGAGTCAAAACCCGCAAAGATTTTTTTGCTAATCGGTATCAATGATATTTTAAATGGAGTTCAATACCAACAAATAACTGAGAATATCGGAAAAATTGTCGGTGAGATTTGCACCTCCAGCCCAAAGACAAAAATTTATATTCAAAGTCTCTTACCTGTTGCCGGTGAAGCTTCGTACGAATTTCTTGGAGATAAAGACCTTGCCAATCAGAGAATAGAAGAAGTGAACGGATTCCTGAAAGAGATATGCCGGCAAAGACAGCTTGAATACATCGATCTGTACAGCAGGTTCCTGAAAAATAATGAACTGGATCAAACTTATTCCTGGGACGGACTACACATCAACGGAAAAGGTTATGATCTCTGGAGTGAACTGATAAAGTCAAAGGTAGCCGAATAAATTTTATGTTGAGAAAACAACTGCAGCATGCTTTTTAATTCTCTTGAATTTCTGGTTTTTTTTTCGATCGTAACTGCAGCTTATTTTCTTATCCTGCCAAAATACAGATGGATGCTTCTTCTACTGGCATCTTATTATTTCTACATGTGCTGGAACTACAAGTACATCATTCTAATCCTCTTTACCACCCTGGTCGACTATGCTGTTGGTTTATTGATTCCACAAGCCAAAAGCAGAAAATTAAAAAAGCTGTATCTGCTTATGAGCATTTTCGCGAACCTCGGAATGCTTTTCTTTTTTAAATACATTAATTTCTTTAGCTCCAACCTGAATTCAATCTTCGAATCATACAATGTTTTCAGGGGTATGCCGGTGTTCAGTTTCCTTCTGCCTGTTGGGATTTCATTTTATACTTTTCAGTCGCTCAGCTACACCATTGATGTTTACAAAGGCAAAAAAGAACCTGAAAGACATCTTGGAATTTTTGCATGCTATGTTGCTTTCTTTCCGCAGTTGGTTGCCGGTCCGATTGAGAGGTCGACTTCACTGTTACCTCAGTTCTATAAGGCTCACCGGTTCGAATATCAAAGAATCCGGAACGGAATAATACTTATCGTATGGGGATTATTTAAGAAAGTTGCCATTGCTGACCGACTGGCAGAGTATGTGAACATCGTGTACAGTGATCCCTCCGGATTTTCGGGGCTTCAAGAAATTCTGGCAACCTTTTTCTTTACTTTTCAGATTTATTGTGATTTCTCGGGTTATTCGGATATTGCAATCGGGACAGCAATGATCCTTGGATTTCAGCTCATGACCAATTTCAGGAGACCTTACTTTGCTCAGAGTATCCGTGAATTCTGGCAGCGCTGGCATATCTCTTTATCCACCTGGTTTCGCGATTATATCTACATTTCGCTTGGAGGTAACCGCGTGGTGAAATGGCGATGGTATTACAACCTTTTAATAACCTTCCTCATTAGTGGATTCTGGCATGGCGCCAATTGGACATTCATCATCTGGGGATCCTTGCATGGAATTTATATTATTCTGGGTTATGTCACCTCGCGCTGGCGGGAGAAAGCGGCTGGATGGATCGGGCTCAGTTCGAAGTCGCGAACCGGATATCTGATTAACCTGGCTTGGACCTTCAGCCTGGTAGGAATAGGATGGATTTTTTTCAGGGCTAACAATATTTACGATGTCCGGGAAATTTTTGTAAATATTCTGGATTTCAGCTCCTATAACCTGAATCTCCAGTTGTTTCATTTTCCGGCAGATTTTTACCTGTCGTTCATGTTAATCGGTTTCCTCCTGATCGTTGAGGCAGGTCAGGAAAAATTCAGCCTGGTTCAAAAGCTAAGCTTTCAGCCGCGAATGGTCAAATGGGCAATGATGATTACCATACTTATTTCGATCTTTATCCTTGGAAAGTGGAACGAGGTAGATTTTATTTATTTCCAGTTTTAGGCGTTCAGGAATGAGTGAAAGAACATTGAAATATCTCTTTTATTTTGCAGGCACTGCCGGATTAATTGCATTCCTTGCCGTGCGGATTCTGCCCTTTTTCAATTTGCTCCTGATTGAAAAAAAGGATCCGGAATATTTTGAGTTCACCCGGTACGGAGAGCAATATTATGCTTCATACATTTCCCATTTTAAAGAAGAGCTTCCTGCACCTGTCGATAAATACCGCATGACGGACAGAAATCCTGAGTTGAATGATTGCGACCTGATTGCTTTTGGCGACAGTTTTTTTGATTTCTCAAGGCAGAAAACGGTTGCAGAACGCCTGCACGACTCACTGAATATCCGTGTGCACTCCGAAGCCGGATTCCTCACCTACAAGGACTGGTATCCATTGTATTATTTGTCGGAAAACAAATTTCAGAGGGGTAAGCAACGATTCCTGATTTATGAAGTGGTTGAAAGGAATATTCATGACCGGTTCATTGCACCGCACGAACTGGTTTGGACAAATGCCAACGAATCGCATGAAGGTATAACCGGAATTTTTAGAAAAGCAAGGGATTTTGCATTTAATTCAAATTCCGAGGATTTGTATACAGTATTGCTTCAGGGAAGCAATTTAACCAGCCGGATCTATTCTGAAATTGCAACCATCAAATTCGATCTGTTCGGTTATATTTCAGATAAAACGCCGGTGTACAGCCTTGATCAATTCAGTGTTCCTGTGTTGTTTTACAAGCAAACCGTCAATGACCAACCTACAAGCTTTTATTTTAATCATACTGACGATTTAATTAAAACCTATGTTGATAATATAGCAGACCTTTCAGAAAAACTCCTGAAATACTATAACCTGAAATTGATCCTTGTCCCGGTTCCGAACAAATTTACCATCTATGTAAAGAAAATCAGACCCTTTGACAAGTACGACAACTTTTTACCGAGACTGCACCGGGAACTTGATGCCAGAGGGATAAAAAATGTAAATTTGTACGATGACTACATTTCTTCAGACACATTGCTTTATTATGGGACCGATTCTCACTGGAACAAAAAAGGAGTTGATATTGCTGTTCAAAAAATTCTCGAGGAAATCAGGCATGAAAATTCAGGAAATCTCGACCAATCAAAACCTTAGGGACTTGTAGCCGCAGAATGTTTAAAAATTCCGAAAAATTTAATGTATAAAAATGAAGACTGTAATTTTAGCAGGAGGTTATGGAACAAGGCTGAGCGAAGAAACCGGTATCAGACCCAAGCCTATGATCGAAATAGGCGACATGCCCATCTTATGGCATATCATGAAATCATATTCAACCCAGGGATTTAATGAATTCATCATTTGTTGCGGATACAAGGGATATATGATCAAAGAATACTTTGCCAATTATTTCCTTCGGAAATCGGATGTGTCGATTGATCTTCAGGAAAATTCGGTCAAGGTTCTGAATAACCACAACGATCCCTGGAAAATTACCCTCATCGAAACAGGCGAAAATACAATGACCGGAGGTAGAATAAGGCGTATTAAAAATTATATCGGGAACGAAAGTTTTTTCCTTACTTATGGCGATGGTTTGAGTAATATTGACCTCAAAAAGTTATTGAGGTTTCATCAACAACAGAAAGTGTACCTGACGCTTTCAGCGGTTCAGCCCCCCGGAAGGTTCGGAGCTTTTAGCCTTGAAAAAGGAAATAACCTGGTCAGCCGGTTCCGCGAGAAACCAGTGTCCGAAGGTCAGGAGTCAGCATGGATAAACGGCGGCTTTTTTGTAGCAGAGCCGCAGACATTCGACTATATCGAAGGTGACCAGACCGTTTGGGAGCGTGAACCCATGGAGCGTATGGCTGCCGATGGTAAGCTGGCGGCTTTCAGACACTCAGGATTTTGGCATCCAATGGATACTCTGAGGGACAAACAGGTGCTGGATGCTTACTGGCAATCGGGAACTGCACCCTGGAAATCATGGTAATTCAATCCGGATAAAATGAAAATCCTGATTATAGGCAACATGGGTTATGTGGGTCCGGGTTTGGTCAGCCGGTTAAGAAAGAACCGGAATAACCCGGAACTTATCGGCTTCGATACCGGTTATTTTGCGCATTGTCTTACTCACTCTGTTTATCTGCCTGAAACTGAGTTGGACACTCAGAATTTCGGAGATGTAAGGGATTTTCCGAACGGGCTGCTTAAGGGAGTCGACTCGGTTGTTTATCTTGCTGCTATTTCGAATGATCCGATGGGTGCCAAATACGAAGAGATCACCTTTGATGTTAATTACAAATCCTGTATCCGTATCGCTGCAGCCGCTAAAGCAGCGGGCGTCAGGACGTTTGTCTTTGCATCGAGCTGCAGTATTTATGGTTCGGCGGATGATAACCCGAAATCTGAGAAGGATGCTGTAAATCCTTTGACAGCTTATGCCAAATCGAAAGTTTATGCAGAGAAAGAACTCGAGCCCCTTGCAGACACAAATTTTGTTGTTACATGCCTTCGGTTTGCTACAGCCTGTGGAATCAGCAGACGACTAAGGCTCGATCTGGTTCTGAATGATTTTGTTGCAGGTGCGATTGTTTCGAATGAAATTCAGATTTTAAGTGATGGAACTCCCTGGCGACCGCTGATCAACGTGCTCGATATGGCAAAAGCCATTGAGTGGGCAATAAACAGACATCATAACAACGGCGGCGATTTTCTAATTGTAAATACTGGATCAGATCAATGGAATTACCAGGTGAAGGAAATTGCCGGAGCCATTGCACAAGTCATAACCGGTTGCAGGATAACCGTTAATAAGAATGCTTTACAGGATAAGCGTTCCTACAAAGTAAATTTTAATCTCTTTAAAGAATTGGCGCCCGATCACCAGCCTGACTTCGACCTGAAGGACAGCGTGGTTGGTCTTGCCGATGCCCTGAAGAATATGAATTTCCGGGACACGAGATTCAGGGAGTCGCAATTAATCAGACTGAAAGTACTTGAGAATTTGCAGTCAGCCGGAGCACTCGACAATGACCTTCGATGGAAACGATTTAAATGAATGCATGGGTATGATTTTTACTGAGACATTAATCAGGGGAGCGTATATCCTCGAAATCAGGAAACTTGAGGACGAACGCGGTTTCTTTGGCAGATCATGGTGCAAAAATGAGTTGGAAGCCTGCGGGCTGAACGCAAATGTGGTTCAGGCAAACACCTCATTTAGCAAATACCGCGGAACATTTCGGGGAATGCATTACCAGGTACATCCGTTTGAAGAAGCAAAACTGATCAGGTGTACTAAAGGAGCCATCTTTGATCTGATCATCGACCTGAGAAAAAATTCGCCGACCTTCCTGAAATGGTTTGGAACTGAACTTTCAGAATCAAACTACCGCATGCTTTACGTTCCTGAAAAATTCGCACATGGCTTTGTAACACTTACGGATAATTGCGAGGTGAGCTATATGGTAACGCAATTTTACAATCCTCAAGCTGAACGTGGGCTTAGGTGGAATGATCCCGTTTTTGATATCCTGTTACCAGTTGAGGTCAAGATTATCTCGGATAAAGACCGGACTTTTCCTGATTTCGACGAATCCGTTTTACCTTAATGAAATTGAAACCATGATCATTGTCGATACAGAGTTAAAGAAAAGGCAGGCAGCAGGCAATCCGGTTAAAGTCGGAATGATAGGAGCCGGTTTTATGGGCAGAGCCATTGCCTTGCAGATTTCGAAATTCGTACCTGGAATGGAACTGGTTGCTATCGGCAACCGGACGCTTGAAAAAGCCCGGCAGGCTTATCTTGAAGCCGGAGATTCCGATATCAGAGTTGTCGAGAAGCTTTCAGAGCTTGAGGATGGAATCAGGTCAGGGAAACACTGTATTACTGAAAATTCAAGTCTGTTGTGTGAAGCTGATGGAATCGATGCTGTCATTGAGGTAACGGGAGCAGTCGAATTTGCCTGTCATCTGATTTTAAAAGCCATTCACAACGGGAAGCATGTCATTTTGATGAACGCTGAAGTTGATGGAACGGTCGGTCCAATTCTGAAGGTACATGCAGAAAAAGCCGGAGTTGTCCTTACCGGTGCGGATGGAGACCAACCTGGTGTGCAGATGAATCTGTTCAGGTTTGTCAGTTCGATTGGAGTGAAGCCCGTTTTGTGCGGGAACATCAAGGGTTTGCACGATCCGTACAGGAATCCGACAACACAGGAAGGATTTGCAAGAAGGTGGGGTCAGAATCCTTCAATGGTAACCTCTTTTGCCGACGGTACTAAAATTTCATTCGAACAGGCAATCGTGGCAAATGCAACAGGGATGCATGTGGGAAAAAGAGGAATGTTCGGACCCGTTGTAGAAGCAGGAATGCCTCTCAGTGATGCGTTTCGGAATTTATACCCTTTAGATGCCTTATTGCAGGATAATGGGATCGTTGATTATATTGTGGGTGCGGTGCCGGGTCCCGGAGTTTTTGTCCTGGGAACTATTGACCATCCTCTCCAGAAGCATTATCTGAACCTTTACAAACTCGGTGAGGGACCTCTGTATCTGTTCTATACTCCATATCATTTGTGTCATTTTGAAGTTCCCCTGACGGTTGCAAGAGCTGTACTTTTTCGTGATGCGGCAATTTCACCGCTAAATGATCCTATGGTCGAGGTTGTAGCGACAGCAAAAACTAATCTGAACAAATCAGGTGTTCTGGATGGACTTGGGCAGTACATGACCTATGGACTATGTGAAAATTACAGTACAGCCAGGAAGGAAAACCTTCTGCCAATAGGGATTGCAGAAGGCTGCAGGCTTAAAAAAGATATTCCAAAAGATCATGTTTTGACTTATGACCTCGTTGAACTCCCCGCAGGAAGACTTTGTGATCGGCTGAGGGAAGAGCAGGAAGAATATTTTAAAACCTGAGAAAAGCAAGAGGTTTGGATATAGAACCTTTGAGGTCTATTAATGAAAAGATGGATCGAGTCGAATAATCAATTTTAACAATTCAGTGAAAATCGCTGACCTTCTGAAATCTTGTGATTTGCGGAAGTAAACAAAAAGGGAAGAATACGTAAAACGTCAATGTAATTTTACAATCATAATTATGGATACTTCTTTCGGATTTTTCAAAATTACTTTACCTCTGACGAAAATTTGGCTTGACGTATTTGATATGCTGTTGTAAACAATGACTGAAGACAAATATCCGCTGGTAGCAATCGGTGTTCCTGTATACAATGGAGCTGAATTCCTCGATGAGTGTTTAACAAGTCTGTGCAATCAAACATACACAAACTGGTGTTGCATTATTCTGGATAATTGCAGTAATGATGGCTCCGGTGAGATTGCGAAAAAATTTGTTCACAAGGATACAAGATTCATTTACGAAAGTAATGATAAACTGCTTGATGTCATGCTGAACTGGAACAAGGTATTTTCCTTCATTCCTGCTGAAACCAGGTATTTCAAAATCATTCCTGCTGATGATTGGATCATGCCTGAATTCCTGGCGGAAATGGTAAGCACGATGGAACGAAATCCTAAAGCCGGGATTTGTTCATCATACCGGATTGATGACAGCAAAGTGAGGGGAGAGGGTTTGAACTGGTACGAAGGTAACTATTTTAGCGGGAAGCGAGTATTAACGGATGAACTTAATCTGAAGATTGATGTTACAGGTTCCGGTAATTCGGTTTTATATAAAGTCAGTTATTTAAAATTGCTTCCAAAGTTTCCACAGATATTCAGCAGCGAAAGTATACATGGGGATACGGAATTAGCATACGACCTTCTGTCGGTTTGTGACCTTGCCTTTATTTACAAGGTACTTTCCTACACCAGGCGCCACGAAGCTTCGATAACCACGAGGATTGCTTCGAAACTGAATACATCGGCTTGCTTCCGGGATAATATGTTTTTAAAATATGCGGATATTATTGAAAACTTTGAAGGTAATTACAGGCAGCACCGGCTGAGTTATGCGACTTTTTACATGAAGAAGCTTTTTAGCGGAGATAAAAAGTCGCTTCAGTGGCACACGGAGAACTTAAAAAATCCAATATTGAAAACAGAAATCATAGCGGCTATTCTGAATTTAATATTTGTAAAGATTTTCAGAAGATCACTTACTTTTAAACTCAACAATATACCTGTGGTTTAATCTTAATCAAACTGAAGTTGAGCTTTAAGAAAACATTACTCAAAAATATTGTAACCCTTGGAGGATTCAATTATGCGTCGCAGATTGCTACTTTCCTTTCATCCATAGTACTTTCTCGGCTCCTTTTTCCCGATGAGTACGGATTTGTTGCATTGATTACCGTGTTTACAGGATTTGTAACGATTTTTGCAGATGCAGGACTGTCATTTGCCATCATCAGGAGCGATTACGGAAGCACCTACCATAAAGGAATGAATAATCTGTCCTTTTATATAGGCGTTGCTCTTTTTCTGATCGTACTCATCCTTGCATATCCGATTGCTTATTTTTATGACAACCTCAACCTGATATTACCCACCATGGTGATGGCTACAACCTTTATAATAGGGGCTTTCACTATTGTGCCCATGGCAATTCTTTCAAAAAAACTCGAATTCAGCGCCGTCGGAAGGATCAGACTGATTGCCAACCTGGTTAGCATCCTGTTTATGATCCTGCTTGCATGGCTTGGATTTTCTTATTGGTCACTCATAATTCCTCAGCTCGTGCTGCATTTCCTTCAATATGCAATGTCGGAGTATAAAGTCAGGACACGATTCCGGTTTTACAAATTCAGATATACCAAAGTAGCTTACAGGAAAACAAAAAGTCTCATCACCAATCTAAGCGGTTTTAACCTCATTAACTATTGGGCAAGGAATGCCGATAACCTGATCATCGGAAAATACTACGGCAATTATGACCTTGGAATTTATAACAGGGCTTATAAAATGTTGTACCTTGCGCTGAACCTGATCTCCGGATTGTTCGGCACGGTACTTTATCCAAGCCTTAAAAAGTTCAAATCAGAGGGCGGAGACGTTAACAGCGAGTTTAATAATATTTTAGGGATAATCAGTATTCTGAACTTTCCAATCGGAGCTGTCTTGATTTTGATACCGGAAGCTTTCGTGAGGATCCTGTGGGGAGAAAGCTGGTTGCAGGTAGCCGAGCTTCTGCCTTTTTTCGGATTGCTCATTTTTTTTCAAACCTTACTCTCAACTACAGGTCATATTTACATTTTAATTGAAAAGGAAAAGGTGTTCATGCAAATGGGAGTAATTTCGGCAATCTTAATGGTGATATCTATCGTTATCGGGGCATTCTACTCGATTAAAATGATTGCCGTCTGTTATACGGTCGGATTCATGATCGTTGTAGTTCCATATTATTTGTATTATGGATTTTATAAAACTTTCAGGTTTCATCCGAAACAACTTGTGAAATTCTGGATTCCTAAAATACTTATTGGTATAGGTATCCTGTGTACAGTGATTCTCGGGCAGAGGTATCTAACCTATGGGCTGGTTATCCTTTTCGGTATCCATCTTGCTTGGTTTCAAAGAAAGGATTTCAGTAACCTCAGAATGCTGGTGATGCAACGGGTTAAAAGTCAGAATCACACGAAAACCAAGATCGATCCTCCGTATTACGACGGCAGTGAGTAATCAGGAAATTAATGGATTTGTTATGACCAGTAATTGAATATGGAGTATGAATTTCAGCCGGTAATAGTGGTGGTTGCCTTTAACAGGCTCAAATCACTGAAAAGAATCCTGGATTCACTGGATAAGGCTATTTACAGGAATCCTGTCAGGCTCGTCATCAGCATCGACAATAATGGTAAGAACACTGATGTGAAGGATGCAGCGGATACCTTTATCTGGAAACATGGCGACAAGGAAGTACTATACAGGAACGGACACCTCGGATTAAGAAAACACGTATTAACCTGCGGTGACCTGGTTTACAACTATGGTTCCATCATCATGCTGGAAGATGATCTCGTTGTTTCCCCGTTTTTTTATAAGTATACTCTTGGAGCATTGCAGTTCTATGGCAAAGACCCGGCTATTGCCGGCTTATCACTCTATAATCTGCCCTATGCCGAAGCGTGGAAACTGCCTTTTATTCCCATTCTCGATGATTCCGATGTTTATTTTAAGCAGGTTCCGTCGTCGCTTGGTCAGGTTTGGACCAGAGATCAATGGGATTCATTCAGGAAGTGGTATGATCAGGGTCACAATACTGACCTGATAAAGAAACTTCCATGGATTGTCAAGCAGTATTGGACAGAGACATCCTGGAAAAAGTATTTCTACGGTTACATAATCGAAGAGAACAAGTACTTTGTTTATCCGCAAATCTCCTTTACGACAAATTTCAACGATCAGGGTGCGAATATGATGGTAAAATCGCATTACGGTCAGGTACGTCTTGAAATTTCCGACCGGCAGTATAAATTCAAAAGCCTGCAGGATGCAATAAATGTTTATGATGCCTATTCAGAAATTTTGCCCGACCGTCTGCAAAAATTGAATCCCGAATTATCATCCTACGATTTTGACGTCGATTTATATGGCATAAAAGATTATTTCCTCAAACCCTTTGTGCTTACTTCTAAAAATGTTTCGAATCCAGTGCTTGGCTTCGAAAGGACCATGAAACCCATTGAAATGAATGTGGTTTATAACATTCCTGGAAATGATTTAGTATTGGCAAGGCGCGAGGATGTCAGTCTGAAACCCGCATCCATCGAAAAGTTTATCAGCGAATTTACATACTTTTACCGCAATGTTTTCGACACGGATGTCTTGCTGAAAATCCTTTTCAGCAGAGCGAAAAACAAAATAAAGTCATTTTTAGGAACGAAATCTAAATAATCCGGTATTACTTGCAACAGGGAGGATCTGAAGAATGGTAAGACAAATTGTAATTTATTTTATTTTCCTGGCTTCAGTGTCATTTTTCAACCTCACTTACCTTCCAAAAAACATAGCTCTTGTTCTTTCGTTCGGCGCTGTGATATTAATGCTTCTAACCGTAATAATCACACTCATTTACGACAGAGGAAAAAGATTCCACCAGAATTTCGGTATCGAAGTAGGGTTGATATTCTTATCGCTTGCACTGGCTATTTACGGTGCCAAATGGGGTCATGATCAGGATTTCCTGTTGACGATCTGGGTGCTTAGCAACATGTACTTTTTCCTGTTTTATTTTTTCCTTCATGCTGTTCGGATGCGACCTGAAGAATTGCAAAAAATGATGGTCGTTATGGGGATACTTTACATTTCTTTCTTCCTGATCCAGTATGTTATGTATCCAAGGATGATCTTCGGGGGCAGGGCACAGGAAATGAGGGGAACCATCAGAATATTTTTACCGGGTTCTGCATTCGCCGGTTTGATTTTCTATTATGGTTTACAGCAAGCATTAACCACCGAAAAAAAGATATGGGGTTTTTATTGCCTCTTGTTCCTTATTATTCCCTTGCTTCAGGGTACAAGGTCATCCATCATTACACTACTGCTCGGTGCCTTTATTTTCATCCTATTCAGCAGGCAGGTCAAGTCGAAAATTTTGATATTTATGCTTTTGTTAGCGTCCGCTGCAATTGCCTTCGTTATTTTCAGGGATATCATCATGAACCTTGTACTGGTTTCACAGGAACAGGCTGCCCAGGAAGGAGATGATATCAGGGTAAGATCAGCACGTTTTTTTCTGTTTGACTTTTATCCCTCATCGCTCAATTATCTTATCGGCAACGGTGAATCGCACATGATGTCAGCCTATGGCATGCGGATTTGGTATTACAAGTCGAACTACGGTTTTTATCAAAATGATCTGGGAATTTTAGGTGAATATATAAAATTCGGGGTGCTTTTCGTAATTTGCGTTGTGTTGATTTTTAGAAAATTATTTTCGATAAAAGTGAGTCCTGACTATAGCTATTTCAGGTTTTGGGCTCTTATCCTTATACTTGATGAATTAATGGGCGGTGCTTTTACAAAGCCGAATTCCATTGTCGTAATCGCGTCTGTGCTTTACATTATTGATGTATCGAATTTTGAACTTAAACATCCCGATGTGCTGGTGAATGTAGGTGATAAAATTAGAACCTGACCTGTTATTTTTTAAACATGCTCAAAGCTGCTATAGTTTATCCTGTTTTTAATGGTCTGGAGTACACCAAAAATGGCTTGCAGTCACTGTTCACCCATCATAAGGTTGATCAGAATAAAGTGAATTACCAGGTCGTTATCGTGGATGATGGTTCCACTGACGGCACCCATGAATGGATCAGCCGGAATTATCCCCAGGTTAAATTATTAAATGGCACGGGCAATCTATGGTGGAGCGGCGGAATCAATTTAGCAGTAAGGTACGCTATCGACTCGATGAATTGTGATTTTATCCTTTGGTGGAATAACGACATCATCGCCGGAGATGGTTATTTTGACAGGCTTTCGGAGATACTTAACCGGTATGAATTTAAAACGATCATTGGATCCAAGATTTGCCTGGCTCAGGAATCAGGTAAGGTCTGGTCGATGGGAGGATTATTTGATTCGAAAACAGGAAAGAAAAGCATGATCGGCTCGCACATGCCGGATGGACCTCAGTTCGGCGAAATGACAGAATGCGACTGGCTTCCTGGAATGGGCACCCTGACACATAAATCGGTTTATAATGTTGTCGGCATGCTCGATGATGTCCATTTTCCGCAGTATCATGGCGATAGTGACTTTACATTCAGGGCTAAGGAACATGGTTTTAGGATCTTGGTTCATCCCGGGCTTGTCATTTATAACGATACCAGGCATTCGGGTCTGAAGCATGATGAAAGCTTCAGAAGGTTGTGGCAATCACTGTTCTCAATCAAGTCGAACTTCAATATTAAGAAGGACATTTTGTTTTACAGGAAACATACCGTCTCGTGCAAGGCGTATTCTGTTTTATTCCGGAAGTACTTCACCTATATCGGTGGTTTTTTCAAATGGCGTATATTCCACCTCTTTGGATACGATCGAAAGGTGACTAAATAAATGATGATTAACTGTTTAAGGTTGGAGAAATAACATTTTCACTGATCCCGAATATCTGGAAGACACATGCAGATCCTGAAAAAGGCAATAAAGAACATTCTGATTCCAAGGAACAAGTGGCTGGTGTTTACTTATCATCAGGCTTCGCCTGCTTTCGATCCTCAACTGAACGGGAAATATATCTGGAATTCCCTCGATCATTTTGAAAAAGAGATGATTTTTCTGAAGGAAAATTTTAAGATAATTCCATTCAGCGAGGGAGTAAGGAAATTAAAAGAGGGTCGATTAAGAGGAACGACTGTATCAATTACTTTTGATGACGGGGATATTTCCCTGAGCAATTATATCGTTCCGGTTCTGAAAAAATATCAGATACCAGCGGTCTTTTTCATAAATACCGCCTATCTCTCAGGCGAACAAAAGGGATACTGGTTCAATATTTACAATTATCTGTTGAATGGAAATCCGGACCAAAGAAAACTGATCACCGATGCTATCCGCCAGGTGTACGCTAACTTACGAAATACTGCGGATGTGGATTATTACCGGCAGAACATCAGGAGGATTGAAGAACTCGCTCGGTTTACCGATGATGATCTTAATTTTTATATCTGTCACGATTTCCTTGAGAAACTTGATCCGGGATTGTTCACTATCGGACTTCATGGTCATGAACATCAGCGCTTTTCGATGATGCCTGCTGAATGGCAAAAACAAAATCTCAGGTTGAATCTGGAAATGCTGTCGGGCTTTAATGCTTTCCAAAAGATCCTTGCTGTTCCGTTCGGAAAGCCGCATGACTGGAACCCGGATACAGTGAATATTTGCAAAAGTTTAAGCCTTGAATTTGTTTCATCGCACGGAGGATATAATTATCAGGATTCAGCCTCAATCAAACGAATTCCGGCAGACGGATTAGTAATAAATAATCTGGTGTCAAAGTTACCGGTAAAAATAAAACCTGATTATTTGCTCTGATGAAAAAGCTGTTGTTTTTCACATACGCCTATCCTTTCTCCATCGATTTTTCATGGAAAAGAAATGAACTTGCAGAGCTGAGCAAGCATTTTGAAATTACAGTAATTCCCTTTATCTATCAAAGGAAATCGGCTCTGACCAATGTGCCGGCAGGAATTGTTGTAATTCCTCCCTTAATGGATCAGGTTTATGGAACACCGGCAGATCAGTTTAGAGTATTGCTGAAGTCTCCCCGCATATTCACCTATTTATGGGAGTTTGTTTCTCAAAGGGTTTTTCTGCGAAAAAAATGGGTACTCGAATGGCTGGGAGCAATAGGTGAAACCGAAAAGCTGTTAAAACATCCTGTAGTTAAGGATCTCATGATAAAAGATCAGTCACATCAAAGCACCATCCTTTATTTTTACTGGGGCTTAGGAAATACCAGGATAATACCATTTGTTTGCAAATCAGGATTTGAAAAAATCGTAGTACGGTTTCATGGATTTGATTTATACGAAGAAAGGACCGGAGGCTACCTTCCTTTCAGGCGCCAGTTGCTAAAAGCCCTCGATTTTGCTGTTCCCATTTCAGAAAATGGTTTGAACTACCTGAAAACAAAATATCCGCGAATCGGATTCAAATCAAGAGTATTTCGCCTCGGTTGCAACAGAAAGGGCGATTCAACACAAAGTACCGACGGAAAATTCAGGCTGGCTTCATGTTCGAGCGTCAATTCGGTTAAGCGAATCGACCGAATTATCGAATCATTGAAATTCCTGGATACCGAAGTAATCTGGACGCATCTTGGCGATGGCGAAAAATTCGAAGAAATCGGGAGAATGGTAGCATCATTGCCGGCAAATATTACAGTTTACCTGGCAGGGAGAATATCACCGGAACAAGTATTTAATTTTTATGTTCAGAATCCGGTTGATTTGTTTTTAAATGTGAGTTTAAGCGAAGGTGTTCCGGTTTCCATCATGGAAGCTTTTTCAGCCGGTATTCCGGTGTATGCGACTAATGTGGGCGGGACTTCGGAAATTGTCGACAATTCGAACGGAAAACTGCTTGATGTAAACATTTCACCGGAACAGCTTGCTGAAGAAATCCGGAGTTTTCAGCGGTTCCCGGATGAAATCAAACTTCAGTTCAGAAGAAATGCACTTCAGACTTACTTTAAAAAATGCAGTTTCGACAAGCTGAATGAGGAATTTATATCATTTCTCAATAGTTAAAATTCTCTTTTCATGGAGTTAATGATTGAAGGAGGCGGAATGCTTTACGAATTGGGCTATCAGAGGTGCTTTTTAAATTCGGTTTTGTTAAATAAACGGGTTATTGAATGAAATGAAGATACCTTATAACAAGCCATTTCTGACAGGAAAAGAAGTTGACTATATCATCCAGGCAGTTAACTCAGGTAAGTTATCTGGCAATGGTTTTTTTACAAACCGGTGCCATAAATATTTTGAAGAGAAATATTTCTTTAAAAAAAACCTGATGACATCCAGTTGCACCGATGCGCTGGAAATGGCTGCACTGCTTGTCGACATACAACCGGAAGATGAAGTCATCATGCCTTCCTATACTTTTGTCAGTACAGCAAATGCATTTGTGCTCAGGGGAGCCAATATTATTTTTGCTGATAGTTGCTCCAGCAATCCGAATCTTGATACGGAGAAGCTTGAGAACCTGATTTCCCCCAGAACCAGGGCAATAGTTGTTGTTCACTATGCGGGAATTGCCGTGGATATGGACAGGATAATGCAACTGGCGCACCAGTATAATTTGTATGTAGTTGAAGATGCAGCCCAAGCCATCGACAGCTATTATAAATCCATACCGCTTGGAAGTATCGGGCATTTGGGAGCCTTGTCGTTTCATGATACAAAGAACATCATATCGGGTGAAGGTGGCATGTTGGTCATTAATGACCGAAAATTTTTCGACAGGGCGGAATTCATTTGGGAAAAAGGAACAAATCGAGCAGCCTTCTGGCGTGGTGAAGTGAGCAAATATGGGTGGGTGGATATTGGCTCTTCCTTTCTGCCTTCGGAGGTAACAGCGGCATTTTTGTTTGCCCAGTTAGAAAACATGAACCAAATCCAGGATGCAAGAATTCGCATTTGGAACCGGTATTTTCAGTCACTTCATCCTCTCGGTGAAAAAGGTCGCATCAAGCTTCCATTCCTGCCTGAATTTGCCACAAATAATGCTCACATTTTCTATATCGTGTGTAGTTCACCGGATGAAAAAAAGGAATTGCTTTTATATCTTAATTCCCGTGGAATAGAAGCAGTTTTCCATTATCTCTGTTTACACAAAAGTCCTTTTTACAGTAACAGGTACAAAGGTCCGCCTTTGATCAATGCTGAAACTTATGAGCAGCAGCTTGTCAGGTTACCGCTGTATTGCGATATGACTGATGAAGAAACCGGATTTGTCATTGATTCCATTCTTGAGTTTTATTCTGCATGACGAAAATCTTGCATATTACGATTGATGATAAATTCATTGAAAGTGCCAATTGGCAGTTCGAAAGAATATATCCTGGCAGCAACAAATTTTACATAATCCTTCCCAATGGTGATCACAAACTCAGGTACGTAAAGCTCCAGCCGAATTTTGAAGTTTTACTGGAGAATGCGGAGACACTAAACCGTTTACTGAACGAGGTGAAAGACTGTGACCTTGTTGTTTTTCACGGGCTTGATGATTTCAGATGCAGGATCGTACTGAAGTCGGATGCAAAGGTGAAGTTTCTATGGTCGATGTGGGGCTATGAGGTTTATAATTACCATTCGTATTTCAGGAAAAACATTTATGGGAAATTTACAGCAAAGACCTTCCGGGAACTGATCAGTAAACCATTAAGACATCGTTTATTAAATATCCTGGACGAAATCAGGGAGCGGAAAGAAAAATCGAACAGGTTCGAAGCAATTAAAGCCATCCGGTATTACGGGTTTCCTTATATTGAAGAATATTCCTCGCTAAAGGAATTGAATTTGCTGAACTCCGATTATTTCAGGTTTACCTATTATCCCATAGAATTTATCGTCAAAGGTTATGAAAACATTTCGATCTCCGGTAATAATATTTTGCTGGGAAATTCAGCCACAATGACAAATAACCACATCGAAGTCTTTGAGATGCTGAAAGGGATGGATTTGAATAACAGAAGGGTGATCGTTCCGCTGAGTTATGGAAATAACAAATACCGGGATAAACTCTTGAAACTTGGGGAAGATTATTTCGGCGAAAGGTTTACACCGCTCACTGAGTTTTATTCACTTGAAGATTACAATCAAATCATCAGAACCTGCAGCATCTTTATCATGAACAGCTACCGTCAGCAAGGGATCGGAAATGTATTTGCAATGCTATGGATGGGCGCAAAGGTTTATCTTGATGAACGCAATACGACATTCAATTACCTGAAGCGAAAGAATTGTTCCGTGTTTTCAATTAATGCTGATCTGAAAGCGGAAAACACTACTGTCTTTGAACCTATGTCCGGTTCAGAGATCGAAAGAAACAGAAAAATCATGAAGCAGGAACTGGGCGAAGATTATTTAAGGCAGGAACTCAAAATGCAGCTTGAAAAGATAATCGGATAATACTTTTCAGAGATAAATCAATCCTGCTAAAAGGAACTAAATCCCATTGAAAGTCAGTCCTGAAGATTGTTTGCCGGTTTCGATCCGGAATTGGCTAACCTGAGATTTGCCGATTCATTTTTATAATAATTCAGGATTGAATCGCATATCATGTATGTGAACCGTTCTGCTTCGGCTTTATATAGATGGTGTGTGTCGATGGTCAGGAATTTACCCGATTCATCGATAAAATTAAAGTACGGGATATTATATTTTGCAGCCAGTTGATGTACCCGGAGGTCAAAGTCAGGGAAAACTCGTTTTTCAATTACTGCCATCTGTGAGCTGACCGGCTCTCTGATAAAAACTATCTGCCCGTAATCATCCAGGTACCTGATCATTTTTTCAAGATACATAAATCTCGTATCCGAAAGGTTCAGGAATTTATTTGCATATTCATTCGTGCTTCTCCTGATCCTTTCGTTATTGGATGCTGAATCCATTGCTGTAGTAATTTCGAGCCATCCGTCCGGGTGCAAAACCGATATCCCGCCCAACCTGGTAACAGTTTTAAAAATCCTGGTAAAAAGCTCGAATTTATTACCCCAATGATTGATCAGGTAATCGAAATTAGGGTTTGTGCTGCTCGATTTTAAATTACCCACAAAAAGCTTTTGCTGTACCTCAAAAAACCGGGTTGAGTCGTCGCTCACATTGCTGGAGTCGGTTCCAAGGCTCCAAGGTACAACTGAAATAATAAACAGTCCATTTGTCGATTCCTTCTTCAGCTTTTTAGTTATCTCGCGGTAATAATTCGGTCCATAGGAGCTTGCTCCAAGTGCGAATGAATGATTGATGATCTTGTTGTCTTCGTCGCAAACCAACTTATTGATTATTTCCGGTTTGATGCCTTGTGCAGCCCTTGATCCTCCCAGAATCATGGAATTTGCCTTGTCGGTTGTAAACCTGTAATAATATGCATCAACCAGTTCCGGTCGAAGATAGATAATTAAAATGAAAAGCAACAACAATGTGCCAATCAGTGCAATGTATAAGGATATTCTAAAAAAAAACGTCTTCATGATCAGAACTGAAAATAAATGAATGCATTCGGATTTTTATCGAAAGCGAGGATGATAACAAATCCAAGCAACAAATAGGTTGACCATCTAACTGTCAAGGGTAAATGGCTTATTTCCAGCGGATGTTCTTTTTTCCTGCTGAACCATTCAATTGTATTGAAAAGTGCAAGCAGGGGAATTACTCCAAGGAAATTTGAAGCGGGAATTGTAAAGAAGGAAGCCGAAAACAATCCCTTAACATAGGCTAACGAATCGGGCAGGCTTGGAGACCTGAAGAATGCCAGAGCAAGACAGAATAAGATGAATGTATAGCTCATCTGAAGTATTTCGGTAATATTTGGCAACCAGCGATCCTGAGCCACGATTTCAATGTTTTTTCGGTTGACACCAAGCAAGTACAAAGGAATAAACCACACTCCGTTCAGAAATCCCCAGATGACATAATTCCAGTTAGCACCATGCCAGAATCCACTTACAGTAAAAATGATCAGGATATTTCGGATGACAAATAATTTATCCCCTTTGCTTCCGCCAATCGGGTAATAAAGATAATCTCTGAACCAACTTGACAGGGAAATATGCCACCGCCTCCAAAGTTCCGCTACATCCCTGGAAAAAAACGGGAAGGCAAAATTTCTCATTAGCTTGAATCCCATTACTCTTGCAGCACCTATGGCGATATCGGAGTAGCCGCTAAAATCTCCATAAACCTGGAAAGCAAAATAAAACAGCCCAAGCAGTAGTACGCTGCCCGGCAAATTCTGGTAATTCGAAAAAATATCATTTACATAAGTCGCACAGGTATCGGCGATAATAATCTTTTTAAATAATCCCCAAAGCATCAGCTTTAAGCCCTCAATGGTTCTTTGATAATCGAAATAGTGCTTTTCATAAAACTGATGAATCAGGTTCTGAGGACGCTCGATAGGACCTGCAACCAGCTGAGGATAAAACATAACATAAAGGGCATAGATCCCAAAATTTCGTTCAGCTTTCTGGTGACCACGGTACACCTCAATAGTATAACTCATTGCCTGGAAAGTATGAAACGATAATCCTATCGGAAGAATAATGTTGAGATACGGAATGGGATTATCAAGCCGGAATGCTCCAAGAAGCGCGCTGATGTTATGGTCAAGAAAATTGTAATATTTAAATACTGCCAGAACACCAATGTTGGCAATGAGGCTTGCAATCAAAAATTTCTTTCTCTTCTTGCCCTGTCGGTTTTCAATTAAAATTCCGGCAAAATAATCCACGACAATTGTAAAACCGAGTATTAAGATATAAACCGGGACAAATGCCATGTAAAAATAACAGCTTGAAACGAGGAGTAAAAACCACCTGTACCTGTGGGGTAACACAAAATACAATGTAGTTACGATGATGAAGAAAAAGCAAAACTGGATTGAATTAAATAACATACGATTTGATGTTCATTGCAGGTCATGCCAAATTCAGCGCGACCGAATCATCATAAAATCCATAAAAATGAATCACTATACGAATTTTAAACTTAAAGGTTAAATGAAACGGCACAAAAGTACAACTATTCTTAAATTTCAGGATTTTTTAGCCGCACAGGATATGTTAAATGTCTGTTAAGAAAGCTGTAACCCCCTGTCTGGGCGGTAAAGTGATCCTGTTAGCATCTTCTTGATAACTCCTTGAACAAAACCCCCTTTTAGGTGACAAAGTCATTGTACTTTTCGTGCGGTCACGGATGCTTACATTGCTTATCCGAAAGTATTGAGAACATACGATTTCGGAGATGTCGGTGAATGATTGGATCACAATAAGGATTTGGCAATCAACAAGTAAAATCCGGAGATTTCTTTGGCATAATTATAATAAGAGGAACTTTCAAAAAAGTTCATGAGCAAAATATGGTATCAGATTCCTTATAGCTTTTTTGAATGTGAATGAAATTAGGTCTAACTTTTTAACTATTCGGTATGAACTACAATTATCAAACTTCCACTAACCAAACAAACCTAATTACAAGCGTGAAATTTTGGGTGCTTACATTGATACTGGTCTTACTTTACTCGGTATTAATTTTTGCCCAGAGTACAATTTATATCGATCCGACCAATTCCGGTGATCCCGGGCAAAATGGTACGATCGACCACCCGTACGACTCGTGGTCTGATTTCACGGTTCAGAACAACAATACTTACCTGATGAAAAAAGGAACAAGCATCACGAATGCTTCTCCCATAAGCATGGTGAGTAAGTCGAACGTAACAATAAGTACGTATGGAACCGGCGAAAAACCACATATTATTTATGCCGGCGGAGGTGCCAACCTGAATGCCGACGGTTGCAATAATATTTTGATTGAAGGAATTATATTTGAAGGCGGCGAATCGGGAGTGATCAGCTGTGGCGCTCATGGAGGAAGATCAGCAAGCAACCAGACCATCAGGAATTGCGAAACCATCGGTGGATGGCGGGGTATAAACTCTGAAGTGTGGGAGCCCGAAACCGGTCATATCAGTGATTTGTTGATTGAAAACTGTATCATTCATGGTTGTTCGACCGACGGGATTTTTGCTAAATCGAATACCAATGAAACCTATAATGGCATTACTATCCGCGGTTGCCACATCTATGATGTGAATCAAAAATGGCTGGAACTTCAGAACGGAACATGCGATGGCGATTGCATTCATCTGCTGAGAGCCGGAAATGTATTGATAGAAGATAATATCCTCGACAGAAGAGGCACCTCATATAAGTTTTCGGTCATCGTTATCGGTCGGACCGACACTGAAGTTGCAACAGTAAGGAATAATGTAATCTATCCACCTAATCAACATGATGTCTGGTCGAGCAATGCCTTTTATTTTCAAATCCTGGGTGAAGTAAACTTCATTGGCAATAAGGTTATAGGTTCTCAAATGCCTTCCGGTGCAAGTTCAACTGCCTGTGGAATTTTAAGAGCTATAAACGTAAACGTCAGTTATAACCTTTTCGACTACGTCGGTGTAATTGTTGGCACAGGTGCACCAACCCCCTTCACACATCAGTATAATAACAATATCGTGAGGTTTTACCTTCAGGGTGATGAGAATTATTTCCTGAATTCAGGCAACCAGCCCATTTACATGCGAAATAATATTTTCATGATGCCGAACGACACTTACCTGGTAAATGATGGTATGCATGGAGGAGTGAATGTTTTTAAAACCAATAATCTTGAACTTTATTCTGACGACCTTTCCTATTTCGATAACCTGATCCATTTTGCGAATATAACCGCCGGGGATTTTCATTTGACTGAAAATTCGACGCTTGCACGAAATCAGGGAATTGAATATACAGGAGCATTGAATTATGACCTTGACAGCATACCGGTTCCTCAGGAAACATCGAGGGATATCGGATCGTTTGAATATTTCGACGGAGGACAAATTAACAACCCTCCGGTCATAGCCAACCAGACCTTTTCAGTCCCTGAGAATTCCACAGCCGGCACCAACGTAGGAACCGTTGTTGCGACCGATCCCGATGCGGGTCAGACGCTGACCTACTCGATCCTGAGCGGCAATACGGGCAATGCTTTCCAGATCAATGCTTCGACCGGAGTGCTGACAGTAGCCACGCCGTCGGCAATCAACTTCGAGGTCACGCCGACCTTCAGTTTGATCGTCAAAGTCCAGGACAATGGCTCGGGCAGCCTTTCATCGCAGGCGACAATCACGATAAACTTAATTGATGTTAATGAAATTCCAGAAATTTATGACCAGTCGTTTTGGGTGCCGGAGAATTCAGCGACGGGAACAACAGTCGGGACTGTTGTTGCCGGCGATCCCGATGCAGGTCAAACACTGAGCTATGTGATAACAAATGGTAACATTAATAACGCATTTCAGATAAACTCAACGAGCGGTTTAATCTCGGTTGATAATACAGAAGCAATCAATTTCGAAGCAATGCCAGCTTTCAGTCTGACAGTTGAAGTTACAGATAACGGAACCGGAAATCTTTCGAGCCAGGCAGTCATGACAATTGACATTCATGATATTAACGAACAGCCTGTTATTCCATGCCAGTATTTTTGGGTGAAGCTCGATATTTCAGCTATTATTAATGAAACTAGCATTCCGGTTTATAAAGTCGGCGTTGTCGAGGCAAGTGATCCGGACGCAGGGCAATCCTTGACCTTTTCCCTTGAAGAAATGACCGGAAATGAAATTTGGGAAATAGGTTCGCAGACAGGTGAGTTGGTCATTGCCAATCCTTATGCACTCATTTTTGAGCCAGTAAGTAATTACACTTTGATGGTAACCGTTGAAGATGATGCGTTAAATCCACTTTCTTCAACCGCAACTATTTTCGTGAATGTTGAAATAATGAACTGGATAAATGACATCGAAACAGACGTTGAAGAGCCAGAAGATGACCAGGTGGTTTACAACTTGTTTCCAAACCCTGTAATGGATTTTATGAATATTGAGCTTCGTAGTCTGTGCATGGAATTAGTCCAAACAACAATATTCAACCTGTGCGGTGAAGTTGTTCTGGCAAAGGAATATCTGGTGACAGACGGTAAATTAACCGATAAGCTCGACCTGAGCAGTTTGAAGAGGGGCGCATACATAATAAAGTTTAATTCCTGCGGGAAGTGGATAATTGAGAAGCTTGTTAAATTGTGATAGTAGGTGTGGATTGATCCCGGGCAGATTGTCCGGGATTTTTTTTATTTGAGGTAATGCTGATATACCAACCTGATACCTTCATCCAGCTCTATCCTGTGATGCCAGCCAAGTTGATGAAGTTTACCGGGATCGGTTAATTTTCGCGGCGTCCCGTCCGGTTTAGATGAGTCGAATTTTATTTCGCCTCCGAAACCGACAATATTCTTCACCAGGAAAGCACAGTCTTTAATCGAGATTTCCTTTCCCGAGCCTATGTTCACATGGGTATTTCTGATCTCATTGCCTTTTATTCCGCTTACTTTGATCAGGTCGCTGAAATCAATGTTTTCCATCAGGAAAACACAGGCATCAGCCATATCTTCTGCCCATAGAAATTCCCGCATCGGAGTTCCGCTTCCCCACACATGAAGTTCTACCTTATAACCATCGTTTTCGGGGATTCCTTTGATTCCATGCTTTTCAAGAAAGGAAACAATCTCTTCATTGGTGGCATCCGGGTTAATGGAAGCCGGGTATTTTTTCAGATCCTTTCTGATCCCTTCGAAATCGTCTCTCTCAAGACATTTACCGAGGTGGTTTTTCCTGATCAATGCAGGAAGCACATGCGAATTTTCAAGATTGTAATTATCATTGAACCCATAGAGGTTCGTAGGCATTACTGAAATAAAATTGGTCCCATATTGCAGATTGTACGATTCGCACATTCTCATTCCTGAGATCTTTGCGATCGCATAGGGTTCGTTTGTGTATTCCAGCTCGTCAGTGAGCATTGCATTTTCTTTCATCGGTTGGGGTGCAAATTTGGGATAAATGCACGTACTCCCAAGAAACAAAAGCTTTTTAACCTTAAATTTATAACAGGAATGGATGACATTGCTCTGGATCATTATATTTTCATAAATGAACTGAGCCCGGTAAGTATTATTGGCATGAATTCCACCGACTTTTGCTGCAGCAAGAAAGACGTAATCTGGCTTTTCTTTCTCAAAAAAAGCTTCAGTTGCTTTCTGATCAGTGAGGTCAATATCAGGGTAACTTTTAAATATGAAATTCTGATACCCTTTATTCTTCAACACTTTCACAACACTGCTTCCAACGAGCCCGTCATGCCCGGCAACATATATTTTATTGTCTTTATTCATAAAATCATTTGTGATTCTTATTCAAAGTAGTTCATGACCCTGTATCCGCCGTCCTGCAAATATTTGTCCTGTTTTACCCTGATTATGTCGGATTGAACCATGTCGTTCACCAGGCTTTTCAGGTCGTACTTTGGATACCATCCAAGCTCTTTGTTGGCTTTAGCAGGATTCCCGACTAATAGATCGACTTCGGTAGGTCTGAAATATCTTTTGTCCACATTCACTACTTCCTTGCCAACCGGAAGCTGGTATAGAGGATTTTTGCAGGAAGCTACAAATCCTTTTTCATCGGAGCCTTTGCCTTTGAATTCAACATCAATCCCGCATTCCTGAAACGCCAACCGGACAAATTCCCTGACTTCAGTGGTTACACCTGTAGCGATCACAAAATCATCGGGTTTAGTATGCTGCAATATCAGGTACATAGCAACAATGTAATCCTTGGCATGTCCCCAGTCGCGTTTTGCCGACAGATTTCCGAGAAACAGCTTGTCCTGCAATCCCATTGCAATTTTGGCAACAGCCATGGTGATTTTACGGGTGACAAATGTTTCGCCGCGGATGGGCGATTCATGATTAAACAGGATACCATTGCTTGCAAAAAGATTATATGCTTCACGGTAATTCACGGTAATCCAGTATGCGTATAACTTTGCTACCGCATAAGGACTGCGAGGATAAAAAGGTGTCTTTTCCGACTGAGGTACTTCCTGTACGAGCCCGTACAACTCGCTGGTTGAAGCCTGGTAAAACCTCGTTTTATCAGCCAATCCAAGAAACCGGATGGCTTCGAGCATACGCAAAGTACCAAGCCCATCTGCATTTGCAGCATATTCCGGAGTGTCGAAGCTGACCATGACATGCGACATTGCAGCAAGGTTATAAATTTCATCGGGCTTGGTATCGCTGATCAGTCTGATAAGGTTGGTTGAATCGGTCAGATCGCTGTAATGGAGAAAAAAGTTCTGGTTCTCGATATGAGGATCCTGGTATAAATGATCGATCCTGTCAGTATTAAATAGCGATGACCTGCGTTTTAGCCCGTGAACGATGTAACCCTTTTTGAGAAGATATTCGGCAAGATAGGCTCCATCCTGCCCGGTAATACCCGAAATTAAAGCAACTTTTGACATAGCCTGGTAATTTTTAACAAACAGAAATTAAAGCGGGACAAAAATAACGAAAGCATTTTAATAGCAAAACCTTACTTCAAAAGCTAATGTCCTGGTGAGTTACTTCCCGATGCAAAAAGTCGAAAAAATATTTTCCAGTAACTCATTTGTGGTGATTTCGCCGGTTATCTCTCCAAGGTAATGCAGAGCCTGCCTCAGATCAATTGCAATCAGGTCGGTGGAAAGGTTTTGATCAAAACCAGCCCGAACACTTTCCAGCGATTCCAGGGTTTTAACCAACGCTTCATAATGGCGGGCTGAAGATACCATTGCATTGTCGCTTATTTTTTCAGCTTCTACATACTTGGAAAGGCTGTCGATAATCAGGTTGATATTTTCCTTTCTTTTGGCAGAAACAAAGAGACATTCCATCTCGACAAGTGATTTAAATCCCTTCGGTGATTCTATAAGGAGGTCGGTCTTATTTGCGATGAAAATGATTTTTTTATCTTTCTGAATATCCTCCGGCAAATAGCTTAAATGTTCGCTGATTACATCCATATCAGTCCCGGTCCCCGAATAACTGCTACGACTTACATCGAAAACAAGCAGGATAATCTTCGCCTGGTCAATTTTTTCGAATGTCCTTTCGATACCCATGCTTTCAATCTGATCGCCGGCTTCTCTTAATCCGGCAGTGTCGATAAAACGGAAAGATATCCCGTTGATCACAATCGTATCTTCGATAGCATCGCGGGTGGTGCCGGGAATTTCCGAAACGATGGCTCTGTCTTCATTCAGGATGGCATTGAGTAATGTGGATTTACCGACATTCGGTTCGCCTATGATCGCAACCGGGATCCCTTTCTTTAAAACATTTCCCATAGAAAATGAGTTGGTCAAGCCTGTAATTTCCTGCGTCATATCATTAAGCAGCCGCATGAAATCCTTTCTGTCGGCAAATTCGACATCTTCCTGGCTGAAATCGAGTTCAAGCTCGAGGAGCGAAGCAAATTCAAGCAACTGTTTGCGCAGATGTTTTATCCGGTTCGAAAAAAGCCCTCTCATTTGATTTAAAGCCAAGTCGTGAGATGTCCGGGAGTGAGAGGAAATAAGATCGGCGACAGCTTCAGCCTGCGACAGGTCGTACTTGCCATTCAGAAACGCCCTCATGGTAAATTCGCCGGGTCGGGCAAGCCTGAGTCCAAGGTTTATAAGGGTTTCCAGAATTTTTTGTTCGATGTACGCCGATCCATGACAGGATATCTCGACAGAATCCTCACCGGTGTAAGAATGAGGTCCCTTAAAAACACTGACCAAAACCTCGTCGATGACTTCGTTGTCATTCATGAAGTCGCCCAGATGAACAGTATGGCTGTCAACCTGTGATATCAACAGTTGCTTGTTACGCGGTGTAAAAACCTTGTCAATCACAGCAAATGATATTTTCCCTGAAACCCGGATAACGCCGATCGCACTTAGCCCGGGAGGAGTGGCTAACGCACAAATAGTATCCTGCATGCTTGAAATTGCAAATGACGGATCCATTTTATTAATTACCTTTTTGCTACAAAATTAGTGATTTATCGTATGGAATTCCTCAAAACCTTTATCTTTGCCTCATTTCAACGAAATCCCGTTTCATGAGCGTTTTAGTCAACAAAGATTCCAAAGTGGTTGTTCAGGGTTTCACCGGTAAGGAAGGAACATTTCATGCAAGCCAAATGATCGATTATGGAACTCCGGTTATTGGCGGAGTAACTCCGGGGAAAGGCGGTCAGAGGCATCTCGACAAGCCTGTTTTCAACACTGTGGAGGATGCTGTGGAAAAAGCCGGAGCCAATGTGTCGGTAATTTTTGTTCCACCGGTTTTTTCTGCGGATGCCATCATGGAAGCTGCTGATGCAGGCATTGGTGTGATCATCTGTATTACTGAAGGAATACCGGTACAGGATATGGTAAAAGTGAAGGAATATCTAAAGGATAAACCGTGTCGTTTGGTCGGTCCTAATTGTCCTGGTGTGATCACTCCCGGTGAGGCAAAAGTAGGAATCATGCCGGGCAATATTCATAAACCGGGGACGATAGGGATTGTGTCCCGGTCAGGCACGCTTACTTATGAAGCAGTGGATCAGCTTACCAAACTCGGACTCGGGCAATCGACAGCGATTGGCATTGGCGGTGACCCGATTATCGGGACAACGACAAAGGATGCGGTTGAGCTTTTTATGAATGATCCTGGAACCGAAGGGATAGTTATGATCGGCGAGATCGGAGGAAATATGGAAGCTGAAGCAGCTTATTATATCAGGGATCATGGAACAAAACCGGTTGTCAGTTTTATCGCCGGAGCGACTGCTCCAAAGGGAAGAACCATGGGTCATGCCGGAGCTATTATCGGCGGTAAAGGCGATACGGCTCAGGCAAAAAAGGAAATCCTAAGAGAGTGCGGTGTTCACGTTGTGGATTCCCCAGCCGAAATTGGTATTACAATGGCTCGTATTCTCGGAAAAGCCTGAAAAAGTGATCGTTTCAGAAGGACATTACCCAGGCATCCTTGAATTTGGAAGGTAATTCCTTTTTACCCTGAACAGCCAATTCCTTTGTGGGGTAGTCAGCAAGAGATATCCTGTACTTGTTATCCGTGGCAATGATTTTCACCTTTGAAAAGCCGTCCTTGCGGTATTTGTCTGCGGTTAATTTGGCTTCCTTTAAAGAATTCATGTTGCCGAAAATCAAATAAAACCTGCCTGATTGGGAGGTTACAACAAGTCCCTGCTCAGGTTCCTGCCTGGGTGCAACAGGTTGAGTGATTGTTACAATAGTCTCGCCGCCGCAAACCTTTGTTTCCTTTTCCACATCAGGATCTTCACCCAGCCAGAGAATTGCGAACCCGCCCTCGATGGCAACACCAGCTGCATTCCAGGTGCATTTTTCCCATTCCCTGTAATTGGTAATAATAAACCGTGAGACGGAAACCTCCTTCCATTGCTTGAGGGCTTTTTCAACACTGGCTTCACGGCTTTCCCAATAGACGATCTCGTGTGCTATTCCCTGATAATTTGTTATTTCCTTTGGTTTGGAAAGAATGCAGTACTTGTCCTTGTTCTCTTTTTTGTAACAACAGGGTTTCCACGGACCCTGTGCTGACCAGCTGTGAAAATTACAACCCGCTGAATCGGGTTTGTTTGTGATCAGATCACTGATGTGCATCTGAGCAACATAACATAAGGATTTCGACAGCGGGATAGCCGCAAGATTCTGCGATTTGCGGTAATCATTAATGGAATTATAAAGTCTTAATTCATCCTGCGATATGCAAAAATCTGCCGGAATTTCTTTTTGTGCATCAGCGACCCTGGTGAAAAATAATATTGCAACTAATAGTTTTAGTAATAACCTGCCGGAACTCATCCCCCTTTTCATTTAAAATTGAGAACCAAAAATATTCATTTCAGCAATCAGAGTTAACTGCATTTTAGTGAAGGCTTAATTTTTATGATTCCATCGTGCCTGAACCTCTGAAATTTATTATATTTGTCAATTGTAAATGTTTAACATTCTTTAAAAACAAACTGTATGAAAAACTTTACAATTGCATTTTTATACGTAATCATGGCATCAATGGTTTTAGCGCAACCACCGCAAACATTCGACCTGAGAAATTATAATGGCAACAACTATGTGACTTCAGTGAAAAGCCAGAGCGGCGGCACCTGCTGGACACACGGTACAATGGCTTCATTGGAGGGAAACCTGTTAATGACAGGGAACTGGGCTGAAGCCGGGGAAACCGGTGAGCCGAACCTTGCTGAATATCACCTCGACTGGTGGAACGGTTACAACCAGTATTACAATCAGGATCTCGATCCACCATTCAACAACGGACAAGGGCTGACGGTACACCAAGGAGGCGATTACCGGGTAGCTACAGCTTATTTGTCGCGTGGCGACGGAGCTGTGAGGGACATCGACGGGCAGTCGTTTGAAACTGCACCGTTGTTTTTCGATACGAGCTATCATTATTATTATCCGATGGATGTGGAATGGTACATTGCCGGTGAGAACCTCGAAAATATCAATCTTATCAAAAATAAGATAATTTCCGACGGGGTAATGGCAACATGCATGTGTTATAACAACTCGTTCATCAATGGTGAGTACGAGCACTACCAGCCTGAGACCAGCCCGCTCGATCCTAACCACTCGGTAGCTATCATTGGCTGGGATGATAACCGTGTGGTAGAACAGGCGCCGGGCATCGGAGCCTGGCTCTGCAAGAACAGCTGGGGTGTGGGCTGGGGATATGATGGATTCTTCTGGATTTCGTATTATGACAAGCACGCCTGCCAGAATCCCGAAATGGGTGCCATCTCATTCCAAAATGTTATTGCCATGCCTTACGACACCATATATTATTACGATTACCACGGCTGGCGCGACACCCTGACTTCAGCAACGGAAGCTTTCAATGCATTTACGGCTAACAAAGATGAACAAATTGTAGGAGTCAATTTCTTTGCTGCTGGTGACGGACTTATTTTTTCAGTGGAGATTTTCAACGATTTCGATGGCAGTAACCTGAACAACAGCCTTGCAATCAGTTCTGGAATTATCGATTACAGCGGATTGCATACGGTTCTTTTTCAATCACCGGTAGATGTTGCTGAAGGAGATGATTTTTATGCTTACCTGAGCCTATCTGGTGGAGGGATCCCTTACGATCGGACATCGGATGTGCCGGTGTTATTGGGCGGCGGCGCTAAAACCATCGTTCCTTCCACAGCGAATCCGGGAGAAAGCTATTACAAAGATGACGGCATCTGGACTGATTTTTATGATTACAATGATCCGTCGGGATTTCTGAACACGGGGAATTTTTGCATCAAGGTGCTGGCAATATCAGGCGCTGGAACCGGAACCGATAATGGCAATTGTAGCCCGGAAAGCTATCACATAAGGAATTATCCGAATCCGTTTGTTAAAGAGACTCAGATCGATTATGTTTTATCTGCGCCATCTGATATTTCAATCAGGATCATAAATATTACAGGTCAGGAGGTTCGCACGCTTGAATTCAAGGATCAGGCAGCCGGACAACACAGCATTACTTGGGATGGCAGGTCAGGACACAGAAAGGAAGCAGGCGCTGGAATTTATTTATATTCTTTAACGGTTAACGGGAAGTTGATTGCGACAAAAAGGATGGCGAAAACGGAAAAGAATTAAAATTTCGGTTCTGTAATTTTATTTAGAATAGACTGAAAATTTTATCTATGATTAGAGTTAATTTTGCGGAAATGATAATTTAGAAATGAAGGCGAAAGAACCACTTTTTGATTATATTAGTAAAGGAATTGAGTATAAAATAATTAACAAGGAATGCCTTTCTGTAATCGAGACATTTGAAGATAAACAGTTTGATCTAATAATAACTTCTCCACCATACAATATAGGTAAATCGTACGAGACAAAGACTAGCATTGAGAAGTATCTTGAAACTCAAGAAATAATTATTAAGGAACTGATCCGAACTTTGTCTGAAAAAGGAAGCATTTGTTGGCAGGTCGGCAACTTTATTAATAAAGGTGAAGTATTTCCTTTGGATATTTTTTATTATCAGATTTTTAAAAAATTAAAATTAAAGCTTCGAAACAGAATAATATGGCATTTTGGCCATGGATTACATGCATCTAATCGCTTCAGTGGACGTTATGAAACTTTATTATGGTTTACAAAAAGCGATAAATATTTTTTTAATCTAAATGATGTTAGAATTCCTTCAAAATACCCTGGCAAACTGCATTTTAAAGGAGATAAAAGAGGGCAACCATCTGGAAATCCACTAGGTAAAAATCCAAGTGATATTTGGGAAATTGTCCTTAATGATTGGGAATATGGCTTATGGAATATACCAAATGTAAAATCAAATCACCCTGAAAAAACTGATCATCCTTGTCAATTTCCGATAGAATTAGTTGAAAGATGTATTTTAGCGTTAACAAACGAAAGGAGTTGGGTACTTGACCCTTTTGCAGGAGTGGGCTCAAGTATTCTTGCCGCACTTCGAAACGACAGGAATTCAATTGGAATAGAAAAGGATGAAAATTATTGCAAAATAGCATATCAGAGAATTACGGATTTAAGAGAAGGAAAATTAAAAATTCGATCAATAACTAAACCTATTCATCAACCATCTAAAAACGATAAGGTAGCACAAGTGCCAAAAGAATGGATTCAGTTAGAAATTTCCAATATTAACCATAATTATAAAAAAAAATAAATCCACGATGGAAATAGCTCAGAAGTACTCACATTTAAATGGTGAAGAGTATTTAATAGTACATCATAAAAAGCTTTATAAGGAAATTAACGATACGATTAAAAGCATTGATGCTTCAAGGTACATTACAAAAGAAAGTAAAGAAAAAACAAAAAAAGGGAAAATGCTTTACAGTCCAGTTGAGCTTAACACAGCCTTTAATAATTCATTAAATAGAATTGGATGGAAAGAAAGTCGGTATCAGTATTATATAACAACGGATCAAAAGTTACTTTCTGAATTAATAATGTTACCCTATAGCAAGCAAAGGGATTTCTTAATTTCCAAGGGAATAAAAGAACCAATAGCATCTTATAAACAGACAGATTTTGTTAAGGACCAAATTGCGGTTGAAATTCAATTTGGAAAGTATGCATTTGTTGCCTTTGATTTATTTGTTAAGCATTTGCTCTTTTATTCGGGCGGTGTTATAAATCTTGGTATTGAAGTTTTACCAACTAAAAGACTTCAAGCAAAGATGAGTAGTGGTATTGCATATTTCGAAGGTGAAGTTTATAATGTGCTCCGTCATGGGAGGAATAATCCACCTGTTCCGCTTTTAATTTTAGGGATTGAACCATAAAATAAGCTGATTATTCAAATAAGGTGTTTAGCATAATTATATTTGTTCGCAAGGGGTTCAAGAGAAAACTGGTATTGCTGGGGAAACCAGGCACATGATTATTACCCTGAATGGGATACCTATAAAAATCATTCTCAAATAAAAAATAATAAAGGTAAAAAAATAGTGTATCCTCGACAACCTGAACAACCCACCTCTCAGGGCAAACGCATTATAATATTAACATTAGAATGATAATAAATTAATGATATCCAAAAGATAAGGTGTTTGATTTATAGTTTTCTTTCCCGAAAAAAGATGAAAACACCGATTGATTTTTTTTCT
>Ga0233425_10001115_pt1 | contig 62550 bp, 38 predicted proteins | sample Watercolumn_Towu_2_FD_181712 | JGI IMG/M metagenome (GOLD analysis project Ga0233425, IMG submission 181712) | Freshwater microbial communities from Lake Towuti, South Sulawesi, Indonesia - Watercolumn_Towuti2014_140_MG | ecosystem: Environmental > Aquatic > Freshwater > Lake | place...
GGCGCAGCAGCCTGCGCAGCGGATCCTGCCGCGTGCCGCGGCCCCGGACCCGGAGCCTCGGGAGCGCACGGTCTGCCAGCCCCGGCTGGACCTGGACCTGAAGGTCTGGGTCAACCCGTGCAAGACGACGCGGGAACCGCTTCCCGCGGCGGACCGGCATGCGCGGGATCTGTACGTTCTCGCGGCCGGAAGCCCGGGTCCCTACTGGAGCGATCTGCCGGAAGACAGGAAGGCCGCGTATGCTGCGGCGGCGCTGCCGAACCCGCTGTCCCCGGAATGGGTCGGCCGCGAGGAGTTCGCCCGGTCGCGGGCTGCCTGGAAGCGGTACGTGGAGTCGGTCTTCGGGCCCGGGGACGCGTTGCGGCCCGGGGACGCGTTGCGGCCCGGGGACGGGACCGGGCCGGCCCCGGGGTCTGGCCCGGGAACCGACAAGGGGGGAACCGACAAGGGAGGTCCGGGGGACGCGGCCGGGGCCGGACCGCGACCGGAGCGGGGGGATGCGGCGAACGCGGCAGCCACCGCAGCCGAGACGAAGCGGGAGTTGCTGGGGACGGCCCCGGAGATGGGACCGGTGTGGAACGGTACCGGCTCCCGGGCCCTGGCTGGCAGTCCCTGGGTCTGGTCGCTCCGGGGCCGGGAAGGGGACCGGGTGCAGGTCACGGTGCGCCAGGTCGTGCCCGACTTTGGCATGCTGTGGCCCGACCCGGTGGCTTACCTCGTGCGGGTGGAGCCGGGGGATCCGGAGCGGGGAGACGTGGTCGCGATGTCGGACGACGGGACCTCGGGCCTTCCCCGGCTGGACGTGGTGCTGCTCGCTTCCGGCTTCTACCGGGTGGTGCTGGTGCCGTATCACCCGAGGAGCGGAGGGTTTGCGTTTCCGGAGGTGGTGCTGAACGGCTCGGTGGTGCACCGGGCACGGCGGGTGCGGTTCGGGGGGCAGCCTTTCCGGGTCCGCGGGCTGGCTGCGGGAGACGAGGTGTTTGCAGGAGCGCTGGGGACGGAGGGGCAGTATGACCACGATGCGCTGCTGGTGCTCCTGCCCGCTCCCTGGAAGACGGGAGGGGCGTATGCCGCGTCGAACAATGCGCTGGAGCTGCTTGCGCGGATTGCGCTGGACCGGGAGGTAGGCGAGTCGTACGTGGTGGTGGGAGCCTTCGCTCCCCGGACGTGGCCGTCAGTGCGCGTGGTGCTGTCGCGGCCCGGACTGGGGGACGAGGACCGGGACGGGCTGTCCGCGGACGTGGAAGCCGCGCTCGGCACCTGCGACCGGGAGCCGTCGGGGCCGGGCGAATGCCGGAGCCCCGACCCGCTTCCGCCGGGATTCAGCCCGACGGACACGGACAACGACGGCTTGACGGACCTGGAGGAGGTGTGGGGCGTCAGGCGGTGCTATCCTGCGCTTCCCGAAGCCCCCTACGGTGCGGTGCCTCCCTGCATCAAGGACAGCGAGGGGAGGTGCGTGCGGGAGTGCGGCCCCTCCGCTGCGTTCGCCGCGACGCTCCCGGTCAGTGCGATGGAGGCACCGGACCCCACGGTGCAGGACGTCTACGTGGAGTACGACTACTGGCAGTCGGGAGGCCCGGACGGGGTGGGCCAGCGGCTTCCTGACGCGCGGGTGTCGGAGGTGAAGGATGCGTTCGAGCGCCGGTGGGAGCACGACGGGGGGAAACCGGGCTTTGACTGCGAAGCCCCGCTGCTCAAGCTGCACTTCGTCCAGGATGATGCAGTGCCTGCCGTGGCCTCGCGGGAGATGGGGCACATTCCGGCAACGGCAAGCCGCTACCTGTTCTTCGACCTGTTCTTCGACCCGGACCGCAAGTACACCAACGTCTTCCACTACGTGGTGGGTGTGCCGCGGGGAGCCGGGCAGAGCGATGTAGCGGGACGAGCTGCCATCGTGGGGGACCTGCGCAGTGCGTCCGGGCCGCCGCGGTTGATCCACGAGATGGGGCACCTGCTGTCGCTGATGCACCACTTCGACTCGGCCAGGCCGAGCAACTCCCCGTTCTACCTTTCGATCATGAGCTACGGATATGCCCACACGCTGCCCGAGCCGGTGGAGTGGAACGGCGTTTTCGAGCGTTGCGGGTCCAGGCTCCCGTGCCGGGAGTATTTCAAGTGTTCGCGGGTCACGGGCATGGGAAGCGTGTGCGTGCCGGACTGCGGGATCGTGGATTCCGGGGAGGGCAAGGGCCGTCACTTCTCGCACTTCTCCTCGGGCGGCCTCCTGCTCCCGGAGGACACGAGCGAGGCGGGGACCATCCCGGAGACGGGGTTTCCGGAGTGGTTCCTCCCCTACCTGTACTGCTACACGGATGCGACCCGGGGCCCGTCGACCGACGAGCGGGTGCGGCGGTTCGTGCACTCGACGTGCGCGGGCAGGCTGTGCGTGCAGTGCGAGTCAGGGACGTGCGCCATCGACTGGGATCGGGACGGGGACTTTGGCGGAGCGCAGGACCTGGACCTGGACCAGGACGGAGAGGTGTCGGACGCGCGGCTGGCCGACCACGACGACCACCGTCGGATCCTGGAGCGCGCCCGGACGGGGCTGCGTCCCACGGAGAAGAAGACGATTGCCGCGTTCTACACGGACTTTGCGAAGGGCGGCGGCAACGTGCTCCCCTACCCGGCCGTCGTGGTGGAGCGGCACGGCGGGACCGTGGAGGACGTCACGAACCTGTGCGACGAGGCCGCGGTGTGGAGCCACTGCCGCAAGCAGCTTCGAAGGACGTGCGCGTTCTTCCGGGGCGCGGCGTCGCGTGACCGGTCGATGGAGGTGAAGTTCCGGCCCGAGTCCTGCTTGCGCCTCGAATCGGGCCTGGCGGTCTCCATCCGGGTCAAGCCGCTGTCCGTCGAGGGCAGCGAAATCCCGGCTGCGGTCTTCGACTCCGAGATGCTGACGCTGCAGGTACGCACGGACGGCGAGGAGCTGACGTGGGAAGCCGTGGTCCGCACGCGGGGCGGAGGGGAGGAGGTGCTCGAGCTTGCCGACAGCGGGGCGCTGGGCCGCTGGACGCGGCTGACGTTCATCGCGGACAACGGGGCGTCGAAGATGAAGTTCCTTGCACGGCGGGGCACGACACGGCTGGAGACCGGGCAGAGCGGGCGGATCCGCGGCACGCTGTGCGGGTTTGACGTGGGTGCGCGGGCCGGAAGCATCGCGGACTTCATCGGGTTCATCGACGACCCCATGGTGCTGAGCGGCCCGGTGCCGGAACTGTAGTTGGCCTGGAAACTGCAAACGTGGACCTTCGGAGGGGGTCCACTCCGTTGTTGAAATACTGTGAGCTAATCTTAAAATGCCGGCGTGAGGTTGTCATGACGTTCTCGTTGCGGGCAGGGGCAGGAGTGGTTGCAGCCTCGGCAGCAGTGCTGCTTGTGGCGGGCTGCGGGGTCGACCCGCTGGCGTATCGGCAGGAGCCGAAGGTGGGAACGTCCGACACATGGGTGTTGGAGGTCGAGAAGGATCTCCACACCGATGCAGGAGACGTGCTGTCCGATGCCGTGGTGCTCCCGGAGCGCTCGGTCTTCGAGGTCTCGCCGCCAGCGGGCCTTCCTTCGGGCGGGGAGATCGTCTTCCTCTTCGGAACGGGCTTCAAGAAGTCGGTGCAGGTGTATTTCGGAGACGCGGTCGCGCCGGACGTCTTCTACGTGAACAGCAAGAAGCTCCAGGTGACGACGCCCTCGCACGGTCTGGGCACGGTGGACGTTTCGGTGCGGTGGAGCGACGGGGAGGTGGAGACGCTGCCGTCGGGGTTCCTGTACAAGACGAACCTGGAGGTGGATTCCGTGACTCCGGCCGAGGGGCCGGTGGCTGGAGGCAGCCCTCTGACCGTGAGCGGCGAGGGGTTTACCGCGGGCACGAAGCTGGTGATAGGCAAGCGTCTTGCGATTGGGATCGAGGTGGTGGATGCGCAGACGCTGTACGCGGTTTCGCCGCCCGGGTCGGAAGGAGGCCCGGCGGACGTGGTGGTGGTGAACGAGACGGGCAGCGTGTTGAAGAAGGACGCGTTCGTATACACGGTGGCCCCCGAGATCGCTTCCATCCGGCCCGCGGCCGGCCCTGCGGCCGGAGGCCAGGAGGTGGAGGTCGAAGGCAAGTGGCTTGCGACCGTGACTTCGGTGCTGTTCGGCGACGCGGAAGCGGACATCGTCGAAGCCGGCAACGGGAAGCTGGTCGTGCTGACGCCGCCGGGAGCGGCCGGGCATGCGGACGTCGTGGTGCTCGGGACCTGGGGGTACGACGTGTCTCCCGACGGCTACTACTTCCTGGAGGAGATGCCGGGAAGCCCGGACGTGGTGGTGGTGCCGGACTCGGGCCCGGAAGGCGGCGGCAACGCGGTGTCGCTGGTTCAGTGCGACGCCGCGGCCGCAGGCGGGGTGGAGGTACGGTTCGGGGAGACGGCGGCCGAGGTGCAGCTGGTCTCGGCCGGAGAGTGCCTGGTGGTGGTCACTGCGCCCGGGGGCAGCGGGGTGGTGGACGTGGAGGTTTCCTGGGACGGCGGCAAGGCGGTGGCCCAGGGCGGGTACCGGTACGACAAGGAAGTGACGGTGACGTCGGTGACACCGTCTTCCGGCGGCTTCGAGGGTGGGACCGCGATCACGGTGACGGGGACTCGGTTCGAGCCTGGGATGCAGGTCATGGTCGGGCCGCTGTGGTGCAGCAGCGTGACGTGGGTGAGCGACACCGAGGTTCGGGCCGTCACACCGCCGGGCTCGCCGGGTCTTGCGGACGTGCAGGTGGTGGGCGGTGCGGGCATCGGCGGGAAGAAGAAGAAGGCGTTTCTGTACACGGTGGACACGCCGGAGATCTACACCATCTCCCCGAACTACGGGTCGCAGGCGGGCGGAACGTACGTGGAGGTGATCGGTGCGGGGTTCACGCCCGGAGCGACGCTGCTCATCGGCTCGGGCATGGTCTACGGCGCGACGGTTGCGGGCTACGGCCTCATCACGGGGCGAACGCCGCCGGGAGAGATCGGGACGTACAAGGTCGCGGTGACACTGAGCACCTCTCACGCGGAGCTGGATGGCGCGTACACGTATTTCGACCCGGTTTCGTACTACGGGGGGACGTGGGGAGCCGCGGTGGACGGTGCGGTCAACGTGACGGTGCTCAACGCGTACACGTGGGACCCGGAGCCGGAAGCGTTTGCGGTGCTCGGATCGGACCCGGGCACTCCGTACCAGGGGTTCACGGACGAGAACGGGCAGGTGACGCTTTCCGGGCCTGGGCTTGAGGGCCCTGTGGACCTGCACGTGACCAAGAAGTCGTGCGACGCGGCCAGCATCGTGCACTTCGACGCGGAGAATGCGACGGTCTACCTCATCCCGTACGAGCCGCCGACCCCCGGCGATCCGGGTCCGCCTCCGCCCCAGATGCTTCCCGGCTCGGTTGGCGGTTCGGTGGTTGGCATGGGGAAATACGTGGTGGTGCCGCCCGGAGACTGCCTGAAGAAGAAGCCGCAGGCCAGCGGCCTCTGCAAGCCGTGCGTGCAGGATTCGGAGTGCGGAGAGGGCCGCTGCCTTCCCATCGGCAAGTCGGGCAGCTTCTGCACGATGTTGTGCGAGCAGTCGGGAACGAGCTGCCCTGAGGGATACCTGTGTGCGCCCGTGGGGACCGAAGGATACCACTGCGCGCCGAGTGCGGGCAGGAAGGCCGCGCGGTGCGAGCTGTCCTCCTCCTCGCTGTACCAGGATCTGTACCACATGCAGAACGTGCAGGAGGTGGACGAAGCGGACCAGTTCCAGTTCGATGAGACGCGGCTGGGAGAGCTGGCGATCGTGTGCCTTGGCGGGTTCGTGGATGAGGAGGGCGGGGAGTTCGAGGCCCTCGTCATGGGGGTCAAGCGGCACGTGAACGTGGGGTCGGACGAGCACCTGGTCGACCAGAACGTGCTGCTGAACATCCCGTTGAGCCGCACCGTGCGCCTGCGAATGGACGAGCCCCCTTCGTTCGGCCCGGTGGGCGGCCGCTACATCGTGAGCCTGTACCTCGACTTCGGCTCGGACGGGTACTTCCTCATGCCGGGCTCATACGACGGCGTGGCAGCGGAGGACGTGATGCTCCACGGGCTGCCCGAGTCGCTTACCGGGGACATCTATGATGCGACCTACGTGGTGGTGGGGGGTGCCTACACCAACACCGACGACATGAGCCCGCTGTCGGAGGTCATGCTCTGGGACGTCGTGGAGCTGGGCGGGACCGCCATGGCGCAGCTCGACGGGGCCGCGTTCGTGGCAGACCCGAAAGCGCCCGGCAAGGCGCTCTACGCGTCGTGGAACGGGGACACCGGGACCTATCTCGGGGGCGAGGACGGAGCGATGTACCTGCTGACCGATGCCGGGCTGTTCCCCCTGGCGTCCGCGGTGCAGGAGGACGTGCGGGGGATGTGGGGGTTCCCGGGCGGCCCGGTCTTCGCGGTGGGAGAAGCGGGCATCGTGCTCGAGCAGAACGGCAGCGGGTTCAAGCTCGCGGGCCGGGTGACCGACAGGGAGCTCCGCTCGGTGTGGGGAAGCGACCCGGGGGATCTGGTCGCGGTGGGCGAGCACCGGATCGTGGCGTTCTCCGGCGGGGCCTGGAGCGAGATGCAGGTGGCATTCGACCTCTACGGGGTGGGCGGCACCGGGCCGGACGACGTGTGGGCGGCCGGAGAGGGCGGCGCGCTCCTGTACTACGACGGAAACACGTGGTCGACGCCGGAGTCGCCGACCCAGGCGAACCTGTATGCGGTGCGTGCGCTCGCGGACGGGACGCTGGTGCTTGCGGGCGACGGGGTCGCGTACGTACGCACGGGTGGGGGGGAATGGGAGGATCTGGGGTTGGAACCCGGTTTCGTCGCAAGCGGGGTGAGCCCGTCGGTCGACGGCGGGTTCTACCTGACGGGGAGCTCCGGCCAGGTCGCGTATCACGCTGCGGACGTCGGGTTCACGTACGTTGCCGCGCCCGCGGACCTGAAGCCCACGGTGGTGGTGGAGACTGCTGGCGGAGCGGTATTTGCGGCAGGAGTACCTGCGCTGCTGCTGACGCCGTTCGTGCCGTTCCAGGAGTTTGCCAGCCCGGTGGATGGCGGCGGCATGGTTCCGTTGCTGCTGTCGTGGGGCTATGCAGACGAGACGAAGCCCATCTCGCTGCACACCATCGCGATCCGGTCCCAGTACGGCGAATCGCTGTGGCGGCTGACAGTGGACGGGCCGGTGCGGTCCATCGCACTGGCCGACTTCCAGAAGATGGTGGGGTTTGCCCCGCTGTCCAGCGGCCCGCGACGGGTCAGCATCTACAGCGCGTACTCACCGGGGTTCAGCATCAACTCGTACGATCTGTCGGAGATGGGCGAGTCGTCATGGAGGAGCTGGGCCTGGGACATCATCGATTTCCAGTAGGCAGGAACAGGCGATGCAGAAGACAGCGGCGTGGATGGTTCTGGCCCTTGCGGCCCACGGATGGGCTTGCGGATCCGAGGGTGACGCCCGCGATCCGGATGTCCAGGGAATCGGATACTGGGGCGACGTGGGAGGGGAGGAGGGCTTCGGCGACCCGGAGGGCGATGTTTCCGGCACTGAGGATGCGGGGGGAGAGAAGGATGCGGGGAAGCCGGAGCCGCCCAAGCCCACGTGCGTGCAGCTGTCTGCGCAAGCCAGCACCTGGACGTACTTCTCGAAGAGCTGCGAAGGTGCGCCTGCGCAAGCCTGCTGCGGCGTGGATCTGGGTACGGTGATCGCGGCACGGGTTTCGGAGCGTTCCGGAGCGGTGGACACGTGCGTCATGGAGCTCCAGGACTTCACGGTGTCGGATGCGCTCATCGCGGCACACAACAAGGGGCGCCAGGTCCGCGTGGTGGTGGACGACAGCTACTCGGACCCTGCACAGGAGAAAGCGGTGCAGCAGCTCGAGGCCGCGGGTATCGTCCCGGTGGCGGACACGCAGGACCCCAACGAGATCATGCACCACAAGTTCATGGTGCTGGACAGTGACACGACGCTGATATCGTCAGGGAACTTCTCGACGTACGACGCGGCTTCCAACGCGAACAACCTGGTGCTGCTGGAGTCGCAGGAGCTGGCCACGCTGTTCCGGCAGCGGTTCGAGAAGATGTGGAGCGACGGCGTGTTCCACGAGACTTCGGGCAACGGTCCCTTCTCGGTGTGGGTCGGCGGGCAGGAGGTGGAGGTGATCTTCGGCCCATCCAAGGCCCTGGTCGACCGGCTCGTGGCTGCGGTCAAGGGCGCCAAGCACGCGGTGCACTTCAGCATCTTCTCGTTCACTCTGGACGAAGTGAAGAGCGCGATCCTGTCGCGCTGCGGAGAGGTGGAGATCCTTGGCGTGTACGATGCGGACCAGGAGACTCAGGCGGACTCTGTGGCGGTCACGGGCTGGTGCGCGCAGGCCGATGTCCGGCGGGCGCAGGTGAGCGGGGACTTCGGGTACAAGAAGCTGCACCACAAGGTGCTGCTGGTCGACCCGGGCCAGGGGGGGCTGGTGGTCACGGGCTCTGCGAACTGGTCGTACAGCGCGGCGACGAAGAACGACGAGACCATGGTGGTGCTGCACGACCCTGCGGTGGTGGTCGCATTCGAGGCGGAGTTCCAGGCACGACACAACGAAGCGGCCCAGTAAATATGCGGGCGAGCGCTGACTGTTGACAGGGAGCGCCCGGAGGTATATGCTCCGGCCTTGTTGCTTTTTCGTGGTGAACCCAATGGAGGAGGAGAAAACCATGAAGACGAAGCTGTTTGTTGCGCTGGTGGCTGGTGTGTTCCTGGTCGTGTCTGGCTGTGGCAAGAAGGAAGAGGCCCAGAAGGAAGAGGGCAAGAAGGTGGAGCAGGTGAAGAAGGCTGAGGAAGCCAAGCCGGCTCCGGCGGACGAGAAGACGGAGAAGAAGGCTGAGGAGGCGAAGCCCGCCGAGGCCGCTCCTGCCGAGGCGAAGCCTGCCGAGGCCGCTCCTGCCGAGGCGAAGCCTGCCGAGGCCGCTCCTGCCGAGGCGAAGCCTGCCGAGGCTGCTCCTGCCGAGGCGAAGCCTGCCGAGGCTGCTCCTGCCGAGGCTGCTCCTGCCGAGGCTGCTCCTGCCGAGGCGAAGCCTGCCGAGGCCGCTCCTGCCGAGGCCGCTCCTGCGGCTGCCCCCGCTGGCGGCGGTGCGTGCGACAAGTACGCGGCGTGCTGCACGGGTTACGTGGATGCGCTGGGCAAGGTCCAGGGCATTCCCCAGGCGTCTCTCGACGCTGCCAAGCAGGGTTGCGCACAGGTTGAGCAGCTCAAGGGCGCCGGCGATGCGGCTTGCGGCCCTGCGCTCGACGCGCTGAAGCAGGGAATGGAAGCCATGAAGGCGATGCCGGGCTTCGCAGTTCCCGACGCCTGCAAGTAGTTCTCAGCTCCCTCGATCTCGCTGTTTCCTCCCAGTAAATAGTCTTGACACCTGCGGTCGGTCCGCGCATGCTGGAGCGCGTTCGAGGCGGACTTGCCGGCCCATGGCTCCGGCTGGACCGCCCGGAAGGAGAGCGCATGAAGACGTGGCTGGCTTTCTGTTCCAAGACGGTGCCGCTCCTCGCGGTCGCGGTGGTGCTTGCCGCGGCCTTGGGGTGCCGCAAGTCGGAGGCTCCCAAGAAGGAAGCGCTGCCCAAACCCGCGGCGCAGGAGCAGGCAGTGCAGGAAACGGGGAAGGCGGCCGTGCCGGAGAAGGCCCCGGAGTTGGCGAGCCCCGAGGATGCGACGAGTGCGAAGCCCGAGGAGAAGGCGGCACCCGCTCCGCAGGCGCCCGTGGAGGAGCCTGCGGCCCGGACTCCGGACGACACGGCTCCGGTAGCACCGAAGCCGCCTGCTCCGGCCATCGATCTGGACCGGCTCAAGGGCGTGTACGTGGAGATGTGGTGTGCGGAGCGCAAGGGAGCGGATCCGGATGCGCTGCTGCAGCTCTACCACCGGTTCGACTACCCCCCGATCGAGAACTGGTACGAGGTCTGGAACCAGGCGCTTCTGAACCCCGGCTGGGCCAGGACCACCGTGGCCGAGGCCCGTGCGCGGTGCCCCGAGGTGGCTGGAGAGTTGAAGCCCGAGGGGGCTGACGCGCCGACCGCTCCGGCTGGTGCTGGGGAAGCGGCCCCGCCTGCCGGTGGCACGGCCCCCGCGCCTGCCGGGGGCACGGCCCCTGCGCCTGCCGGTGGCACGGCCCCCGCGCCTGCCGAGGGCACGGCCCCTGCGCCTGCCGGTGGCAAGGCCCCCGCGCCTGCCCCCGCAGTACAGCCCTAGCCCGGGGGCCCCGGGGGGTCTCCATGGCTTCCGCACACAAAGTGACGCTGGTGGCTGGCGACCCGGCCGGCATCGGTCCTGAGCTGACCATCCGGCTGCTCGGTGCGGAGCGTCTTCCAGCCGCGGGGGTCACCCTCGTGAGTGATGCCGGCATGCTGCACGCGGCAGGCAAGGCGCTGGCAGGGGTGAGCCCCGAGATGGAGCGCACGGTCGCACGCTTCCGGGGCCGACTCGGCAGGGAGGTTGGGTTCGTGCAGACGGCCAGCAGGGCGGACGTGCGTGTGCGGGGAGCCTGGTCGGATCGCAACAGGGATTTCGTCATCGAGGCGCTGAAGACGGGCGTGCGGCGCTGCGTGTCCGGCAGGGAGCGGCTGGTGACCGGACCGTCGGACAAGCGTGCCTTCCTGGGGCTCGGCCTCAAGGCAGCGGGGCACACGGAGTTCCTTCAGGCCGAGGTTGGCGGGGACGAGCCGCTGATGCTGTTCGACGCGGGCCGGCTGCGGGTCGCCATCCTGACGCGGCACATACCGCTGTCGGAGGTATCGGGGCACGTGACGTTCGCGCGGCTGAGGCGGTCGGCCATGCTGGCCCGGGCCTACGTCGACCGCGTCGAGGAAGCGGGTTGGGAGCAGGAGCGACCCATTGTCGTGGCCGCGCTGGACCCGCACTGCGGGGAATGGGGAGCCATCTCCCGCATGGATCTGGGGGTCGCGGGGTGGGTCCGGCGGCTCGGCTCCCGCGGGGTGCCGGTGACAGGGCCGGTTTCCGGGGATGCGCTGTTTGCCCGGGCACGGTTGGAGCATGCCGCGGTCCTGAGCTGGTACCACGACCAGGGGATGATCCCCATCAAGATGGCAGCGTTCGGAAAAGCGGTCAACGTAACACTGGGGCTCAGCGTGGAGCGGTACTCGCCGGCCCATGGAGTGGCGTATGACATCGCGTGGAAAGGGGCAGCGGAAGCCGGCTCGTTCCGCCGTGCCCTATTGCTTGCTAGTAAGTAAGCACTATCAGATTTGTTTTGCGCACATGTGAAACAAGTATAGAATTATCTCCAACCGAGGTGGGCTTGTGAAAAAGTTGCATAGCCATGAAATCTTTCCGGGTCTTTCCCTGGCTCGAGTGAGTCGATCGCAGGCCAGGAAGGGAGATCCGGGAGCTTTCGGGCCGGGCGGGGAATGGCACGGAAGTTGCTGTAATTCGGTGCCGGCTGCGAGTCTGGAAGACACGGAGCAGGGACGGATGAAGGCCACCAAAGAGCAGGGGAAGAGCCGAAGCGGAAGCGAAGGCTTCACCCTGATCGAGGCCATCATCGTGCTCGTCATCATCGGCGTGCTGGGGATGGTCTCGGTGCCCGCGGTGATGAACACGCTGTCGCTGATGAAGCTGCAGCGGGCGTCCGATGCTTTTGTCAACCAGGCGATGTTCGCCAGGGTGCAGGCTGCCGCGCGTCACCGTGCATACGAGATGCGTGTGATTCTGTCGGACGGGGTCAACAGCGGGGCCATCGTTCTGAACGAGGGAATCAGCGCTGCCTGCACCCAAGCCATTTCCATCGACGGGAGCGTCCAGCCGAGCTTTGAGAAGAACGGCCAGGATCCCGAGCCGATACTGGGTGTGAAGTCCGTGGATTTCCTGAAGGCTCACGAGTTGGTCGTCATCGAGTCGGTGGAGCCTGCGGAGCTGGCGAGCACCGCGCTGTGCTTCAAGCCGGACGGCCGGGTGCTGCGAGAGGACACGGGCTCGCCCGTGACGCCTGCGCCCGAGGGGTACGCTGCTGGAGAAGCGGTCTACACCCTGCGGCTGATGACCGGAGAGGGCCAGCCGACGCAGCAGGTGCGGCGGGTGATTATACCCTACAACGGCATCCCGAAGGTGCAGTGATGAAGACACCTGCGGGACGTGGAAGCCAGGGATACTCGCTCATTGAAGTGATGGTGGTGATCGTCATCACGACGGTGGGGTTCATTGCGCTCATCAACCTTCAGATCGGGACGCTGCGGGCGGTGGGGATGTCCCGTGCAATGATGCAGGGAGTGAACCTGGCGGAGCACTTCATCGAGACGCTGAAGGTGGAAGCGCTCCCGTGGAACATGGATGCCTCGTCGATGATATCGCAGCCGGATCGGTTCCCGAACCTGCGGCTGGCGGGCAATGCGGTAGCGGGAGGGAGCAGCGGCTGGATCCGCGGGATGCTTCCTGCCGGATCGGATCGGCGGATAGGTCCTCTTGGGACCGGTGAGGGTGACGACACGGGGATCGCGTCGGAGATCGTGCCGGACAGGGACCGGAGGTACTGCCTGCATTTCCGGCTGACCTGGGTGGTTCCGGAGTACCTGATGCGTGCGGATGTCAGGGTCTTGTGGATGAGGGATGAGGCACGGCTGACGAACTACGAGGAGTGCCCCATCGGGATGGAAACGGACCTTGCGAATGTCGCCTCGGTGACGGTGCCGGGGACGGTGATTCGCAACGTGTTCATGCGGTAGCGGCCATGTACGGAGCGAAACGAGCCGGCGGGTTCACGCTGATCGAGCTGATGGTGACGATGGTGCTGGCCATCGTGATCGTCGGCGGCCTGTACATGATCTACTCGAAGAGCGTGGTCGCGTACCGGGTGGAGAACCAGTTCCTGGACTTGCAGGAGCGGGCGCGCTTCGGTCTCGAGCACCTGAAGCGGGATCTGCGCCGGGCGGGATTCCAGGCCACGCCGAACAGCCGCACGGATGCGGACGTGTGCCCCAAGCCCGCGACCGACCTGCGGGCGCTGGTGGTGCTGACCAACTCGGGCTCGGTGTACGAGCCGTGGGGCGGTGCGAACCCCAACGTGGAGCCGGTGAGCATCACGTTGTTCGGCGATTTCTTCAGCGGCCGGGCGTACCGGACCGCCGGGATCCAGGGGACGCACGTGTTCCTCCAGACGACCGCGGACTTCCCGTCCACGCAGGCGGAGTTCGACCGCGTGTTCAATGCGACGCGCTACCTGAGGCTGGTTGCGCAGGACCAGTTCGAGATGTACCTGCCCATCGCGAGTGCGAACTTCTCGGACCAGAGCGTGACCACGACGATCCCGATCCCGCAGACCTCGCCGGACTCGCCGTGCGGAGTGGCGGGGTTCGGCGAGGCCATGGAAGCCACGGTGGCGGGCTTCGTGCGGTACCGGGTAGCCGCGGACACGCGGCCGGGAGCCCCGGTGGGAAAGACGGACCTGATCCGCGAGGAGATGCAGGTGGACGGTGCCACCGTGGTCCCGGGCAGCCAGCTCGTGATCGCGGACTACGTGGTGGATCTGCAGCTCTACGATTTCCTGTTCGACGTGGATGCCACGGGCACCAACCCGATGCTGTCAGGGTTCCCGCTGGTGGAGCAGGTGGCGGACGAGGGGGGCGGCGGGAGGCTGGGCACGCTTCCGGACGCGGTGCCGCAGGACCTCCGGTTCGTGACCGCGAAGGTCACGGTGAGGACCGAAAGCGAGGACGAGGGGTTCACGTTCATTCCGCGGGAGGACGTGCATGCCCCGCTGGACGGGTACGAAGCGTCGGACATGGTGGGAGCGTGCCGGACGCTGACCCTGGCGTCGCGGGTGCAGCTGACGTCTCTGGCGGTACGCAACATGAAGGTGACGCCATGAGCGGAAGACGACGACAGGAAGGGTCGATCCTGCTCCTGGCGATGATGACCCTGCTGGTGCTGGCCGCCATTGCGCTGGTGGTGGTTCAGAACGTGTCCATGGGACTGTCCAATGCGGGAGCGTTCCGGGTGTTCAAGCAGGGATACTACGTGGCCGAGGCAGGGCTTACGGGGCCGCTGGCGCAGGCCGCGGTGAACCAGGATGCGTTCATGGGGTTCCTGCAGGGAAGCGACTTTGCGGTGACCGACGGGAACATCAGCCCTACGTTCTTCGACACGACGTCGTGGGGATCCTTCGGCCCGGAGTTTGCGGGCTCGGGGATGGCGGGTTTCGTGACGCGCTTCTCGAACGCGGTGGACACCAAGCGCGTGCCGGGATTCTCGACTTCGGATTTCTGTTACAGGAAGTACACGGTGACCGCGGATGGAAGCCTGGGTGCCCCCATGGACCCGGCACGTCCGGACACGGTGTCTCATACCGCCCAGACTCGGTTCGTGTCCCAGGTTTTCATGGGACCGTTCCAGTGTGGGTTTTAGGAAAGGTGGGCAGATGACAAAGCGAAGACGACCGCCAGCTTTGCTTCTGCCGGTGCTGCTCCTGCTTTCGAGCCTGGGGCCGCCCGGTGAAGCCCTCGCCAAGGACACGCCGAAGCCCGTGGTAATGCTCCTGATGGACAGCTCGGGGAGCATGGAGTACCGGGTGGGCGCCACGTCCATCGAGGGAGAGCACCCGGTGTGCCACGATGCGAAGCAGGAGGGGTTCATCTACGAGAAGTCCCGGTGGATCGCGGCGGTCGAGGTCCTTACCGGGACGTACAACGACTACTGGTGCTCCTACGACAATCGTTTGGATGATCCCACGCGGGAGGACTATGCGGACCCGGTCACGCACGTGGTTGCGCATGCGACCGCGGTGGACGGGGAGAGCCAGCGCAAGGACGGGCTCCTGGACATCTACGCGGACAGCGTGAAGTTCGGGCTGATGATGTTCGAAGTGAGGCCGTCCATCGAGACGACCCAGGCCGGAGGGTTCAGCTACGGGCAGAACAAGACCTATGGCGGCGTGACGTCCAACGTGGGTGCGCGCAACGGGGAAGCGACCTGGGGCGCTCTCGTGTCTCCTCCTCTCGACGACGATCTCGCGTCCATGAGGCAGTCCAACGCGGACATGCAGGATCAGATCCTGTCCGCATTTCCGTACGGCGGCACGCCCATCGGGCCGATGCTGGACGATGCGCTCTTCTACTTCAAGAATGACCCGAACGTGAAGCCGTACAGCGACGTGACGGGCGAGGGCGACCCCTACTTCGACTGCAGGCCCAAGCACGTCATCCTGATCACCGACGGCCAGCCGAACATCCCGCAGCCCGACGGAAGCAAGGGCTACCCGACGTCGCAGGTGGCAGCCGCCCTGCTGGCGGCCGAAGGGATCACGGTGCACGTGGTGGGCTACGACATGCCGGAGTCGACGTTCCCGATGCTGGACAAGCTGGCCAAGGCTGGCGGGGACAGCAAGGCGTACATCGTGAAGAACCAGCCGGAGCTGGTCGCCGCGCTTGGAGCGATCCTGCTCCAGATCCAGGGAAGCGAGCCGTCCCGCTCGGGCACCACGGTGACGAACCGCACCATGAACCTGGCGGACAAGCAGTACCAGTTCAACGCGGCATTCGGCGGCACGTGCACGAGCCCCCTGGACCAGGTGGGCCTCCTCGACCAGCTCGTGTTCCGCTGCCAGAAGGGCTGCTCCGCGGTGGACCCGCTGTCGGACCTCGGCTTCTGCGAGGTGTTCTCCGTTTCGGGCGCGCTCAACAAGCGGACGGAGGCCCGAACGATCCTCACGCAGCTTGCCGGCCAGTTCGTGCCCTTCGCACCCGACACGCCGGACGTGACGGCAGACCTGCTGGACCTGCCGGTAAGCGGGGAGCTTCCGCGGCTCGACCCGCTGGTGAATCCCGACGGCCAGAAGGTGTTTTCCGGGATCGTGCTGGGCGATGCATCGGACCCCTCCGTACGCGAGGAGTACCGCAAGCAGCTCATCCGGCTCGTGAGCGCCGCGGCCGGTAGCCGCCGCGAAGGGATCGCGATGGGGGCGATCTACCATTCCGATCCAGTCGTTCAGCCCAACCTCTTCTCGGTTGCCAGCCAGATTCCGTCGTTCCTCAAGTACCGGAACAAGACGGAGATCCGGAACCGCCCGACCGCGCTGTTCGTGGGCACGCACGACGGCCAGATGCACGCATTCCGCGTGGACCGCGGCGCGGACCTGGCCGCGTCCGACTATGGGATGGAGATGTGGTCCTTCATCCCCAAGACGCTGCTGCCCAAGCTCAACACGCTGGCAAGCGCGGTGACCTACCTGATGGACTCCACCCCGGTGGTGCAGGAGATCCGGCTCTACAAGGAAGCCGCGGTGCTCGGGCTGGACGAGGAGTCCGAGCGATGGCGCTCGGTCCTGGTGTCAGGCTACCGCGGGGGCGCACGGGGGTACTTCGCTCTGGACGTGACACTTCCCGACTCGCCCAAGCTCATGTGGGAGATCTCGCACCAGGAGCGCTGCTCCAACGTGAGCGGCGCGCCGCCGTCGTGCAATCCCACCAACGACTTCTTCAGACTGGGCTACTCGTACGGAAAGCCCGCCATCGGCACGGTGTTCTGGAACAACGTGGGCTCTACGGAGGAGCGTGCGGTAGCGGTGTTCGGCGGCGGCGAGGGGATCCCGACCGAGGGCAACCCGGATTGTGACTGCTCGAAGCCGAAGGTGGCGCTGTGGCACCGCGGCCCGGGCGGCCAGCCGCCGAAGAAGATGTGCGTTTCCCCGATGGCCGTGATCGTGCACCTGCTGCACGGGGACACGCTCATCGATTGCGGTGCGGTCCTGGACGCTCCCGGGTCCGGCAAGACCCTCTACGTGGTGAACCTCGAGACCGGGGAGCTGATGCAGGAGTTCTGCAACTCCTGCGGCAACGTGGAGGACGGGAACTCCTCGCCGAACAACGAGGCGCCGCTGGATTGCCCGCTGGTCGGGCACATGACAGGGTTCGATGCGTCCATCGGCGGGGTCATGACCCGGGGATTCATCGGAGACGCCTGCGGCCAGCTCTGGCGGCTGGACCTGTCTTCTGCAGATCCGAAAGCCTGGAAGCTGACCTTCTTCCACGACGCGTTCCAGGGAATGCCGCTGGACAGCGTGAAGCGTCGCCGCGTCGCGCTGCCGCCGTCGCTGGCCGTGGGGGAGGAGCGGGGCCGCCTGCTGGTGGTGTACGGCACGGGCGACCCGGACGACCAGCTCAAGGTGGGGCAGTCGGACCGTGTCAGCTCGCTGCGGGAGTACTGGGACGGGGACAAGTTCATCGCGAAGGAGAACTGGACCATCACGCTGCAGCCGGGCGAGAAGTACACGTCTCCCGCGGTGGTGTACGACCGGGTAGCCTACTTCACGACGCAGGCCGCGGGCGACGGGCTGTGCAACATCGGCATCGGGCGGCTCTGGGGCGTGGACTACGACGGAGAGTCGGATACCACGACCGATGACGTCGTGCCGCGGCTGGACATGGACGGCGACCCGCTGACCGATGACACGGTGACGTTCATCGAGTACCAGGACTCGGAGCTCATGGGAGTCAACGTGGTCCAGCGGCCGTCCTGCTCGGACCAGCCCGGAGACTACACGCCGTGGAGCTCGGGAGTCACCCAGGAAGCCACGGTGCCGCCGGTGGGGTCGACGCCTCCGGGCGGAGGCACGGGCGGCATGATGTTCAGCGGCTCCAGCGGAGGAAGCCCGCAGGTGGTGGTGCAGACGGGCCAGACCGGAGCTTCCAGCCCAGGGATGCAGGCGCCCGAGGGAGGCGGTGTGGTCCAGACGGGCAACAAGGCAGTACACAACCTCTCCGCGCCGCCCAAGACGCTGTTCTCCACCTCCTGGAGCATGGTGTTTGACTAGGACAAAGAGATTCCTTTCTGCGGCCGCGGTTGTGCTGGCTACCGCCTCGTGCAGCCGGAGCGTCGCACCGGACTCGGATGCGACCGCGCCGAAGGCCGCTTACCAGGAGAAGCTTCCGGACCTGACCCTTCCGCCTCAGGAGGCGCCCGAAGTGGACCCCATGACGCCGGTCGGGGGCCCGGAGGGATACGCGGTGCCAGCCGGGGCCCGCTACGCGGGATTGGACGGGAACGATGTACTCTACACCATGAGCGTCCTGCCCTCTCAGTTGGAGCCGTTCTACGTCCGGCAGGGGTTGGCGGTGAAGCGCAACCGCAACGGCCTGTCGGTGACATCCGAGTCCGCGGCGTACCTCCTGCAGGTCCGCCGCGGGGAAATACCGGGGACCTCGACGCTGGTGTTCCTGTCTCTCCGCCCCCCCGAGGACCCCGGGAAGTAGCTTCCACATCTTGCCTTCGCGTGGTGATGGTGTAGGCTTCCCCGCGTGCGACGACGCGTGCTCATAGCCGGGGCGGTAGCGGCCGGAATGTGTGTGCTGGTGCTTCTCGGGCGACTGGGCTTCGAGGTGGCGGCCCTGGTCGTCCGACCGTATCTGCCGGAGGTCGCGGACACAGAGCGGTTCTCGCGGCAGGTGTGGCTGACCTCCCGCGTGACGGACAGGGACGGGCTGGTCCTCGCGGAGTTCTACAAGGAGCGCCGCACGCTGGTTGCGTTGTCCGACCTCCCGCGGCACCTGGTGGACGCGGTGGTGGCTGCGGAGGACGGGGACTTCTTCGGTCACCGCGGAGTGGACTGGCTCGCGGTGGCCCGGGCAGCGTTCAAGGGGGCGCTCAACCGGCGATTCACCCAGGGAGGCTCGACCATCACGCAGCAGTTGGCGCGCAACCTGTACCTCTCACGGGCCAGGACGCTGTCTCGAAAGGTGCATGAAGCGCTCCTGGCCCGCAAGCTGGAGCACACATTAACAAAGGATCAGATCCTCTTTCAGTACCTTAATCTGGTGTACTGGGGACACGGCAGCTACGGGGTCGAGGAAGCGTCTCGCTTCTACTTCGGAAAGGGTGCGGCCCGAGTGGATCTCGGGGAAGCTGCAATGCTGGCAGGGATCCTCTCTGCGCCGGAGAAGCTGTCCCCCCTGAGCTCGGCAGAGGTGGCGCAGGAACGCATGGGGCACGTCCTTTCACGGATGGCGGAGGAGGGGCTGCTGGATGGGCCGGCAGAGGAGGTCCCGTTCCCGGCCATCGTGGGCTCCAGGCCGAGCGCGCTCCAACTGTCGCCCTACGGTGTGGATGCGGCCCTGGTGGAAGTGGGTCCCGCGGTGGACGGCGAGGAGCTGGCAACGGGCGGATACCGGATCACGACGTCGCTGGACGAACGCATGCAGGAAGCCGTCAACGCGGGCGTGGACGCGATGTGGCCGGAGCTTGCTCCGGGTCTGGTCCTGTCGTCCGGCAGGCCCTCGAGCCTGTGCACGTGCCTGAAGGACGCGGTGCTGACGCCCGGCTGCCCGGTGTGGGCCAGGGTGCTTTCCGACCGGACGCCGGACGGCCGGCTGGTGGACCTGCTGGGCCGGGTGGGAGTCCTCCCGGACGTGGCTCTGGCAGCGGTGGAGCGGGCAGGCGGGAAGAGGGTGGAGCTTGCCGACGGCACCTGGGTGAAGGTCCTGTCGACCACGGAAGTTGCGCTGGGCAGCCCGTGGCTTACGGAGGAGACCGTGGTGACTCCGGTGGTGGTTCCGCAGGTGGCAGTGGTGCTGCTGGATGCAGCAAGCGGCCGGGTCGGGGCGCTGTACGGCGGGTTGGACCACGACCAGCACCCCTTCAACCGGGCGCTGGCGGCCCGCCCCATCTGCTCCACGGTCAAGCCCTTCCTCGTTCTGGCCGCGATGCAGGAGCTGGGGTACGGCATGGATTCCCGGGTGGATGCGACGCCGCTGACGTTGCCCGGCGCGGCAGGGACCCCATGGCACGTGTCCGACGCGCATCCGCACGGCGAGACGTTGTCGCTGGCCGATACGCTGGTGTACTCGTCCAACACGGTGTCGGTGCGGCTGCTTCGGGAGATGACCGTGCCCGTGTTCCTGCGGGTGTGGGCGGAGTGGGGGCTTCCCGGAACCCCTGCGGAGGACCTGTCCGCGGCGTTGGGAAACGTGGAGTTGAGCCCGATCGATCTCGCGCGGGCCTACGCGTTCCTTGCGACCGGGCGGTGCGTGGGCCGGGCGTCGGTGGTGCGGTCTCTCCAGGACCGGAGCGGCGTGGAGATCCCGCTTCCGGACAGCGGGTGTACGCAGGTGCGGCCTGCGACCGGTGCGACGGAGGTTCGGGCCGCACTCACGGACGCGGTGCGGCGGGGAACCGGAGAGAAGGCAGCGGTCCGAGGACTGCAGGTTGCAGGCAAGACCGGGACCGGAAGCGGCGGCAGGGATGCGTGGTTTGCGGGCATGGTGGGCAGCGACGTGCTGGTGGTCTGGGTGGGCAGCGACGACGGCACTCAGCTGCCGGACAACCGGGGCCCGCTGACCGCGGCCCGCGTGTTCCACGAGGTGGCGTCGCGGCTCTACCCGGGCACGAGCAGATAGGCCCGCACCCCGAAGCCGGGTGCGGCGGGCCTGCAGGCACGTCGCGTCAGTCGGGCGGCTACTCGTCCGAGTACGGGAGCAGGCAGACTGCGACCCACGACATGAGGACTCCCGCGGCAGCGCCGGTGACGACGTCGGTGAGGTAGTGCTTGTCCGCGGCGATCCGCAGAGCGCCCACTGCGGCAGCCGCGGGAAGCCCGATACCGAAGACCCAGGGAGCGTAGGGTGAATCGCGGCGGGACAGGACCAGGCCGGTGGACATCACCGTGGAGAATGCGAGGCTGGTGTGCCCGGAGTAGAAGGAGAGGTTCTGGTCCGGGTTGTCGGCGAACGGCTCCGGGCTCACGTGCGTGTAGGGCCGGGCCCTTCCGACGGAGAACTTGACGACCTGGTTGAGCATCAGGGCCGAAGCCACGCCGCGGGAGATGAGGGTCGCGTCCGAGGCAGCGCCTCTCCAGTCGCCCTCGCGGGAGAGGGCGTCCACTCCGAGGGCGGCTCCTGGCAGAACGACATATGCGAGGATGTCGCTGGCGGTTGCCGCGGCTGACGGCGAGCTAGCCAGCAGCGAGTCCCGCGCGATGCGGTCCGGGGCCGGAGGTCTCCAGCGGCCGTCCTCCGTGTCGCACCACCGGCACGTCCGGGGTGCGAGGTCCTCCTTGAACAGGTCCGCGACCAGCCAGCCGGAGAGCAGAAGGCCGTTGATGGCCCATTCCTGGGCCCAGTCCGGGTCCCGGTACTGGGCGGAGGCGGGTGCCGGAAGCGCCAGGAGCGCCAGGAGCGCGCCCAGGGACTGCAGAGCCAAAGACGACCTTGCGGGTTCGACGTGCGCCATGGATCGGACCTCCCGGTGGGCCAGCATAGCAGTGGGACCGGGCGATGTTAAGGAATGTGTCGGCCCTGACCCGGCAGAGGGTGCCGGCCCCGACGCGGTTGGAGGTTGGCAATCGGTCCCGAGGTGGCTAAGATGGATGCCATGTCCTGGGAGGCACCATGCGCCTTGCAGTCCTGGTGGGAGTGCTGATGTTGGCGGTGACGGGGCCCGGCTGCTCCGGCAACGAGAACCTGGCGGAGTCCGTGAGGGAGACCCCGCCGGCCAGTGCCGCGGCCCAGGTGGTCTTCCCGGACCTCTCGTGGGGTCCTTCCGGGTGCAGCACGGATGCGGAATGTGCTACAGGGACGCTTGCCGAGTGCACCGTTGCCCGGTGCGACAAGGGGCAGTGCGTGACAGGGCCCGCGGCTCTGGGGTCTGCATGCTGGTCCGAGGCGACGGAGGGCTTGGAGTGTGCCGAGTCGGTCTGCACGGCCGGTGCGGACGGTTCGGTCACCTGCTCCGGTTGGCGGGCTGCGCGAGACGGGCTGCCGTGCGGTCCGCTGCGTCTTGCGTGCGGCAAGGCATCGGTGTGCGAGACGGGGCTGTGCAAGGATCCGTGCGACGACGGCAACCCGTGCACCGTCGAGCACTGCGAGGAGTCGGGGTGTGTTGCCGAGCCTGTGGACGGAGGGCCCTGCGACGACGGCAACCCGTGCACCGGGGACGACACGTGCAAGGACGGTGCCTGTGCGGGCGTCAAGGCGTGCGACTGCGTCGAGGACGCGGACTGCGCGGCCAAGGAGGACGGCAACCTCTGCAATGGGACGCTCCGCTGCGTCAACGGCGCCTGCAAGGTGGACCCTGCCACCGTGGTGAACTGCGGGTCCAAGCCGTGGCCTTGCGTGAAGTGGGAGTGCGAGCCGTCCATGGGGGAATGCGTGAAGTCCCCGCTGCCGGACGGAGGGGTCTGCGACGACTCCGTTCCGTGCACCACCGGGGACGTGTGCGTGGGCGGAGAATGCCACGGAACAGGCGGTCCGGGTTGCGAATGGAACTGCTTCAACGGGTTGGACGACGACGGGGACGGGACGTATGACTGCCAGGACCAGGACTGCCTGCTGGTCCCACCCTGCAAGAAGAAGACGTGCGGCAACGGGCAGTGCGAGCAGGGCGAGGATTGCGTGGTCTGCCCCGAGGACTGCACCGACGGCTGCGAGGTGGCGTGCGGGGATGGCGTGTGCCACAAGGGGGAGTGCGAGAGCTGTCCCAAGGACTGCGTCAACTGCCCTGGGATGTGCAATGACGGCGTGTGCTCCAAGAACGAGGACTGCCTGAAGTGCCCGGCGGACTGCGGCACGTGCCCTGTGGAGTGCGGGGACGGGGACTGCGGGGAGGGGGAGAACTGCCACTCGTGCCCTGGCGACTGCGGCCAGTGCCCCACGGTGTGCGGGGATGCGATCTGCGAACCGCCGGAGAACTGCAGCACCTGCGACGACTGCGGGTGCGAGCCGATAGAAACGTGCATCGACGGCGATTGCTGCATGCCGGTCTGCTTCGACATGGAGTGCGGGGACGACGAGTGCGGCGGCGTGTGCGGCCAGTGCCTCCCGAACTTCGAGTGCAAGGCCGGCGAGTGCAAGTGCACGCCCGACTGCGTGGACAAGGAGTGCGGGGACGACGGGTGCGGCGGGACCTGCTCCACGTGCCCTCCGGGCTACGAGTGCCAGTTCGGGGTCTGCGAGCTCATCTAGACATGGACGATGGTCGATGGTCGATGGTCGATGGACGATGGGCCAGCCTGTTCAGGGACTTCCGGGCAACTTCGCAGGACATGCGGCAGTCAGGTGGACCGCCCACTGGGAGAGCTTGTTCGGGCCGACCCCGTGCACGCGTTCGGCCACCTTGTCGAGGGGGCAGAAGGGCCCGTTGGCGGCACGCTCCGCGGCGATGCGCCGAGCCAGCTTCGGTCCGATGCCGGGGACTGCTTCCAGGTCCTGTGGAGTGGCGCGGTTGACATCGATGGGCATGCCCAGCGACATGGAGGTTGCGCCGGACAGGGTATCGGCCCGGAAGGACACGGTGCAGTCGGGGTGAAGGGCCATCCGCAGCGGCCCCGCGGCGTCCGCTGCCGCGGCGAGGATCCCTTCCGTGCAGCCGGGCAGACCTGCGTCCGCGGCTCCTCTGGCGACGGCTTCCCGGTCGCGGGAGCAGACGAGCACCGGGGCCGCCTGGTCCCGGACCAGCTCCAGCGGCTGAGGGCACTGCGGGGGTGCTGCCGGAGGCGTGTCGGGTGAGTAGATCCAGAAAGCGGTAGTCACGATCGCGGCGGCGACGAGGGAAGCGGCGAGGATCTCTACTGCCAGTCGCCTGGACACGGTGGCCCGCTAGTCGATGCGCTCCACGCTCAGGCCGAAACGCTGGGCGATGAGCTGGACGGCCTTGTCGATGTGAGCGTCCTCGATGATGCAGGAGACGACGTCCGAGGTCGTGTTGATGGCCAGCACGTTGATGCCGCTGTCCGCGAGGATGGAGAAGAAGTCGCCTGCGATGCCGGTGGTTTCCTCGAGATGCTTGCCCCAGACGGAGAGGCGGGCGATGTTGTCGTCGCGCATGCACCCTTCCGCACCGACTTCGACCATGCGTCCCCGGACGATATCCATGGCAGCGTTGGCGTCATTGCGAGCCACGGTGAACGTCATGGCTGCGGACCCCGCGTCCGGAGCGTTCTGGACGATCATGGTGATGGAGATCCCACCTTTGGCAAGCGAGCGAAAGAGCCCTGCGGCAGTCCCCGGAACGTCCGGCACTCCGATGACGGTAATCATGGCTTCGGTGCGTCGAACCTTGAGAGTCTCGAAAGGGTTTCGCTCTTGCATTGGGTCCCCCGAGGCGAAATCCGGGCCAGACTACACATCGCTGGCGAACGCTGTCAACGGAAATCATTTCAATTCCCTTGGCAGCAGAGTAGAATGGCGCGCGTCACGGTTGTTAACGGAGGTAATCATGGTCATCAAGAGACGGTTTGCGCTGCTGGGGCTCCTGGCCATGCTGGCGGCGGGCTGCGGGGGTTCGGGCGTGACGGCCGACCTCTCCAAGGTCACGGTGGAGACGTTCGTAGACCGGGATGTGCTCAACGCCGGGGAGTCGTTCGAGGTGACCTGCCTCGTGACCGACGAGAACGGCGGGGAGGTCAACACCGGGACCGGGTACACCGTGGTCCCGTCGGACGGCGTGGAAACGGACGCGGAGACGGTGACTCCGTCCAAGCCCGGAGAGTACACGGTGACGTGCATGCTTCCCGACGGCACCCGGAAGGACGAGACGCCCGAGACCGTGCTGGTGACCATGAACAACATCACGGCGGTCGAGACCACGTTGGACAAGGAGACGGTGGTCGCGGGCGGCGAGGTGGCGGTCACCTGCGAGGTCAAGGACAAGGACGGTGCGGTGGTCGAATGGGACACCGAGGTCCTGGCCGACCCGGCCGACGGGATCACGGTGAACGGGCACACGCTCGAGACCGCCAAGGCCGGTGAGTTCGCGGTGGCCTGCAAGGCCGTGGATCTCCCGGTGGAGGACGACACGCCGGCCACGCTGACGGTCACGGTGGGCGACCCCGCGCTCGTGCGTGCGACGATCAAGGAAGACGAGGTGACCGCGGGCACCACGGTGCCGGTCTTCTGCACGGTGGAGGACGACGCGGGGAACGTGCTGGAGGAGAAGGCGGCCCCGGATGCGCAAGAAGGGATCGTGGTGCAGGAGTCGGACATCATCCCCGAGGTAGCGGGCGAGTACGACGTCACGTGCTCTGCTGCCAATGCGGACCTTGCGGAGCTGGAGAAGGTGCCGGACCACCTGAAGGTCACCGCGGGGGAGATGGCGACACTGGTGCTCAAGGCCAAGCCGAAGAAGAACGCGTACAAGGTGGGCGACAAGGTGACCATCGAGTCGTATGCAGGGGATGCGTACGGCAACGTCATCGAAGGCATCGACGCGGTCATCACGGCCCCGGAGGGGATGAAGAAGAGCGGGGAGAAGTACGAGTTCCTCTCGGAGGGTGCGTTCACATTCACCGGCCACCTCGAGGCGCCGTACGAGGATATCACCGGCGAGCTGACGCTGATCTGTGACGAGACCGGACCGGAGATCGTGGTGCTGAAGCCCGAGCGTGCGGCCACCCTGACGGGCGACACGGTCGTATCCGTGGAAGGGACCGTGACCGACCTCTTCTCCGACACCGTCGAGCTGGAGATCAACGGGACGTCCGTGCCCGTGAACAAGGAGGGCCAGTTCTTCCACGTCGTGAATGCGGCCCATGGCATGAACCTCCTGACGGTCACCGCGGTGGACGCGTTCGGCAACACGGGCAAGGTGGCACAGTCGTTCTACTACTCGACGGGGTGGGTCGACTACGAGCCCGAGGACATCGACGCCGCGATCATCGAGCAGTCGATGCTGGTCTTCCTCGGCCAGAACTTCCTGGACGACGGCAACCACGACAAGACGAACATCGACGACGTGGCCACGCTGGTAGAGATCCTGCTGGACAGCCTGAGCAGCGATCTCTTCGGCGACGGGCTGCCCGTGGTGGACACCGTCGTGCCCGGGCTCATCGACTACTCGCTCAACTTCACGGGCTTCGACTTCAGCATCAAGGGAGACCTGGGAGTCCGGCTCTACATCGACGCGGTGTCATTTGCCCAGCCGTACGTCTCCATCGCCACCCGTCAGGGCGGCATCGACATGCTCATCAGCTTCCAGGGCACTCCCGACGACCCGGGGGTCTTCCTCCAGATGACCGTGGAGCTGGACTTCCTCCTGACGGTGAGCTCGACGCTGGGCGGCAACCAGCTGTTCTCCGCGGGCATCGCTCCGGGCGGCGCATTCCAGTTCGCGGGCGGGGTCGAGACGCTGCTGGTGCAGACCGGGTTCAACATCAACAAGAACGTGAACGAGGAGCTGTTCATCAACGTGGACGAGCTGTCCATCGACGTGGCCGGGATCCACATCGAGCCGCTGCAGGACCTGCTCATCGACCTGGGCCCGGTGACCTTCAACGGGACAGAGATCTTCACGCTTCCGGAGATTCCGCTGGGCAACCTGGTCAGCGGGATCAACGACTTCCTCTCCCAGTACATCATCGACCCGGTGCTGAACTTCCTGATCCCGATGGCTCTGGACCTGTTGCAGCCCATCGTGGAGGACCAGGTCTCCGTGCTGCTGGGGGATCTGCTCAACCAGTTCGAATTCGAGCTGCCCATCCCGCTGCCGCAGCTTCCCGGAGCGCAGCAGGCAGCGGAGATCACGTTCAAGACACGGCTGTCCAGCGTGCACTTCAGCGACGTGGGGGGCGAGCTGGGGATGGCCGCGGGCTTCATGTCTCCCAAGGGGGTGGAGCGCACCATCCTCGGGAGCCTGCTGCGCGACGGGTGCGGCTCGGACGCCACCGGGACGCCGGAGTTCGACTCCAACGAGAAGATGCAGATCGCCGCGCACCTCGACATGGTCAACGAGCTGCTGTTCTCGCTCTGGTGGACGGGAGGGCTCACGCTGTCGCTGGACGAGTCGGTGCTGGGCGGCGTGGACGTGGGAGGATTCGGCATTTCCGACCTGACCATCTCCACGGACTTCCTGCTGGCCCCGATCCTGGATGACTGCACGGCAAAGGGGATGGTGGAGCTGCAGCTGGGCGACCTGCTGCTGAAGCCGTCTTTCACCTTGATGGGCGCCCCCATCAAGCTGGCGCTGTATGTGAGCGCAGCGCTGGATGCCACGATCTTCGGGCAGGGCAGCGAGGTCGGGCTGACCATCAACGGCGTGACCGAGATCGGCACGCAGATCGTGTCGGTGGAGGGCGACCTGGGGGCGCTGGCCGGGATGTTCGACATCGAGGACCTCATCGACAACGTGCTGGTTCCGATGCTGGTGGAGCAGGTGACCAACCTTGCGCTGGGCAGCTTCCCCCTGCCGGAGATCGACCTGGGAACGCTCATCCCCGGGCTTCCAGCGGGCATCACGCTGTCGCTCGGCAACCTGGAGATCCTCATGACCAAGGGGTACCTGCTGTTCGGCGGGGAGCTGCAGTAGCCATGACAACCTTTCTCTTCATCGGCAAGTACTCGAGCCAGGGCGTGCGCGAGGCCAGCGCCAGGCGGACGCAGAAGATGCTCGAGACGGTGATGGAATCCGGGGGACGGGTGGCCTCGATGTACGCGCTGCTGGGCGTGTACGACCTCCTGCTGGTCACGGAGTTCGAGGACGTCCAGGCTGCGATGAAGGCATCGCTCAAGCTCAACAAGTCCACCGGGATCAGCTTCACGACGCTGCCAGCCGTGACGGTTGCGGAGTTCGACAAGATGCTCGATGAGAGCGCGGGAGCTCCGGACTGGAAGTAGGCGCGGCGGCCTGGCAGCAACGTCCGGGACCGTGCGTGCTTTGCGCCACAGGCCAGGAGCTGCTTGCGACTTCGTGCTAGGGCTGCGGGGTCCCGAGCGTGGCGAACAGGACGTCGACTGCGCGGGCGACCTCCGGTCCGCGGGACGCGACGTACTCGGCCAGCGGGGCGGGAAGAAGCGATGGGTCGCGGGCAAGGCGCGAGAGGGCTGCGCCGTAGAACCCCTGGATGGCCGTCCGTGCGTCGGGGAGGCCGTTGCGGCCGGTCATCCTGCACTCGGTGACGAGGAACGCCCACGCGGTCTTGAGCGTGCCTTCGGAGAGGCTGCGGGCATCCGGGTTGCAGAACTCGGTCGCTTCTGCGAGGCTGGGTGGGGAGCACGCGGTGGCCACGAACCGGGCCGCGCCCTTGGGGCAGAACCTGCCGATCACGGTGAGCACGATGTTCTGCCAGTTCTTTCCCGGCTCGTCCTCGCGATGAAGGACTTCCTCGGTGAGGTCTCGGATCGACAGGATGTCGTCGATGTACTGGTAGTCCGGGAGACGAGCGACTGCGGTTCGGCCTGCGAAGTAGGAGTCCTTGTTGCGATAGAAGGCCCCCTGGAGCCCTGCGGTGACATCGCGGAGGGCCTGGCTGGGCTCGACCAGGGCCGGAGCTGCGGCAGGCGCCTCGCGGGCCACGAGCCGAAACTCCTCGAGGATTTCCTGGCAGAGGGCCTGGAAGTTGCGGACCGAGGTGAGGTCTCCCTCGAGGGTCCACCCGAGGAGGCGCTTGAGCCGCTCGTAGCAGGCGGGGTCACGGGAGAGGTAGGCGGACAGCAGGAGGTCGAGGTGAGCCTTCGCGATGAGCAGCCGGGCCTCGTACGCGGCCGGGAGGTCCTGTCGCTGTCTGGCGACCTCGTCCAGCAGTGCCAGGGTGCGGTCGAATGCGTCGTCGAAGACCGGTACCTTGAGGGCTTCCCGTGCGGCCGGGAGCGCGTCGGATGGGCGTGGCTGCTCCCGGGCGCAGGCGGCCATGAGCAGGGCGACGGCGAGGCCGGCGGCGGTGGTTCGTGCGTTCATTTCAGTATCCTCCAGAGTTCGATGAGGGACGGCAGGGCGACGTCTTCCAGCCGCGCATCGGGCCTGAGCCCGGTCTGCTCGATGGCCCCGGCCGTGTCTGCGGGGGATCGGCCGCAGGCTTGCCTGAGTGCGTTGGCTGCGGTCTTGCGGCGGTAGCGGAACGCCGCGGCGATCCAGTCGAGGAATGCAATGCGATCCGGCTGGGGAAGCCAGGGAGCGGCAAGGGGCTCCATGAGGACGAGTGCGGAGTCCACCGCGGGCCGGGGGAAGAACGCGCCGGCCGGGACCTTCCGAACGAGGGAAGCGGAGTGGGTGAGGCTGACCAGGATCGAGGGGATTCCGAAGTCGGTCCCGCGGTGTGAAGCCACGATGCGCCGGGCGACCTCCAGCTGGAACATGAACACGATGCGAGGCCATTGGGAGCTGCAGTCGAGGGCCTTGCGCAGAATCGCGAGGGAGACGTAGTACGGGAGGTTGCCGACGAGGGTCCGGCCTGCGTGGGGCGCCAGGTCGGCTTCGAGGAAGTCTCCTGTCACGACGGTCACTCCGCTGCAGCCGGGCCTTTGGGGCAGCTCGCGGGCCAGTGTCTCGTCCTTCTCGATCGCGACGACGGGAGAGCCGGCCGCGAGCAGGTGGCGGGTGAGGAAGCCTCGGCCGGGTCCGATTTCGAGGATGGGGGTGTCGGGGCCTGCGCACGCCCACCGGGCTGCGACCGCGGCGGTGTGCTCGTCGGTCAGGAAGTGCTGACCGAGCGACTTGACCGGGCCGCGGGCGTGGGTCATTGGCATCCCCGTTGCCGGTCAGGCCGGCAACGCGGCGAGCTGGCCGCTGGCGAAGGGCTCGAGGGCAAGCACCTGGGTTCGGGGGATGGGCGTGCCGAACCTGCCGGCCCCTGCGATCATGGCTGCGTTGTCCGTGCAGAGGGCGCGGGCGGTAAGGTGCCCGTGGACCCCCGCGGCAGCGGACGCCTCGACGAACTTGGAGCGCAGCCGGCTGTTGGCGGCCACACCTCCGGAGATGACGGCGTGGGAAGCGCCCGCGTCGTGAGCGGCCTCGAGGGTCTTGTGGATGAGCACGTCGACCACGGCTTCCTGGAAGCTTGCGGCCACATCCTCCAGGGGAGCGGAAGCCGCGGGGTCACCTGCGGCCCGTTTCTCCATGTAGACGCGCACCGCGGTCTTGAGCCCCGAAAAGCTGAAGCCCGGGGCCTTGTTGAGGTGGCGTCGGCTGGTGGCGCCGGGTGCGGGCTTGCCCGTCAATGGCCGCGGGAACGGGATGGCGTCGGCTCTGCCGGTCCGTGCGAGGCGGTCGATCTCGACGCCGCCCGGGTAGGGCAGCCCCATGAGGCGTGCGACCTTGTCGAAGGCCTCTCCGGCCGCATCGTCGAGGGTGACGGCCAGGAGGGAGTAGGCGCCGGGGGCGGAGACGAGGTAGAGGCTCGTATGGCCCCCGGACACGGCCAGTGCGACATAGGGGAAACCGATGGGTCCGTGGGGGTGCTCGCCGCCTTTGGAGAGCAGGGCCGCGGTGATGTGCCCTTCCACGTGGTGGACGGGAACCAGGTCGATGCCGCGGGCAGCCGACAGGGTCTTTGCGAACTGGACTCCGACCAGCAGGGAGCCGATGAGTCCTGGGCCGCGCGTGACCGCGATGCGGCGGATGCGGTCCAGGCCGACGCCTGCGTCGTCCAGGGCCCTGGCCACGGTGGGTCCGATGGCCATGAGGTGGTTTCGGGAAGCGATCTCGGGGATGACCCCGCCGTAGCGGGCGTGGAGCGGGATCTGGGAGGAGACGACGTTGGAGAGGACGTCTCCGTCTGCGGTCACGATCGCTGCCGCGGTTTCATCGCAGGAGGACTCTATGCCGAGGACGTACATGACGGTCAGAGGCTGGTCTGCACGGAGAACTCGGCAGCCAGGCGCTGGGCCAGCGACTTCTGGTTCTCCTGGCGTTTGCGCGCGGTGAGGAGCGTGCGGATGCTCTCGCGTTCCTGGTCCAGGCTTCCGAGGCTCTCGTTCTTCTTCTCAACCAGCTTGATCAAGTGGACTCCGGACGCGGTGCGGAAGGGACCATGGATCTGGCCCACGGACAGGGAGAATGCGGGGGCGAAGAGGTCCTTGGGACTCCGTCTCTTGCTGGCCCACTCCATGACGCCTCCCCGGCGTGCCGACGCGTGCTGGGACTCGCGACGGGCCGCGTCCTCGAAGGGGAGGCCGGCTTCGATCTCCTTGCGGACGGCTGCGAGCCGGGCCTCGGCCGTCTTCCAATCCTGGTCCGATGCGGCCTTGGGGACCTTGATTTCGATCAGAGCGATCCGGACCTTCTCTCCCATGGCGTCAGTGTTGGCGCCGTTCGCGTGGTAGTCCTTGATCTCCTGCTCGGAGACGTCGGCTGGGAAGAGCTGGTCACGCAGCTTCCTGCGGAGGACGGAGATACGGGTCTGCTCCCGGTACTGGTCTCGGTTCCAGCCCTGCTTCGTGAGGAACGCGTCGAGCTTGTCCTGTCCGCCGAGACGCTTGGCCATGTCGTCGATGTCCGTGGCGATCTCCGCGTCGGAAGCCGCGACGGAGTACTTCGCTGCGGCTTCCAGGACGAGGCGGTCGTCGATCATTCCCTGGAGGACCCTGGCTGTCATCCGCTTGCGCAGCTGGGGGTTCTTGTTCCGTCCGAGGGACTGCCGCTCGACCTCGCGCTCCAGCTCCTCCCGGGAGATCGGCTTCCCTGCGACGGTGGCAACGACTGCGGGGGCTTCCGGCTCCGCCTTGGGCTCAGGGGCTGCGGCTGGGGGTTCCGGGGCCTTGGGGCTCCCGGCCGGCTGGGTCTTGGGACCTCTGCACGCGACGCAGGACAGCAGTGCGGCCACGACGATCGCTGAACGGGCAGCGGCAACGGGCAGAAGCAGGGCCATTTTCATGGATGCGCCTCCTTGGACCGGCGGCTCGGCCGGTCGGTTCGCGACGGAAGTCCATACCACCCGTGCGGGGGGATAGTCAATGATAACGAGCGCGTGCCAGAACCGTTGCTTTTCTTCTTTACCTACTAAAAGACTTGCTATAAGACACATACCATTGATGGAAACACTGCCGCCGCAGTGACAACGAGGGGAGCACCTATGACGATGGACGAACTGAAGTCAGCGCTCGAGAGGAACCCGAACGACACCCGCACGTTCCAGACGCACTTGGAGCCGATCCTCAAGGAAGGCAACCGGGCGGTCATGGCCGAGTTCCTGGAAGCGGTGTTCGCCGCGGTGAAGGATCCCGAGCCTCTGGGCAACCTGATGCGTGCCGCGGACTTCAAGGCCAAGAACTACCCTGGCGAAGTCGCCACCTACCTGGCGTTCCGGATCGGCAAGGTGTTCCTCGACGTGGTGAAGAACGAGGACATGGCGGAGATGTACTTCCGGAGGCTCCCGCTGAGCTCCGAGTACACCATCGACCTGCACGACTTCTACGTGTCGTACTACTTGAAGAAGGAGAACTGGCGCAAGCTGGAGCAGTTGTTCCAGGCCGAGGCGGAAATGGAGGGCGTGACGCCTTCGGAGCCGGAGTCCAAGCGGCGGGCGGCCCGGCTGGCGCGGGAGCGCAACAACCTCGAGCGGGCGATGGCCTACTGGCAGGGGCTCCGGAAGGATCTGCCGGAGGACCCCGAGGTACATGCCGAGCTGGTGACGCTGTACAAGCAGACGGACAAGTGGCACCAGGTGGCGGACCTGCTCAAGGCGCGTGCGGATGCGCTGCCTGCGACCGCGGCCGAGGAGAAGGTGGCGCTGTACCTCGAGCTCATCCCGATCTACCGCGACAAGATCAAGATGGAGCCGAAGATCGCGGCGACCTGGCAGGCGATCCTGGCGCTCCAGCCGGACAATGCGCAGGCGTTTTTAGCGCTGTGCGACCACTTCCGGGATACGCAGCGCTGGCCGGACCTCATCAAGCTGCTCAAGGCGCGCATCGGTGCGGTGGATGCGGAAACGGCTTTCGCCATCCACAGCGAAGTGGCCTCCATCATGGAGGAGAAGTTCAACAACGCGACCGAGGCGATCCGCTCCTTCGAGTCGATGCTGGAGATCCGGCCGGACGACCTTGCGGTCGTGCGCAAGCTGAAGGTGCTGTACGAGCAGCGCCGCGACTGGCCGAAATTCGTGGCGGTGGCGGAGCGGGAGCTGTCCTTCCTGTCGGGGGCCGAGCGGCATTCGAGCCTCCGCACGCTGGCCAAGCTGGCGCTGGAGAACGTGAGGGACGGAGCCGTAGGCATCGGGCTGTGGAAGCAGGTGCGGGAAGCGAATCCGGATGACACCGAGGCCTTCGACGCGCTGATGCTCCTGTACGAGCGCGGCAAGGACTTCGGCGGGGTAGCGGAGCTGCTCGAGGAGCGCATCGCCTTGGTGGATGCGACCCAGCAGGCCGCGCTCCTGGAGCGCCTTGCGGTGATCTACTCGACCCGCGTGCAGGATGCAGCGAAGTCCGCGGAAGCGTGGAAGCGGCTGCTGGGGCTGGACGGGGAGAACCACCGCGCCCGGACGGAGCTGAAGAAGCTGCTGGTGAAGGCCAAGGACGTGGAGCGGCTGGACTGGTTCTTCGAGAGGTACGGGACGCAGCAGGACTATGCCCGTACCATGGACACGATGGCCAAGGAGGAGGAGGACGTCGCGCTGCGCATCCGGTTCCTCTTCAAGCTTGCGGAGCTGTACGGGCAGAAGGAGGGACAGGAGGACAAGGCGCGGGCCGCGCTGGAGGAGATCCTGGCCGCGGATGCGGTCAACGTCGAGGCCGCGACCCGGCTGGTCCCGCTGTACCGGCACCTGGCGAAGTGGGCGGAGCTGGTTCGGGTCCAGGATCTGCTGCTGGCGGAGCGCTCGGACTTGTCCGCGGACCAGAAGCTGGACCTCCTGCTTGCCAAGGCGGAGGTGCACGAGCAGAAGCTGGGCCAGGTCGAGGAAGCGTTCTTCACCTACGTATCTGCGTACCAGGTGGACTGGACCCGCTCGGACGTCCATTCGGAAGTCGAGCGCTTGGCCGGGCTGTCGGGCAACTGGGAAGCGTACATCGGGGTGCTGGAAGGGACCCTCGAGGTGTTCGAGGACGAGCGGGACAAGGTGCCGTACCTGCTGCGTATCGCGGAGATCTGGGAGACGAAGCTGACCACCGTGGAGAACGCGATCGCGTACCACAGCCGTGCGCTGGAGATCGACGGGCAGTGCGTGCCCGCGATGGCGAGCCTGGAGCGGCTGTACCTGGCGCAGGCAGCGTTCGAGCAGCTGCGTGACGTCGTGAAGCTGCGGCTGGGCGTGGAGTCCGATGCGGAGGAGCGCAAGCGGCTCCTGCTGGTGCTGGGCTCCGTGAGCCTCAAGGACCTGTCGGATGCCGCGGGTGCAGTGGCTGCGTACACCAACCTCGTGGACGAGTTCCCGCAGTACGGTGAGGCGTATGACAAGCTTGCGGAGGTGCTGATCGCTCAGTCCCGCAACGAGGACCTGCTGAACCTCCTGGAGCGGAAGCTGTCCGCGCTGTCCCCCCGCGGGTCGACGCTGTCGGACCTGCTGACGGACATCGGCATGCTGTACTACGGGGTGCACGGCGACGTGGCCACGTCCGTGTCGCGCTACATCGAGGCGCTGGGGGTAAGCCACGACAACTCGCGTTGCGTCTCCCTGCTGGAAGAGCTCATTGGAAACGAGGAGGTCCAGAACCGGGTAGCGATGGCGCTGGAAGGGGTGTACGAGCGGCGGTCGGACACGCTGCGGCTGGCGGACGCGCTGGAGATCCGGGTGCGGTGGGTGGAGGGAAGCGAGCGGGTGGAGCTGCTGGAGCGGCTCAAGGCCCTGTACGTGGGCATGGAGAACAACAGCGCGGCGTTCCACACCGTGGACCGGTTGCTGCGGCTGGTGCCCGGCGACGTGGCGCTCAAGGCGGAGCTGGAGGGGATCGCGGAGCGGCTGGGCGAGTGGGTCTCGGTCGTGCTGCTCTACAACGATATCATGGAGCAGATTGCGGACGTGAAGCACCGGCACGACGTGATGCGGTCGGCCGCGGGGATCTACCACGTCCGGATCGGGGACCGGGATGCGGCCAAGCGGCTCTACCGGGCGGTCCTGGAGGACCGGCCGGACGACACGGCATCGCTGACCGCGCTGCAGGGCATCGCGCTGGAGGAGGAGGATTGGTCCGGACTGCTGGGCATCTACGAGGTGCGCAAGGAGCTGGAGTTCGACGCCAGGGCGCGCATCGTGGTGATGTTCGACATCGCGAACCTGAAGAAGGACCACCTGGACGACATGGCCGGCGCGGCCCGGACCGTGGAGGAAGTGCTGGACCTCGACCCGGCCAACCCGGATGCGCTGGTGTTCCTCGACTCCCTCTACTCCGTGATGGAGAGCTGGGAGAACCTGCTTCGGATCCTGAACCGGCTGGTGGATCTGGCCGGGTCTCCGGAGGAGGAGGTGGGCCTGGGACTGCGGATAGCGGAGCTGTTCGAGAAGCAGCTCAACCAGCCCGAGCGGATGGTGGAGCGGCTGGAGCGGGTGCTCCAGCTGGACCCGGACAACCTGTTCGCGGTGGAGATCCTCGACCGGAACATCGGTGGGGACATTGCGCTGCGGGTGCTGGACCTGCTGGAAGCGTTCATGCGCCGGGCCCGGAACTTCGAGCGGCTCATCGAGCTGTTGTCCATGCGCAAGTCCTTCGTGGAGGACCGGGACACGCAGGTCGACCTGCAGAAGGAGATCGGGCGGATCTTCGAGGAGGAGCTGAAGAAGCCCGCGGATGCATTCGAGATGTACCGCGTTGCGCTGGCGATGTCGCCTGCCGACGAGGGCACGCTCGCGCGCCTGCTGTCGCTTGCGGAGCAGCTGTCGAGCTTCGACCAGCTGTTCCTCGTGCTGGACGAGGAGACCGCGCACATGGACGAATGTGCGCAGCAGGTGGAGATGTGGCGCATCATGGCAGCGATCGCCCGCGACCGGCTGAGGGAGCCGCGCATGGCCATCGACTTCTACGCCCGCGTGCTGGGGAGGGAGCCGGAGGATCTGGGCACCGTGGTCGCGCTGGCCGCGCTGTACCGTGACGGGGAACAGTGGGAGCAGCTGGTGCCGGTCATCGAGTCCAACATCTCGCTGGTGCACGACACCGAGGAGAAGAAGGGGCTCCTGCTCGAGCTGGGGGCCATCCAGTACGGGAACCTCGGCCATCCGGACAAGGCCATCGCCGCGTACGAGGAGATCCTCCAGATCGACCCGCAGGACGTGACCGCACTGTCGAACCTCGAGGGCCTGTACACCGAGACCGGGCGGTTCGAGGAGCTGGAGCAGGTGCTCTACCGGCGTGCGCAGGCGTCGCTGGACGAAGTCGAGAAGCGTGCGATGATGCTGCAGCGGGCCGAGGTGCTGGAGAAGAACCTCGACCGGTTCGACGACGCGTACGGGGTGCTGTCCGAGCTGTTCACGGGCGACCGGAACGACATGGAAGTCGTCGTGAAGATGGAAGCCCTGCAGGAGAAGCGCGAGGACTGGCTGTCGCTGCTGGACATCTTGAAGCACAAGCTGCAGCTGGTGCCCCGCGAGGGTCAGGTGGAAGTGCTGCTGAAGATAGCGACGGTGTACTCGGACAAGCTTTCCGACGTGCACCAGGCAGTGGTCACGTACCAGCGGGTCCTGGACGAGTTCAGCGGAGTGACGGTAGCGCTGGATGCGCTGGAGCAGATCATCCTCGAGCGGGAAGAGAAGGAAGAAGCCTACTTCCTCTTGAAGCCCCAGCTCGTGGAGCGCGGAGATCACGAGCGGCTGCTGCTGTGCATGGAAGCGTTCAAGGAGTCGCTGACGCACCCGGACCACAAGGTGGAGCTGACGCTGGAGATGGCCCACGTGGCACAGGACAGCATCCGGGACGAGATGCGGGCGTTCCAGCTTGCGGCGCAGGCGCTGGGCATGGCGCCCGGGCGGCTGGACATTGCGGACTTCCTCGAGGCCATCGCGCTCAGGGCGAACCTGCACGAGCAGCTCGTTGAAGCCTACTCGCAGACGGCCAAGGGCGCGGATCGGGAAGACGAGGCAGCGGGCATCCTGCTGCGCAAGGCGGACTTCCTGAAGAACCAGATCCAGGACTTCCCGAGGGCCATCCGCGAGTTCGAAGGGCTCAAGGAGATGCGGCAGGACATGCAGATCCTGGCGTCCCTCGACGAGTTGTACACCGTCGTAGAGGACTGGAGCAAGCTGTCCGGGTTGCTGCGGGAGGAGATGGACGCGGTCCACACGGTGGACGAGAAGCTGAGCTACTTCTACCGGCTGGCGGAAGTGCTGGAGAACCGCCTCGACGACGCAGCCGGTGCCTGCGGTGTGCTGAAGGAAGCGCTGCTGCTGGCATCGGACAACGTGGACACGCTCCAGATGCTGCGCAGGCTGTACGACGAGAAGGTGGCGGACTCTGAAGCGGCCGAGATGCTGAACTCGTACTATTCGACCCACGAAATGTGGCAGGACGTGGCGGACGTGCTGGAGCGGAGCTTCGTGCGTGCTTCCGAGCGGGCGCCCCGCCTCGAGATCGTCCAGAAGCTGTCACAGGTGTACCTGGACCGCATCGGGAACACGGTGCGAGGGCATCACTTCACGGGGGAGACCCTGGTCCTGGACCCCGAAGCCGAGCACGTGATGCAGCAACTGCTCAAGCTGATGATCGAGACGGACCTCGTGGCGGAGACCATCGGGTTCCTGGACCGGGCGCGTCGTGCAACCGAGTCCACGGAAGCGTTCCGGAGCCTCTCCATGGAAGCCGGGAGGTTGCTGGTCCAGTCCGGTCGCACGGCTGAAGCCGAGACCGTGTTCAACGAAGTCATCGGGAAGGATGCGGAGTTCCTGGATGCGTGGAAGGCGCTGGAGCAGCTCTACCACGCCGCGGGCCGCAGCGAGGACCACGAGGCGGTGCTGCAGCAGCTCGTGCGGCTCGTGGAGTACGAGGACGAGCGCATCCCGCTGCTGCTGACGCTGGGCCGCCTGCGCCGGGACGTCCTGTCCAACGCTAAGACGGCCATCGAGGCGTTTGCCGCGGTGGTCGACCTGGACGACCGGAACGACGAGGCGCTCAACAGCCTTGCCGCACTCTATGAGCTGCAGGAGATGTACCCCAGCCTTACGAAGGTGCTCTCCAACCTCATCGACCTGGCACAGGACCCGATGGAGCGCGTGGCGCTGCTCACCCGGCTGGCCGTGCTCTACGAGGAGAAGCTGTCGGACCCGGAGCAGGCCATCGCCCAGTGGTGCAGCGTTCTCGACTGGACCCCGTCGGATGCCGCGGTGCTTGCCAACCTGCAGCGCCTGTACGCCTCGGGAGAGAAATGGCAGGACTTCGTGGACATGTCCGAGCGGGAGACGCGGCTTGCCGACACCTCGGTGGGCCGGAAGATCGACCTGTGGCGCGAGATTGCCCGGGTGGCCGGAAACCAGCTTGCGGACAAGACGGCCGCGCAGCAGAACTGGGAGTACGTGGCGGTCGAGCTGCCGCTGGACCGTGAGGCGATGGGCGAGCTGCGCCAGCTCTATCGGGCCAACGAAGACTTCATGAAGCTGGGGCGCCTGCTCGAAGGGATGGCGTCGGACGAGACGCGCACCACGGCCGAGCGGGTGGAGTACTGGGTGGAGCTGGGCCAGCTCCGGATGGAGCAGGTGCTGGATCTGGACGGGGCCATCGCGGCGTGGAAGCAGGTGCTCGCACTGTCGCCGGGCAACGCAGGGGCGTACCAGGCACTGGAGACGCTGTACCTCGACACGGCACGGTTCGCGGAATGCGTGGACCTGCTGGAAGAGAAGCTGACGCTTACCCAGGATGCGACGGACCGGATCACGCTGCTCAACCGCATGGCGACCATCCGGGAAGAGTCGCTCAACCGCTGGCAGGAAGCTGCCGAGACACGGCTGCGGATCATCGAGATCAACGAGACGGACCTGGAGCAGTATGCCCGGGTGGCCGCGCTGTACGAGGACCACGAGGAGTGGCTGGCGCTGACCGAGATCCTGATGCGGCGGCTCGCGGTGGAGACGGACGAGAAAGAGGTGGCGGCGACCCTGACACGGGTAAGCCAGATCTACGAGGAGAGGCTGAACCAGGACGGCCCCGCGCTGGAAGCGGTGAAGAAGGCGCAGGCCATCGACCCGTCGTCCGAGGACCTGCTGGCATCCGGAGAGCGGATCGCAACGCGGGCCGGCCTGTGGAGCGACCTGAAGGACGTGTACGTCCTGGCGGTGCCGAACATCCCGGAGGAGCAGCGTGTCGAAGCGATGCTGAAGTGCGCGGCGCTCTGCCGGGACCGGCTCAGCAGCTACGAGGAAGCCATCCACTGGTTCGAGAAGGTGCTGGGGCTTGCCGCGGACGAGGAGCGGGCGCTGGTGCCGCTGGTCGAGCTGTACGAAGTGTCCGAGAAGTGGACCCAGCTAGCAGGCACGCTGGAGCAGCTGGCCCAGGTGACGTCGGACTTCAAGAAGCAGGTCGAGTACTACCTGGCTCTGGGCGACACGCACTACCGGCGGCTCGGCGACAGCCAGAAGGCGGTGGCCGCGTACCAGCAGGTGCTGGAAAACGACCCCACGGAGGAGAAGGCGGTTCAGGCGTTGCAGACCCTCTACTCCGAGCTGGGCCAGTGGGAGAACCTCATCGGCGTGCTGCAGACGCGGTCGTCGCTCCACCCGGAAGAGGACGCGGAGCTGAAGCTCATATCGGGTGAGCTGTGGGAGAAGCAGCTCGGGCAGCCGCTGAAGGCAGCGGAGCTGTACGAGGAGCTGGTGGGGTACGACCCGTCGCAGTCCGAGGGGTACGCCCGGCTGGAGCGGATCTACACGGAAAACGAGAAGTGGGACCGGCTCGCGGAGACCTATGAGAGGATGCTGTCCTCCACCGCGGACACTGCGGCGAGGCTGGAGATCCTGCGCAAGCTCGCGCTGCTCAACGAGACGGTGATCGAGAATGCGGACTCGGCCGCGGACTACTACCAGCAGGTCCTGGACTTGAGCCCGGAGGACCGGGACGCGATCGTGTCGCTGGAGAAGCTGTACGAGTCCCGCGAGAAGTTCGACGACCTGGTGCTGGTGCTGCGCCGGGCCGTGCAACTCGCGGAGACCACCGGCGAGAAGGTTGCGTACCTCGAGAAGGCCGCGCGCATCTATGCGGAGCGGTTGGAGGATGGCACGTCGGCCATCATGAGCTACCGGGAAATCCTGGAGCTGGACCCCGCTCACCTGGACACGCTGGTGAAGCTGGAAGCCCTCTACCGGCAGGAAGGGGACTTCATGGAGGTCCTCAACGTCCTCGACCGTCGCATCAAGGTGGAGAGAAACGTTGACGAGGTGGTCAAGTTCTACCTGATCAAGGGGGACATCTACCGCATGGAGCTGATGCTTCCGGACAAGGCGCGGGAGCAGTACCACCTTGCGGCGGAGCGGAATCCCAACGATGAAGAAGCGATGGAGAAGCTCATCGCTCTGTATACGGATCAGGAGACGTGGGACAAGGTCGTGGATCTGCTGATGGCCCACGCCAAGGCGCTCACGAGCGAGGAGCGGCGGGCAGAGGTGTTCACGCGCATCGGCACGTACCTGAAGGACAAGATGGAGAACCTCGACGGGGCCATCGAGGTGTTCGAGGCAGCGCTGGAGAGGGTGCCGAGCATGCGTGCCGCGCTGGCGCCCCTGGTGGACATCTACGTCGCCCGGGAGCGGTGGGAGAAGGCGGTGCCGTTGCTGGAGATGTTGCTGGCAACGATGGAGCGGGAGGGCGCGGCTTTGGATGCGCTGGCCGACGCGTACCGGAAGATGGCGGTCGCGTGCGCCAACACGGGCAACCGCGTGGAAGCGCTGCAGTTCTACCGCAAGGCCTTCGACCGGGATCCCAACGACCTGGCGACCCTCGAGGGGCTGGCTCGCCTGAACCTGGAGCAGAAGAACTACGACGTTTCCGAAGCCTACTTCAAGAACCTCGTGGAGAAGGGCGAGGGGGTGCTCGGGTCGGACAAGCTGCTGTCGTTCTACCAGAGCCTGGGCGAGATCGCGATGATGCAGGGCAAGACGGACAGCGCCAAGGAGTACCTCGGGCGGGTCATCGAGCTGAAGCCCAACGACACCGGGTGCATGGAAGACCTCGCCCGGCTCATGGAGACGCACGGGGACTGGGACGGATCCATCCGCTACAAGCGCCAGCAGGCGGACCTGCTGCCAGACCCGCTGGAGAAGTGGAAGGTGCTGATCTCCATCGGAGACATCTACCGCGAGAAGCTGGACGACATGCCCGCCGCCATTCGGGCATACAACGAGGCAATGGAGGTCCAGCCCTACTCCAAGAGCGCACTGGTGAAGCTCCTGGAGATCCACATCAACGCCAAGTCGTTCTCGGAAGCCATCACGGTGCTGCAGCACCTGCTCCAGGTGGAGGAAAGCCCTCAGAAGAAGGCGGCATACACCTTCACCATCGCCACGATCTACCGGCAGGAGCTGAAGGAGCTGGAGATGGCGGTGGAGTACTACGAGCAGACGCTGGACATGAACCCGGACAAGCTGGAAGCGTTCCGGTCCGTGGACGAGATCCTGACGACCCTGAAGAACTGGGAGGGGTTGGAGAAGTCCTACCGGAAGATGCTGGGACGGATCAAGGGCAAGGGGTTCAGGCAGGTCGAGTTCATGCTGTTCAAGGGACTCGGCGAGATCTACCGGAGCCGCCTGCTGAAGCCCGACCTGGCGGCCGCCAGCTTCGAGGGAGCGGTCAAGCTGCAGCCGGACGATGCGAAGATCCACGAGATCCTCGCCCAGCTCTACGAGCACCTCGGGGACAAGCCCAAGGCCATCGCGGAGCACCGTGCGCTGGTGACACTGGAGCCGGAGCGCGTGGAGTCGTACCACAAGATGGCCGCGCTGTTTGCCCAGCAGGGGCGCAGAGACGAGGCGTGGTTCGCCATCGCGGTCCTGGCCATGGGCAGGAAGTACTCGGAGGAGGAGAAGACGTTCTACGAGAGGATGCGGGGTCCCGGCCTCCCCTCGACGAGTCGGTCGCTGGACGCAACCGCGTGGATGAAGACTCTGTTCTCCAAGGCCGAGGAGGTTGCGTTCGGAGAGATCTTCCAGACCCTCTACCAGGCCATCGGCGGGTACATCGAGGGCAAGGACCCGAAGGAGCTGGGTCTGAAGAAGAAGGACGAGCTGGACCTGGCGCAGAAGACGGTGTTCACGTCGGTGTTCGCCCGTGTCTGCCGGACCCTGGGGATCCCCGCTCCGAAGGTGTACTTGAACGAGCGGGCGTTCGGGATGCGGATCGAGGCGACGCTGCCGCCGGTGATCGTGGTGGGCAAGGATCTCCTGTCCGGGAAGTCGGAGAAGGAGCTGGCCTTCATCATCGGGAAGAACCTGGCGTACTTCCACCCGATGCACGTGCTTGCAGCGTGCTTCCCGGCCCCTGTCCTGAAGACCATGTACCTGGCCGCGGAGAAGTTCGTGCGCCCCGAGGTGAAGGTCGAAGGCGGAGAGACCGAGCAGTTCCAGATCCTGTTCAGCCACATCCAGAAGCGCCTGTCCCCTGCTCAGGCCAACACCCTGTCGGCCGCGGTCCACGCGTTGACCGAGGGCGGCCGGGTTCCGAGCGTGAGCAAGTGGCTGGCCGGTGTGGAGCTGACGGCCAACCATGCGGGCCTGCTCTCGTGCATGGACCTCGAGATCGGCATCGGCGTGCTGCGCCAGGAGAGCCTGGCGTTCTCCAAGCTCCCGCCGAAGGAAAAGGCCAAGGAGCTGGTGCTCTACGCCGTCTCCGAGGAATTCGCGGAAGCCAGGCGACTGCTGGGTGCGCAGCTCGGCGCGTGATTCCGTGACGACGTCCGGTGTTCTCTACGTCGTGGCGACCCCCATCGGCAACGGTGCGGACCTGTCTGCCCGAGCCCGGTCGGTGCTGGCCGAGGTGGGGTGCATCGCGTGCGAGGACACGCGCACCGTGCGCCGGCTTCTTGCCGGGCTCGGGATCGAGGCTCCCCGGCTGACGAGCCTGTACGAGCACAACGAGGCGGAGCGGGTGGACGAGGTGCTCGGGCTTCTGCACGCGGGAGCGGACGTGGCGCTGGTGAGCGAGGCAGGCACGCCGACGGTTTCGGACCCGGGCTACCGGCTGGTGGCACGGTGTGCGGAAGCGGGGGTGCGGGTGTCCCCGGTGCCTGGGCCGTGCGCGGCCATCGCCGCGCTGTCGGCTTCCGGGCTTCCCACCGACCGATTCCTGTTTCTCGGCTTTCCTCCCAAGCGCGGCGGCCGGCTCCGGGCGTTCGTTGCCTCGGTGGTGGAACCCGGCCGGACGGCCATCGTGTACGTCCCTGCCCGGGACGTGGCCGCGGTGGTCGAGGAGATCGGCCGGGTTGCACCCGCGGCCCGCCTCGTGGTCGCCAGGGAGCTGACCAAGACATTCGAGGAGTTCGTGCGCGGGACCCCTGCCGAGTTGCTGACTGCGCTGGCACCGGAGAAGCAGCGGGGAGAATGCGTGCTGCTGTGCCACACGGGGCGGCGGGACGACGTCACGGAAGCGTGAGCCCGGGCGGGCCTGGGGGGAAACTCCCTCCTGGTGTGACGAGGGAGAGGATCACGGAAGCGTAAGGATGACCGGGCCGGCAGCGGTGATCGCCACGGTGTGCTCGAAATGTGCGGAGGGCTTTCCGTCCGAGGTCACCACGGTCCAGCCGTCTGCCAGCACGCGGACCTCGTGGGAGCCCATGTTGATCATCGGCTCGATGGCCAGGGTCCAGCCGAGGCCGAGCCTCGGGCCCGTGCCTGCCACACCGAAGTTGGACACCTGGGGCGGCTCGTGGAGATCCCGCCCGACACCGTGCCCGCAGTACTCCCGCACCACGCCGTATCCGTGCCGGGATGCGTGGGAGTAGACCGCGTGGGAGACGTCGCCGAGCCGGTTGCCGAGGCATGCCTGGTCGATTCCCGCGTGCAGCGCACGGCGAGTGACCGCAACAAGCGCTGCCCGGTCATCACTGACCTTTCCGGCAGGCACGGTGACCGCGGCGTCCGCGATGTACCCGTTGAGGGTGGCCCCCGCGTCGATGCTCACGATGTCCCCTTCGCGGATCTGCTTGCGCGAGGGGATGCCGTGAACGACTTCTTCGTTGATGGAGACGCAGATGGACGCGGGATACCCGCGGTAGCCCTTGAACGTGGCGACCGCTCCCCGCACCTGGATGAACCGCTCGGCTTCCTGGTCCAGGGCGATGGTGCGGATTCCGGGGATGACCATCTGGCCCAGGTGGGCAAGCAGCTGCGCTACGACGCGGCCCGCCTCGCGCATCTTCTCGACTTCCTGGTCGGACTTGGGCAGCGCCATGGTCATCCCTGGACCAGCTTCTGGGCCCGGGAGGTGAAGGCACGGACCGCCAGCATGTCCGGGGAAGAGGGATAGAAGCGCCGGTAGAGGGCTGCGGCCGCGGCCATCCGCAGGGCCATGGGCAGGAGTCCGGGGGTCTTCCGGGTCCCCGCGGCAAAGGCCCCCACCCTCGACAGAAACTCGGAGGGTGTCGGAAGCGGGATCCGGAGGTCGGTGCTGCGCTGCAAGTCCTCAGCCGTGGCAACGCCGAGGCCGAAGAGTGTCTCGACCAGGTTCGAGTCCCTGCCGTTCCTGCGCAGGAAGCGCGCCATTACCTCTGCCGCGGCCTGGGAAGCGCCGAACCGACTCTGGTATGCCGTGTTGTACGGCCACAGCGACTCGATCCGGCGGCCGTCCCGGCAGTACTCCCGGGCCGCATCCGCCAGGAAGTGAGCAGCATGCCCGGACAGCGCCACGCCGCAGCCCGTCATGGGATGGGCCTGGGCCGCCGCGTTTCCAATGAGCGCGACAGACCTTCCGACCAGGGCTTCCACCGGCCGGCGCACGGGAATCGTCGCGCCTCCGGACGACAGGCGGTCTCGAAAGACACGGTACTTGTCCCGCAGGCCGGAAAGGAGCTGGTCCGGCGGGCGGTACCCGTCCTCGGACATCGTTCCTGCCAGGATGGCGCCGACGCTGAGGGCCTTGTCCACCCAGACCGCAGTGACCGAGAGAGGTCCCTCGACCGCGGGGAAGAAGCCCTCCACGCCGGGCGGAACGGGCAGACCGGAAGTCGGCATGGCTTCCGGGTCGATGGTCCAGGTCTCGTGGCGGGCAGACATGAAGTCCGAGTCGGGAAGCTTCCTCTTGATGCCGGCATGAGCATAGATCTGGCGGTCCAGGTCGAAGCTCAGGCCAGTGGCCAGGACCACCAGGTCGCACCGGACCCTGGTGGTGGCTTCCCCCTGCCTCAGCGTGCAGACCGCGCGGCCCTGGTCCGCGGGCGCAAAGTCGACGAGGGAGGTGTCGAAGCGGACGTCTGCGACGGAAGCGAGGGGCTTGAGGAGCTGCTTTTCATACTCCCAGAGACGGATGCTGTACACCGGGAACGGGGAGAGGGTAAACGCCTTTCGCCCGGAGGGCGAGAACACGTCCACCCCGTCCTCCCCCCTGTGGAGCACGCACTCCGGGGACGGCGAAGGGATCACCTGCGACAGGATGGAGTGCGAGTCCACCTCGACGCACCAGTGATCCGACCACCGGGTCCGGGGCCTGCGTTCGACCAGCATGCATTCGAGGCCGGCCTGCGTGAGAGCGTGGGTAGCCAGCAGACCGGCAACGCCTGCTCCAGCCACCAGTACCTGGGTTTCGAGATCGTGACCCACGTGGACGACTCCGCGGTTTTCGGGCGGCACGCCGCCTTCTGGACAAGGAGACATACCACAGCGGAAAGAGGGAGGCAACAGACGCAGGAATTTTGCGAGCCGGGCCGCCGTCCTTAACATATAGGCAGGAACGGCCGTAGATCCGGCTGGGCGCAGGACTCCCCGGCCTGTGCCGGACCGACGGTCGATGGGTCACGACGCGGAGGACACAGGGATGGTGTCCCGACACACGACGATGGCGTTCCTGGCAGTACTGCTCCTGTCCGGCCCCGCGCGTGCGGCCGGGCCCGATGTGCCGGACCCTGGCGCGGGTGGCCCCTCGGCCGCAAACGTCCCGAAACCCGGGGTTCGGGAGATGGGCTTCTGGCCGCGAGCCGTCCTGCCGGGCCAGGACCGGGAGCTGACCGTGCAGCTCTCGCGGCCGGAGCAGTCGCCGGTGGGGGCGCTCGAGTGCGGAAGCGACCTGGTGGACCTCGGCGGCGCGATCTGGAGCCATCCCATCGGGCTGGTCCACACGTTTGCCCTGCCGGAGCTTCCGTACCGGGTCGGCACGGAATGCCGGGTCACGGTGACCGGAGACGGGGTCGTGTACGAGCCGGCGGACCCGATCGAGATCCGGGGAGGACGGGATGCGGTGGCGGTCAAGGCTCTGCTTCCGGACCAGACCCGGGTGGACGAAGAGAGCATCGTGGAGATCCTCGGGGGGTACTTCTCCCGGGTCGTGGTGGTGACATGGGTGTCCACCGGAGACTACACCACCGCACATCGGTCCGCCCGAGTCGAGCGGGGCACGCCGGACGACCGCGTGGTGCTGCCGTTCGCACCCGGCCTGTCCAGGCTGGGAGCGGGGGAGTACCTCGTGGTCGTCGAGAACCGGGACCGGTCCGCGGGGATCTACCCGGGAGTGGTCCTTGTCAAGCCGCTCGGGGAGCCGGAGGTGGTGGAGGTGCAGCTTGTGGGGACCGAGTCGTCTCCGCGGCTTCTCGTGGCTGGCCAGCACCTGGAGGAGATCCGCCGCGCGTCGATCCGGCTTCCTGCCGGCGTGCTTCCCCTGATGGTTTCGTCACTCGAGGGAACGGAGATGCCGACGCTGTGCATTTCGCTTCCGCCCCATGCGGCAGGAGCGCTGCGCACGGTGCCCGATGTGCTGCTGAAGGACGGCGAGGTCCTGGTGCTGCCGGCCGAGGCATCCGCACTCTCCACCAGCCAGCCGAGTCTGTAGCCAGGAGATTCCGAACGGGTGCTGCCGGCTGAGGCATCCGCACTCTCCACCAGCCAGCCGAGTCTGTAGCCAGGAGATTTCGAAGGGGATTAAACGAGAAAACCGGCCGGGGGCCCCGAACCCCGACCGGCTCTCTCTAGGCAGAGACCCGCTTACGCGGTCTCAGTCGATCACTCGGTCTCGTTGTTGCTGAACAGGGCCGCGGCCGACACGATGGCGCACTCGCCCTTGGTGGCCTTGGGGTCGCCCTTGCCGTAGCGCTGGAACGTGGACCAGGTCTCGTCGCAGTCCAGGTCAGCGTGAGCGTTGGCCGTGAACTGGGCATCCGCTTCGGTCAGGTCGTTCTGGTTGAACGACAAGACGAAGTAGTGCTCTTCCGTGATCTGGAACTTCAAGGCTGACCACGTCGGAGTCGTCCACGCGTCGGGGTCCTTGTCGCAGCGGTCGTCGTTGTTGGCGTCCGGGCCACCGCCGCTGGCGCAGCACGAGCCCTCGACCGGGGTCAGGGACTGGCTGGCGGGGAACTGGCAATCCAGCTTCGAACCGGTGTTTTCCTGGACGCGAGGCTCGGCGTAGTACGTCGCGCCGCCCTTGTAGATCTTGTCCAGCATGTCGACTGCTTCCGAGGACTTGGCCTTGCGCATGTACTTGATGAATGCCGGCACGGCCACCACGGACAGGATGGCGATAATCGCGACGACGATCATCAACTCGATCAGCGTAAAGCCCCTTGCGTTGCGAATCTTGCTCAACATTTCAACTCCCTCCCTTTGTTTGGTTGACTGACCCGTTTTCAAATGGGCTATCCGAGAATGCCACGGAATCGCCCCCACGCAAATCTTTTGTATGCAGTCTTGGTGCCAAGGTTCCGCCGATTCCATGCAATCCCGCAAAAACAGCAAGTTATGAGCGACGGTTCGGGTTGAGCGGCAGGTTTGATCCGGTTGCAGTGGCAAAGAGCGGCACTGCCGGATAGCCTGGACCTGACAAATAACGTCACTGGGGCGGGGGGCAGCTTGCGCTGGATGCGATCTTCGGGGTATGCTGCGTCGCCGTGGCGCGCCGCGAGCGCAGCACGCGCCCACACCCGAAACCGGAGGCAGGGTGGCCCCACACAACCAGGCCCGGAAGTCGGACAGGCTCCTGGAGTGGTTCCTCGCCCGGCGGCTGTTGTCGTCGCAGCGGCGGTCCTACGTGTTCCTCGTGTCTGCCATCTCCCGGTGGGGGCTGGCATTCGGCGTTGCGTCGCTGGTCGTCATCTTCTCGGTGACGTCGGGCTTCGAAGAGGTGTTCCGGGAGAAGGTGCTCGGCCTGTATCCTCACATGGTGGTGATCGGACGGGGGGGAGACCTGCCGGAGTGGAGGGAGGTCCGGGAGCGCCTGTCCCGGGTGGGGGGGGTCGTGTCCGCCACGCCCGCCACCTACGACGAGATGATGGCAAGCCACAGGGGGCGACGCTCCGGAAGCATCGTGAAGGGAGTGGATTCTGCGGCCCCCGGGGTGGTGGCTCTGGCCGAGCCGTTCATGGAGGAGGGACACCCGTCGGCCCTGCGAGGGGAGCCGGAGTGCGGGAGGTCCGGACCCGGGACCGTGGCATGTGCGGGGATGCCAGGGGGCGGCACCTACGTGGTGGCGGTAGCGGCATCGGGGGAGGTGCTGTCGATTCCCGCGTTCGAGGAGGATGCGGAGATCCCGAGACTGCGGCTGATTTCGCTGCTGGAAGACGAGGTCGAGGCGGAGCTGGGCGGCGTGCTGAAGCAGGAGAGTTTCGTGCTGGCCCGTCACGTCCCGACCCGCTACGTGGAGGTGGTGCCGGGAAGCGCGCAGGTGAGGGTGGAGGGGCGGAACCTCGCCCTGGACGCGCCGGTGGCCGGAAACGCTTCGGCGGTGGTGTGGCGCCGCGCGGACCGAAGCCTGGTCGCGACGGTGTGCCGTGAGCCGGCCCCCGGCGCGGCCTCGGATCCGGCCCACGTCTGCATCGTGAACGCGTCGGACCGGCCGGTTCGATGGGAGTTCTCGGGCGCAAGGGAGGAAAGCGGGGGACTCCCGGAAGTGGCCGAAGCCTTGCCGGGACGCGCGACCGAGGTGCGGGTGCGCGCGGGCCGCCTGCCCGGTGTGATCCTGGGTGCGGAGCTTGCCCGGAGGATCGAGGCCAGGGTGGGTGACGAGGTGCGCCTCGTGTCCCCGCTGATGAATGTGCCGGGCGTGGCGGCTGGCCGGCGGCCTGGCCGGGCCATCGCGGACACGTTCGTGGTGGTGGGGGTCATCTCCCTCGGATTCTTCGAGTATGACAGCAAGCTTGCGCTCATCGACTTCTCGGCCGCCCGACGGTTCCTGCACCAGGGGGACATGGCGCGCTGGATGGAGGTCCGGGTCCAGGACCTGTTCGCCATGAAGGAGGAGGAGACCGCTGTCGGCAGGATGCTGTCTCGTTTCTCCCTGCTGGACGTGGCCGAGAGCATGCCTCCTCTGGCGGAGAAGTACACGCGGGTGCTGGACGGGCTGACACGGCCTCAGACCGCGGGCGAGGTCATCGGCAACCTTTCGGCCGTGGTGTCGCAGGTCAAGTTCTCGAACGTGGAAGGGGAGCTGTCCATGGGGTATGACCGCCCCTACCGCATCATCAGCTGGGAGGAGATGAACGAGCCGCTGTTCGCATCCATGAAACGGCAGCGGATCGTGCTCTCGCTGTTCTTCCTGATCATGGTGGTGGTGGCAGCGTTCAACGTCGTCAGCTCCCAGACAATGATCGTGCGGGAGAAGAGTGGAGACATCTCGATCCTGAAGGCGATGGGAGCGTCGGACGGGCAGGTGCGGAGGGTCTTCCTGCTCCAGGGGCTGACCATCGGGGTGAAGGGCACGCTCCTCGGGCTGGCCGTGGGAGTCGGCCTCTGCGGCCTTCTCTCGCTGGTGGGGTTCCCGCTTGACCCGAAGGTCTACTTCGTGTCAGAACTGCCAGTGCATATGCGGGCCGGGGACATCGCTCTGGCGGCCGTCGTGGCCCTGGCCTCTGCGTACATAGCGGTTTCGGTGGCGGCCCGGCAGGCTGCCCGGAAAGACCCGGTCGAAGGACTTCGAGAGCTGGAATAGGAGGCCGTGATGTCTGTCGAGACTACCGTTGACCAGATGCAGCCCGGGGACGACGTGTCGGTGGTGCTGCTGCTCAAGGAGAAGACGCTCTCCTCGTCCCGCGCAGGGAAGAAGTACCTGACCCTGTCGCTGGGGGACCGGACCGGGCAGATCGAGGGGAAGCTCTGGGATGATGCGGAGAGCGTGGACAGCCAGGTCGAGAAGATGACGCCGGTGCGCGTGGACGGGACCGTATCGGTGTACCGGGAGAAACCTCAGATCACGGTGCGGAGCGTCACGCGGCTCCAATGGACGCCGGACCTCTACTCACGGCTGATGCCCGCGTCGCAGTTCGGAAGGGCAGAGATGGAGGAGCGGCTCCGGGTCGTCCTCTCCTCGGTTCGGAACCCGGACATCAAGGCCCTGGTAAAGGCGATCATGGGGGACTCGAAGCTGTGGGAGCGGTTCACCGCGGTGCCCGCGGCCAAGCAGATCCACCATGCGTACCTGAGGGGCCTTCTGGAGCACACCCTGTCGATGATGGAGATCGGAGCGATGCTCGCGGAGCACTACGATCTGCAGTTCCCGGGGGTCATCGACCGGGACCTGGTGCTGGTGGGAGCCCTGCTGCACGACATCGGCAAGACGTGGGAGTACGAGTACGAGCAGGGGATCGACATCAGCACGCAGGGGCGGCTCGTGGGTCATCTCGTGCTGGGGATCGAGGCGCTGGACCGGGCGCTGGCGACGCTGCCCGGATTCCCGGCGCTGCTGGCGCATCGGGTCAAGCACATGATCGTGAGCCACCACGGTGAGCCGGAGATGGGCGCACCGCTGCGGCCCATCACTCCCGAGGCGGTGCTGCTGCACCAGATCGACCTGCTGGACTCCCAGGTGAATGCGGTAGCTACCCTGGTGAGCGCGGCCGGGCAGGAGGAGTTCACCCAGTTCAGCAACAAGTTCGACCGGCGCTTCTTCAACAGCCGGGCGCCCATGAACCGGGAGCCGCCGGACGAGGATCGGACTCGGGCAGAACCCAAGGCGGAGCGGAAGGAATTGACGCGGCCCCAGGCAGCGGCTCCGGACGCGGCAAAGGAGGAGAAGGCGGAGCGGAAGGAAGGGACGCGGCCCCAGGCAGCGGCTCCGGTCGCGGCAAAGGAGGAGAAGGCGGAGCGGAAGGAAGGGACGCGGCCCCAGGCCGCGGCTCCGGTCGCGGCAAAGGAAGAGAAGGCGGAGCGGAAGGAAGGGACGCGGCCCCAGGCAGCGGCTCCGGTCGCGGCAAAGGAAGAGAAGGTGGGTCCCCGGAGCGGAGCGGACAGCGGGGGGCCCCAGCCAGCCAGAGCCGATGCGGCCCGCGGGGAGGTCACCAAGACAGCGCCGGCGGTCAAGGTCGCGGACCTCGGGGGGGACGTGTGGGAGAAGGAGATCCCTTCGGAAGCCCCGGCCGGGGAAACGCCCGCGATGGCGGAGCCGGTCGAGGTCGTGGAGGAATTCGAGGAGGGTGGTGCGGATCGGACGGGGCAGAGAAAGAAGAAGAAGAACCCGTCCTTGCCAGAGCTGTTCTAGCGCACCACGGGGACCGGGGAGGGAGACATGCCCGAGTACATCTGCCCGCATTGCCACGCCATCTACCGGGAGAGCCGGTCGAGCTGCCCGTCGGACGGAAGCATCCTGATCGAGGTGCCTGCGCTCGCGGATCTGTCCGGCCGGGTGCTGCGGCAGAAGTACCGGCTGGAGAAGGCTCTAGGTCACGGCGGGTTCGGGTCCGTCTACCTTGCGACGCACCTCGTGCTGGGCAAGAAGGTGGCGGTCAAGGTGCTGAGAGCGGAGTTCCGCTCGGACTCGACCATGGTGGCGCGTTTCTTCAACGAGGCGCGGGTGGTCACGCGGCTGGCCAACCCGCACACCATAGCGACGTTCGACCTGGACCAGTCCGAGGACGGGCTGCTCTTCATGGTCATGGATTTCGTCGAGGGCCGCACGCTGCGGAAGCTGGCTCGCGAGGAAGGGGTCCCCGCAGGGCGCCTGGAGTGGCGCCGGGCGCTCACGCTGCTGCTCCAGGTGTGCGACTCGCTCGAGGAAGCGCACAAGGCCGGTGTCGTGCACCGGGATCTGAAGCCCGACAACATCATGGTGTCGGACCGCGGAGGGGAGAAGGACTTCGTGACGGTCCTGGACTTCGGCATTGCCAAGGTGCTGGAAGGCGCGGACATGGCCAACCTGACGACCGCGGGCATGATCCTCGGGTCCCCGGCGTACATGGCCCCGGAGCAGATCATGGGCGGCACGGTCGATGCGCGCAGCGACCTCTACGCCCTGGGGTGCGTCGCATTCCAGGTGCTGTCCGGTGAGCTGCCCGTGACCGCGCGGCAGACAGCGGCCATCCTCCAGGAGAAGATGCAGGCGCCCCCGACTCCGCTGACACGGAGGGTGCCGGGGCTCACCATCCCGCTGGAGGTGGAGGATGTGGTGCACCGGATGCTTGCGTTGGACCCTGCAGGAAGGCCCGCGGCAGTGGCCGAGGTGCGCGCGGTTTTCCAGACAGCGCTCAAGAAGTACGAGGGCGTAGCGGAGACCGCGGACGCGTACCAGGCCGCATTCGTCTCAGCAGCCGCGGGCATTCCCGCGGACAAGGGTACGCAGGGCTATCCGCCATCGGAGCCCGCTACCCCGGCCCCGGAGGCACAGGCCGAGGATGCGAGACGGCTGGGTCCGCCTCCGCCCGCCGGTAGTCGGGAGGCCGTTGGAGAAATTGGGAGGCTACGGCGTGATGATCATCCGCCTCCGCCCGCCGGTAGTCGGGAGGCCGTTGGAGAAATTGGGAGGCTACGGCGTGATGATCATGTGGTGGGGCGGCCGCGCGGGCGAATGCTGGCCGCGGTGGCTGGAGGCACCGCGCTGCTGGTGATCCTGGCGGTGGCCATGGTGCTGACCGCCAACCGGGGCGACAAGAGCCCTGACGGGGCCGCCACACCCGAGCCGCTCAAGGCCGGGTCCGCGGTGGTTCCGCAAGCAGGTGCGCCAGGCGGAAGCGGGGCAAACACGGCAGCGGAAGGGAAGCTCGAGGCACAGGCGTCGGCGGCACAGCCCGCGGCCGAGACCAACCCGGAGTCACCCGTGGCCCCGCCTGCGGAGAAGGCCGAGGCCGAGGAGGAGAAGAAGAAGGCAGACGAGGAAGCCAAGGCAGAAGAGGAGAAGAAGAAGGCAGAGGAGGAAGCCACGGCAGCAGAGGAGAGAAAGAAGGCAGACGAGGAAGCCAAGACAGCAGAGGAGGAGAAGAAGGCAGAGAAGGAAGCCAAGGCAGCAGAAGAAAGGAAGAAGGCAGAGGAGGAAGCCAAGGCCGCAGAGGAGAAGAAGAAGGCAGACGAGGAAGCCAAGGCCGCAGAGGAGAAGAAGAAGGCAGACGAGGAAGCCAAGGCAGCAGAGGAGGAGAAGAAGGCAGAGGAGGAAGCCAAAGCAGCAGAGGAGAAGAAGAAGGCAGAGGAGGAAGCCAAAGCAGCAGAGGAGAAGAAGAAGGCAGACGAGGAAGCCAAGGCCGCAGAGGAGAAGAAGAAGGCGGAGGCGGACGCCAAGGCAGCGGAGGCCCAGAAGATCGCGGAGCAGAAGAAGAAGGACGAGCAGAAGAAGAAGGACGCGGAGGCAGAGGCCGCCCGGATCGAGAAGGAAGCCAGGGAAGCCGTCGAGAAGGAGTGGAAGAAGGCGCACGACGAGATGGAGAAGGAGCTCAAGGGCATGGGCATGGACGACGACGGGCCTTCGGGCGGGATGTTCGACGACATGGACGGCTCCAAGTTCTAGCACAGAAAACCTTTTTGTTTCTCCCCGTTTCGACGTATAGTCGTGTGCTTTGCTATCCGGCGCCGAAGGGCTCCGGCAAACCGTGAGGTGCAGCAGTGGCGAAGTCGCACGCGTATGGAGGGCTCCTCAAGCTCCTCAAGGGCCGCAAGGCCGAGGTGGAGCGATTCCTCAAGTTTCTCGAAACCGAGACGAACTGGCTCATTGCCCCCGCCTCGGTGCGCCATCACTCGAACATGAAGGGAGGCCTCATCTCGCACAGCGTGCTGACCACGAAGACGCTCCTGGAGATGCGGCAGACCATGGCCCCGCATTTCAGCGAGGAGACGTGTGCCATCGTGGGCCTCTTCCACGACGTCGGCAAAGTGGGTGCGCCGGGTCAGCCGTTCTACGTCCTGAAGCGCAACAAGGCGGGCCAGGAGTACTTCACCATCAACGAGGACCTCGTGGCGATGGGCATGGGGGTGCGCAGCCTCTACCTGTGTGCCGGCGCGCTGTCCCTGTCCGACGAGGAAGCCCAGGCCATCTGCTACCACGACGGCCAGTACATTGCGGACAACCTGTCGGTGAAGAACAAGGAGCGGCCGCTGACCCTGCTGCTGCATTTCGCGGACATGTGGTCGTCGCACGTCAAGGAGAAGGTGGTGCCGGTCCACGACGGAGCCGACAAGCAGGAGTAGCCATGGGGGAGTTCGCGTTCAAGGTGGTGACCCTGTCGGGTCTGCCCGGGACCGGGACGACGACCGCGGCCAGGCTGGTGGAAGCGGCCACGGGCTACACCTATGTGAACACTGGGGCGATCTTCCGGCAGATGGCCAGGGAGCGGGGCGTCGCGCTCAACGAGTTCGGCAAGCGCGCCGCGGCAGACCCTTCCATCGACCGGGAGCTGGATGCCCGGCAGATCGCGTTGGCTCGCAAAGGGGGGATCGTGCTGGAAGGGCGGCTGTCGGGGTACATGGTGTACTCGGCCAGCGTGCCCGCGCTCAAAGTGCTCCTCGAGACGCCGCTGTCGGTGCGGGTGGAGCGGGTGGCACGCCGGGACCAGCTCAGCTTCCCGGAAGCGGAGCGTCTGACCCTCGAGCGGGAGAAGGACGAGAGGAGCCGCTACCTCGGCATCTACGGCTTCGATCTGAACCGGGTCGACATCTACGACGTGGTGCTGGACTCCGGGAAGCTGAGTCCGGACCAGATCGGGCAGGCCATACTCGACCGGATGCGATGACACCCGAAGCGGGAAAGAGCATCCTGTTCGTGGACGGGCTCTGGGTGGAGAAGTTCGGGGTCCTGTCGCTGGTCCCGCATCTTGCGGCCGCGGGCTTCCGCCCGCGGATCCTGCTGACGCGCAACACCGACAAGCTGCTGGCGGAGGTGGAGCGGGAGCAACCGGGCTGGGTCGCGTTTCCGGTCACCACCGGGTATCACGTCAAGGCGCTGGCCATGGCCGCGGCAGTCAAGCGCCGGTTCCCCCGCGTCCGGACCGTGTTCGGAGGACCGCACGTCACGTACTTCCCCGACATCGCGCTCAGGCCTGAGGTGGACGCGGCGTTCCGGGGCGAATGCGACCGTGAGCTTCCGGAAGCCCTGCTCGACCTGTGCGCAGGGCGGCCGAAGGAGCAAGTAGCGAACCTCGTGTTCCCGGAGGCTCGGGGCAGGGACCGTGCCCGCAGCGGCAACGCTGGGGAAAGACACGGCCGCCCGCCGGCAGAGGAGGGCTCAGGCGATGCGGGGAACGGGGCCGGGGTCCGGTTCGGCCCGCTCACGCGGCTCGAGGAGGACCTGGACAGCCTCGGGTTCCCGGACCGGGAGGTGTTGTACTCGCGCTACCGGTTTTTCCGGGACAGCCCGTACAAGTCCTTCATCGTGAGCCGGGGCTGCCCGCACGCCTGCGCGTTCTGCTTCAACCGGGCGCTGAGAAAGCTCTACCGGGGCAAGGGCTGCTTCGTGCGCACCCGGTCGCCGCAGTCGGTGGTGGCGGAGGGGAAGGAGGTCCACGAACGCTACGGCATGCGGCTGGCGAGCTTCGAGGACGACCTGCTGACGCACGACGCGGGCTGGCTGGAGAGGATGCTGACCGAGTGGAAGGCGCGGGTGGGCGTCCCCTATAACCTGAACGGGATGGCCGGCGACTTCGCTCGGCCGGAGACGGTTCGGCTGCTCAAGGAGACCGGCGCCTGGTGCGTCGCATTCGGCGTGGAGACGGGCAGCGAGGCGCTGCGGACGCGGCTGCTGAAGAAGCCGGTCAGGGACGAGCAGGTGAAGGAGGCGGCACGTCGGCTGAAGGAGGCGGGGATCCGGTTCCATACGTACAACATGTTCGGGTTGCCCGGGGAGGGTCTGGAGGGCGCGGTCGCCACGGTCCGTCTCAACCGGGAGATCGGCACATGGCTTGCGCGCTCGACCCTGTTCGAGGCCTACCCGGGCACCGAGATCGGGGACGAGACGGCCGCTTCCGGGGACGCGGGCCGGGGGGAGATGCTCTTCGGCAAGCCGGTGCGGGCGGGGGTACGCGGGGCCGACCACGCGGAAGCGGTCCAGGTGGCGCGGGTGCAGAAGCTGTCGCTTGCGGCCATGCGGCTGGGGCTGCCCGACGACGTCGTGCGAGCCGCTGCCCGCCTGCCCCTTGGACCGTTCTACACGGCCTTGTTCTGGGCGTCGTACTTCCGGGTCGTGCGGGAGTACATGCAGACCGGGACCCGGCACCTGCTGGGGCTGGGGATCCGCAGCATGACCGATTTATTCTAGCCGCGGGACGTCCGCAGTGTGTAATATCGGTGGGCGGAGGGTGCGGTGCAAGGCAGGTCGGCCGCAAGGAGTGAGGGAATGGACTTCGTGGTAGCGTGCAACTGGGACGAGCGGCTCGTAGAGGTTGCGGCGCGCTACGGGGTCAAGGAGCTGTTCGGCAAGCTCGACCGGGACGTGGTGGGCGGCGGTCGGGCCAGCTACATCCTGCCCGCTATCTCCCGGAGGAATGCGGAGAAGTACATCCGGAAGGTGCAGGAGCAGGGGATTGCGTTCAACTACCTGCTCAATGGAACGTGCCTCGGTAACCGGGAGATGACCCGGCAGGGGATCAACCAGCTGCGGTCGCTCATCGACTGGGCGTCGGACGCAGGGGTGCGGTGGTTCACCGTGTCGATCCCCTTCGTGGCGCAGGTGCTGCGGCGCCGCGTCCCCGACGTCCACATCGTGGTCTCGATGATGGCGGGCGTGGAGTCGGTGGAAGCGGCCCGGTACTGGGAAGAGACCGGGGCAGAGGTGGTCATCCTCTTCAACGTGAAGGACTTCCCGTTCATCAAGGCGCTCAAGGCAAAGACCGGGCTCAAGGTGGAGGTGGCCGCGAACCTGTCGTGCATGAACCGGTGCTACCAGGCGCAGCACCACGGAAACACCGCGTCCCATGCGTCGAACCCTGCGGGAGTGGGGAGCTACTGCCTGCCGCTCAACGAGACGCGGTGCGCGGTCATGAAGGTGGAGGAGCCGCGGCGGATCGTCGCGGGACAGTGGGTCCGGCCCGAGGATCTGCACGTGTACGAGTCCATGGGCGTGGAGCGGCTGAAGATCCTGGATCGGATCTCCCCCACGGAGCACCTCGAGCGCTGCCTCGAAGCCTACAGCAAGCGGGCGTACGACGGGAACCTGGCGCTGCTCATCCCGGGGTATCGGCAGGACCGGGTGGACGGCTACACGTCTGCGGGCCGGCTGGCCCGGACCGTGCGGGCGTTCCTGAGGCCGGGGACGTACAACGTGCTCAAGGCCCCGCGCTTTGCCCGTAGGAACAGGCCGCCCGCGTTCGTGCTGGACAACCGCGCGCTGGACGGATACCTCGACGGGTTCCTGAAGCGGGACTGTCGGAACCTGTCGTGCAAGGAGTGCGGTTACTGCGATCGGATAGCCAAGAAGGCCGTGCGGTTCGAGCCGGGCGAGCGGGAGCGGTTCCTGGCGGACGGCAAGCGCAACCTGGAAGAGCTGGAGACCGGCTCGTTCTTCACGTACGGCCCAGGGGAGTGGATCGAATGAGACGGCTGTGTGCGCCCACCAACTTCGACGACGCGCTGGTGCGCCCGCTGGCCGAGGCCGGAGCGTACGAGGCGTACGGCAAGCTCACCGAGGATGCGGTAGGCGGGGGAAGGCCGTCGCACGTGCTGCCTCCCGTGGGAATCCGCCGGCTCCGGGAGCACGTGGGCAAGCTGCACGCTGCCGGGGTGAAGTTCAACTACCTGCTGAACGCGTCTGCCATGGGCGGGGTGGAGACCACGGGGCCCGGCTACCGCTCCATTCGCAAGCTGCTGGACCTGCTGGCGGAGATCACGGTGGACTCGGTGACCGTGTCGAACCCGGTCCTGCTCCAGCTCGTGAAGCGGCACTATCCCGGGATCGAGGTGAAGGCGTCCGCGTTCGCGAACGTGGTGACCGTGATGCAGGCGCGAGCCTGGGCGGACATGGGGGCCGACGTGATCACCGCGTCGCCGGTGGTGTTGAACCGCGAGCTCAAGGCGTTGCGCGAGATGGCGTCAGCGGTCAAAGCGGGCATCCAGGTCATCCTGAACAACAACTGCATCCAGTCGTGTGCGTTCTACGGTTCGCATGCGAACCTGCACTCGCACTCGTCGCAGAAGGGGCACTGGTCCCGCGGCTACATGATCGACTACTGCCTGCTCAACTGCCGCGGCGCGAGGCTGGCCAACCCGGGGCTGTATGTCCGGGGGGACTGGATCCGGCCCGAGGACCAGCAGGTGTACGAGGATCTCGGCGTCACGTACTTCAAGGTGGTCAACCGGACGAACCCGACCCCGACCATCATCGAACGGGTCAACGCGTACGCCGCGGGCCGCTTCGACGGGAACCTGGTGGACCTGGTGGAGCACGGCAAGGATCTGCGGCCGGTGGAGAAGCTCCCGTTGAAGGCGCGCGTACGCATGGCGTTCACCTTCGTGCGCCCCCGCCTTGCCAACCCCAACCGCCTCAGGGAATTCGGGGACCTGGCACTGCCCTCCTCGCCCATGGTGACCATCGACAACCGGGCGCTGGACGGGTTCATCGACTTCTTCAAGACGCACTCGTGCATGGGCCGCGACTGCGCGGTGTGCACCTACTGCGACGAGATCGCACGCAAGGTCGTCAAGGTGGACGGCCAGCCCCTCGATGACTACCGCCGCAAGTACCAGCAGGCCCTGGACAAGTACCTGGACGGGTACTACTTCCGGTGGGGAAAGCAGTAGGCGGCGTGAGTGCTGCTCCCACCGTTGAGTTCCTCGTGCATAGGCTGTAGAATTGCTGCCGGGAGGTGGATCACAAATGGCCAGGAAGACAACTGCCACTGCGGCGGCAGACGCCAGCGCTGAGGTGTTCCTTGTTGCGTTCCGGGCCTTGCCCGAGCGGGCCCGCCGGAGGGTCCTGTCATCCCTTGTCGAGACGGCGGAACTGCGGGAGGACGTGGAGGCGGCTCTCTTGTGGGAAGACCGCAGGGCCGAGCCCCGTCGTTCCTTCCGGGAATACCTTGCCAGTCGCAAGGGACCCTGAACGTGAGGTACTCTGTCGACATCACGGCCACCGCCGAGAAGGAGATGGACAAGCTGCCGCGACATGTTCACCGCCGCATTACGGAGAGAACCTTGAATCAGCGGGGCGGCTTGCGCAGCGGTACGCAGATCAGCCGTCTGCTCCCGGCCACCACCAAGCGGTTGCGCTTGGTCGTATGGCGACTGCTGCTTTCGCTCTCTCCATGCTGGTCTCTCGAAATAGCGGTTCACATTCTCGGTCACGGAGAGTATTCTTCGTCCCACGACGCTCTTGGGTGAAGAGTTGGGGAATTCGAACGCAAGCACGAAGACAACTAGGCCCGCAACGGGCAGTTCGGCGAATGGAGCCGGGGAGTCTAGGAAGTACCTCGTCTCTGGACATGAGTCGTTTCCATGCAGGTATGCCTGGTTGCCCAAAGTCGTCAGTCTCGTCAAGAAGGATCCGAAGGCCCTCCTTGACGAGGAGAGCGCAATGGTCGAACTGGGACTCGGGAAGAACATGGTCCGTAGCGCCAAGTTTTGGGCGCAAGCGTGCGGCGTCGTGTCTTTGTCGCGGTCGACGGCAGCATTGACGCCCTTCGGAATGGCCGTTCTCGGCGACGGACAGTGCGATATGTTCTTGGAGGACGTCAGGACTCTGTGGCTCCTACACTGGAATCTCTCAACGGGTATTGCCTCCCCGCTTCTGGCCTGGGACTACCTTGTCTGCAGGTGGCAGGAGCCTGAGTTCGTTTCCAGCGCCGCGGCAGCGAAGATGCTCGCTGAGGTGTCCCCAAAGGAAGGGGCGATGTCGGCCGTGACGGTCCAGCAGCACCTCGACGTGTTTCTCCGGACCTACCTGCCATCGCGAGCGACGAAGACGATCGTGGTCGAGGACAACCTCGATTGCCCGCTAGCGGAACTGCGCTTTCTAACGAGGGCCGGGGAAAGGGAGTTGTCAGCCGCCGCGGGCGGTCGTGAGACGATCTACCGGTTTCGGGTCGAAGACAAGCCGGAGATCTCTGGGGCGCTTTTCACCTACTGTCTTGGTGACTACTGGGGCCGGTACTTCCCCGATGAGCGGACGCTGTCTCTGTCTGAGCTAGCCTATGGTCGGGGCAGCCCCGGGCGCGTGTTCCGTCTGCCGGAGACTGACCTGAGAAGGCGGTTGGAGGCGATCGAAGTCCAGTCCCGAGGACGGTACTCTTACTTCGAATCCGCCCAACTCCAGCAGGTACGTAGGACCGAAGGGACGCACGCGGATACGACAGAGTTGGGACAAGTGTATGAGGTTGAGGGAACAGATGCCGGCGCGACACGTCCGAGTCGCTGACGTCCTCAACGTCAGGGACCGTTTCTTCAGGTCTGTTAGATTGGAAAGGGACTTCCTCGATCCCCACTCCCTGGATGGCTATGTTCCAACAGCCCATGTTCGCAACTGCCTAGAACGGATTGAAGGGGGTCTCGCCCAGGACTCTGGACGTAGGGCATGGCGAATCACCGGCGACTACGGTTCAGGCAAGTCAAGCCTTGCGCTGTTGCTAGCAAGGACGCTTTCTGACCCATCGAGTTTGCCAGCCCAGTTGAAACTGAGCCTCGGCCGCTACGATGGCGGCGCACCCCTGCTCGCTCCAGTTCTGTGCACGTGTTCCAGGCGGCCACTTTCTGCTTCCATCTTGGAAGCGGTCGGCGAGTCTGTGCAGCGGGTCTACTTCGGCGAGCGAAAGCCTCGCATCCTGACGGAAATCGAGAATGCGCTGGCCTCGCCCGCGGGGCCTAGCGACACGCAAGTTCTTTCTCTCTTGGAGAAGACGGTTGGCAGAGTCGTTCTGGACCGCAAGGCCGGAGGCATCCTCCTTGTGCTCGACGAGCTCGGCAAGTTCCTGGAGTTTGCGGCGCTCCACCCGAGTCATCAGGACGTGTTCCTGCTCCAGGGGCTTGCTGAGATGGCGACAAGGAGCGGGCCGAGGCCTCTGTTCGTGGTATCCCTTCTGCACCAGGGTTTCAGCGAATACGCCGGCAGCCTCGACCTGGCCGTTCAGCGGGAGTGGGAGAAGGTGGCTGGCCGCTTTGAAGAAGTGGTTCTGAGTCACCCCATGGAACAGATCGCTGTGCTGGTTTCCTCAGCGTTGGGTGTCAGGCTAGCGGCAGTCCCCAAAACCCTGCAGGCCGGGCTGCGTAGGTCCATGGGCGAGGCGATCGGACTTAGGCTGTTCGGGGGTGCTGACCGCTCCACTCTCATTGATATCGCTCCACGTTTGTTCCCGCTGCACCCCACGGTTCTGCCAGTCCTGGTCCGGGTCTTCCGGCGATTCGGACAGAACGAACGGTCACTGTTTAGCTTCCTGCTCTCTCGGGAACCGCACGCCTTGCAGGAGGTGTGTGAGCGCCGTCTTGCCGGTGCTCAGCTTTACCGGCTACACAACCTTTTTGACCATGTGCGCAGCAACATGGGCCATGTCCTGGCATCACGAAGCTACCGTACCCACTGGACCCTGATCAACGCTGTCATTGATGGCTATGCTACAGACGATACATTGGAGATCGAGGTACTCAAGACCGTCGGAATCCTGAATCTGACCGGGGATGACACTCCATGTGCCGAAGAAACGGTGTTGTGCGCCGTGGCGGCACCGGATGCGCACCAACGGCAACGGGTCAAGGACGCCCTTCGGAAGCTCCGTGAGGTGAAGAGGGTGCTGTATTCTAGGGGCAGAGAGAGGGGCTTCTGTCTCTGGCCACACACCTCAGTGGATGTTGAGGCCGCATACGACGAGGCCCGGCTCGCCATCCCGATGGTTCCCGGCCGAGTAGCTCCTTTCCTTGTCGAGCACCTCCAGACGAGCCCGCTTGTGGCTCGGCGCCACTACATCGAAACAGGCACCCTTCGGCACTTCGTTGTCAGGTTCTGCCCCGCGGTGGACCTCGAATCTGCGGCGTCTGGAGACATCCGAGATGCGGACGGTCTGGTTCTCGTGGCTCTCTGCGAGTCCCCCGAAGAGGTGGAGTCCGCATACTCCTTGGTCGGGAGCGGGAAGTACAGACACGGTGGGAACGTCCTGACCGGGGTGCCCAAGCCGTTGAGCGCCATGGCTGGCCTAGTGCAAGAGGTTCAACGCTGGCAGTGGGTATTCGAGAATACGCCGGAATTGAACGGCGACAGGTACGCGCGGGAGGAAGTGACGCGGCAATTGCACACGGCGCGGCTTCATCTCGAATCGGCAGTGACTTCGCGAGTCGGGCTTCGACACCTTGGCGGAGAGACTGGAATTGCCTGGTTCAAGGAGGGCCGGAAGCTGGAGGTGCGGGACGGCAGAGCGTTCCTTTCGCTGCTGTCAGATATCTGCGACTCGACTTATGCATTGGCGCCCGTGATACGGAACGAGTTGGTTAACCGGAGGGCGCTGAGCTCCGCGGCAGCTGCGGCGCGGATGCGGTTGCTGGAGAAGATGTTCGAGAGTGGCGAAGGGGAATGGCTGGGACTAGATCCCAGCAGGACCCCCCCGGAAATGAGCATGTACTTGTCGGTCCTTCGCCATGCAGGTCTTCACCGACAGCTTGACGGACACTGGCAGGTCGCGGAGCCCTCGCCTGCGAAAGACACGTGCCGGATTCTCCC
>Ga0233425_10001116_pt1 | contig 62510 bp, 58 predicted proteins | sample Watercolumn_Towu_2_FD_181712 | JGI IMG/M metagenome (GOLD analysis project Ga0233425, IMG submission 181712) | Freshwater microbial communities from Lake Towuti, South Sulawesi, Indonesia - Watercolumn_Towuti2014_140_MG | ecosystem: Environmental > Aquatic > Freshwater > Lake | place...
CTGCCGGGCGCTCAAGCATGCCACCGTGACGGAACTGGCGAAGCATGCCGAGGTGCCGGTGCTGAACGGCCTGACCGACTACAACCATCCCACCCAGGTCGTCTGCGACGTGACCACGATGATGGAGCACATGCCGGCCGGCAAGCAGCTCGAGGAGCTGAACGTGACCTTCATCGGCGATGCGACCAACGTGCTCTCCTCGCTGATGCTGATCTGCACGCAGCTGGGCATGCACTTCACGCACGCCGCCCCGAAAAAGTACCAGGCTCCCGCCGAGTGGCTGGGCTGGGCGCAGGCGAACTGCCGGGAATCGGGCGGCACGCTGACGGTCAGCGAGGATCCGGTCGCAGCGGTCAGGCAGGCCGATTTCATTTACACCGACCTGTGGTGGTGGGTCGGGCAGGAGGAGCAGATCCCCGAGCGGCAGGCCGCCTTCATGCCCGACTACCAGGTCAACAAGGTCCTCTTCGAGAAGGCCCCCGCGCACTGCAAGTTCATGCACTGCCTGCCCGCCTCGCGCGGCGTGGAGGCCACCGACGAGGTGATGGACCACCCGCGCTCGATCATCTTCGACCAGTCCGAGAACCGCCTGCACACCGAAAAGGGCCTGCTGGCCTACTTCGTGTACCCGCGCCTGAAGCAGCCTTCCGAAGCCCTGAAGGCCGGGCATCGCGCCGGGATCGAATCCATGCTCAAGCAGCGCTAGGTCCGTAGAGAACGGGAGTCCCCATGAGCCATCCGATCCCCTCCACCCCGCGCCGTGACGGTTTCCACATGCCGGCCGAATGGGCCGCGCACACCCGCACCTGGATGCTCTGGCCCGAGCGCCCGGACAACTGGCGCCTGGCTGCGGGACCGGCCCGCCAGGCCTTTGCGCAGGTCGCCGCCGCCATCGCCCGCTTCGAGCCGCTGACCATGGGCGTCAACCCGGGCCAGCTGGAAAATGCCCGGCGCATGCTCCCGCCTGCGGTGCGGGTGGTCGAACTGCCCGCCAACGACTCCTGGATGCGCGACTGCGGCCCGACCTTCGTCGTCGACGGGCAGGGCGGCCTGCGCGGCATCGACTGGATCTTCAATGCCTGGGGGGGCAATTACAACGGACTCTACTCTCCCTGGGACCTGGACGAGCAGGTGGCACCCAATGTGTTCGCCCTCGAACAGGTCGACCACTACCGGGCGCCGATCGTGCTCGAGGGCGGCTCGGTCCACGTCGATGGGGAAGGGACCTGCCTGACGACCGCGGAATGCCTGCTCAGCCCGGGGCGAAACCCGGACCTGGACCAGGCGCAGATCGAAACCCAGCTGAAGGAATACTTGAACGTCGACAAGGTCCTCTGGGTGCCGCGCGGCGTCTTTCACGATGAGACCACCGGCCATGTGGACAACCTGGTCTGCTTCCTGCGCCCGGGTGTGCTGGCGCTGACCTGGACGGACGATCGCTCCGATCCGCAGTACGAGCGCTCCGCCGAGGCGTACGATTATCTGACGTCCGTCACGGATGGGCGCGGGCGCAGGCTGCAGGTCCACAAGATCCACCAGCCGGACCCGATCCGGATCAGCGCCGAAGAGGCTTCCGGCGTGGAGACCGCCGACGGCACCCTGCCGCGCCAGGCGGGGGATCGTATGGCAGCGTCCTACATCAATTTCTATTTTTGCAACGGGGGTGCGGTCGTGCCGGTCTTTGGCGATGCGCATGACACGGCCGCCCTGCAGACCCTGCAATCGCTTTTACCGGAGCGGGAGGTGGTCGGCGTACCCGCCCGCGAGATCCTGCTGGGCGGCGGCAACATCCACTGCATCACGCAGCAGCAGCCGAAATGAGATCGAAAGACCCGGTTTCTTCAAGAAACCGGGTCTTTCGATCATTCGATCAGGTCCTGATATTCCGGGTGTTTCTGGATGTACCCGGCGATGAACGAGCACAGAGGGACGACCTTCAGCCCTTCGGACCGGGCGAGGTCCAGCCCGGCACGCGCCAGCAGCGAGCCGAGTCCGCGCCCGCCCAGTTCCTGCGGCACGCCGGTGTGCGTGAAGACGATCTTCCCCTTCTCGAGCAGGTATTCCAGCACGACCAGGTGGCCTTCCTGTTCCAGTTCGAAGCGGCTGGCAGCGGGATTGTGAAGAACGATCGGGTTGGCGCTCGGTTCCATGCTCTCCTCCAGTGGGTCAGTTCTCGGCCCGCGCCAGGTCGAGGCTTTCGACCGCATGGCGCAGGTGCGGGATGACGATGCTTCCGCCGACCACCAGGGCGACATTGAAGGCCTCGTACAGCTCCTCATCCTGCCAGCCAGCGTCGACGCATTGCAGGATGTGGTAATCGATGCAGTCGTTGCAGCGCAGGACCATGGACGCCACCAGGCCGAGCAGTTCCTTGTCCTTCGCGGGCAGGGCGCCGTCCTTGTAAGCCATGGTATCCAGGTTGAAGAAACGTTTGATCCCCAAATGGTCGATCGACAGGATGCGTTCGTTCATGCGGGCGCGGTGGGCCTCGAAATCGTCCAGGCGTGACATGGTTCCTCCGATGTGCGCAGATTCTACCAGCAATTAAACATTGACTCCCACCCCCCTTTTCAATACAATACCATAGTGGACGAAATCTATCTGGATTTGCGCGTTCCGCTGACCTATTACGGGGGATTCTTCCGGCCCGACCATGACCCGCCGTCGACGCCCGGGTCTGGCATTGCGCTTTAGCGCGTTCGCACCCCTTTATCCCTAACCGAACGATCCGGAGAAAAAAATGACCGCGTTGCCATTTCCTTCCAAGCGTGCCCCCGCTTTTGCCGACGTTCCCGATGAAAAGTGGGACGACTGGCGCTGGCAGCTGAGCCACCGCCTGAACTCGGCCGAAGAGATCGAGAAGGTCATCCATCTGACCGATTCCGAGCGCAAGGCGCTCAACACGCCCAACCTGTTCCGCGTGGACGTGACCCCCTACTTCATCTCCCTGATCGACCCCGACGACCCCGACGACCCGATCCGCCGACAGATCATCCCGACCGACCGCGAGATGCAGTCCTTCACCGCCATGATGGAGGACTCGCTGGCCGAGGACCGCCACTCGCCCGTCCCGGGGCTGGTCCATCGTTACCCGGACCGGGTGCTGATGCTGGTCACCACGCAGTGCGCCTCCTACTGCCGCTACTGCACCCGGGCGCGCATCGTCGGCGACCCGGCCGCGACCTTCAAACGCGAAGAGTTCGACCTGCAGATCGATTACCTGAAGCGCACCCCCCAGGTGCGGGACGTGCTGCTCTCGGGCGGCGATCCGCTCGTGCTGGCGCCCAAGATCCTGGAGGAACTGCTCACCCGGCTGCGCGAGATCCCGCACATCGAGATCGTGCGCATCGGTTCGCGCGTCCCGGTCTTCATGCCGCAGCGCGTCACGGACGAACTGTGCGAGACGCTGCAGAAGTTCCATCCCCTGTGGTTGAACATCCACGTCAACCATTCGAACGAGATCACCCAGGAGCTGGCCGAAGCCTGCGACAAGCTGACGCGTGCCGGCATCCCGCTAGGCAACCAGTCCGTGCTGCTGGCGGGCGTCAACGACAACATGCACATCCAGCGCAAGCTGGTCCAGGACCTGGTGCGCATCCGCGTCCGCCCGTACTACCTGTATCAGTGCGACCTGGTGGAGGGTGCCGGGCATTTCCGCACCCCGGTCGGCAAGGGCATCGAGATCATCGAGGGCCTGCGCGGCCATACCTCCGGCTATGCCGTCCCGCAGTACATCGTCGACGCGCCCGGCGGCGGCGGCAAGATCCCGGTCATGCCCAACTACCTGCTCTCGATGTCGGATCACAAGGTGCTGCTGCGCAATTTCGAAGGCACCATCACCACCTACGAGGAACCGACCGATTACACCCCGGCCATGGCAGCCAAGTACAAGGGTCTCAAACGCCCCGAACCGGGCCAGGAGGGCCTGACCGCCCTGCTCGACGGGGACAAGATGTTCATCAAGTCGGAGGGCTTCGACGAGGTCCACGACCGGCACGGCATCCAGCACCGCCTGAAGGACGAGTCAAAATGGAAGCCGCTCGGCATCGGCTCGGGCGATGCCGGTGAGAAAAAGGACCAAACCGGCTGATTTCTTGACAAAAGCAATCCGCTTCGATATGATACATCCGCCTCCACTTCTGCTGGTGGGGGCGGATGTGTCTTTAGGACGAAAGGACCCGCCTCGATGACCCCTGCCCTCGAACTGCCCAAGCCGCGTTTCCTGCCCCCGCTCGACCCGGATTTCCGCCCAGCCGTGCTGGCCTGCCGCCGTTTTCGTGAACAGGCGGCCGCTGCGGGCGGTGAACCGCTGGTGCTCGGGCTGGAACGCAGCAGCGGCGAACTCTCCCGTTACGAGACGGTCGTCTTTCCGCAGGGCCACCCGCAGGCGGAAGCCAACCTGGAGTACGCCGAACGGCTGGTCAAGTTCCTGCTCTGGCAGCGCGGCGGCTGGCGGTTGTATGTGGGTGGGCCGGCCTCCATCGCCGCGTACCTGCGCACCGTCTATGCCGCGGACGGTGAACGCAGCTTCGAATTCCGCTTCATGGGCGAGGAGGTCTACGAGAAGACCTTCACCATCGTCCACTGCCGGCCCGGGGAGGTGCCCCCGGCGGACGAGCAGGGTCAGCCGCTCGGCCGGCACCTGGATGGCTGCCGGATCGGCTTCGACCTGGGCGCCTCCGACCGCAAGGTCTCGGCGGTGATCGACGGGAAGCCGGTCTTCAGTGAAGAGGTGGTCTGGGAACCGCGCAAGCAGAGCGACCCGGAGTACCACTACCGCGAGATCATGACCGCCCTGAAGACAGCCGCCTCCAAGATGCCGCGCGTGGATGCCATCGGCGGCAGCTCGGCCGGGATCTACATCGACAACCGCCCGATGGTGGCCTCGCTCTTCCGCGGCGTGCCCAAGGATCAGTATCACCAGGTGCGCAACCTGTTCCTGCGCATCCGCGACGAGCTGGGCGTGCCGCTCGAGATCATCAACGACGGGGATGTGACCGCCCTGGCCGGCTCGATGTCGCTCGAGGACAACGGCGTGCTCGGCATCGCCCTCGGCTCCAGCGAGGCGGCCGGCTACGTCGACCTGCACGGGCACATCGTCACCTGGCTGAGCGAACTGGCCTTCGCCCCGATCGATTACCAGCCGGACGGTCCGCGCGACGAGTGGTCCGGGGACCGCGGCGTGGGTTCGCAGTATTTCTCGCAGCAGTGCGTCTTCCGCCTGGCGCCGCGCGCCGGCATCCAACTGCCGCAGGGCGTCACGGATGCCGAGAAGCTCCAGTTCGTCCAGGAGAAACTGGAAGCCGGCCACGCCGGCGCGCTGGACATCTGGCGTTCGATGGGTGTGTATGCCGGCTACGGCATCGCTCACTATGCCGACTTCTACCCGGTCAAACACGTGCTCATTCTGGGCCGCTGCACCTCCGGGCGCGGCGGGCAGATGATCCTGGAGGGCGCCCTGGAGGTCCTGCGGACCGAGTTCCCCGACCTGGCCGGGATCAACATCCAGCTGCCGGACGAGAAGAGCCGGCGCGTCGGCCAGTCGATCGCCGCGGCCAGCCTGCCGGTGATCCCGAACTGAATTCACCACGGAGTTCACGAAGCACACTGAGGATCTTTGGTTTTCTCCGCGCTCTCCGTGTTCTCCGTGGTGGAAAGGAGACCCTTATGAAATTCAGCCAACCCGCTGCCGAGCTCTTCGTCCCGGACGGCATCGCCGAGGTCCAGGCGCTCGAACGCACCACCCACCTGTGCCTGGCCGCCCACCAGGACGACATCGAGATCATGGCCGCCGCACCGATCCTGGACTGCTTCCAGCAGCCGGACCGCTGGTTCACCGGCGTGGTCGTCACCGACGGGCGCGGTTCGCCGCGCGACGCCCTGTACCGGGATACCACCGACGAGGAAATGCGCCTGGTGCGCTTCAAGGAGCAGAAGAAGGCCGCCGTGGTCGGGGAGTTCGCCGCCCAGATCCTGCTCGACGTACCCAGCAAGGTCATCAAGGACCCGGCCCGGCCCGAGCCGGTGGAAGACATTCTGTCCATCCTCCAGGCCACCCGTCCGCAGTTCGTCTTCACCCACAACCTGGCCGACAAGCACGACACGCACGTCGCCGTGGCCCTGCGGGTGATCGCCGCCCTGCGCCGCCTGCCGGACTCGCAACGCCCCGAAAAGGTCTACGGCTGCGAGGTCTGGCGCGACCTGGACTGGACGCTCGACGCGGACAAAGTCGCCTTCGACACCTCCGCCCACGAGAACCTGCAAGCGGCCCTGCTGGGCGTGTTCGACTCGCAGATCGCCGGCGGCAAGCGCTACGACCTGGCCTCCATGGGCCGCCGCCGGGCGAACGCCACCTACTACGCCTCCCACGGCACGGACGCCACCACCGGGATGAACTACGCCATCGACCTGACCCCGCTGGTCGCCGACCCGCAGCTCGACGTCCAGGCCTACGTGCAGGCATTTGTCGACCGCTTTGCCGAGGACGTCCGCGGGCGGATCGGCCGATTGAAATAGATCTTTCGAAAGGAATGAACATGAACTATCGTCGATTGGGCCGTTCCGGCCTGAAGGTCTCGGAACTCTCGTTCGGCTCGTGGGTCACCTTCGGCAACCAGGTCGGGGTGGACCTGGCGCTGGAGTGCATGACCGCCGCCTACGAGGCCGGGGTCAACTTCTTCGACAATGCCGAGGTGTATGCCCGCGGCGAGTCCGAGACCGTGATGGGCAAGGTGCTCAAGAAGACCGGCTGGCGGCGCGGCAGTTACATCGTCTCGACCAAGTTCTTCTGGGGACTCCACGACGGTCCGAACGAGAAGAACACGCTCAACCGCAAGCGCCTGCTGGAAGCCATCGACGGTTCGCTCAAACGCCTGCAGTTGGACTACGTCGACCTGGTCTTCTGCCACCGTCCCGATCCCGAAACGCCGATCGAGGAGACGGTCTGGGCGATGCACGACATGGTCGCCCGCGGCAAGGCCAGCTACTGGGGCACGTCCGAGTGGAGCGCGGCCGAGATCGTGGCGGCCTGGCAGATCGCCGACAGGCACCATCTGCACAAGCCGGTCATGGAGCAGCCGCAGTACAACCTGCTGCACCGCGAGCGCGTCGAAAAGGAATACGCCCGCCTGTACGCGGACCTGGGCCTCGGCCTGACCACCTGGAGCCCGCTGGCTTCCGGCCTGCTGACCGGCAAGTACAACGACGGCATCCCCGCCGACAGCCGCGCCGCCGTGAAAGGCTATGAATGGCTCAAGCCGTCGATCACCGATCCGGCCAAGCTGGAAAAGGTGCGCAGGTTGATGCCCATCGCCGCCGATCTGGGTGTCAGCCTGGCGCAGCTGTCGCTGGCCTGGTGTCTCAAGAACCCGTACGTGTCGACGGTCATCACCGGCGCCAGCCGGGTCGAGCAGGTGCGCGAGAACATGCAGGCGCTGGACGCGGCGGCCAGGCTCACCCCGGAGGTGCTGGCAGCCATCGACACCGCCCTGGGCGTCGAGCACGAAGACTGATTTTTACAGGATCAAAAAGAGCCGGACCGGCTCTTTTTGATTGACTGTCCGTGCTGCGGTTCAGGCTTTCCTGACCGTTTCCGCGGCGGCGAAACCCGCCTCGAGGGCCTTGCGATTCATGTCCTCGGTGCCCTTCGGGGCGCGGGCCAGGACAGCCTTCTGGATCTCCTCCCGGCTGACCACGCCGGTCAGGGCGACCAGCACGCCCAGGGCGACGGTGTTGGCGGTGATCTGGCGCCCGGTGGTCTCGAAGGCCAGGCGCGTGACCGGCAGGCGCACGGCCTGCGGGGTGCCGGCCGAATCGACCCGCTCTTCGTCCACGATCAGCAGCCCGCCGGGTTTGAGGCTGGCGGCGAACTTCCTGTAGGCCTCCTGGCTCAAAGCCACGACCACGTCCGCTTCGAGCACCTCGGGATGGTCGATCTCGCCCTCGGCGATGACCACCTCGGACTTGCTTGCCCCGCCGCGCGCCTCCGGCCCGTAGCTCTGGGTCTGGACGGCGTTCTTGCCGCCGTGGATGGCGGCCGCCTCGGCCAGGATGATGCCGGCCAGGATCATGCCCTGCCCGCCCTCGCCGGCCAGGCGGATCTCGGTGCGCTTGCTCATCGGTGCGCTCATTTTTCGCCTCCCTGGACGCGCGTGATCAGGCTGGCATAGGTGTTGGTGTACTGCGGGCGCTCGATATTGACGAAGTTGCCGCGCACGATCCTGGTGTTCTCGGCCTTCTGCTCGGGGGTCAGGGCGTCGAAGGCGGTCTTCGAGAGGCTGTTGTCCTTCAGGGCGCGCATCATGTCGGCGGCGGTGCCGAGCTTGTTCAGGCGGCCGTAGGTGGTGTGGCAGTAGGAGACCGCCTCGACCAGGCTGAAGCCGTCCTTGGCGATCGCCTCGGCCAGGAGCTTGTCCAGCTCGAGGGCGTGGTAGACCGTCGAGCGGGCCACGTAGGTGGCCCCGGCGGCCGCGGCCAGGTCGCAGATCGGGAAGGGCGGTTCGACGTTGCCGTAGGGGGCGGTGGTGGCCTTCCCTCCGATCGGCGTGGTCGGGCTGTACTGCCCGCCGGTCATGCCGTAGATCGAGTTGTTGACCACCAGGGCGGTGATGCCCAGGTTGCGGCGGGCGGCATGGATGAAGTGGTTGCCGCCGATGGCCAGCGCGTCGCCGTCGCCCATGATGGCGATGACCTTCATGTCGGGGCGGGCGATCTTGAGGCCGGTGGCAAAGGCCAGGGCGCGCCCGTGGGTGGTGTGCAGGGTGTTGAAGTCCATGTAGATCGGCATGCGGGCGGTGCAGCCGATGCCCGCCACCAGCGCCACGTCATCGTTTTTCAGGCCAAGGTGGTCGATGGCGCGGATCAGGGCGCCCATGACCACGCCGATGCCGCAGCCCGAGCACCAGATGGTGGGGAACTTCTTGTTCTTGCGCAGTTTCTGCAGCGTCTCGCTCTGTTCGAACCAGTTCGATCTGGGGATCAGGGCCTCATCGGCCGAAAGGGTGGCCGCGTCCAGGATGTGCTGTTGTTCGCTCATGGTTAAGCCTCCATCGCTTCCAGGACCATGCGCGGCGTGACCATCTCGCCGTTGGCCAGGCCGACGCGCCTGACCTTTTTGCGCCCGACCATGCGTTCCACCTCGCAGGCCAGCTGGCCCAGGTTCATTTCCGGGACGACGATCCGGTCCACGCGTTCGCCCAGGGCTTCGACCTGTTTTTCCGGGAAGGGCCAGAGGGTGAAGAGGGTCAGCATGTCGACCTTCTGGCCCCGGGCGCGGGCCATTTTCATGGCATGCCGCGCCGTGCGCGCCGAGCAGCCATAGGAAAGCAGGCCCACTTTCGCGCCGTCCTGGTAGTCTTCCTCGTAGAGGGCGATCTCGTCCATGTGCTGCTCCAGCTTGGAGTTGACCCGCTCGAGCCAGGGATCGATCTCGTCCAGCCGCTGGGTGGAAAAGCCGAACTCGTCGTGCAGCAGCCCGGTGATGTGGTAGCGGTAGCCCTTGCCGAACGGCACCAGCGCGGGCACGCCGTCGGGCGTATTGCGGAAGGCCTTGTACGTGGCCGGGGATTCGGTGACGATGTGCTCGAAGACCTGGATGGTCTTGAAATCGGGCAGTTCGACCGGTTCGCGCATGTGGCCGATGATCTCGTCGGTCATCAGCAGCACCGGGGTGCGGAAGCGCTCGGAGAGGTCGAAGGCCTTGACGGTCAGGTCGAAGGACTGACGCACCGAGACCGGCGCCAGGGCGATGATCGGATGGTCGCCGTGCGTGCCCCAGCGGGCCTGCATCACGTCGCCCTGCGAGGCGGCGGTGGGCTGACCGGTGGAGGGGCCCAGGCGCTGGACGTCGACGACCACGCAGGGGATCTCGGCGATGGCGGCATAGCCGAGGTTTTCCTGCATCAGCGAGAAGCCGGGTCCACTGGTGGCGGTCATCGATTTGAGCCCGCCGACGCGGCCGCCGATGATGGCGGCCATGCTGGCGATCTCGTCCTCCATCTGGATGAACTTGCCGCCGACCCTGGGCAGTTCCCGGGAAAGGACCTCCGCCACTTCGGTCGATGGGGTGATCGGGTAACCGGCATAGAACCGGCAGCCGGCAGCCACAGCTCCCATGGCGATCGCTTCGTTGCCTTGCATGAGTTTGATAGCCAAATCAGCCTCCGAAAAGTAGTAACGACTTTAGTCGTTATGAAGGACGACTGAAGTCGTCACTACGCCAGCTTCCGGACCACGATCGCCAGGTCGGGGCAGTGGGTGTCGCAGAAATGACAGGCGGTGCATTTTTCCGGGAAGGCCACGCGCGGATGGTCCTCGCCGGGGTCCATCGCCAGCACCTTGGGCGGGCAGAACTCGACGCAGATGTGGCAGCCCTTGCACCAGGTGGCATGGATGGTCACCTCGCCGCGCGGTCCCTTGCGCGGGGCAGGCGGGGGAGCGGCGTTGGATTGAACTTGGGGAGTCGCTTCAGGCATGGTTTTCCTTTCCAGGGGATGGTCCCGGTCTGATTGTAGCGGGTCGCCCGGGTTCGCCGGAATTGAAGAATATCCTCATTCCTGTATTACGAAGCGCGTCGGTTCCGTGCCCGGCAGAGGCTGCGGAAGTTGTATAATCGAGCCGGAAGGAGACACCAAAATGGATCTGTTCGTTCAGAAGGACGATTGGAAAAAGGAAAAACACATGCCGGTGATCGAAGCCCCGGCGCAGGTCAGGGCGGGGGAGCCCTTCCAGGTGACGGCCAGCATCGGCAGGGAGATCCCGCACCCGAACACGACCGAGCATCACATCGCCTGGATCGACCTGTACTTCCACCCCGAGGGCGAGAAGTTCCCGCACCAGGTCGGGCATTTTGCCTTCAGCGCCCACGGCGAGGCGGTCGCCGGTCCGAACCAGGGGCCGGTCTACGCCGAGCCGACGTTGGTGGCGACCGTCAGGATCGGCAAGCCGGGCGTTTTCCATGCCCTGGCATCCTGCAACATCCACGGATTGTGGGAGAGCCAGCAGGCGATTGGGCTGGCCTGAGACCGGGGAAGGATTGACGCGAGTCGCAGACGGAAGCAAAAAGCGCGTCCCATCGGACGCGTTTTTACTCTGGCGGGAGCCTCGGCATCCCATGGCGCTGTAACAGCCGATGGCAACCGGTCGCTGCCTCGGTCACGGGCGGGGCGGCAGGGAGAAAGCGAGACGCCTTCTGTGCGAAGGCGTCTCTCTGGCGGGGAGGGCGGGATTCGAACCCGCGGCCGAGGTTTAAGCCCCGGCACTCACTTAGCAGGCGAGCCCAATCGGCCACTCTGGCACCTCCCCGGGTGCACGCTACCGGCGGAATGGCAAGGCGGAGGGAGAGGGATTCGAACCCCCGGTGGCCTTGCGGCCACGACTGATTTCAAGTCAGTTGCCTTAAACCACTCGGCCATCCCTCCGGGCGAAGGCGATTTTACCACATCTCCTCCGCGCAGCGCCATCCAGTCAGCCATGAATGGCGACAATCTTGGTATAATTTGCGGCCTGTGCCCTCCCGGAAAGGTTCCGGGCGGAAAGTTGCCAGGAGCAGCATGACCCGCAAATACCATCTCTGGACCGAAGGTTGTCAGATGAACGTGGCCGACTCACGCCGGGTCGGTTCCGCCCTCGAACGCCTCGGTTACCAATTCACCGCCAGCGCCGACGAAGCGGACGTGATCGTTCTAAACACCTGCGTCGTGCGCCAGTCCGCGGAGGACAAGGCCTACGGGCGGCTGAACTCGCTTAAACCGCTCAAGGCGGGCAGGCCCGAACTGGTGATCAACCTGATGGGCTGCCTGGTCGGGATCCGCGACAACGAAAAACTGCGCCAGCGTTATCCGTACGTGGACGTTTTCTCGCCGCCCTCCGATCCAGGTCCGCTGATTTCCTACCTGACCCAGGACGAAGCCCACGGGCTGGATTCCGCCCGGGTCGCCGCCCTGGCAGCTGCACAGGATGAGGAACTGCCGCTTCCGCAGAACGAGCGCGGCCGGCTGGTCTCCGCGCATGTGCCGGTCGTGCTGGGCTGCTCGCATGCCTGCACCTTCTGCATCATCCCCTCCCGGCGAGGCGCCGAGCGTTCCCGCCCGGCGCCGGACATCCTGGCCGAGGTCCGCTCGCTGGCCGCCCAGGGGGTCAAGGAAGTGACCCTGCTCGGCCAGATCGTCGACCGCTATGGCAGGGACCTGCCGGACGGACCGGACCTGGCCGGCCTGCTTCAACCTCTGAACAAGATCGAAGGCCTGGAGCGCATCCGCTTCCTGACCTCTCACCCGAACTATTTTACCGACAGCTTGATGGACGCGGTCGCAGACCTGGACAAGGTCATGCCGCACATCGAGATCCCGGTCCAGGCCGGGGATGACCGCATTCTGGAAGCCATGCGCCGCGGGTATACGCGAGACGATTACCGCCGCATCATCGGCCGCATCCGTGAGCGCATCCCGGGCAGTTCGATCGCCACCGACATCATCGTCGGTTTCCCGGGGGAGAGCGAGGCGCAGTTCATGCAGACGTACGACCTGCTGGAGGAACTGCGCCTGGATTCCGCCCACCTGGCGCGCTACTCGCCGCGGCCGGGTACCGTCTCCGCCCGCAACCTGCCGGATGATGTTCCGGAGGCTGAAAAGATGCGCCGCTTCCGTTTGCTCGAAGACCAGCAGGAACGCATCGTCGGCGGGATCAACGCCGCCTATCTCGGCCAGCGGACCGAGGTGCTTTTCGAAGACAAAGTAAAAGGCCGCTGGCGCGGCCGGACAACCACCAACAAGCTCGTTTTCGTCGAGAGTGAGGAGGAATTGCGCGGCCGGGTGCTGCCCGTGACCGTGACCTGGACCGGGCCCTGGTCAATGCAGGCCCGGGTCTGACAGGAAATACCCGCAGGGTCTCTCCTGTACAAACTCGTTATCGAAAAAGTCTCCCACCCGAATGGTGGGAGACTTTGTTTACAATCCGCTAAGCTGGCTGTTGATCCGGGTGAACGCGTTGCCGATGGCAGGACCGAGTATAAGGAAAGTACCAATCGCGACAAGCGCAATCAAAACAATGAGGAACGCATATTCGACCAATCCCTGGCCGCGTTCGCGCACACTGGAGAGCATGCCAACCACCTCCTTCCTGCAGGGGTTAAGAATCATTATACGCCTCCGCGAAAAGAATAACTATTGCTTACCTGTTTTGCAAACTGTTTGTAAGGGGCATCGGCTGCAGGCCGGTTTGCGCGCTGCGCAGACCTCGCGGCCAAGCCGGATCAGATTCAGATGGGCGGCGTAATAGCTCTCAGGCGGGAACAGGCTCTCCAGATGGGGGTGGGCGTCTTCCACGCTCATGCCTTCGGGCCGCAGGCCAAGCCTTCCGCTGACGCGGTAGATGTGGGTGTCCACCGGGAAGGCCGGGCGGCCGAGGGAGAAACACAGCACGATGGCAGCGGTCTTCGGGCCGACGCCCTTGAATTTCAGCAGCCAGCTGCGAGCATCCTCCAGGGGCAGGTCTTTCAGGAAGGAAAGATCGAGGCAACCGCGCTCCTGCGTGATCTCCCGCAGGACCTGCTGGATGCGCGGACCCTTCTGGTTGGCCAGGCCGGCCGGGCGGATTGCCTCGACCACGGCAGCCGCTTCGGCGTCCCGCACCTGTTCCCAGGCGGGGAACCGACCGCGCAGCGCATCGAAGGCCCGGTCGCGGTTGACGTCGTTCGTGTTCTGCGAAAGGATGGTGGAGACCAGTTCATCCACCGCCGGCAATGGGTTGCGCCAGCGCGGTTCGCCATAAAAATCCAGCAGGCGCTGGTGCACCTGCCGGGCGAGGGATTGCAATTCATTCACGGTCGTTCCTGCGTGGGCCGTTCCAGGCGAAAGGCGGGCCGGATCTCGCCGACCACCAGTTTGCGCCAGTTGGTGACCGGCTTGACCGGTCCGAATTCCGCTTTGAGCACCTCCAGCTCCCGGTCTCCGAGGATGTCCATCTGGCGCAGGATCTCGAGGGTGACACCCGGACGGACCCGGCTGCCCGCGTCGATCCGGGAGCGGCTTTCCGGATCGCCGTCGGCGATCTTCAGGGCGATGCCGATCCCGGGAGATTCGGCTCCCAGCGCGCCGGCGACCACGCCGATCGCCATGTACCCTTCCGCCCCGGCCTTGGCGATCAGGCGTCCTTCACAGACCTCCATCAGGCGGGTGTCGAAGCGGCCCGGACCGCCGACCATGACCGGGTTGGCCATCATCGACTGGGTGATGCGCCGGCAGGCGGCCGCGCGCTCCGGCGAAAGTCCGCGCGGGTCGCACAGGCGGGCAAAGCCCAGGGCGCTGTTGTACAGCGGCACGGCGAAGTTGGGCACGGAACAGCCGTCGATGCCCACTTCCACCTTGTCCTGCGGGACGCCGCACATTTCCGCCAGCACCTGCAGGATCGTCTGCTGGATCTGGTGATCGAGGTTGATGTAGTCCGAGATCGGCAGGCCGCGCATGCGGGCATGGGCCAGCATACCGGTGTGTTTTCCGGAACAGTTGTGACGGTTGGGGGTGGGGGTTTCGCCGCGCAGGTGCATCGCCTCGATGGTCGGCATGTGGCTCAGTGGATGCGTGCCGCACAGCAGATCGCTTTCCTGGACGCCGACCTTGGCCTGGATGCCTTTGATCACTTCCACGTGCTCGTCGGTGCCGTCGTGGGAGGAGCAGATGACGGCCACCTCTTTGGATGTCAGGTGGAAGGTCTGATCGCCGCCGCGCTCGATGAAGGGCAGGGCCTGGAACGGTTTGGCGCTCGAGCGCAGGAAGGTGACCAGTTGCGGGTCGCCCAGCCAGGCCAACAGGTGTCCGTTGGAATCGACCACTGCCGCTGCGCCATGGTGGATGGATTCGACGATCCGGCCGCGCGTGACCTCCAGGACAGGCTGGTAGGCTGTGGACACCTTTATTCCTCCCCGCTCGTGCTGCTGGTGGGGTGAAAGTGCCGGCTGTAGTAGTGCTGCAGGCCGTTGCGCATGCGGCGCAGGTACTTGGTCTGGCGGTTGGCCGGGATCTTGAAATGGCCCAGCAGGGAAGTTGCCAGGGTTTCCAGTGCATCCGGGGAGGGTTTCTTCTGGGCCAGCTTTTCGACCTTCTTCAGCACCTGTTCCAGGAAATCCGCCTGGGCCTTGATCACTTCGCTGCCGACCACGCCGCCGCGGCCGCTGACCACGTCCCAGCCCTTGTAGGCCGGCGATTGCAACAGCTTGAGGGCTGCCAGCCAGGCATCGATGTCCGCCCCGGCCAGGAAGGGCGGTTGATTGTGCAGGACGGCATCGCCGACGAAGACGATCTTCACTTCCGGCAGCACGACCCAGATCGCGCCGGCGGCCGGGCCGGGATGATGTTCCAGCACGACCGGCGCGTCTCCCCAGTGGACGAGCATCTGCTGGTTGAAGGTGATCTCCGGCGGCACCCAGCGGATATTGCCCAGCCCGGGGATGTTCTCCCAGTCGGATCCGGTCTCCTCGCCCTGGGCCTTGAACGTGGTCGGCCGGCTGCGGAAGACCTGGGCGGTCCTTTCGTGGGCCACCACGGTGCAGTCCATGGCCCGCGCACCCAGGGTGCGGTCCGGGTGTGCGTCGAGGTGGACGAGCATCCGTTCGGCGCTGCCGCCCAGGTTGAGCAGGGCGGCACGCCAGGCGCGCCCGTCTTCCGGAGAGGGCGGTGCGTCGACCTGGATCAGACCATGGGCCAGATCGATCGCCCCCAGCGTCACGCCGGGGTATTGGGTCTCGATGTAGATATCCTTGGCAATTGACTGCATGCTGACTCCTGGAAATTATTTCTCTTTCACGACCGGCAGTGTCAGGATGAACTTCGATCCGTTCCCGGGCTGGCTTTCCACCCAGATCTGGCCGCCGTGGCCCTGGACGGCGAGCCGGCAAAAAGCCAGGCCCACGCCAAGCCCGCTGACCGAGTTCTGTTCCTTGAGCCGGGTGAATTTATCGAAGATGCGTTCCTGGTCGATGAAGGGGATGCCGGGCCCGTTGTCCTCCACCCAGATCTGCACCCATCCATCGGACTGCTTTCCGCCCAGCTGGATCCTGCCTTCGGGCGGGCTGAATTTGCTGGCATTCTCGAGCAGGTTGATCAACACGCGGCGGATCATGTCCACATCCACCCAGACCTGCGGGAGCTTCTCGGAGATGTGCTTGCTCAACGTCTGGTGGCGGCTTTCGGCCATCGGGCGGACCGCCTCCAGGGCGTCCTCCGCCAGCAGGGACGGGGTGACCGCCTGCTGGGAGACGATGGTCTGGCCGGATTCGAGTTTGTTGATGTCCAGCAGGCTGCTCACCAGGCGCTGGATGCGGTCGGTCGAACGGCGGGCGATGGTGATCACAGAACTGACGGCCTCGTTCTCCTCCCCGGAGAACATGGCCATCATCACATCCAGGCTGGAGACGATGTTGGCCAGCGGGGAGCGCAGGTCGTGGTAGATCATCGAGGTCAGGTCCTCGCGCAACAGGTCCAGGTCCTTGCGCTCGGTAATGTCACGCATCAGCCACTGCAGGGACTCGGCTTCCTCGAAGACCACGCGCCGGACCTGGACCTGGATCGGGATGCTCTGGCCGGTCTTGCTCTTCAGGATCGCCTCGTAGCGGATCATCTCTCCATTCTTTAGTTTTTCGATGCTGACGACGCTCTTGCCGTGGGTGACCTCGTGCAGTTCGTCGATCAACATGCCCTGCAGTTGCTTGGAGGTGTAGCCGCTGATGATGGCTGCCTGGCGGTTGGCTTCGTGGATCCTGCCATCCCAGCCGGTGACCAGCATCGGGTCGACGCTGTCGTCGAACAGCTCGCGGTACCGCCTGTGGGCCACCTGCAGGCGTTCGAAGAGCTGGGCGTGCTGGATCGTGGAACCCGCCAGGTTGCCGATGCCGGCCAGGACCAGCAGGGCATCCGGGTCGAATGTCCCGGAGCGCGGGTTGATCGCCTGCAGGATCCCGATCACCCGTCCCTGGGCGTAGATCGGGGCGACCACCATGGCGCGCACTTCCAATCCCTTGAACTGTTCGCCGGGGACGAAGCGTTTGTCATCCTGGACGGAGGGAATGATCACGCCCTCCCCTTCGTGGACGACCCAGCCCACGATGCCCTGGCCGGCCAGGACGCGTTTGCCGGTGATGGCATCCTTGTTGTCGCCCGTGGCGGCATAGAAGACCAGGTCCCAGTTGGGCTCGACCAGCCCCAGGGCGACCGTCTCGACCTCCAGGGCCTGGATCGCCTCGCCCAGGATGCGCTGAAGCACATCGTCCATGCGCAGGGAGGCGTTGATCGCGGCCGCACTGGCAGCCAGGGCGGTCATGACGCGCGCCTGGCGCTGGCTTTCGGCGTACAGGCGGGCGTTCATCACCGCGATCCCGGATTGGTCGGCGATGGCCTGCATCAGGCTGAAATGTTCTTTGTTGTACGAACCGGGTTCGGGATGGACCAGGGTCAGCACCCCGACCAGCTTCTCGCGCGCCAGCAGGGGCACGCACATGGCCGCCTTGGCGCCGGACTGTTCGAGCGAGTCGTCCGGGCGGCGCAGCCAGCGCTCGTCCCGGCTGGTGTCCGGCACCCAGGCGGGCTGCCGGTTGCGCACCACCCAGCCCGCCAGGCCGCGTTCGATCGTGTCGCGCAGCTGCTGGGTGGTGTGGTCGTGGATCTTGCGCCCGTAGACGATGGCGGCTTCGATCGGTTTGTTGTTGTCGTCCATGACGACGATGCTGCCGCGTTCCCCCCCGACGTACTTCAGGGATTGGAAGAGGATCCGCTGGAGCACGGTTTTCAGGTCCAGGGCCAGGGCCAGTTCTCGGCTGACGTTGTAGAGTAATTCCAGGGAGGAGCGGGTTTCGTCTTGCGGCATGGGGCCTTCTGTCGGGTAGCGTCCGGGCGTCGATGAACCTCGCAAGCTCCCCCGGCGGGCCGGCCGGGATTGCAAATAGTATAGCACATTTGACGTTCCCGCCAAAAAGCCTGCATTTCCTGGCGATGAACTGATGGAATTGTTGATCGATTTCCCGGGCGGTGCGCGCGTCGACGCCCATTTTGGTCCATTCAGCGTCCGGACCGACCAGCCGCCGGCCTCTTCCGCCCCGACCCCGTTCGCCCTGTTCCTGTCCTCCATCGGGACCTGCGCCGGGACCTACGTGCTCGGTTTTTCCGCCAGCGCGGCCTGCCGACCGAGGGCCTGCGGATCGTCCAGCGGGTCCATTCCAACCCGGGGACCGGCATGGTCGAAAAGATCGACCTGCGCATTGAGACGCCGCCCGGTTTTCCGGAGAAGTATGCGGAAGCCCTGCTCCGCGCGGCGGAACTGTGCGCGGTCAAGAAGCATATGGAGCAGCCGCCGCGTTTCGAGATCACGGTCCAGCCCGCCTGATCGGTTCTTGCGGGTGATACAATCAGGCATGCCGTACCTGATCGATGGTCACAATCTGATCCCCAAGCTGGGCCTGCGCCTCGACTCTCCGGACGACGAGCAGGTCCTGCTGATTCATCTGCAGGAGTTCAGCCGTCTGCGCCGGGCGCAGGTGGAGGTCTATTTCGACGGCGCACCGGCCGGGCAGTCCGGCATGCGCAGGGCCGGCACGGTGAGCGCCCATTTCATCCGCCTGGGTTCGAGCGCGGACACCGCCATCGAGGCGCGCCTGACCAGCCTCGGGCGCCAGGCGCGCAACTGGACGGTGGTCAGCTCGGACGGGCGGGTGCAGCGGGCAGCCCAGGCCGTCCATGCCCGGGTGCAGTCCTCCGAGGAACTGGCAGCGGAGATCTCCCGGCTGCGGGCGGCGGCTTCTCTGGAGACCAAGAAGGAACCCCGCCTCGGGCCGGAGGAGCTGGGCGAGTGGATGGATCTTTTCAGCCATAAGCGCGGATGACACGACATTCTTATTTGTTTTTAATCCAATGTGGACAATTTCGATGTAATATATCTTCAAGACGCCTGAATTTCCTTTTACTGGTATCCCAGGTGTCGACCATCGCCGGCCAGCATGTCCCCCCCATGTCGGCCGGGGTCGGTGGTGTCCCCTCCCCCTGATCACCAGGCCTCTGGCCTGGTGATCGCCTTAAGGGGGAGAGTGTGGTTTAATAGGTCCGATGCTGGCACTCGACACGCGTTTCCTGCCTTCGGAAGGAAGGATCCTCGCCGGGGTCTCCGGCGGACCGGACAGCCTGTGCCTGCTTGACCTGCTGCACCGGTCCGGCAGAGCGGTGCTCGTGGCGCACCTGGACCACGGTCTGCGTCCCGAATCGCAGGCGGACGCCGGGCTTGTTGCGGCCCAGGCACGGACACGCGGCCTGGACTGTGTGGTCGAGAGGCAGGACGTGCGTGCCTACGCCGCCGATCAGGGGCTCTCGATCGAAGAGGCCGCCCGCCTGTTGCGCTATCGATTCCTGTTTGCCGCCGCCCGGAAGGCGGGTGCCCGGGCAGTTGTGGTCGGCCATACGGCCGACGACCAGGTGGAAACCGTGCTGATGCACTTCCTGCGCGGCGCCGGGCTGGATGGGTTGAAAGGCATGCAGCCCAGTACGATCCTGCCCGTTTTCGACGCGCAGATCCCGCTGGTCCGCCCGCTGCTCCACGCCTGGCGGCGCGAGACGGAGGCGTATTGCAGCGAACAGGGCCTCGTGCCAAACCTGGATGCCTCCAACGCCGATCCAGCCTATTTCCGCAACCGCCTGCGGCATGTCCTGATCCCGGAACTCGAGCGCTACAACCCGCGCTTCAAGGAAGTCCTGCTGCGTTCGAGCCAGGCCCTGGCGGACGATCACGGGCTGCTGCAGGAACAGGTCGATGCCGCCTGGAAGCAGGCACTGGCGGAAGAGGGACCCGGGACCCTGGTCTTCCGGGCGGAGGCGCTTGCGCAACTGGCGCCTGGCCTGCGCCGCAACCTGCTGCGTCGGGCGGCTGCCCGGTTGAGGCCAGTGGAGCGGGATTTCGGTTTCGAACGCATCCAGGCCGCGGCGGAATTCTGTGCGGCAAGCCAGCCCGCCTCGGGCCGGATCGAACTCGGCGGCGGCCTGTCCCTGTACCGGGAAGGTCCTGCGCTCATCCTGGCCGCCTGGGAAGCGGACCTGCCCGCCGCGCACTGGCCGCAGGCGACCGGAGCGTGCGAACTCAGGACCGGTTCCCTGCAGCTGGGGGACTGGGTCCTGCACTGCGAGGCGGCGGCCGAGCATGGACCCGAATCGCCGCCTGCGGACAATTGGTCGGCCTGGCTGGATGCGGACCACCTGCCCGGCAGCCTGACGGTCCGCCCGCCGCGCAGCGGCGACCGCTTCCAGCCCCTGGGCATGCCGGATGGGACGCTCAAGATCTCCGATTTCTTCATCAATGAAAAACTGCCCCGGCGGGCGCGCCGGAGCTGGCCGCTGGTCTGTTCGGGGGAGCAGATCGTCTGGGTGCCGGGCTACCGCATCAGCCACCCGGCCCGGGTCACGCCGGACACCCGGCGGATCGTCAAACTTCATCTGAGGAAAACATAAAAGGGACGAGCAGAGCTCGTCCCTTGGCTGTTGATCGTCCGGTCTCAGCCGTTCCGTCCGGCCAGCTGCCTCAATTTGAGGTTGATCTCGCGCCACTGGATCTTGGAAATGCCCAGTTTCTGGCGGATCTTGTCCGGTTCGACGTTGTTCTGGTAATCCTGCAGCGCCGAGGTCCAGCGGCACATGTCAAACGACAGGTGCTTGGGCAGCCCGGCTTCCTTGCCGATGTCCTCGAGCAGGTATTCGAGCCGGCGCGGCGACCAGGGGAAGAGCCGGTCGGTGGGGTCGTACTGGCCGAGGTATTCCTCGTAGGCCGGGATCCATTCCTCCGGCAGGGTCAGTTTGCGTTCCTTGTAGCGGTTGGCCGGGCTGGCGTAGCGGATGAAGAGCACCGGTTGGGCGGGATCCTGCAGGTCGACATGGTTGATGTGGATGCCGAGGCACTCGGATTTCTTGATCCCGGTGGCCAGCAGCAGCGCCAGCAGCGCGTATGGCCGGGCGTCCGGACGGGCATCGCGGCGGTGCCGGTCGGCGGCCAGCAGCACCGCCTCGATCTCGTTTTCGCTCAGCACTTCCGGCAGCGGACTGAGCACCGAGCGCTGGACGACCTTTTCGGCCGGATCGACGATCAGCACGCCGCCCTTCTGCAGCCAGCGGAAGAAGGACTTGACCGCCGTCACCCGGCGGGCCAGGCTCTTCGGCGAGCAGGGGACGCCGCGCTCGTTCTCCAGCCAGTGCAGGAAGCTGTTCAGGTCGGCAGTGGTCACCGCACCCAGGCTGCGGTCGGGGGGCAGGTATTCGATCAGCAGGTGCACATCGGACAGGAAGGCCTTGACGGTATTGGGCGAGCGTCCCTGATCGTACAGGAAAATCTCCCAGGCGTTGATCGCCGGGACCAGGCCGGTCTGGGGGGTGAGATGAGCGGTCGTTTCGGGCATGCGGACTCCTTCCTCAAACGCGCGAACAGGATTACTGCGTATAGTTTAGCACAAGCGCAGACTGCGTGTCAAACCCCCTGCGCATGGAAATTCAGGGCGCCAGGTTCTCCGGCTGGAAGCACGGCTGGTAATCCGCCCCGATCATGACGACATAGGGCACATCGGCGGCCATCGGCGCGGAGACAAAAGCAGGTTGTTGCAATCCCAGGATGGCCAGCAACGAGCTGACCCGGTTCATATCTGGCGCGGAGGTCAGATCGTAAAGCAGTGTATTGGTGTATCCCAGGCTGTCTGCCGGGGCCAGGCGGGTGTTGTAGCCGGCGAAGTTGAGCCGTTCGGCGGCCAGGGCGTCCCAGCCGGGGTTGGCGGTCCCGTTGCGGATCTCGATGGTCAGCGCCTCCACTTCCGGCTGGGGGGCGGACGGGGCGAGGGCCTGCTGCAGCATGGACTGGATCGCCGGTCCGTTGGGCTGCAGCACGGCCGCCCCGCCGGGCGTGATCCAGCTCGAAACCAGGCTGCGTCCGATGTAATAACTGCGGATGTCGGCATTGCCCAGCTGGCCGGCGAGCGGCACGAGCTGGAGCACGTCGCCCAGGGTCAGGTCGGTGATGACCGATGTAATGAAGGCGTTGTACAGCTCGGGGATCTTGGTAAAGGTGTCCGTCTGCAGCGAGCGGGCATACAGGGCGCGCAGCACATCCTGGGAGCGCCGGCCGCGGTCGAAATCGCTGGATTTTTTGCGCGAACGGGCGTACCAGAGCGCCAGGTCGCCGTCCATGTGCACCACGCCCGGCCCGACGGTGTAGAGCGCCCAACTGCTCTCCAGTTCCGGGTTGAGGTTGGGATTGATCAGGTGCCAGTCGGTGTAGGCGCAGTAAACCGGGACATCGATGCCGCCCAGGGTGTCCACCACCTGGCGGAAGACGTCGAAGTCGACTATGGCCAGGTGGTCGATGCGGATGCCCAGGTTGTACAGGAGGGTGTCCTTCAGCAGCGCATTCCCGCCCCCGGGATAAGCGTACATCTCCCCGTACTCGTAGGCGGCATTGATCCGGTCCATGCCCACCGTGGGGATGTAGACGTACAGGTCGCGCGGCACCGAGACCAGGGTGACCTGGTTGCTGTCCGGGCGCAGGGCGGCGATGACGATCGTATCGGTGCGGAAATAGGTCTGGCCGGGGCGCTTGTCCGAACCGAGCAGCAGGAAGGTGACCGTCCCGGTATCGGTCAGGACGACCGCCGGCGGCGGGGCATAGGGCGGGGCATAAAACGAGACCGGCGTGGATCCTGCCGTGGGCAGCAGCGTGTTCGGATCGAAGGTCGGGGTTGGTGCGGGCGGTGTGACCGCCATCCAGGCCACTTCGCCGTCCTCGGCGAGCGGCTGGAAGGGGGTCGGGGTGGGGGTGGCGTCGCCCGGCGCGGTGACCAGGTAGAGCGTGGTCGGCGTGCTGACGACCGGCGGGAGCTCGGTCGCGTTGCCGAACGGCCAGACACAACTGCCCAGCAGGATGACCAGAAGCAGGAGGGCCAGCAGAGCCTGGATCCGCGGCCGTTGACGGGCGGCCGTTGCCCGAACTGGATTACGGGGTATCGGTGGGCGATTCGTAGTAAACATCCGTGTCGGTCACCGCCGGGATCAGGGTGAAGGTGATCGGTGTGCCGGGGACAGCCGTGCTGCCTGATCCGCCGCCGGGTGGAACGTAAAGCAGCTGCCCGGTGCGCAGCAACGTGCTGGTCATGCAGTTGGCTTTCAGCAGCTCGCTGACCTTGGTACTGTGGGCCCGGGCGATGGCGTACAGCGTGTCGCCCCGCCGGACCGTGTAACGCACCCAGTCGTCCGGCGGCCCGCAGGGCACCGGTGTGGCGGTCGGGATGGGCGGCACATAGAGCACAGCGCCAGCCGGCAGTTCCGCACTGACCAGGCAGTTGGCCTGGGCCAGTTCCGCGGCGCTGAGCTGGTGCGCATCCGCCAGGCTTTCCAGGGTGTCGGCCGGTTCGACCTGATAGGCGATCCAGCCCTGCGGAGCCGGGCAGCTGGTGGGCGGCGGGGGCAGCGTGGCGGTTGGGGTGATCGTGGCCGGTGGGGAAGTGGGCGAAGGCGGCAGCGGGGTGAAGGGCTGCCAGGTGGGCGTGGTGCTCGGCAGCTGGGTGGCGGTCGGCGCGACCCGGTTGCCCTCGGCCAGGGAAAGCGAGAAAATCCCCAGCAACAGGGACAAGGAGATCAGGGCGATCACCAGACCGAGCGCCAGCTGGCGGAGAGTCGACATTTAGCCCTGTTGCGCCTGTTCCGCGACCGGTTCGAGTGTGACCGGGATCAGGGCGCTGAAGGTGGACCCAATGCCGGGCTGCGTCTCGACCCAGATGCGGCCGTTCTGCGCCTCGACCAGCGCCTTGGCGATCGAAAGGCCGACGCCGGTGTCACCCAGGCCCTGGATGAGCGAATGCTCCGCCCGGTAGCGGCGGGAGAAGACACGCGGGATGTCCTCGGAGGCGATCCCGCCTCCGGTATCCGAGACCTGCACGGAAATATAGTGATGTTCGCTTCCGTCGTTCTCCATGCGAATGTGCAGGGTGATCGTCCCCTCCGCCTGCGAGGCGGCGGTGGCGTTCTGCAGCAGGTGGATCAGCACCTGCTGGAAGGCGTCCTTGTCGGTCTGGAAGCGGGTTTGCGCCTCGGGCAGGTCCAGGCGCATGGTGATGTTCTTTTCGCGGATCTGGGAACTGGTGTAGGCCATGGCGCTGTCGATGATCAGGTTCAGGTCGATCTGCTCGGACTTGAACTGCATATTACCCGTATCCAGGTTGGTCAGCTGGATCAGGTCCTCGACCAGCCCGCCGATGCGTTCCGTGGAGGACTTGATCCGCTCGATGAATTTCCGTTGCAGCGTACCCAGGATGCCGACCGATTCGCCCAGCAGCAGATCGGTGTACCCGATGATGGAGGACATCGGCTGGCGCAGTTCCTGGGAGATGGAGGCGACCACTTCCACCTGTTCGTTGGTCATCAGGGAGGGAGGCCGCTGCTGCTCCATTTCCAGGATGCGGTAGTTGGCGTCCGCCAGCGCGTTCTGCTTGCGGGTCAGCTCCTCGAGGGCTTCGCGCAGCTGGCCTTCCACCGGGTTGCCAGCCTGGACCCCGGTCTGGGCCTGCGGAGCCGCAGTTGCCGCCGGCTGCGCCGATCGGGTCTGGGCGGCTTTGCGCAGGTCCTCGTTCTCCCGCTGGAGTTTTTCGATCTGTTTTTTCGACTCGTCCTGCATGGCCAGCAAGGCAGCCATGTTCTCCGCCTGCTGCCTGGATTGTCCGGACTTCTGGCGCAGCTCCTCCAATTCCTTGATGGCTGCGTTCTCCCGAACCTGGGCCTCTTCCAGGACCTGGCCGGCCTTCTCGCGTTCCAGTTCGAGCAGGGTTGCATTGCGGCCGCGTTCCAGGATGGGCACGACCAGGCTGGAAACATTGGTCAGGAAGGATTGGTCTTCGGCAGCCCATAACCGGTTGGAATAGGGCGACAGGATCAACAGTCCACCCAGCGGATTGCGGTCCTGGGACATGATCGGTACGGAAAGAAGGTGACCGGGATTGCTCAGCCCGAGCACCAGTCCGATTGCCTTCAGGTCGGAGGAGGTACTGCTGGCCGGCAGGCGGATCGGCTTGCCGTGCTGCAAGGCATTGGCCAGCAGCGGAATGCCTTCCTTGTCCAGGGTCGTGCCGCTCAGGCTTTCTTCGCGGATCAGATCGTAACCGCAGGCGATGACCAGTTCCTTGCGTTCGTTGATGATGATCAGGAAACACAGGTCGGCCAGCATGGCCTGGGCGATGCCGCGCGTCAGGGAGGCACCGATGCGGTTGGCGTCCGCTTCGGCGGCCAGGGACATGAGCGCGTGGAAGGTTTTCGGATCCGTGCTGTAGCGCCGGCGTTCCTGCTGGACGGAGGAATCCGTCCGGGCGGGGCTTTTTGCCTTCAGCGGAGCGGAAAAACGCTGGGCCAGGGTCAGCAGGATGGGGAAGTAAGCCATCTGCATCAAACGCACCGCACCCGGGTAGTTCCCATCGATGCGCCAGACCAGGCTGAGCAGGTGTCCGCATAAAGCGAGCAGCAGCATGGCGAAACCACTCGCCCAGCCATTGGGTTTGCGCAGGAAAAGGATCACGACGCCGATCAGGGTCAGCAACAGGGTCATCCCCTGCCAGCCGAGTTCGAACAGCGACAGGTTGAAGCTGCTCGGGGCGTTGTTCAGCCGGTAGGCGTAGGTCAGGCCGAAATAGGTGAAGGCCAGCAGGGTCAGCAGGATGCTGGCAGCATCCACCAGGCGGACCGGCTCGGGGAAGGCCCATAGCCAGATCAGCCAGACGATGCTCAGCAGGGTGACCGCCCGATCCAGCGGCGGCAGCAGCAGGCCCGGATCGACGATCCCCTGCCAGGCCAGTCCGCTGACGCTGAACATGACCAGCTGCAGCCCCAGCAGGATCACCAGCCCGAAGACCGTGCGTTTTGCCTGGGGAAAATCGCTCGAGCGCATTAACTGAATGGCGGCCTGCAGAGCGCCGGCAATCGAAAATGCCAGGACCGTGTGATAAATGAGATTTCCCGGGGGATTGGTCAGTAGGGTCAGTAGGGCGAGAATCTGCTCTAGAAACATGCTCATGGAAGGCCACCTGTGAGGGGATACTGCTGTTACTAGTTTACCCGATTTTGGGTTCCGGGCAATATCATTTTCTTTATAAAATTGTCTGGATATTTTTGACCAGCGCTCCGGCAGGCTGTCTTCGGCCTCCGGCCGGCTTTTCACCCCCGGATGCCTGTATAATCCAGGCCATGGGTAGATCCGCCCGCCCCCGGGCGCCATTCCGGCAGACTGCGATCCTGCTGTTGTTGCTCCTCCTGGCCCTTGGCCCGCGCCCGCTGGCCGGGTATGTTGACCTTCGGGCAGCAGAGCATGCTCTGGCGGAGGAGCAATATGCCGCGGCTGCCTCCCGGCTGGCTTCCGCGGCCGGCCGCATCCCCTGGCGCGGTGCCTTGTGGGGACAGGCCGGGCAGGCCGCCCTGCTGGCGGAAAACTACGCCGATGCCGTGCTGTGGTTCGGCAGGGGCCGCGTGCAGGATGTCCTTTCCCGGGCGGATTGGCTGGGGTACGGAGATGCCCTGCTGGCCTTGAATGACGGTCCGGCTGCCTACCGGGCCTGGCAGGAGGGCTTGGCGCGCTTCGGCCCTTCCAATGACCTGATCCTGCGGCTTGCACGCTTCGAGCGTGCCCAGGGCAATTACGGACCGGCCCTCGACAGGCTGAACCCCCTGATGGAGGACGATCTGCCTGACGGAGCCGCTGTTCATCTGGAGCTCGGCCTGCTCCTGGCGGCCACAGCTCCCGACCAGGCCCTGCCGCACCTGGTCCAGGCCGGACAGCTCGACCCCGGCCTCGAGCCTGGGATGCGCGACCTGCGCACTGCCCTGAACACCGCCCTGCTTTCAGACGACCGTTCCTACCAGTTCCTGCTGGCCGGCCGGGCGCTGGGCAGCCGCGGCGACTGGGACCTGGCCGCACTGGCCTTCCGCAATGCCATCGCGGAGCGCAGCGATTACGCCGAGGCCTGGGCCTGGCTGGGGGAGGCCCAGCAGCAACTCGGCGAGGATGCCAGCCTGGCGTTCCAGCAGGCAGTTGCCCTGGACCAGCATTCCGCCATGGTGATGGGCCTGGTCGGCACCTGGCAGCTGCGGCAGGGCAATACTGATGCCGCCCTGACGGCTTTTTATGAGGCTGAATTACACGAACCGGAACAGCCGGTCTGGCAGATCGCCCTGGGTGGCGCCTGGGAGCAGGCCGGGGACCTCATCCGGGCCCGCGCCCATTACCAGCGGGCGATGGAGCTCGCCCCAGGGGACCCGGCCGCCTGGCGCGCCCTGGCTGTGTTCAGCCTGAATTACCAGATCGAAATGGTGGAGCTGGGCCTGGTCTCGGCCCGCCGCCTGCTCCTGCTGACCCCTTCCGATTGGTCCGCCTATGACCTGGCCGGCCAGCTGATGCTCGAGACCGGCGACCCGGTCGGGGCGGAGATCATGCTCAAGCAGGCGCTGGAATTGGACCCATCCCGGGCGGAGGTCTATCTGCACCTGGCCCTGGTGTCCCTGCAGGGGCCGCAGCCCGAAAGCGCCTACGCCTATCTGGTCAATGCGCGCACCTTCGACCCGGACGGACCTGCCGGCTGGCAGGCCGGGCGGTTGCTGGAACAATACTTCCCGTGATGATGAGTATTATGAAGAAAGCCTGGATCCTTCTTGTGACCCTTTGCCTGGCGGCCTGCCAGACCCGCTGGCTGACCGATCTGGCCGTTCCGGCCGGCGGGACGCTCTACCAGGACGATTTCTCGGACCCGCAGAGCGGCTGGCCGGTCCAGTCCTCGGACGAGGGGCAGATCGGGTATGCCGGGGAGGCGTACGTCATCCGGGTCGACGCCCCGAACTATGACCTGTGGGGGGTCACCGGGCAGACTTTCCAGGATGTGCGCGTCGAGGTCACAGCCGCCCGGGCGGCCGGCCCGGAGCAGAACCGCATCGGCCTGATCTGCCGCTACCTCGACCCGGGCAACTACTATTTCTTCGTCATCAGCAGCGACGGGTATTACACGGTCGGCAAACTGCAGGACGGTGTGCGCAGCCTGCTCGGCCAGGAGATGATGGCCTACACGGACGCCATCCGGCCCGGGGAGGCTGCCAACCGGCTGCGTTTCGATTGCTATGGCCAGGTTCTGAGCGGATACATCAACGACCGGATGGTCGCGGTCACCTCCGATCCCGATCTGCGCGACGGGGATGCCGGCCTGGTCGCCGGGGCGTTCGACGAGGGCGGCGTCGAGATCCGCTTTGACGATTTCGCCGTGATCAAACCCTGAGCATGAAGATCTTCCTGGACACCATTGGCTGCCGCCTGAACCAGGCGGAGATCGAGATCCTCGCCCGCCAGTTCCGCCTTGCCGGGCACGAGATCGTCCCCCGCGCGGCGGAGGCCGACCTGGCGGTGGTCAATACCTGCACGGTCACTTCCCAGGCGGCGGCCGATTCCCGTTCGAAGATCCGCCAGGCGGGACGCCAGGGTGTGGAGCGGATCGTCGCCACCGGCTGCTGGGCTACGCTCGAACCGGCCCAGGCTGCCGGCCTGTCCGGCGTGGAACGTATCGTCCCCAACCAGCACAAGGACAGCCTGGCTGCCGACCTGCTCGGTTTGCCGCAAGAGTTCTTCGACCTCGAACCGCTGGCGCGCCAGCCCCTGCCCGGCCTGCACCGGCGCACGCGTGCCTTTCTCAAGGTCCAGGATGGCTGCGACAACGCCTGCACCTTCTGCATCACCACGCTTGCCCGTGGGGCGGGGCGGTCCCGCCCGGCGGCGGCTGTCCTGACGGACGTGCGCGCCGCGTTGGATGGCGGCGTGCAGGAGGTCGTCCTGACCGGCGTGCATTTGGGGTCGTGGGGGCAGGATCTGCCCGGAGGACTGCGCCTGCGGGTTCTGGTGCACAGCCTGCTGACGCAGACGGACCTGCCGCGCCTGCGCCTGTCCTCGCTCGAACCCTGGGACCTGGATGCCGGCTTCTTCCGCCTCTGGCAGGACCCGCGCCTGTGCCCGCACCTGCACCTGCCGCTGCAGTCGGGGAGCGCCAGCGTCCTGCGGCGGATGCTGCGCAAGACGACGCCCGGGGAATTCGCCGGGCTGGTGGCTGCCGCCCGGGAGCGCATCCCGGACCTGGCGGTCACCACGGACATCATCGCCGGCTTCCCCGGGGAGAGCGAAGCGGAGTTCGCCGAAACGCTGGCTTTCGTGCGCGAGATGGATTTCGCCGGCGGGCATGTCTTCACGTATTCGGCCCGGCCGGGCACAGCCGCGGCGCGCATGCAGGGGCAATTGCGCGGCGAGATCAGCAAACGGCGCAGCGCCGAGCTGCGCCTCCTGCTGGCAGAGTCGGCGGCTGCCTTCCGGCGGAAATTCATCGGGCGGAGCCTGCCGGTGCTGTGGGAATCGTCCGATCAGCTGAGCGATGCCGGCTGGCGGATGGAAGGCCTGACCGGCAACTACCTGCGCGTCCGGGCCAGTTCCGCCCAGCCGCGCTGGAACCAGGTCGATCCGGTCCAACTGACCGGCGAAGCCGGGGAGGAACTGGAAGGGCGCATCCTGGACTAAAAAAGAGCAGGCCGGCCTGCTCTTTTTTATCTCGTTCAGCGCTTCCGTTTCCGCAGCAGCTTCATTGCGCCCGGGATCAGCACCAGGCCGCCGGCTGCGAACAGGCTGCCGCAGATCGGCGGCCGGCCGGAGGAAGTTGCCGGTTCGGAAGGTGTGCTGCCGGCGGGGACGGCAGTGTCTGCGGCAGGCAGGCCTGGCAGGGAGGGGAAGGTCGCCTCCGGGGTCGGGGTGGCGTCACCGGGCAGGGTGTCCGGGGCGCCGACCTGGACGGGCAGGCGCGTATCCAGCGTGCCGCGCCCGCCGGTGGCCCAGTAGAAGGGGGCGAAGGAGGAATGCGGGCGGGGCGGATTGCGGCTCATCAGCTGGTGCGACAGCAGCGAGAAATAGGCATAGGCGGCGTCGTTGAAAGGCAGGTCCTGGGTGACGATAAAGGCCAGGGTGAAGTCCTTCTGCGCCTCTGCTGCGGCAGGGATGCGCGCCCCGCCCTCCGCCTGCATGATCTGCTCGATGGTCACCGTCTGGTAGGAGGCGGCGGTGATATGCGCGGGATCGGCCAGGTTTGGGTCGGTCAGGATGTGGATCGCTGGGACCTGCTCGGGCGGGATCATGCCCATCAGGTACAATTCCAGCGGGGAGTACGGTTCTACCGCCGTGTTGGCCACCAGGCGCCAGGTTCCGTCGCCGTTATCCGCAAAATGGCCGATCAGCCCATCGTCGCTGAAATAGTAGTATCCCATCTGCCCCTGGATGTCGGCCATGTCGTTCCAGTGGCCGAGCATGAAGGTGCCGTTGACGGTGTCCATCAGGCCCAGGCTGCTGCCGATGTTCACGCCCCAGGCGTGGCCCATCTCGTGATCGACGATGGCCACATCTCCGAAGGAATGGTAGATCGCGGCGCGCAGCCGCCCGGCGGACCCGAACTCGGCCGTGCGGTCGAAGATCTCCATGCCGATGTGCTGGACAGCATTGGCGACGGTCACGTCATAAGGAACGTTCTCGGCCAGGTCGCTCGGGCGGAAGATCTGCATGCCCGGCATGACCAGGGCGAAGTCGAAGACGTCCGGCAGCACGCGGTACAGTTTACGGTAGGCGTTGTAGTTGGCCGTTCCGCAGTAGACGTTCGCCACCGGATAATCGTCCATCACCTCGTGATTCACATCCAGAATGAAGAAGGCGTAGGAGGTGGCGGACAGGCCGTTCCCGAAGTCCTGCACCGGGAAGGCAGCCTGGTAGTCGCTGTCGACCACGCCGACGACCATGCCGTAATTGTTGCCGAGATCCGTGCCGTTGGTCAGCTCGACCCGCAGGAAGCCCCACCAGTTGCGGATGCCGCCCTTCTCCCCCAGATCCTCGCGGTTGCATGGCAGTTGAAAGTTCGCCCGTGTGAAGACCCGGTCCCCGGCGGTCAGGTCGCCATGCGTGCCGTCGTCGTAGAATTCACCGCGGCCCTCGTCGGCCGTGGTGCCCATGTTGGTCATCCAGACCCGGCTGACATCGCTGCGGCCGACGATGTGGACCTCGAGCGTGGTCGCCGTGGTCAGACCCGGGTCCTGGCACCAGACCACGGAGGGCATGGCCTGCGTCCAGACGTTCTCCTGCGGGAATTCCCCCTGCTGGGCCGAGACGTCGGGACCGGGTGAACAGAGAAGCAAAAGAACGATCGGGATGAGGAAGAAGGATGGCACTTTGCCGGGCGGACGGGATTTCATCAGGCCTCCTTTGGTCGCAAAGAACCAGCTTTATTATGCGGTGTTTCTCAATCCGGCACAAGCAGGTCACCAGGCCTATTTTCCTCGTGTCCGGGCAGGTAGACTCCTGGCAAACAAAAGGCGCAGCTTGCTCCCTGCGCCTTTTGTTTGTGTATTTGCTCCAGCCTCACTCGTATTTGAATCGCAGAATGCCGATAGTGAAGAAAACCGCCGCGAATCCCAGCAGGACGCCGGATTCCGGGAGCACGGCCAGGATCCCCCGGCCGCGCAGGACGATGTCGAGCAAGCCCTGCATGGCCCAGGAGGTCGGCAGGACCTTGACCACCGTCTGGACGACCTTGGGGAACAGCTCCAGCGGGTACCAGCAGCCGCCGAGCAGGGCCATCACCATGCCGAGCATGATGCTCAGACCGTTCGCCTGGCTGGCAGACTTGACGAAGGTGCCCAGCATGGTACCCAGGGCGGCGGCGGCCAGCGAGGCGCACAGCAGCACCAAACCCAATCCGGCCAGGCCATTGCCGTCGCGGATCCAGTTCAAGTTCATCACCAGCACACCGAAGGCGATCAGCAGGGCCATCTGCACCAGGGCCAGGATCACCTGGCCGCAGATCGTCCCGAAGAGATAGGTCGATCTGCGGGTCGGGGTGGTCAGGATGCGCCGCAGGGTGCCCTGTTGCCGTTCGATGGCGAACAATTCCGAAAGACCGATCAACGGGATGAAGACCCAGGTGATCAGCTGGCCGGCGGAGGAGTTGGCGGCCGGGTCGTATTCGATCTGGTCCGGGGTGCTGCCCTCGACCTCGACGATCCGCTGCGGCGCGGCAGCCAGCTGGTCCTGTGCCTGCGTCAGGGCGGCGTCGAAATACGCCTGCCGCTCCGGGTCGGCGTTGAACGGCATCAGGTTCTGGGCGGCTGCCAGACTGTCCCGGGCGATGCCGGCTGCGCTGCCGACCCGCTGGATGACGGCCAGGACGGCCTGGCGGGCGATCAGGGCGTTCAGGTTATTGGGCTGCTGGCGCAGTTCCGGTTCCAGGCCGCCGGTCTCCAGAATATCCAGGTCGAAGCCGGCCGGGATGATCAGCACGGCGACCACCCGGCGCTGGTCGAACTCCCGTTCGGCGGCCGGCAGGTCGAGCAGGACCGGGCGGACCGATTCGGACTCTTCCAGTCCGGCGATCAGGTCGGCGGAAAGCGGGCTGCCGGACTGGTCGACGACCACCAGCCGGATGCGGTTGTCGCCGCTGGCGCCGGTGCCGCCGGCCAGGACCAGGGTGAAAACGATCGGCAGGATCAGGAAGAACAGCCATTCGGCCCATCCGGAAAAGCGCAGCCGGGTGTCTTTCCAGGCGATGGAGAGGATCTTTTTCATCTTCCGGCTCCTATTTCTGCGTCAGCCCGCGGCGGTTGAAGAGCAGCATGGCCACCCCGAACAGGACCAGGCCCATGACGACCAGGGCCAGCAGGGGTTCCAGGATGTCGGCCAGGCGCCCGCCCAGGGCCAGGGTGGTGAAGCCGTCCACGCCCCAGGCGTTGGGGGTGATGCGCGTCAGCCAGCGGTACCATGCGGGCATGTTGTTGGTGTTGATGAAGGTCCCGCCCAGGATGCCGAAGGTCAGCATCAGGGCCGAACCGACCGCCGCCACCTGTCCCGGGGTGCGGGCGATGGCGGTGATGAACAGCCCCCAGCCGACCGCGCCGAAGACGGACGCCAGGACCAGCAGCAGCACCCCGGCCATGTTGCCCCACTGCACCTGGAAAAGCAGCGTGGTCCCAAGGATCAGGATCAGCATCTGGGCCACGCCGGTCAGATAGATGCCGATGGTCTTGCCGGCCAGGACCTGCGCCGTGCCGGTCGGGGAGACCAGCAGGCGCGGCAGCGTGCCGTGATTGCGTTCGATCAGCAGGCTGCGCCCGCCGTTGCTGGCGGTGAACATCAGGAACATGAGCGCCATGCCGGGGGCCAGGATGGCCAGGATGTCGAATTCGACCTCCTCGCCGGAGGCGGTCACACTGTTCAGGCTGATGGCAGACGGTTGCCCGCCGGCGGCTGCGTTCTCCACAGCCAGCGTCTGGGCGAAGCCGGCAGCCTCCTGCGGCTGCAACCGGCCGGTGGCGATCAACCGGGTGATGATCACCTCCGCGCCGACCCGGTTGACCTCCACCTGGCTGAGGAAACCGTCCAGGATGGTGCGCACCACGCCGACGCTGGTCGGCCGGGTCGGGTTGGAATACAGTGCCAGCTGGACGGTCTCGCTTGGCGCGGTTTGGCCGTCGTGCGGGATGATGCTGTCGGTGAATCCGGCCGGGATGACGAGCGCCGCGGCGATCTCGTCCGCTTCGATGGCCGCCTGCGCGGCGGCCAGGTCGTCCCCCAGCGAAGGCTCGAGCAGGTCGGAGAGCTCTTCGGATTGCAGCACCTCCACCAGGGTTTGCGCAAGCTGGCCGCCATCCTGGTCGATGATCACGATCGGAATGTCGCCCACGCCGGTGCTGCCGGTGTTGCCGGAAAAGCGCCCGGTGACCAGGCCCATGCCGAGGGTCAGGGCAAAGGGCGCGGCCAGCATGAAGATCAGCGCCGCCCGGTCGCGGAAGGCGAGGGTCAGGTCCTTCCAGCCGATGAGAAAGGCTTTTTTCATGCAAGGCTCCTAATCGCGCAGGGCGCGCCCGGTCAGGTGCAGGAAGACGGCTTCCAGGTTCGGCTCGCGCATGTCGACCGAGCGGATCTTGATGCCGAGTTCGTTGGCCCGGGCGACCGCGGGTGCCAGAGCCTCCTCCGCCTCGGGGACGATCACCGTGACGGTGTGGTCGCTTACGTCGGCGCGCTTGACGCCCTTGACCCGGCGGATGGCGGCGGCCAGGCGTTCGGGGTCCTCGTTCTCGTCGATGTGCAGGATCAGCGTTTCCATCTCACCGACCTGTTTGGTCAGTTCCGCCTGGGTGCCCAGGGCGATCAATCCGCCGTGGTCAATGATCCCGACCCGGTCGGACAGTTCTTCCGCTTCTTCCATGTAATGGGTGGTGTACAGGACGGTCATGCCCTGGCGGTTGAGCTCCTTGACCGAGTCGAGGATGGCCCGGCGCGACTGGGGGTCGATGCCGACGGTCGGTTCGTCCATGAAGAGCAGGCGCGGCTTGTGCAGCAGGCCGACGCCGATGTTCACCCGGCGCTTCATGCCGCCCGAGTAGGTCTTGACGCGCTGCTTGGCGCGGTCGCTCAGGCCGATCTGTTCGAGCACCTCATCGATGCGGACCGACAGCTCCTTCCCGGACAGGCCGTACATCTGCCCCCAGAAGGACAGGTTCTCACGCGCGGTCAGGTCCTCGTACAGGGCCAGGTCCTGCGGGACGACGCCGATCAGGTTGCGCACCGCCATCGGCTGACGCGAGATCGAATGGCCGCCGATGACCGCATCCCCGGAGGTCGGGGCGTAGAGGGTCGAGAGCATCGAGATGGTGGTTGTCTTGCCGGCGCCGTTCGGCCCGAGCAGGCTGAAGATCTCGCCCTCCTGGATGGTGAACGAGATGCCTTTCACGGCCACCAGGTCGCCGTAGTGCTTGACCAGATCCTTGACTTCGAGAATAGCGGGCATGATCGATCTCCTTGCTTATAAGGAAATTGCACCGGCAGCAGGTTCCGCCGATGCTGGAAATGCCAATTGTGGGAAATTTACCGGTAAAGGGAAGTTCGGTGCTGCAGCGGCACAGCGGAGCATTTCCGGTGGCTGAATATATAACGCAAACCCCGGGAAAGCGTCGCGGGGTCAGGCCGGCCGCGCCGCCAGGCGGACCAGCCGGGCGGCGATGTTCTCGACGATCGCGTCCGGCACGCCATCCGCGGCCGCCGACTGCAGGCGCAGGTCGACCGGGTCGTTGACGTAATCCACGGCCAGGAAATCCCCGCCGTCTGTCCGGGCGATCTCGGTCGAGAACAGGTCCAGGCGGCAGACCTGGGCGATCTGCGCGGCCATCCGGCGCAGAGGCTGCAGGCCGAGGCTGGCTTTTTCCTGCGCCGTGACCGGCCGGTAGGCATGCGTCTGCGGGTCCCACCAGTGGGGGTAGACCGCCCCGTCGCAGTACAGGACCCGGAACCAGGCCGGGCGTCCGTCGAGAGCGGCAGGGGTGACGTGCGCCTGGAGCAGGTACTTCTCTGCGGGATACTGCTGGCGGGCGGCCTGGACCTGCTCCCAGGTGCTGGCCTCCAGCTGGACGCCCTGCCCGCCGCCCAGCGTGGCCGGCTTGATGGCGAACGATCCGCCCAGCGGAGAGAGATCGGGCGGGACCGGTTGCGGTTGTTCCAGGTAAGGGGCAAGCAGCTGCGTGTACGGGGTGTGCACGCTGTGGGTGAAGAATTCCAGGTGCATGGTGGCCTTGTCCCAGGCCCAGTGCGCCTGTTCCTGCGGGTTGATCCGCCGCAGCGGCTGCGTGCGCGCCCAGTCGACCAGCGGCTGGAAGCTGGGATCCGAATCCGAGGCCCGGTCAAGCAGGGTTGCGATGCACGTCGTGCCGGCCTGCAGTTCCTGGAGCAGCCCGGCGACGGTTTCGGGCTGTGCCTGCAGCAGGGACAGGCCCAGCCGCGTGCAGGCCGCCTCCAGCAGGCGGGCGAAATCCCGGTCGTATTCCCAGTTCCAGGCCAGGCACAGGTCGTAGGCGGGCATTTGTCTGATTATAGGGCAAATTCGGGTGTCCGGACGGGGAGGCTGTTCAGGCGTCGCGCCACCACAATCCGGTGCACTCGGGCAGGAGTATCCCCTGCGGGGTGTGCTCCAGCCGGGGACGCATTTCCTCCCCGAACAGGGGCAGCACGACGGTTTCGACCTGTTCCATCGTCTCGAAGCGGTAGTCGGTGCGGATCGCCCTGGGCTGGAAGCCGCGCTCCTGCTCGATCCAGTCGTAGACCTGGCGGAAGGCGGGCGCCGGGTCGGGGCTCTTCCCGCCGGTGCCGAGGGTCTCGATCAGGATCATCCGGCCACCCGGGCGCACCAACCGCTGCATCTCGTCCAGGGCGCGGCCAAGCTGTACCTGCCAGTCCTGCGGATGCCAGACGGCGATGTGCAGGAAGGCCCAGCCCTGGATGGCGAAATCCGCCCAGCCGCCGCGGACGGGCATCTCCCGGCTGTCGGCCAGGGCCAGGTGGACGTGCGGCCAGCCCAGGCGGTCCTGCTTCTCCCGGGCGACGTCCAGCATGGACGGGGTCAGGTCGAAGGCATGCAGCTCCCGGACCCGGCCTGCAAGCAGTCCGGTGACCCGGCCGGTGCCGCAGCCGAACTCGACCGCGCAGCGTCCTTCGAGCGGCTGCAGCTCCCGGATGGCGGCCAGCAGGTTGTCCTGGTGATCCTCGTGCGAAACGAGCAGCTCGTACTCGGTTGCGTGATCGGTGTAGACGTTTGACCAGTCGATCTTTGACATGCCGGTATTCTACTGCGAAATGACGCTCCCGGCCGGACGCCCCGGCTGCCTTGTTTCGGCAGACAGTGACATTCGTCCCCTTAAATTAATTGCTGGAGAATTGACATCCCGTGCTGAATTTGCTACACTAGGAGCGTAGTTGTCAGACAACTAGACCATTCCCCGAAACCCATGCCCACACTCCTGATCAAGAACGCCAGCCTCCTGGTCACCATGGACGACCACCAGCGGGAGATCCCCGAGGGTGGTCTTTTCGTGCGTGACGGTTTCATCGAACAGGCCGGACCGACCCGTGACCTGCCGCAGACGGCCGACGAAGTGCTCGACCTTTCCGGCCACCTGCTCCTGCCCGGGCTGGTCAACACTCACCACCACTTCTACCAGACCCTGACGCGCGCCGTCCCGGCAGCCCAGGATGCCAACCTGTTCAACTGGCTCAAGACGCTCTACCCGATCTGGGCGCGCCTGACGCCGCAGGACATCTTCCTTTCCACCCAGACGGCCCTGTCCGAACTGGCGCTTTCCGGCTGCACCACCGCCTCCGACCACCTGTACCTGTTCCCGAACGGCTCTCGGCTGGATGACGAGATCGCCGCGGCCCGGGAGGTGGGTGTCCGCCTGCAGGCCTCGCGCGGCTCGATGAGCCTGGGCGAGAGCAAGGGCGGCCTGCCGCCCGACTCGGTCGTCGATACGGAGGACAACATCCTGCGCGACAGCCAGCGCCTGATCGAAACCTATCACGACGCCGGGCCCGGCGCCGCCATCCAGATCGTGCTGGCGCCCTGCTCGCCCTTCTCGGTGACCGGGGAGTTAATGAAACAATCCGCTGCCCTGGCGCGCCAGTACGGCGTCCACCTGCACACCCACCTGGCCGAGACCGAGGACGAGCAGGAGTTCTGCCTGCAGAAGTTCGGCCACCGCCCGGTGCCCTACATGCAGTCGGTGGACTGGGTCGGCGAGGACGTCTGGTTCGCCCACGCGGTCTACGTCAACGACGAGGAGGTGAAGACCTTCGCCCATCACGGCTGCGGCGTGGCCCACTGCCCGTCGTCGAACATGCGCCTGGCCTCCGGCATCGCCCCGCTGCGGGAATACCTGGCGGCGGGCGTCAAGGTCGGCCTGGGCGTGGACGGGTCCGCCAGCAATGACGGTTCCCACCTGCTGGCCGAGGCCCGCCAGGCGATGCTGCTCTCCCGCCTGCGTGAAGGCATCACCGGCTTCTCGCTCTCCAACGACCCGTCGCGCAAGCTGATGACCGCCCGCCAGGCCCTGCACCTGGCCACGCGCGGCGGTGCGGCAGTGCTCGGCCGCACGGACATCGGTTCGCTCGAAGCGGGCAAGTGCGCCGATTTCTTTGCCATCGACCTGAACCGCCTGGATTATGCCGGCGCGCTGCACGACCCGCTGGCGGCGGCCGTCTTCTGTCACCCGGTGCGCGTCGATCACACCGTCGTCGGCGGGATGTTCGTCGTCCGTGACGGGCAGCTGGTCACGGTGAACGAGGCCGACCTGGTCGCGAAGCACAACCGGGCGGCCAAACGCCTGCTGGCAGGCAGCTAGCATGCAGCCGGCCTTCGTACTTTTCTCGGGCCTGCCCGGCACGGGCAAAAGCACCCTGGCCGACCGGCTGGCGCACGAACTGCGCTGGCCGCTGCTGCGCATCGATGACATCGCCAGCTTGCTCGGATCGGCAGCGGATCACGGGACTGTCGCCTTCTGGGATCGTGCCATTGCTGCCCTGCTGTACCTGACAGAAGCCCAGTTGAAATTGGGCGTGAATGTGATCGCCGATTCGGTCTTCATGGACCGCGATCGTTACCATGCCCGGGCGATCGCCCGGCAGACCGGCGCCCGTTTCCTGCCGGTGCACACCTTTGTCTCGGACGAGCTCGTCTGGGAACAGCGCGTGACCGCGCGGCACGCGGCCTCCGCTCCGGCGGATGGGGTCGCCTCCTGGGAGCGGATCCAGGTCCAGCGGCGAGGCTTCCGCCCCTGGGAGCCCGGCACGGCACTCCCGGTCGACACGATCCGGCCGCCGGAAGAGAATTTCGCTGCCGTTCTGGCCTACGTCACCGATCCCGGGACGAAGATCAGATCGCTGCCGGAGACCGCATTCACTCCGGGAAAGTATCACGAATATGAGTAAAACGCATGACTCCCTCCTGAAACGGTATGTGCAGCTCCCCGACCGGCTCGCAGATGCCGTCGCCGGGCTGACGGATGCGGACCTCGACCTGACCCTGGGGGACGGCTGGTCCATCCGCGCCTATGTCCATCACACGGTCGAGGGCGAGTACCTCTGGCAGGTGCTGCTGCGGGCGATGATCGGCAGCGACGGGATCGAGCTCCCCTTCCAGTGGTATTTCATCCGCTCCCAGGACGAATGGGCAGAAAGCTGGGGCTATCACAAGCGCCCCATCGGCCCGGCCCTGGAATTGTTCCGGGCCAACACGCGCAGCCTGGTCGAGTTCCTGCGCTGCATGCCCGAAGCCTGGGAACGTTCCGGGCGGATCACCTGGCCCAATGCCGCGGAGGAGACCCGCCTGACGGTCCGCGACGTGGTCCTGATCCACCTGCGCCACATGGACGGGCACACGGCGGACATCGCCGCCATCCGTGCCAGGCACGGGAAGTAAGCCTCCAACGCACCCTATTCTTGTCAGTCACGGAGATCCGATGAGCTCTTCGATCGATCTGATCGGCAAACTGGTGGACGTGAGCATGGGCCGCAAGCCGGCCGACCTGGTCATTCGCAAAGGCATCTGGGTGTGCGTCCAGTCCGGGGAATTCATCCCGGAGATCGATGTGGCGGTCAAGGACGGGCACATCGCCTACGTCGGCCCGGATGCCTCGCCGATGATCGGCAGGGACACACGCCTGGTCGATGCGGCCGGCCGTTACCTGGTCCCCGGCCTGCTCGACGCGCACATGCATGTCGAATCCGGCATGCTGACGGTGACCGAGTTCACGCGCGCCGTCATCCCGCACGGCACGACCGGCATGTTCGTCGACCCGCACGAGATCGCCAATGTCTTCGGCCTGAAAGGCGTCAAGTTGATGGTCGACGAGGCCGCCAGACAGCCGGTGCACGTCCGGGTCCAGGTGCCGTCCTGCGTGCCCTCGGCGCCCGGGTTCGAGACTCCCGGCGCCGAGTTGACGCCGGAGGAGGTCGCCAGGGCGCTGGAATGGGACGGCGTGATCGGCCTGGGCGAGGTGATGAACTTCCCGGGGGTCGCGGCAGCTGACAAAAAAATGATGGCCGAGATCAGCGCCGCCCGTGCGGCCGGCAAGGTGGTCGGCGGGCATTACGCCTCGCCGGACCTCGGTCCGGCTTTCCACGGCTATGTCGCCGGCGGCGCGGAGGACGATCATGAAGGCACGCGCCTGGAGGATGCGGTGGAACGCGTCCGCCAGGGGATGAAGGTGATGCTGCGCTACGGCTCCGCCTGGCACGATGTGGCTGCCCAGGTCAAGGCCGTGACGCAGATGCGGCTCGACCCGCGCCACTTCATCCTGTGCACGGACGATGTCCATGCCGCCACGCTGGTTGGCGAGGGCCACATGGACCGTGTGCTGCGGCATGCCATCGCGGAAGGCCTGTACCCGATGACCGCCATCCAGATGGCGACGATCAACACCGCCGACCACTTCGGCATGAGCCGCCAGGTCGGGCAGATCGCCCCGGGGCGCTGGGCGGACCTCCTGCTGGTCAAGGACCTGAACGATTTCCGCCCCGCGCTGGTCATCGCCCGGGGCCGGATCGTGGCCGAGAACGGGAAACTGCTGGCCGAAATGCCCAAGCCCTCCTATCCCGCCTGGGCGACGCGCTCGATCCATCTCAAAAAGCCGGTCAAGGCCGGGGATTTTGCCCTGCCGGTGCGCGGCAAGGCGCTGCAGGCCCGCCAGGTGCGCGTCCACGTGATCGAAGTGGTCGAGAACCAGGCCCCGACCCGGCACCAGCGCATGACCGTCCCGGTGGTGGATGGGCAGGTGCGGCCGGACCCGAAGAAAGACCTGGCCAAGGCCGCCGTGATCGAACGCCATCATGCCAGCGGCAACCTGCAGGTCGGCCTGGTGACCGGCTTCGGCCTGAACGGGCGCTGCGCGATCGCCTCCAGCGTGGCCCACGACAGCCACAACCTGGTGGTCGTCGGCACCGACGAGGCCGAAATGGCCCTGGCGGTCAACACCCTGGCCGAGGCGGGCGGTGGGCAGGTCGTGGTCAGGGACGGGAAGGTGATCGGGCAGGTGCGCCTGCCGGTCGGCGGGATCATGTCCAGCGATCCGGCCGAGGCCGTGGCGGGCCAGGCGGAGAGTATCCTGAAGGGTTTCCGCCAGTGCGGCAGCCGGATCAACAACCCCAACATGCAGCTCAGCCTGCTGGCCCTGCCGGTCATCCCGGAACTGCGCCTGACCGACAAGGGGCTGGTGGATGTGACCAAATTCGAATTCCTGCCGGTGATCGAGGGGCCGGTGGACTAGGAGCGCAATGTCCAATTTTCCATTTCGTCGTTTGCAGGCCCAACTGGCGGAGATGATCGACTCCCTGCCGCCGGAGAGCCGCCTGCCGTCCGAACCGTACCTGGCCAGGCAGCTCGGGGTCTCGCGTGCCACGCTGCGCGAGGCGATGCGCGCCTTTGAAGGCCAGGGCCTGATCCGCCGCCGGCAGGGCGTGGGCACGTTCGTGGTCGCCAAGGTGCCGGTGATCGATTCCGGCCTGGAGGTGCTCGAAAGCATCGAGACCCTGGCGCAGCGCATGGACCTGCCGGTCAAGATGGGCGAACTGTCGGTCGAGACGGTCCCGGCCAGCCCGGAGGCGGCGGAAGCGCTCGGCCTGCCCGAAAACGGGGAACTGACCCAGGTGCGGCGGGTGATCTATACCGACAGCCGACCGATCGCTTATCTGGAGGACAACCTGCCGGTCGATGTGCTCAACCGGACGGACCTGGAAACGGGCTTTAAAGGCTCGGTCCTGGACCTGCTGCTGCAGCGTGGCGACCCGAAGCTGGCCCACTCGCGTACCGTCATCCGGGCGATCGGCGCCGCGCCGGAAGTCGCGCGGGCCCTGCAGGTCCAGCGGGATGACGTCCTGCTCTACTTCATCGCCAAACTCTACACGGACGATGGGCGCGTGATCGATTATTCCCACAGCTACTTCCTGCCCGGCTATTTCCACTTTCACGTGGTGCGCCGCGTCGGCGGGCTCTGAAATTAATGGTAAGAAAAGGAACGTTCGCTATGGAGAAGAAAGTCCAGGAAATCCGCTCGCGGGTGCAGGCCTCGCAGGACGAGATCGTCCGCTTCATGCGCGAGATCTGCGCCATCCCCAGCATGGACGGCAGGATCGGTCCCGTCGGCGAGCGCATCATCGCCGAGATGAACAAGCTGGGTTTCGATGAGGCCCGCTTCGACAGGATGGGCAACACCCTCGGCCGAATCGGGGACGGGCCGAAGGTGATCGTCTTCGACTCGCACATCGACACGGTCGGCGTCGGCGACCCGGCCGAATGGGAGTGGGACCCGTTCCAGGGCAAGGTGGAGAACGGCATCCTTTTCGCCCGCGGCGCCTGCGACGAAAAGAACAGCACCCCCGGCATGGTCCACGGCCTGGCGATCGCCCGGGACCTGGGCCTGCTGGAAGGCTACACCGCCTACTACTTCGGCAACATGGAGGAATGGTGCGACGGGATCGCCCCGAACGCTTTTGTCGAAGCCGACCCGAAGGTCCGCCCGGACTGCGTCGTCATCGGCGAGCCGACCCGCATGCAGCTTTACCGCGGCCACAAGGGGCGCATCGAGTTGAAGATCACCGCCCACGGCCGCTCGGCGCATGCCGCCTCGCACTACCTGGGCGACAATGCCGTCTACAAGATGATGTCGATCATCTCGCAGATCCGCGAACTCGACCGGCGCATGCGCTTTGGCATGGGTTCGCATCCGGTCCAGGGGCATCCCTCGATCGCGGTGACGGACGTCTCGGCGCGCACCATGTCGATCAACGCCGTGCCGGACCAGTTCACCATCTTCATCGACCGGCGCATCACCCTGAGCGAGCCGCGCGACGAGGTCGTCGCCCAGATCCAGGGCCTGATCCCCGATTACCTGCAGGACGAGATCCACGTCGAGGAGCTCTTCTACGACACCCCGTCCTACACCGGCTTCGTCTTCCCGGTCTCGAAGTTCTATCCGCCCTGGCTGCTGGAGGAGGACCATGCGATGACGCAGGCCGGACAACATACGATCGAGGCGCTGTGGGGCGAAGCGCGCCCGCTGGGCACCTGGGATTTCTCGACCAATGGCACCTACTGGGCCGGCAAGGCGGGCATCCCGGCCATCGGCTTCGGCCCCGGCGACGAGAAGTTCGCCCACACGATCCTCGAACAGGTCCCGCTCGAGGACGTGGTCAAGGCAACCGAATTCTACGCCCTGTTCCCGGCCATCCTGAAGGAACAGGCTGGATAGAAAATCACACACCATCTCTAGGAGGCTTGAAATGCGTAGTTTTGCTGGTCGGGACATTCTGTCCCTCAAAGAGTTCGAAAGGCAGGAATTCTTCCATGTCTTCGATGTCGCGGCCGAGCTCGAACCGATCGCCGTCAGCCGCCGCAACAGCGACCTGCTGGCCGAGAAGACCCTGGTGACGGCCTTCTACCAGCCGTCGACCCGCACGCGGCTGGCGCACGAATCGGCCATGCACCGCCTCGGCGGGCACGTGACCGGATTCTCGGACGCCAAGATGACGCGCGCCGGCGACTTCTACCAGGAGTCGATCAAGGACACGGTCAAGATGCTCGAGTTCTACGGCGACGTGATCGTCATGCGCCACTTCCAGCAGGGCGCCCCGCACGAGGCCGCCAAGTGGGCCTCCGTGCCGATCATCAACGGCGGCGACGGCTGGGGCGAGCACCCGACCCAGATCCTGACCGACCTGTACACCGTGCTCAAGGAAAAGGGCACCATCGACGGCCTGACCTGGCTGGCGGTGGGCGACATGCGCATGCGCACCATGCACTCGCTCGGCTATGCCCTCTCGCAGTTCGACTGCCCGATCACCTTCGTCTCCCCGCCGGACATGTCCCTGACGGACGAGTTCAAGGCCGAGCTGAAGCAGTTCAGCGTCAACTTCCGCGAAGTGGAGCATGTCGAACAGGCCATCGCCGATGCGGACGTGATCCTGGTCGAGCCGGTCGTCCAGCCGGATTACACCAAGAGCCGCGACGAACGCGCCGGCAAGGACGTGGGCCTGACCCCCGCCAACTACAAGATCACGCGCGAGCTGCTCGAGCAGAAGGCCAAGTCGGATGCCATCCTGCTGCACTCGCTGCCGCGCATGGACGAGGTCCCGACCGACGTGGACATCACCCGCTGGTCGCGCTACTGGCAGGAAGCCTTCAACGGCGTTGTCATGCGCATGGCGCTGCTGGCGCTCGTGCTCGGCGCGATGGAATAGCTCTTTCGTAAGGGCGCAGCATGCTGCACCCCAATTCATCACCTGGAGGTACCCTATGCAAACCAACTTTAGAGGTCGTGATTTCATCGGCGATCTGGACTTCACCAAAGAGGAGGTCGAGACCGTCCTGGACGTCGCCTGGGATCTGAAGCGCAAGCGCGCCCTGAACGAACCGCATCCGTACCTGCGCGACAAGGTCCTGGCAATGCTGTTCTTCTTCTCGTCGACGCGCACGCGCGGCTCGTTCGAGGCCGGCATCGCCCAGCTCGGCGGGCACGGCGCCTTCATCGACAGCAATACCACCCAGATCTCGCACGGCGACACCCCGGTCGAGATCGGCGAGATCTTCGGGCGCTATTTCGACGGCATCGCCATCCGCCACTGCGACTACGGTGAAGGCAACCAGTACCTGAACGGCGTCGCCAGGAACAGCCGCGCCCCGGTGCTCAACATGCAGTGCGACATCTACCATCCCTTCCAGTGCCTGGCCGACCTGATGACCATCATGGAGAAGAAGGGCCGTGACCTGCGCAGGAAGAAGATCGTCGTCTCCTGGGCGTACGCCGCTTCGTACCTGAAGCCGCTCTCCGTGCCCCAGTCGCTGATCCTGCAGATGCCGCGCTTCGGCATGGACGTGACCCTGGCCTACCCGCCCGAGTTCAAGCTGATGCCCGAGATCGTCGAGCAGGCCAGGGAACAGGCCAGGATCGCCGGGACCAGCTTCGAGATCGTCGACAGCAAGGACGGCATGACCGAGGCCTGCAAGGACGCCGATGTGATCTACGCCAAGTCCTGGGGCCCGCTGCTGACCACCAACGACAAGACCGAAGGCAAGAAGGTCCAGGATTCCTACAAGAACTGGCTGATGGACGATGCCAAGCTCAAGGTCGCCAAGTCCGACGCCATCTACATGCATCCGCTGCCCGCCGACCGCGACGTCGAGGTGACCAGCGCCGTGCTGGATGGCCCGCACTCGGTCGTCTTCGACGAAGCCGAGAACCGCCTGCATGCCCAGAAGGCCGTCATGGCCCTGACCATGGCATAGGAGAACAGACGCATGATGAAAAAAGTCGCGGTTGTCGCTGTGGGCGGCAATTCCCTGATCAAGGACCCCAAGCGGGTCACCGTGGAAGACCAGGAGGAAGCGCTGCGCGAGACCTCCGAGCACATCGCCGACATGGTCGCCGCCGGCTGGGACGTGGCCATCGGCCACGGCAACGGACCGCAGGTCGGGTACATCCTGCGCCGCTCCGAGATCGCCGCCAAAGCCGAGGGCATGCACGAGGTCCCGCTGGACGTCTGCGGCGCCGACAGCCAGGGCGCCATTGGGTACGAGTTCCAGCAGGCGCTGCAGAACGTGCTCCATCATCGCGGCATCCGGAAGAATGTCTGCACCCTCGTCACCCAGACGCTGGTCGACAAGGACGACAAGGCCTTCCAGAATCCCACCAAGCCGATCGGCGGTTTCATGGACGAAGCCGAAGCCAAGCGCCGTGAGAAGGAAATGGGCTGGAGCGTCGTCGAGGATGCCGGCCGCGGCTGGCGGCGCGTGGTCGCCTCCCCGCTGCCCAGGGAGATCGTCGAGTTCGATTCGGTCAAGACCCTGATCGATGCCGGCACGATCGTCATCACGGTCGGCGGCGGCGGCATCCCGGTCATCGACACCGGGAAGGGCGAATACCGCGGTACGGCGGCGGTGATCGACAAGGATTTCGCCTCCAGCCTGCTGGCCCAGAACATCCAGGCCGACCTGTTCCTGATCGCCACGGCGGTCGAGAAGGTGGCGATCAACTTCGGTAAACCGGACGAGAAGTGGCTGGACCGGATGACCCTGGCCGAGGCCAGGCAGTATCTGGCCGAAGGCACCCACTTCGCCAAGGGCTCCATGGCCCCCAAGATCCAGGCCATCATCTGGTTCCTGGAGAACGGCGGCAAGCAGGCGCTGATCACCAACCCGGAGAACATCGGGCGGGCCCTGAAGGGCGAGACCGGCACCTGGATCGTACCGTAAACGTTAAGATGACCGGCCATGATAGAATCGATGTTCAGACAAGCAGCCCAGTTCATCAACCTGCGAAAGGAGGTGCATGGGAAGGGGAGTCAGTCCATTGTTTCTGTCCGTCCGAATCACCTATCGATCTCACATTCATCAGGAGGAGTAACCTATGCGTAAGAACATTCTGATCCTTGGCCTGCTGGCCATGGTCTTCGTCCTGGCGCTGACGGCCTGCGGCCCGAAACCGACCGAACCCCCGGCTCCGCAGGAATTCGTCTTCGGCATGCTGCTGGTTGGCCCGGCCAATGACCACGGCTGGAGCCAGGCGCACTTCGAAGCCGGCCAGTACGTCGAGGCGAACATTCCCGGCGCCCGCATGATCTATCTGGAGAACGTGTACTCCGGCTCCCCGGCCTACACCGGCCAGACCACCTCCCAGCTGGCCGAACAGCTCGTCGACCAGGGCGCCCAGCTGGTCATCTTCAACTCGGATGACATGAAGGACGAGGCGACCATCTTCGCCCAGAATCACCCGGACGTTTCCGTGATCATGGCCTCCGGCGACCAGGTCTGGGCGGAAGGCGAAGCCTACATCCCGATGGACAACATGACCAACATCATGGGCCGCATGGAATACGGCAAGATGATGGCCGGCTGCGCCGCAGCCCTGACCTCCCAGACCGGCAAGATCGGTTACCTTGGTCCGTTAATCAATGACGAGACCCGCCGCCTGGCATCCTCCGCCTACCTTGGCGCCAGGTACTGCTGGCCGGGCGACCCCGCTGCGCTGCAGTTCAAGGTCACCTGGATCGGCTTCTGGTTCAACATCCCCGGCTTCACCTCCGACCCGACCCTCGTTGCCGACGATTTCTTCAACAGCGGTTATGACGTGGTCATCTCCGGCATCGACACCACCGAGGCCATGACCGAGGCCAAGCGCCTGCACGATGGCGGCCAGGCCGTCTGGGCGATCCCCTACGACTTCAAGGGCGCTTGCGACCAGGCTCCCGAGATCTGCCTGGGCACCCCGTACTTCAACTGGGGCCCGGCCTACCTGGAGACCATCCAGGGCGCCGTGGACGGCACCTTCGCCTCGAACTTCCTGTGGCTGGCCCCCGACTGGGCTGACATCAACAATCCGGACACCAGCGCGGTCGGTTTCGTCACCGGCCCTGCCCTGACCCCGGAAGCCACCGCCAGCCTGAACGCCTTCATCGCCGAGCTGGCCGGCGGTCTGAACCTGTGGACCGGCCCGATCAATTTCCAGGATGGCAGTGCGTTCCTGACCGACGGCCAGGTTGCCACCGATCAGGAAGTCTGGTACCTGCCCCAGCTGCTCGAGGGCATGGAAGGCCAGAGCGTCGCCGAGTAATCCGTTGAATCCCGAGGGGGAAGGCATTTGCCTTCCCCCTTTTCCCATTTTTGACCCATCTCTGGAAAGGCGTCATGAACGTCGAACTCAGGGACATCCATAAAACATTCGGCCGCGTGCATGCCAACGTCGGCATCAACCTTTCGATCCCGGCCGGGACGATCCAGGGCATCCTGGGCGAGAACGGTGCCGGCAAAAGCACGCTGATGAAGGTCTTATCCGGTTTCATCCGGGCGGACCGGGGCGAGATCCTGCTGGCTGGCCGGCCGGTGGTCATCCATTCCCCGGCGGACGCCATCCAGCACGGGGTGGGCATGCTCCACCAGGATCCGCTCGATTTCCCGCCCATGCACATCATCGATAATTTCATTCTCGGCCGCCGGGGCAGCGTCCTCCCCAATCGCAAGGCGGCCGTGCTCGATTTCAATAAACTCGCCGAAGAGTTCGGCTTCAAGATCGACCCGGAGGCCTACGTCGATTCCCTGACGGTGGGCGAGCGCCAGCAGCTCGAGATCCTGCGCCTGCTCTGGCTGGGGGCGCGCGTGCTCATCTTCGACGAGCCGACCACCGGCATCAGCGCCGCCCAGAAGGCCAAGCTCTTCGCCGCCCTCAAGCTGATGGCCGGGCAGGGCAAGACGATCCTGTTCGTTTCCCACAAGCTGGAGGATGTCGAGGGTCTCTGCCACCGGGTGGCGATCCTGCGCCAGGGGCACCTGGCCGGGCAGGCGCAACCTCCGTACGACACGCGTTCGCTTGTCGAGATGATGTTCGGCAAGGCGATCGGCGTCGAGGCCCGCAATCCCTGCGGCGGTGCCGAGACCGTCCTGCGCCTGCAGGACCTGGGCGTGGAAGACTACCGTCTGAAGGTCCGCGACGTATCCCTGGAAGTCTGCAGCGGTGAGGTGATCGGCCTGGCCGGGATGGAGGGCAGCGGGCAGGGCCTCTTCCTGCGTTCCGTCGGCGGCATGGTCCGTTCCACCGGCGGGCGCATTCAGCTGCGCGGCCGGGACCTGACCGGGCGTTCCTATCACACCTTCAAGCGCCACGGCACGGCCTTCCTGCCGGCCGCCCGCCTGGAGGAGGGTCTGGCCGCCGGGCTGACCCTGACCGAGCACGTCGTTCTGGCCGAACAGCCGCGCGGCTTCTTCGTCAACTGGGAGAACAGCCGCCAGCTGACCCAGAAACGCATCGAAGCCTTCAACATCCGCGGCACCCCGGCCAGCACGGTCGAGGCGCTTTCCGGCGGTAACCAGCAGCGGGCCCTGCTCTCGCTGATGCGCGAGCCGCTCAACCTGCTGCTGCTCGAGCACCCGACGCGCGGCCTGGACATCGAGTCGACGATCTACATCTGGTCGAAGCTCAAGGAACGCTGCGCCCAGGGGACGTCGATCCTCTTCATTTCCTCCGACCTGGAGGAGATCCTGCAGTACAGCGACCGCGTGCTGGTCTTCTTTGCCGGCAAGGTCACCCCGCCGCTGGAGGCCAGCGGCCTGAGCTCCCAGACGCTCGGCGAGTTGATCGGCGGCAAGGGCTGGCCGGAATCCACCACGGGACCGAAGCCATGAAAAAGAACTTCTGGATCAACCTCGCCTTCCAGCTCGGCGCGCTGGCCGTCGCCCTGCTGATCACCACGCTCATCCTTCTGGCGGCCGGGGCTCCGCCCTTTAAGGCCTATGCCAGCATCCTGGACGGCGCCTTCGGTTCTCCCGGCAACCTGGAACGCCTGCTCATCTCCTGGTCGCCGCTGCTGCTGACCACCGCCGGCGTACTGATCACCTTCTCGGCCGGGCTGTGGAACATCGGCGTGGAGGGCCAGATGACCCTCGGGGCGATCTTCGCCACCTGGATGCTGCGCCTGCTGCAGGACACCAGCCTGCCGCCCGCCCTGATCATTTTCCTCGGCATCCTGGCCGGGGTCCTGGGCGGGGCGCTGTGGGCCGGCCTGGCCGGCGCGCTGAAGACCTTCGGCGGGGTGAACGAGATCTTCGGCGGCCTGGGCCTGAACTTCGTCTCCATGGCGCTGACCATCTACCTGGTCTTCGGCCCGTGGAAGCGCCCCGGCACCGGTTCCATGTCCGGGACGCAGCCGTTCGACCGGGCGCTCTGGCTGCCCAGTTTCCCCGAGATGAATTTGAGCCCCTGGGCGCTCGGCCTCTCGATCCTGGCCGTGGTGATCGTCTACTTCCTGCTGCGCGGCACGCACTTCGGGCTGCGCCTCAAGGCGGTCGGAAAAAACATGAAGGCCGCCTACCTGATGGGCGTGCCGACCTGGCAGTACAGCATGTTCGCCTTCCTGCTCTGCGGGGCCTTTGCCGGCCTGTCCGGTGCCATCCAGGTGACCGGCGTCTACCACCGCCTGCTGCCCAACATCTCCAACGGCTACGGCTTCCTCGGCCTGCTGGTCGCCATGCTGATCAACTACCAGGCGATCTGGGCCGCGCCGGTGGCCTTCATCTTCGCCGCCCTGAACACGGGCAGTGTCCAGCTGCAGATGCTGTATAAACTGGACTCGTCCTTCTCGGGCGTGCTGCAGAGCTTCCTGGTGCTGCTGGTCCTGCTGGGCGAGGGCGTGCGTCAGCGCCTGCTGGGAAAGCGATAGGAGCCGCCATGGATACGAATGTCTTGCTCACGGGTCTGGCGGGTGTCCTGGCTGCGGCCGCGCCGGTGCTTTTCGCCGTCATCGGCGAAACGATCAACGAGCGCGCCGGGATCATCAACCTGTCAATGAACGGGACCATCCTGCTCTCGGCGGTCGGCAGCTTCGCCGTTGCCTACGAGACCGGCAGCCTGGCCCTGGGTTTCCTGGCCGGGGCGTTGATCGGCGCGCTGGTCGCCCTGATCGTCGCCTTCAGCAGCATCAGCCTGAAGCAATCCCAGGTGGCGGTCGGCTTCGTGCTCGCCCTGGCCTGCCGCGACCTGTCCTATTTCCTGGGCACGCCGTACATGAACCAGCCCGGGCCGCGCCTGCCGGTCTGGTCCATCCCGGGGCTGGAGAACATCCCGCTGCTCGGCCCGCTCTTCTTCCGCCAGGAGTGGATCACCTATTCCAGCTACCTGCTTATTTTTCTAGCCTGGCTGTGGATCTTCCGCACCCGCCCGGGGCTGATGCTGCAGGGTATCGGCGAGCGCCCGGCGGCGGCCTTCGTGCGCGGCGCCAACGTCAACCGCCTGCGCTACCTGTACACCGTCCTCGGCGGGGCGATCATCGGCATTGCCGGGCCGGCCTACTCGCTCAACGTCAAGGCCGGCTGGATGGGCACGCAGTCCGGGCTGGACGGCATCGGCTGGATCGCCCTGTCGATCACCATCTTCGGCGGCTGGAACCCGCTGCGCGCCGCCTTCGGCGCCTACCTGTTCTCGCTGCTGCAGTGGCTCGGCCTGGTGCTGCAGCCCAGCCTGCCGGACATCCCCTCGCAGGTGCTGCAGGTGGCCCCCTTCCCGCTGATGATCCTGACCCTGCTGCTGGTCAACATCAGCGACGCCGAATGGGTGGCGCGCACCCTGGCCGCCCTGCCGGAAGGCTCGCGCCGCGTGGTGATGAAGATCCTGCGCGCCCTGCGCGCCTCGCCGCCGTCCGGCCTGGGCGTGCCGTTCGAATCCGAATAATTCCTGTTCAAGTGGATCCATGACAAAATTCATCGGTTATCGTTGTTCGCTGTGTCACGCGGAACACCTGCCCGGCCAGGTGACCTACACCTGCCCGCAGGATGGGGGCAACCTGGACGTGGTCCTGGACGTCGATGCGATCCGCCAGAAGTTCCAGCCCGAGGACCTGACCTGCCGGGCGGAGGATTCGCTCTGGCGCTACCTGCCGCTCCTGCCCGTCCCGGAGCCTGGCGGGGAGGGCACCCCGCTGCGCATGGCCGGCTGGACGCCTGTCTATGCCCTGCCGCGCCTGGCGCAGAAACTCGGCCTGGAAAACCTGTGGCTCAAGGACGAAAGCCGCAACCCGACCGCCTCCTTCAAGGACCGCGCCAGCGCGGTGGTGGTCGCCCGGGCGCGCGAACTGGGCTTCGAGGTGGTCGTGACCGCCTCCACCGGCAATGCCGGGGCGGCGCTGGCGGGCATGGCGGCCGCCGTCGGGCACAAGGCGGTCATCTTCGCCCCCAAGACCGCCCCGCCAGCCAAGGTGGCCCAGCTGCTCGTCTTCGGCGCCAGGGTCATCCTGGTCGACGGGACCTACGACGACGCCTTCGACCTGACCATCCAGGCGGCCGGCGAATTCGGCTGGTACTGCCGCAACACCGGCTACAATCCCTTCACCGCCGAGGGCAAGAAGACGGCCGCCTTCGAGATCTGGGAATGGTACGCGGACTGCTGCGCGGGACTGCGCGAGCAGGGCCGTTCGCCGCAGGATGCGCCCCTGACGGTCTTCGTTTCGGTCGGGGACGGCAACATCATTTCCGGCCTGCACAAGGGTTTCAAGGACCTGCAGAGCCTGGGCTGGCTGGAGCGGATGCCGCGCCTCATCGGCGTGCAGGCGGAAGGTTCGGCGGCCATCGCCAGCGCCTTCCATGCCGGCACCGAGCAGATCGTCCCGGTCGCGGCGCAGACCATCGCCGACAGCATTTCGGTCGACCTGCCGCGCGACGGCGTGCGCGCCGTGCGCGCCGCCCGCGAGACCGGCGGCACCTACCTGACGGTCAGGGATGAGCAGATCCTGGAAGCCATCGCCGCCCTCGGCCCGCAGGGCATCTTTGCCGAACCGGCCGGGGCGACCGCCTACGCCGGCCTGGCGCAGGCCGTGGCGCAAGGCCTGGTCAGACCCGGCGACCCGGTGCTGGTGCTGAACACCGGCTCCGGGCTGAAGGACGTGCGCGCCGCCATGCAGGCGGTGCCGGCCGCGCCGGTCATCGAGCCGACCCTGGAAGCCGTGAAGAGGATCCTGTGAAGAAGAATTCCGTGACGATCTCGATCGTCGCCCCGATCTACAACGAAGTGGAAAACCTGCCCGAACTGGTCCGCCGGGTGGGCGCGGTGATGAACGCCAGCCGCGAAAGCTGGGAACTGCTCCTGGTCGACGACGGGTCGAGCGACGGCTCGACCGAGGCGATCCGGGACCTGGCGAAGCAGGACCGCCACATCCGCCCGCTGATCTTCGCCCGCAACTTCGGCCACCAGGTGGCCATCACCGCCGGCTGGGACCATGCGCGCGGCGAGGCCGTGGTGATCATCGATGCCGACCTGCAGGACCCGCCGGAGGTCATCCCGGACCTGATCGCCCGCTGGCGCGAGGGCTACGAGGTCGTCTATGCCGTGCGCGCCGAACGCGAGGGCGAGACCTGGTTCAAGAAGTTCACCGCGGCCATGTTCTACCGCATCGTCCACCGCATCACCGACGTCAAGATCCCGGTCGACACCGGCGACTTCCGCCTGATGGACCGCAAGGTGGTGGACGTGCTCAAGACGATGCGCGAACGCCACCGCTTCCCGCGCGGCATGTCGGCCTGGGTCGGGTTCCGCCAGGTGGGCGTGCCCTACAGGCGCGCCGCCCGCTTCGCCGGCATGACCAAGTACCCGTTCAAGAAGATGCTCAGGCTGGCCCTGAACGGGATCACCAGCTTCTCGTATTTCCCGCTGCAGCTGGCCACCTATTTCGGCTTCGCCTCCGCCGGTCTGGCCGCCGTCGCCATCCCGGTGGTGATCGTCATGCGCCTGATCGGCTCGCAGTTCTTCGAAGGCCAGGCCACCACCCTGATCGCGGTCCTGTTCCTGGGGGGGGTGCAGCTGATCTCGCTGGGCGTGCTCGGGGAATACATCGGCCGGCTGTACGACGAGGCCAAGGCCCGCCCGCTGTATATCCTGCGCGAAGGTCCGGAAGCGGATTGAATTCCCGGGCGGACCGTCAGGTCCGCCCTTTTCATCGAAGGATGGTTCCATGTACGATTTCGACCGCCTCATCGACCGGCGCACCACCGGCAGCATCAAATGGCAGCGCTATCCGCAGGAGGTGCTGCCGCTGTGGGTGGCGGACATGGATTTCCCGGCCCCCGCTCCCGTGCGGGCCGCCCTGCAGCGCTGCCTGGATCATGGCGTTTTTGGGTACGAGGCCCCCTCCCGCCGGCTGGCCGAGACGGTCGCGGCGCGCCTGGAGCGCCTGTACGGCTGGAAGGTCGATCCGCAGGCGGTGATCGCCACGCCGGGCGTGATCGCCGGGTTCAGCGCCGCGGCCCGCACGGTCTGCGCCCCGGGCGAGGGGGTGGTCGTCCAGCCGCCGGTCTACCCGCCCTTCCTCAAGCTGGACCTGGCCGGGCTGACCGTCCAGCATGCGCCCTTGCGGCGCGCCGACGCGGACGGGCAGGTGCACTATGCATTGGAACGGGATGCCTTCCGCGGGGCGTTCCATTCCGGCGCCGCCCGCAGCCGCATGTTCCTGCTCTGCAATCCCCACAACCCGACCGGCCAGGTCTACTCCCGGGCGGAGCTGGAGTTCATGGTGGATACCTGCCTGGGCGAGGAGGCCATCCTGTGCTCGGATGAGATCCATTCCGAGCTGCTGCTCGGGGAGGCCCGTCACCTCCCGGCGGCAACGCTCTCGCCCGGGATCGAAATGCGCAGCATCACGTTGATCGCGCCGAGCAAGACCTTCAACGTGCCGGGCCTGTTCTGCGCCTTTGCCATCGTCCCGGACGAGTCGCTGCGCCGGCGCTTTGCCCACACGGCCGAGTCGCTGGCCATGCACATCAACAGCCTGGGGCTGGCCGCGGCCGAGGCGGCCTTCTCCGGGGAATGCGACGACTGGCTGGCCGCCCTGCGCAGCTACCTGACCGCCAACCGGAATTTCCTGTTCGATTTTGTCCGCGAGAACCTGCCCGGGGTAAGGATGACCCTGCCGCAGGCCACCTACCTGGCCTGGCTGGATTGCGGCGAGCTGCAGCGTTCCGGCAGGATCAGCGGCACGCCGTACCAGTTCTTCCTCAAGCAGGCGAAGGTGGCGCTCAACGAGGGGCGCGAGTTCGGACCGGGCGGGGAGAACTTCGTGCGCCTGAACTTCGGTTGCCCGCGGGCGACATTGGAACAGGCCCTGTTGCGCATCCAGACGGCACTTGGGATATAATCATTTCAGGAGGCAATATGACCCAATTGGGCCCGGAAGAGAAAGCCACCCTGGTGATGATCTACACCGCCAACAGCCTGGTACGCGGCGAGATCGTCAACAAGACCAATGTGCGCGTCAGCACCTGGCTGCGGACGCAGGGCATGCCGGAGTACATCCACGTGCACAAGCCGCAGGTGCTCTCCTTCGCCGGCGGCGCGCCCAAGAATCTGACTTATACCGGCATGCTGGTCCCGACCAGCTCGGTGATCGCCTTTCACATCGCGCCCCCGGCCGCCGACCCGATGGACTACGAGCAGAGCGAGATGAACCGCGCCTGGCAGCCGGTCCTCCTGCACATCGGCACCTTCGTGTGCAAGGGCAAGCTGCGCGTCTCGGCTTCCACCGGCCTGGTGCCGACGCTCGAATCCTCGCGCACCGCCTGGATGTCGGTCTATGAGAACGAGGTCAGCAACCCGTACCTGCCGCAGATGGCGGCCATCCAGGTCCCGCTGATCCTGTACAATCCCAAGGCGATCAGCCTGGGACTCAGCGAGTGAGCCTACCGGTTTGAAAACAAAGATCCCCGCAGGAGAATTCCTGCGGGGATCTGGTTTGGGCTCGATCCTGATGGAGGAGAACTGCAGCATGCCGGTGGGGAGGATCCTCCCGCAGGGAGCTTTCGCGATCCGCTCAGGGGATCGAATTGCGCAGGCCGTCGAGCAGGGCCTGCTTTTCGGCCTCTGTCAGACGCGCCTCGGGATGCATCAGCAGGTACTGGGCGGGCGGCATTTCGCCTTCCAGCAGGATTTCGCTGATCTCGTTCAGGTCCTGGCTGCCGCCGTTGTTCCATTCCGAAAAGTTCATGTTCTGCCGGCCTTCGGCCACGTCATTGGCGACCAGCCAGGAGACCGGGGCGACGTTCGCGTACCACGGCCAGACGGTCTCGTTGCTGTGGCAGTCGAAGCAGGCCCGCTGCGCCAGGAGGCGCGTGGCCGGGCTGTCCCAGTTGGGTTCGCTGACCACAGGCGGATTGGTGTGATCCCGGCCGATCGGGAGGAGCTGGATCAGCAGGAAGAGCGCCAGACCGGCGCCGATCAAAAGAAGAAGCCAACGACCAATTCTTTTCATGGTATCCTCCAGCGGGAAGTATTTCTCATTATACGCCTAATCCTTACCGGAAAGGTAAAGGTATGAAAGTCCTGTTCATCGGCGGGACCGGATTGATCAGCTCGGCCTGCGCCCAGCTGGCCGTGGAGCGCGGCCTGGAATTGACCCTGCTGACCCGCAATGCCTCGGGAAAATATGTGCCCCCGCCCGGGGCGCGCCTGCTGTCCGGGGATGTGCATGCGGACGAAGACGGTCTCGTTCGCCTGCTGTCCGGGCAGGCCTTCGATGTCGTCGTCGACTGGATCGCCTACACCCCGCAGGACATCGAACGTGACCTGCGCCTGTTCGTGGGCCGTACCGGCCAGTTCGTCTTCATCAGTTCGGCCAGCGCCTACCAGAAGCCGCCGGGGCAGTACCGCATCACCGAGGAGACCCCGCTCGAGAATCCGTTCTGGGAATACTCTCGCAACAAGATCGCCTGCGAGCGGCGCCTGATGGAAGCGTACCGGCAGGACGGACTCCCGGTCACCATCGTGCGCCCCTCGCTGACCTACGGTCCGTCGCAGCTCCCGCTGGCGGTCAGTTCCTGGCAGCATCCCTACACGCTCATCGCCCGCATGCAGCAGGGGAAAGCGGTGCTCGTCCCCGGGGACGGGACGTCACTGTGGGTGATGACCTGGAACGGCGATTTCGCCGTCGGTTTCCTCGGCCTGCTCGGAAATCCTGCCGCGGTCGGGGAGGCCTTTCACATCACCGCGGACGAGGTCCTGTCCTGGAACCAGATCTACGCCGAGACCGCCCGGGCGCTCGGGGTGGAACCGCAGCTCGTGCATGTGCCGTCCGAACTGATCGCCGCCTACGACCCGCACGCCACCGGCAGCCTGATCGGCGACAAGGCCAACAGCGCCGTCTTCGACAACGCCAAGATCCGCCGCTTCGTCCCGGAATTCCACTGCCGGGTTCCCTGGGCCGAGGGGCTGCGCCGCGCGCTGGCCTGGTTCGAGGCCGATGCGCAGCGGCGCACGGTCGACGCCCAGGCAGAAGCGACCTGGGAACGCATCCTGGGGGCCTACAGGCGTGCCTGGCCGCAGGGATGAACCGGGCTGGGATGGGAAAAGGCGCGTACTCCCCGCTGAATTCCACGCGCACGAAGGGAAAAAAGAAAGGCAGATGGTGCGCAGCCATCTGCCTTGTTGTACTTCTTGCGAAGGAAAGAGCGGGGAAGTCCACCCAGAGGTGGGGAAGCCGGCCCGGTCGGGAGACCGTCAGCCGGGAAAGGTCACCCGGTCTCTCCTCCAAAGGAACTTGTAATCCATTCTGCGATCACAACCTCCTTTCCGGACCTTCTGAGGTCCACAAGTGCATCATACAACAAAACCGCTTGGCTTGCATTAAAAATGGCCTACATATCCGAAAGGAAATTCCGGGAGCGGGCCGGCGCGCCTTGCAGATGTCTTAAGTCCGCTTGTGCGGAATGATACAATCGATCCACATCCCCGCCTGGATGCGACCATGGACCTGCTCGAATATCTGAACTGCCTGCCGATCTTCAAGGATCTCGAAGCGGACGCCGCCGGGAGCGGATGAAAGGATCCGGTATGACCGATCTCTCCCTGCGCCCCGCCACGCAAGCCGATTCCGCCTGGATCCGCGACCTGATCCACCGGGTCGGGATCAATCCGCTGGACCTGAACTGGGAGCATTTCCTGCTAGCCGAATCCCCGCAGGGGATTCGGCTCGGCTGCGCCCAGCTCAAGCCGCACGGCGACGGTTCGCTCGAACTGGCCTCGCTGGCGGTCGAGGAATTCGCCCGCGGCCGGGGCGTGGCGCGGGCGCTGATCGAAAGCCTGCTGGCGGGCAGCCCGCGGCCGCTCTTCCTGATGTGCCGCCCTGAGCTCGGCCCCCTGTACGAGCGCTTCGGTTTCCGCACGGTCGGCCCGCAGGAGATGACGCCCTATTTTCGGCGCATCCGCAAGGTCACCCGTCTGCTGGGTTTTCTTGGCCGTTTTACAGGTCCGCGCATCATGCGCCTGGACTGACCCCTGACCGGAGGGGGAGGGACACTCCGGGTCAACGCGGTATAATCCTCCCGTATATTGGATAGGTTTTATCCGATTTGAACCAGGAGGAAAGGAAATGAGAACCAGCCGCAAACTCCATCCAGTGTTCGCCGTCCTGGCCCTGCTCGGCCTGCTGGCGGCCTGCAGCCTGCCCGGCCGCGATCCGGAGATCGTCGTCGTCCAGCTCCCGACCAGCACCGGCCTTCCCACGCCGCCTCCGCAGGAGCCCGGCGCCGCCTCCGTGGCCGGCGCCTGGATCATGCCCACCGCCCGGCTCAACCTGTTCGTCGCCACCCTGCTGCCGGGTGCGTCCTCCTTCCTGCGCATCACGTCCGGCCAGTTGTACATGACCCTGAACAGCGACGGGACCTACACTTATTCCGGGGAATACACCCAGCATGTCGATACGAGCGACGGGGATTATGCGGAGGGCGTGTCCACGTTCACGACCAGCGGAACGTATTCCACCACCGCCTCCATGATCCTCTTCGAAACCGGGGCGACCGATGTCCGCATGATCTCCTGCACCGCCTACGATCACGGGGCCGTGTACACCGTTCCGTGCGATTCGGTCGTCATGGTCGACCTGCTCCTGCCCTCCGAGGCGCCTTTCCGCCGCTCCGCGGACATGCTGGAGATCGACGTCCCGGCCCCCTCCGGGATGATCGTGACCATGTTCTTCGAGCGCTAGACGGGATCTTCCAGGTTCACTGGTTCGAACAGTCGGAAGCATTTGCCTTCCGGCTGTTTTTCTTTCCTGACGCGGGGCCGGGGATCGGCCGCTTCAGGCACGTGCAAAAAAAGCGCAGCGAAGATATACTGAATGCGGATCCCGGCGCGGCCGCGTCCTGCGGCGATGCATGCCGGGACCCGATAAGGAGCCGGGCATGCACGAACGGATGCTGGACAGGAGCAGACAGCCCACGGAGGCGGAGATGCAGGCCGCCATCGGCGAGCCGTTCGCCGGGGCCTGGAGCGGCCTGCGGCGCTTCCTGGCGGAAACCTACGCCGTCGAACCGGTCTTCAACGCCGGCGGGCAGAAATACGGCTGGAATTTGCAGTACCGCCTGGGCGGGCGGCCGCTGTGCGAGCTTTATCCCGAGCACGGTTCCTTCACCGCCCTGGTCATCCTGGGGAGGAAGGAACTGGACCTGGCCATCGGGCGGCTGGAGGGCTTCGGGGGCCTCGTCCGTCATGCATTGACCGAGACGCCCCGCTTCCACGACGGCTGCTGGATGTACATCCAGGTCTCCGACCCGCAGACCTGCGAACAGGACGGGCGGGATGTTCAGGAGTTGATCCTGATCAAGAGAAAACCGCCCAGGAAGAAACCGTCCTGATCCCGGGGGCGGCTTCCTGTCTGGAGGGTTGGATCGCTGCATTCGGAAGGATCCCGTACAGGAAAACCATGCGCTCGAAGAAGTTGATGTCCACCTACGACACTTGGAGCGGTTTCTACGACGGGTTCGATAATCCGCTCATCCCGGTCGAGGAAACCGCGGTGCATGCCCTGCTGCAGACGATCGCCTGCGAGCGGGTGCTGGATGCCGCCGCGGGCACCGGGCGGTATGCGCTGGCACTGGCCCGGCAGGGAAAGCAGGTCGCGGCGGTCGATTGCAATGCGAAGATGCTATCCAAGGCGCAGGAGAAGGCGGCCCGCGAAGGCCTGCAGATCGAGTTCCGCCTCGACGACCTGGCGGCGCTCTCCTTTCCGGACGGGACCTTCGATCTCGTCCTGTGCGCCCTGGCCCTCGCCCACGTGAAGGACCTGCTGGGCGCATACCGGGAATTCCAGCGCGTGCTCCGCCCGGGCGGTCATCTGATCACCAGCGATCTGCATCCCGAGCTGCAGCGCCAGCTCGGCCCGCGGCATCGCTGGGAACTGGTCGCCGGAGAGGCCCCGGTCTTCTTTCCGAATTACCACGCCAGCCTCGACGACTACCGCTCGGCCATGGACCGGGCCGGTTTCCAGACCCGGGCCGTGCTGGAACTTCCCCTGCAGATCGGGGAACGGCTGACCCCGGGCGCCCTGGTCCTGTGGGGCTGCAAGCCTGGAACGGGAGCTTGAGCGGCATGCCGGAGGAGTTTGCCAGCGGCCTGCTCCAGCGGCTTGGCGAGGCCTGAGCGCGGCCATTCCCAGCAGGAGACAGCCAATCTCTCGCCGAGAGATTCAAATCTCTAGGCAGGAGACCGGCAACCTCTAGGCGAGAGATTTAAATCTCTAGGCAGGAGACCGCGAACCTCTAGGCGAGAGATTGACCATTTTCTTCCCACAAATCGGATCGCCTCCCACAGGGAAAAAGCAGGAAGCGGCGAGGTTCGGAAAAATGAGGGTCGACCGGGCCGTTGCGCAGCGAGGGGAACGGTTCTATACTATTTCCGGGCGACCTTATACTTATAATCAATTATGTGCAATATGCTGTGCAGGTTGAAAACAAGTTGAGTCGAACGTGCAACCACTAATTTGGTTGTTATCTAGGATAAGTAACTCTCATAAGTAGGCGAGGTCAAAAATGGGGTTATACCAATATATCCGCGAGCAGGAACACAGGAATGATCTAGTTGGTGAGTTAGGCCGCTGGATGTGTCAGAATTATGGACAACGGCCAAGTCGCGACAGTCTAGCTTTCCAAATAGCATCACAAGAATTCGCGGCATGTGGTGAATGGACTAGGCAAGACGAGGTGCATCGTATCAATACGGACAAGGCACTTCAACGATTGATCAAGATCGAGCCACGTATCACTGGAATCATCACGGATATCCTCAAAGTCAGATCCCATCAAGGGTATGACCGAGACATTGAATACAATAGATATAAGGCCATAGTCAGCAATCTCGTCGGATACTCGGCTGAGAAACGGGAAGTAGCCGATGCTCCAAGCTATGATCTTGTAATCCAATATATTGTCAGTCTTCTTCCGCCAGACGGTGCTGACTTATATCCAAATGGCTATCCCGATGATGTGATCCTTGACCTGTAATGCTGTCGAACATAGTCTCCATTTGACGGCCCAGCGCCGACTGTACTGTTGGGCGGTTGACAGGGTAAACATCGGGAAATCTTCATTCACGGATATTATTCTACCCGCCTCACAAATGTCAACATAAAAATGGTGTGGACACATGAAAAAAATTATTGATCTCTCAAGTGAAGAAGCTAGAGCCTACTTCATCAAGGGAAGTAGCTACTTCAACAGCGATATACCTAATTATCTCAATTTTGAGCCAATTTTGACTGATGTTGCAACAGTGTTAAATCAAGGGAATGTTTCTGCATTAAGATCTGCTAATCCAAGTGATTATTCGGGGGTGAATTATAGTTTTCTGGCCAATAAGGATGGAAAGTTTTCTTGGCGACCATATGAATTGATTCATCCAGCAATATATATTTCCTTGATAAATACACTATGTGATCCCACAAATTGGCTGATTATTCAGAAGCGGTTATCAGAATTCAAAGGTGGCGCAGTTGACTGCTGCAGCTTGCCTGTTATTTCAATAGACGGCCAAAAAGATATTGCTACCCAAATAAAAAGCTGGTGGCAAAACATTGAGCAACGCTCCCTGGCATATTCTTTGGAATTTAGCCATGTTCTTCACACTGATGTTGTGGATTGCTATGGATCACTCTACACACACAGCATTTCCTGGGCGATTCACGGCCTGGAAGAGGCAAAGCGCAATAAAGGGAATAATGCATTATTAGGGAACAAGATTGATATGCACATTCGATCAAGTCGGCATGGGCAGACCAATGGCATTTCACAAGGTTCAGTTCTGATGGATTTCATAGCAGAAATCGTTCTCGGATATGTAGATGAACAAATCAATGCCGAATTAGGAACGCCAGCAGATTTCCGTATTCTTAGGTACCGTGATGATTACAGAATATTCGCGAATAGCGATGATCGAGTCGAAGCGATCTTAAAGGTGGTCAGCGAGAAATTAATGCCGGTCGGAATGAAATTGGGTGTGGCAAAAACAGTCCTTAGTAGAAACATTGTTGAAGGTTCTATCAAACCAGATAAATTAGCTGGTATTGATTTACAGGACTTGGGCGAAACAAATGCCACTACTATGCAGAAACAACTTCTTAGGCTTCACTCCTTTGGACAGCGCTTCCCTAACAGTGGAGCACTCAGACGTTTAGTTAGCGATTTTCATACCAAGATTTCTACTCAATCAGAAAAGCCAGATGATCTTGAAGTGCAAGTAGCAATTGCCACAGACATCGGATTTGTTTCCCCATCAACTTTTCCGGGAGTCGCTGGTATTTTAAGCCACTTAATTTCACTTGCTCCACCCGAAGAAAAGACATACTTGTGGAATAAAGTACATATGAAAATGAAGCGAGTTCCATACAACGGCTATCTTGAAATATGGCTTCAACGAGTGATACAGTCAATCGGTATATCTTTTTTTAGTGAAGAACCGATTTGTAGAATCGTCAATGGTGAATCAATAAATTTATGGGAAAATGGATGGGTAGCTAATAAAGATCTCAATGATGCAATAAATACATCTAGAATACTTGTAAAATCCGTATCTGATGTAAAAGAAGTTGTACAACCTGAAGAAGTAGCTCTGTTTACGCAGAAGGCTTGGGGATACTAGTCGATTTATAACAATCGGCGCAGTAGTTTGATTGAATACGGGAGTAAAAGCAACTCCGCAGTCTGTGACTGCGGAGTTGCTCGTCTGCGGATGTCCCTCGAAGACCGGACCGGGGCGAAGGCCACCCCGCAGGCGGTTTGGCAACCCTGGCGCTTGTTCAGGGCAACAAGATCTTGA
>Ga0233425_10001118_pt1 | contig 62483 bp, 54 predicted proteins | sample Watercolumn_Towu_2_FD_181712 | JGI IMG/M metagenome (GOLD analysis project Ga0233425, IMG submission 181712) | Freshwater microbial communities from Lake Towuti, South Sulawesi, Indonesia - Watercolumn_Towuti2014_140_MG | ecosystem: Environmental > Aquatic > Freshwater > Lake | place...
ATTCGCGATGCAACGTAAAGGGGGACGGGAGTCTTTGGCGGTGACGCCTTTTCCGATGGTATGCTGATAGGCGCCAAAGACTCCCGACCCCGTCAAGCGTCCATCTTCGGAGAGGCCTGATTCGCGATGCAACGTAAAGGGGGACGGGAGTCTTTGGCGGTGACGCCTTTTCCGATGGTATGCTGATAGGCGCCAAAGACTCCCGACCCCGTCAAGCGTCCATCTTCGGAGAGGCCTGATTCGCGACGCAGCGTAAAGGGGGACGGGAGTCTTTGGCGGTGGCGATTTTTCCGATGGTATGCTGATAGGCGCCAAAGACTCCCGACCCCGTCAAGCCTCCATCTTCGGAGAGGCCTGATTCGTGACGCAACGTAAAGGGGGACGGGAGTCTTTGGCGGTGACGCCTTTTCCGATGGTATGCTGATAGGCGCCAAAGACTCCCGACCCCCGCAAGCGTCCATCTTGGAAGAGGCCTGATTCGCGCTGCAACGTACGACCCCTTCAAGCGTCCATGGCGGGACTGATTCCTGCGTAGAGTCGCTGGAATCAGTACCCCCTACCGGATTCGAACCGGTGTTGCCGGACTGAGAACCCGGAGTCCTAGGCCTCTAGACGAAGGGGGCAATACCTAAGCTGCAAATGTAAGGACCAACGGCTGGCTGTCAACTCCCCTGCCGGGGGCGGGACTTGAGGTCGCGCAGTTCCAGGTAGAGTTCGCGGGGCTCTGCATCAAGTTGTTGCATGGCCATCAGGTGGTTTTCGATGTTCGTCGATTCGACGATCCGCACCAGTTCCATCAAGCTGTTTCTCCACTGACCGTCGGACGGGTTCTTGCGATGGTGAGCGTTGGTCAGTCCGATCTGACCGCTGGCGCCTGTGGCCGGGTCGCGCGCGACGGCGGTGTAGATCCGGAGCGCGTCGTCGTAGCGTTGTTTTTCCAAGTAGAGTTCGGCAAGCCGTTGTTCGGCGAGTCGGGCATAGTGCAGGTTTTCGGGATCGGCATCGCGCGGAAAATACTCCTCGACCGCGCGAAGCGCCTGTTCCGTGCCCAGGGCCACGGCGAGCAGAAACTGGTCTTGGATATTGTCCTTGTGTTCGACAAGCCCGGATACGGCTCGAGTGTCCAGAAGTGGCGGCGGGCGGAAGGCAAACGCCGCGCCGCCGCCGGCGGCGGCGCCGGCGATTACCAGCAATCCCCAAACGATCAGCGGATTGCGATGCGCATCGTGCCGGGCCTCAAGGATCATCAGCGATGCCAGTTTCTGGGTCGCGGCCGCTCGCTGAGAATTCAGTTCGCCCGATTCGAACTCGTTTGCGTCTTCGACAGTCTGCGGCCAGTCGTCCTCGGGACTCTCGATTGGCAGCTCTTTCAGATCGCGGAGGACCTCGGCGGTGTCCTGATAACGATCTTCAGGACGCTTTGCCATCAATTTGTGGACGATCCGGCAAAGGCCTTCCGGAAGGTCGGGCCGGATCCGCTCCAGCCGCTCCGGTTCAGATTTCAGGTGCTGTACCGCGATGCTCAGCGGAGTTTCGCCTCGGAACGGTGGTCGACCGGCCAGCATGTGGTAACAGCTAACGCCGAGAGAATAGAGGTCGCTGCGCAGGTCGAGTGCCTTTCCTTCGACCTGCTCGGGACTCATATACAGCGGGGTTCCCATCGTCACGCCGATCTGGGTCAACTGCGTGTTGGATTCGCCATTGGTGATCCGCGCCAGGCCGAAATCGGCAACTTTCGCTTCGCCGGTGCGGGCGAGCAGGATGTTTTCGGGTTTGATGTCGCGATGGACGATTCCCTGGCCGGCGGCGCGTCGCAGGCCGACCGCGACCTGACGCATGATGGCTATGGTCAGCGGCGCGGAAAGCGGCCCCGACCGGGCGAGAAGTTGCCGCACGTTCTGTCCGGCAACATATTCCTGGGCGATGTAATGCAGGCCATCAAGGACCCCCACCTCGTAGACCTGCACGATGTTGGGGTGCACCAGGGCCGCAGCCGCGCGTGCCTCGTTCAAGAAACGACGCAGGTAACTCTCGTTGCGGGCCAGATTGGGCCGCAGAATCTTGATTGCGACTTTGCGCGCCAGCGAGTTCTGCTGCGCGAGGTACACGTCGGCCATACCGCCTCGGCCGAGCCGACGAATCAACTGGTAGTCGCCAAGCAGCCGGCCGGAATGATCGGGCGTCGATGTCGGGTCCGTGGTGTCAGATTGCAACTCCTGAGAATCGGCTGGCTTGCTCATGACCCTGCCGGCAGTTGCCGTCGATAGGGAATTCCGAACCTGGCGGGACCGTCACACGCCGGTCACCGCTACCTAGTGCAATGTCACAGCTTAATCGTCGGGTTCGCGTTATTCGTAGGACGGGTCTCCAGACCCGTCCTGCTTACACGGACGGGTCGGGAGACTCGTCCTACTTACACGGACGGGTCGGGAGACCCGTCCTACTTACACGGACGGGTCAGGAGACCCGTCCTACGGACCCGAACTTCTAGCTGTGACAAAGCACTAGTATGCGGCGTTGCGCGGCAACTGGCAACGTCGCAACGCTGTTTGTCCGATTCCAGGGCCGGGGATGGAGTCACGACCGTATAACGGCACCGTCAATCGGTTGGCGATGACCCGATCGCGACCAGCGCATTCAGGCTGCCCGAACGAAAACCGTCCAGGTCCAGGCTGATAAACTGAAAGCCGTAGCTGCGAAATGCCGCCGTAATCGCAGTTCGGGTTGTCGGTTCCGTAAGCGTCGCGAGATCCTCGGCAGCGACCTCAATCCGTGCCATGTCACCCCGATGGTACCGCACGCGCACCGACCTGCAGCCCAGGTTGCGCAGAAAGCGCTCCGCCTGATCGATCATCCTCAGCCGATCGGCGGTGACCTCTTCGCCGTAGGCGATCCGGCTGGCGAGGCAGGGCGTGGCCGGTTTATCCCAGGCGGGAAGCCGCCAAAGCTGTGCCAGGGCCCGCACATCCGATTTGCGAAAATCGCATTCCACCAGCGGGCTGCGGACCATCCGCTCCACCGCGGCCCGCATCCCCGGCCGGTAATCTCCCAGGTCGTCGAGGTTAGCGCCATTGACGACGACCGCTTGCTGCTGCTGGGCGAGAACAGCCAGTTGGTCGTAAAGTGTCGATTTGCAATAGTAGCAGCGGTCGGCGGCGTTGCGGACATAGCCGCCGCGGGATAACTCGTCGGTTTCAATCGACTGGAATCGAATTCCGATCTGTTGCGCTGCGGCAACGGCGGCTTCCCTTTCGCCTTCCGCCAGACTGGGACTGACTGCCATGACAGCGGTCGCCCTGTTGCCAATCGCCTTCTGCGCGGCGGCGGCCACGAGCATGCTGTCGACGCCGCCGGAATAGGCGACCAGACATCGATCGAGGCCGGTCAGCAGTTGGAGCAGCCGGTCTGCTTTTGCCGCCAAATCGCTCACGCACGCCTCGTCAACAAAAATAGCAACGTGATCCACCGCAATGCCGTGCAGGCGAGTTTTCGGGAGCCCGCGGAGTAAAGTGGGAACCTGGGACCCAGGGAAGGTGATCCAACGGTAAACGCGGCACTTGGCCGTGATGCGCTGGCTATACCTGCGAATGGATCCTAATCCAGTTCCCGTGCGGACTCGTTATCGGCTCCCCGGAAAAGTTGCGCCTGACCACGTACATGACAGACTACGTTGCCACGCGCATCGTAGCAACACGGGAAAATCAACGCAAGATTACGTCGGCTGCCGAGCGCGCTCGTTACGCCGCTATTCCGGATTCTGCGTCGACGAGGAATTGGACTCCCGAACCATCGGCTCCATCACTTTGGTATTACGCTCGACGGCCAGCACCACGGTGCGTTGTTCGACACCGTCTTTGCTGCACGCCACCACCGGAATTACCTGCCGTTTATCGGGCATATTGATTCGGACCGCGAATGTGCCATCCGCCCGCAGTTTGACCGGCTCGCCTCCCAGCATCACGTGGGCGTCGGGTTTCGTCGATCCAAACACCACCATTTCGGCATCGACTTCGAACTTGAAGTCCCGGCGCCGGTTGAGCACGCTTTCGGCGCCGACGCCGAAACGCGTCGACGACGGCGAGCCCATCGGGCGGCGCAGACGTTCCTCGAAAACTTCCTGCAATTCCGTGCTGTTGTTTTCCTCGCTGTACCCGCCGCTCTGCGCGTAGATTTTCTCGTAGTTTTCCGCCACGTCGGCCCAGTTCTCGTCGATTGCATCGGCGCTTCCCGGTCGAGGCGTCGTCACCACGTTGCTGCGACAGAGCGAGAAAAACCGGCCGTTGGTTGCCAGGTAACCTAATTCCACGCGGAAGCTGCGCGGCGGAGCGTCGACGTCCAGGTACCAGTTGTTTACGCCGCCGTGAATCGTGATTTCGCGGATCACCCGTTCCGCAGTGCTGGTCGTCCCGTTCGATTCGACCTCCAGCACGCGCAGAATCGGCCTCGCACCATGCCAGTACTCGGCGATCGCAGCTTGCGCCCGCTGAACGCTTTGCCGGGTCACTTCCCAGGATGCATGCAGCCAAAAGGAGTCACGGACCAGGAGTACAATCCGGTCGCGCGTTGGTTCTTTGATCACTTTGGTCTCTTTTTCGCCGTCCGAGACCGTAACGACGAGCGGCGTTCCGGCCAGGTCTTTACGCCGCTCAAGATCCTCCTGAATCTTGCGGATCTTCTTCACGACGGTTGGACTGGTGTGCGATACCGGTTTTGCCGGTTTGGCGGGAGACTTGTCTTTCCGGTGTCCATTCAATGTCGCGCGGTGGGACTCCGCCGGGCGGGACGGCTTGGCGCTTTTTTCGGCGACGCGCCCAGGAACCGGTTTACTGGAGGCACCGTTGCGCGGTGACGACGAGACACTCGACTTGACGTGTGCTTGTGGCTTTGCGTCCCGTGCCGGTTTCTTCTCGACCGAGCGGGCGCTTCCCATTTTCGACTTGGTGGCCGGCTTCGTTTTCCGTTCCAGAGCCTTAATCAACTGGTCCTTCCGCATCGAATGCCAGCCAGGAACCCCTTGTTTCTTGGCCAACTGCGCCAGGTCTTTGGTGCTATACGACTTCAGGGAAGCTGTGGAAATCAATGGTGGAGCCCTCAAACGCCTGCGGCATGGCTGCAAATCCACAGCCCGAGCCTGGATCGGTCAAACGCCGTCCCTGACAGAATCATCATGCGCCGAACACCGGGCGGACCCTCCCTCGCCCAAAGCCAGTGTACAGCCGTTCGCTTGTGCGGTATCGACACCGCGCAACCTGTTCTCCTACAACAAGTTGGCAGGCGGGTCGCCAGCCTGGAGCACCACGATTGATGGGGAATGCGGCGACCATCAACCCGGTTCGCCAACGTGGGGCCCCAGGAGCTGTCGAGCGGCAACGTCGGAGTTGGCCTGGCCTGTCGCCCGAACTCTTGCTAACCCCTTCTCACCGCTCCTTCAGCTTAGTCGACGCGTCTCGAATTTGCAACGACGTCCAGGTAGGCCCCCCTCTCCTGCGACTGCCGCTTGCGACCCGTCGCGATTACCAGGTCACCGGCATCAAGTTTCACGTTACGCGTCCCTCCATGGGTATCGCGCGAAGCCGCGAACTGCAGGGATTCCGCCGCCGTCCAAAAACGCCTCAATAGTTTGTCGTAAGTTGCCGTATCAAAATGGCTTAGGTGACATTGTGAAAAAATACACGAAGTATGGTTGACCCACGGTTACAGGTCCGTTAGATTTGGAAACCTTAATCCCGTGGCGATGGTCTACAGCAGTATTTGCTTGATGCCCGAGCCGCCCCCGAAACCTGACCCGCGCGAGAAACCACCGCCGATCGCGGTCGCCATGGAATGGGTGACCAAAATAACCACGGTCGCACTGGAAATGGTGCTGCCTGGTATTTTTGGAACCTGGCTGGACACGAAGCTTGGCACCGGTTTTTGCGTAATCGTGGGTTTCGGGCTGGGAATGACCGCAAGCATGTATCACCTGATCGTGTTGACGCGACCAACGCAACGCACTCGAAAGCCCGGCTCCGATGGTGATCCCCCCCCAGAATGATGATTCCGATTCTGCCACCGAGGGGCGCAGGTCTGTTTCCAGCGCAGTGACGGGTGGTGGATCGATCGGCGCGGGAGTTGGGAATCGCGACGGCGGCGGCACGCTGCGAATGTCGCTGGGCATTGCGCTTGCCATCTTGATTCCGGTGCTCGCATGCGGTGGCCTGTTGATTGGACTCGTGGCGGCCAACCTATGGGGACCAGCTACCGCGACGGCGGCTTTCCTGGCGAGTGTTATTTGCATTGCCGGTTCGATACTGGGGCTTTTGGCCGGTTCTATTTTTACCGGGCCGCAGGCGGTCAACGGACTGCTGTTGGGGTTATTTTGCCGAATGAGTCTGGCGTTAGGCGCGGGGATGGTTGCGATGATCGGGGGTTGGAACGGCAGCCGTTTTGTGGAATGCTTGCTCGCCAACTACCTTTATTCGCTGGTGATCGATACCGTATTGGCGGTTTGGATGTTGCGATCAACGCGTGCGCTCCGGGGAACCTAGGGGATCAATTGTCGAAATGGCATCGCCCATCCTCCATATCAAAGACAGCTACTACTTCGAGATTCCGAAGTTCATGTGGCGTTGCGACTACCGATCCAAATCGGAGTTTCCGGCGGTCTGGATCAAGAATGATCCCCAGTACCGCGATTTTGAGGCCGGCAAACTGCTGGGGGAGTTGAAATCGATATCGGGATTGGCGATGCCGCCCGACGAGGAATTGCTGGCGGGCTACCGGCACTGGCGCGACGCCGATCACGCGAACTTCGGGCGGCCGTTCCACGCGTACCTTGAATCGAAGGCCGACTGGCTGAAGTCGCGATTGGAGGATGCGTCGTTTCGCGAGCAATGGCAGGCGATTACGCGACGGGTCACCGGGGCGGAGACGGTCGAGGCGTTTCGCAAGGACGATTCGATTTCGTGGTCGGCCGACCGGATCCAGGGGTACAATCGCGAACTCAGCGGTAAGATCCTGATCCCACAGCCGTTCGGCGAGTTGCGCAACTTCTACGAGCGTGAATCGGGATTCTGCATTTCGAAGTTCATGATCGTGGAAGTGGTAGTGTTTTTGTTGTTGACGGTGGTTTTCAGCCGTATTGCGCAAAAGATCGCCACGGGGGAGGCACCGCGCGGTCGGCTGTGGAATCTGCTGGAAGCGATGCTGCTGTTCGTGCGTGACGAAATCGCCCGCAAGGCGATTCACGATCATCACGACCACGATCATCACGCCCACGATCATCACGGGCATGAGCATCACGACCACGATCATCACGGGCATGAGCATCACGGGCATGAGCATCAAGGGGATCGGCCGTTGATTCGTCCGCACGCGGCGGACCGTTTTGTGCCGCTGTTGTGGACGTTCTTCTTCTTTATCCTGGGCTGCAATCTGATGGGGATGCTGCCTTGGGTCGGCGCGCCGACGGGCACATTCAGTGTCACGGTAGCGCTGGCGATCGGTACGATCAGTTGCAGCGTCGTCTTCGGAATGCTGCAGTTCGGATTTATTGGTTTCTGGTTGAATCAGCTGCCGACGATGGACTTGCCGATCGCTTTGGCGGTTGTTTTGAAGCCCGGGATTTTCTTTATCGAGGTGCTCGGGTTTTGTATCAAGCATGGCGTGTTGGCGATCCGACTTCTGGCGAACATGGTAGCCGGGCACCTGGTGTTGCTGGCGATCATGGAGATGGCGTTCGGCCACGAAGGCGCGCGCAGTTCGCTTTGGCCATTGACGGCCGTGTTGTCGGTGGTTGGGGCGACGCTGTTCAGTTGTCTGGAATTGTTCGTAGCCTTTTTACAGGCCTACGTGTTTACATTGCTGTCGGCATTGTTTATTGGTGCCGCGACGTCGCGGCACTAGAGCTGAGAATCGCAGGGTGAAGAATCACCGTTTTTTTTACCAAGGAGAATTGCAAGTGAATCGTCTGACATCGATCCTGGCCATGAGCAGCGCGTTTGTGTTGTTGAGCGTGGCGCCCGCCTTCGGCGCGACGGACAGCTACGTCAGTTTTTCCGGCGCGATTGGCGCGGGTCTGGTTACGCTTGGTGCCGCCTTCGGGATCGGCAAACTGGCGGCGTCGGCTTACGAGAGCATGGCACGTCAGCCCGAGGTCGCGGGAACGATCCAGGTGGCGATGATTATCGCGGCCGCGCTGATCGAAGGTTTCACCTTCTTCGCGCTGGTGATCTGCATGCAACAGAATCCGTTCAAGTAATGAACGGAGCGTCGGGGCATTTCTGACTGTTGATTGTCGCGCGAGGTTGCCTGATGAAACGAATTCGTTGCCTGCGGTTGCCGGTTTTGATGCAGCTGGCCGTGGCGTACGCACTGCTGTTTGGAATCTGCTGGACGCTTCCGGCGGATGATTCGGCCGGGGCCAAGGATCATGCGCCAGGCGAGCATGCGGGGGCTCAGCATGGTTCGGAATTCGACCTGAGCCATGCCAATGCGGGACCGCAGCAGGAAGCGCCTGAGGAAATCAAGAGCGACATGTCGATCTACACGTTCGTCGTGTTTGTGCTGCTGACGATCGTGCTCTTGAAATTCGCCTGGGTGCCGATTATGGCCGGGCTCAGCAAGCGGGAGGAATCGATCGCGCGGATGATCGAGGACGCTCGCCAGAGCGCCCGCAAGGCCGAGCAGACGCTGGCGGAGTACCAGCGGAAACTCGCGGCGGCTCAGGAAGAAACACGCGAGATGTTGACGCGGACGCGGCAGGAGGCGGACGCGTTGAAGGAGCGGATTGTCGCCGAGGCCCAGGCCGCGGCGGAACGCGAGAAGGAACGCGCGGTGGCCGATATCCGGTCGGCGCGCGACGTGGCGCTCCAGGAAATCGCACAGCGCAGCGTCGACACCGCGGTGCAACTCGCCGCTCAGATCGTCCGGCGCGAAGTCAAGCCGGCCGAACACACGCAACTCATCCGGGACGCACTGGAACGGTTCCCCAACAAGAATTGAAAATGGCCGAACCAAATTCGCAAAAAGAGCCCCGTTCGCAGCAATCGGTGCCGTTCGATTCCGGCAAAGCGTACCTCGGTACGGTGTACGCCAAGGCATTGCTGGGCGTGACGCAGCAGGCCGGTAATACCGCCGAAGTCGTCGCCGAGTTCGATTCGCTGGTCGCCGACGTGCTGGATCGTCTCCCGTTGTTCGACGCAACGATCTCGTCGCTGCGTGTTCCAGCGGAGGAGAAGCTGGCGTTGCTGGACAAAGTGTTCAATAACCCTCGGCTGCCCGCCAGGATGAGTCTGACTCTGCTGAACTTCCTGAAAGTCGTCATGCGTCACGGCCGACTGGACTGTCTGCGAGCGATCCATCGGGCGCTGCGGCAGCTTTACGACGCATTGCAGGGGCGCGTGGCGGTCGAGATTCGAACGGCACATGCCGTGGGAGCGGATGAACTGGCGCTGATTGCCGACAAACTCCGTCGCACAACCGGTCTGGACGTGAGTCTGCAGTCACGAGTCGATCCCGAACTCTTGGGCGGTCTCGTCGTCCGCGTAGGTGACACGGTGTATGACGGCAGTGTCCGCAATCAACTGTCGCGGATGCGCGAGGGCGCCATGGATGCGACGTTGCGGAAGTTGCGCGAAACGGGACAACAATTTGTAACCAATTGAAATCCAGAGCAATTGCAATCATCGGATCAAACTCAAAATGAAATTCAACGCAGACGAAATCGCGTCGGTCATCCAATCGGAGATCGAGCACTTCCAGACCACGGTTGATGTGCGTGAGGTCGGCGTCGTCCTCGAAGTGGGCGACGGTATCGCGCGAGTTTACGGCCTGTCCGGCGTCATGTCGGGCGAAATGGTGCAGTTCCCCAGCGGTGTGATCGGGCTGGCGTTCAACCTCGAGGAAAACAGCGTTGGCGTGATCATCCTGGGCGATTACCTGCAGATCAATGAAGGCGATGAAGTGCGGGCGCTGGGCCGGCTGTTGTCGGTACCGGTCGGTGACGCCGTGATCGGTCGCGTGCTCGATCCGCTCGGCAATCCGCTCGACGGCAAGGGACCGGTCAATACGACCGAGCGGCGGATCGTGGAAACGAACGCCCCGGGTGTCGCCGAGCGCCAGCCGGTCCGCGAGCCGCTGCAAACGGGGATCAAAGCGATCGACGCCATGACGCCCGTGGGACGCGGCCAGCGCGAATTGATCATCGGCGACCGCAAGACCGGGAAGACGACGATCGCGATCGATACGATCATCAATCAACGTGAATCCGGCGTAAAGTGCTTTTACGTCGCGATCGGCCAGAAGGACTCGTCGGTTGCCAACACCATCAAAGTGCTGGAAAAGGCCGGCGCCATGGACTACACGACGGTGATCGTGGCTGGAGCCTCCGCGCCGGCGCCGTTGCAATATGTCTCGGCCTATGCCGGTACGGCGATGGCCGAGTATTTCATGTACAAGGGTGAGCACGCGCTGATTGTCTATGACGATCTATCCAAGCAGGCGGTGGCCTATCGACAGTTGTCCTTGTTGATGCGACGGCCGCCTGGCCGCGAAGCGTTTCCGGGCGACGTGTTCTATTGCCACAGTCGGCTGCTGGAACGATCGGCAAAATTATCCAAGGAGCTCGGCGGAGGCTCGCTGACCTCGCTGCCGATTATCGAGACCCTGGAAGGCGAAGTTTCGGCCTATATTCCGACGAATGTGATTTCGATCACGGATGGGCAGATCTACCTGCAGCCCGACCTGTTCTTCAAAGGGATTCGCCCCGCGATGAATGTCGGCATTTCCGTATCCCGCGTCGGCGGCTCCGCACAGATCAAAGCGATGAAAGACCGGCAGGTGGCGGGCGGCATGCGCTTGGCGCTGGCATCGTTCCGCGAACTGGAGGCGTTCGCCCAGTTGGGCACCGACCTCGACCCGGCCACCCAGGCCCGATTGGATCGCGGCTACCGCATGGTTGAATTGCTCAAGCAACCGCAGTACCAGCCGCTGAATGTCGTCGACCAGGTAATGGTGATTTTCGCGGGCAACAACGGTGCGCTCGACCAGATTCCGACCAGCCAGGTCCAGGCCTGGGAGAAGGCGTTCTTACAGTTTGTCCGCGATCAGAAAGCGGCGGTGCGTACGCAGATTGCCGAGAAAAAGGAACTGACGGATGAACTCAAGAATGCCTTGAAGGGCATCATCAGCGAGTTCAACGCCACGTGGAAGCCAGGGGGCAAGTAGCCGAACATGGCCAAAGCAAGAGCACTCGACAAACGCCGCAAATCGATTCGTAATATCCGCAAGATCACGCGGACGATGGAGTTGATTGCCACGGCGCGATTCAAGAAGGCGATGGACCGGGCCAGCGCCGCGACCGCTTACACGAAGCGGATCACGCAGCTGGTCGCCGACCTCGCTAACAGCGGCCTGACGGTATCGCATCCGCTGCTGGAATCCCGGCCGGAAACCCGACGGGCCGCGCTGATGGTGCTGACGGCGAACCGCGGCTTGTGCGGCGGATACAACAGCGCCGTGCTGCGGTTGGCGTTTTCGCGGCTCGAGGAACTCCGTGGCGCTTCGCTGGATCAATTGCGCATTGAAGTTTCCGGCAAGCGAGGGATCGCCGGATTCAAGTTCAAACGGATCGATATCGACGAAAGCTACACGCGGTTTGACGATCAGCCGAAATACGAGGAGATCGAACTCATCGCGAACCGGCTGCTGAACAGCTATATCACCGGAGACCTCGATCGGCTCGATATCGCCTACACCAAATTCGTCAGCAGTTCCCGGCAGGTGGCCGTGGTGGAGACCCTGCTGCCGCTGTCCTCGCTGACCAGCGGCGACGCAAAATCCGGTCCCGTGGAGAAGCGTGGCGAGTCGATGTACGAGTTCGTGCCCTCCGCGGCGTCGATCCTCGAAGAGGTCGTGCCGACCAGCTTCAAAGTGAAGTTGTTCAAGTGTTTCCTGGATGCGGCCGTCAGCGAGCAGATCGCGCGGATGGTGGCGATGAAGTCGGCCACGGAAAACGCTTCGGACATGATCAAACAGTTATCGATGACCTACAACAGGGCCCGCCAGTCGCAGATCACCGGCGAAATCATGGAGATCATTGGCGGCGTCGAGGCGTTGAAAGGGTAACGACTCGGAACCGGGTTAGCAGCCTTCCGATCCTCGACGCGGAACGGTCGCTCGGATCGAATCACCATAGAACCTATTCGCGAAAAAGAAACGAGACTATTTAACCATGAGCACCGCTACCGCCAGCAACATCGGTCGGGTTACGCAAGTGATCGGCTCGACGTTTGACGCCGAGTTTGACGAGGCCTCGCTGCCCAAAATCTATAACGCCGTGAAAATCGCCAGCAGTCAAAAGGGAGTGACGCTGAATCTGACCGGCGAAGTGCAGCAGCATCTGGGGGGTGGTCGCGTTCGTTGCGTCGCGCTGGGAAGCACCGACGGCATGATTCGCGGCCAGGAAGTGATCGATACCGGGGCGCCGCTTTCCGTGCCGGTTGGTGAGTGCACGCTGGGGCGCGTGTTCAACCTGCTCGGCGATCCGATTGACGGGCGCGGCGATGTGAAGGCTGCCGAACGCTGGCCGATCCACCGGGATTCACCAAAGGTTGCGGACCTTTCCACCAGTACCGAACTGTTCGAAACGGGGATCAAAGTCGTCGACCTGCTCACCCCGTTCGTACGGGGCGGCAAGGCCGGTTTGTTCGGCGGCGCCGGTCTGGGCAAGACGGTCATCTTGACGGAATTGATCGCGCGCATCGCAACGCAGCACGGCGGTTACTCGGTTTTCGCGGGGGTCGGCGAACGAACCCGGGAAGGAACCGACTTGTGGCTGGAGATGCAGGAAGCCGAAATCGGCAAAACCGGACGCAAGGTTATCGAACAGACCTGCATGGTGTTCGGACAAATGAACGAACCGCCGGGTGCCCGCTTGCGCGTCGCGCTTTCAGCACTCACGATGGCCGAGTTTTTCCGCGACACGACCGGCAAGGATACCCTGCTGTTCGTCGACAACATTTTCCGTTTCTCCCAGGCGGGGAGCGAAGTCTCCGCGCTGCTGGGCCGTATGCCCTCGGCCGTGGGTTACCAGCCGACGCTGGCCACGGAAATGGGCGCGTTACAGGAACGGATCGCATCGACCAGTCGCGGCGCGATCACCTCGGTGCAGGCGGTTTACGTGCCCGCCGACGATCCGACCGATCCGGCGCCGGCCACCGCCTTCGGCCAATTGGATGCGTTCATTTACCTGGAACGTTCGATTTCCGAGAAGGGCATCTATCCGGCGATCGATCCCCTGGCTTCGTCCAGCCGGATTCTGGACCCGAATATTCTCGGCGAAAGGCACTACGCCATCGCGCGTCGCGTGCAAGGGATCCTGCAGCGGTATCGCGAGTTACAGGATATTATCGCCATTCTTGGTGTGGATGAATTGAGCGAAGACGACAAGCTCGTCGTGCACCGCGCTCGGCGCATCGAGCGGTTCCTGTCACAGCCATTCTACGTTGCCGAAGTGTTCACGGGGAAATCCGGCGAGTTCACCAAGATGGCCGAGACGATCCGCAGCTTCGAAGAGCTCTGCGACGGGAAGTGGGACCACCTGCCCGAGGACGCCTTCATGTACGTGGGTGTGATCGATCAGGCCGAAGAGCAGGCCAAGAAAATGGCGGCGAAAGGTTAGAGTGCTGGGATGGCCCAACTGAGTTGCATTGTGGTGACGCCGGAAAACGTGGCGTTGGAGGCCGAGGCCGATTTCGTCGCCTTGCCGTTGTTTGACGGAGAGATTGGCATCGCCCCCGATCACAGCCCGATGATCGGGCGGCTGGGATATGGCGAAATGCGGATTCGCAATGCCGGCAACGAATCGCGGTATTATGTCGACGGCGGTTTCGTGCAAGTGGCGAACAACGTCGTTTCCGTGCTTACGGGGCGAGCCGTACCCTCGAATTCTGTCGATGGAGGGGTCGCCAGGAAATCGCTGGACGCCGCCCTGAAAAAACCGATCCATACCGCCGACCTGCAGGCGATTCGGGATCGGCAGATCCAGCAAGCGCGGGCTCAGATTCGTATCGCTTCACGGGCTCGCTGATCCAATTCGGCCGCTTTAATTTCGTGGGGTGACCGGGCCTTTGTTCAGCGCCCCGTTCGGTCACGCAATTCCAACCTCGTCTTGAACATCAGGTAGGTCTGGCGGAGTTCGAATTCGATTCTTGGAAGGTCGGCGGTAACTGTCTGGGTCGCGTAATCCCGGTGCGACGTGCGCATTGCGCCGCCTCGTCGAATGTGGCGTGTCGGGACGGAGGCCTGAGCACGTTCCACGAGGCTGGTGATCGATTCCGTCGTTTCAATGATTCCGATGACGTTGGACATTGGTGATTGCGGGGGGCGGGAAATCGGTTCGCTGGTTCTGGTTTCTCACAGAGTCGGTGGCAATCAGGCACTGGCGCGGGGTCGAATCAATGTCGATCGCAACAGGATCTGGCGGATTGTCGGCGTATTGGCGGGTCGACTGCTTTGGCGATTGGATGGCTCCGAACGCAGCCGCGTGCGAACTTCAGCCAGCAAGGCGTAGACCCGTTCATGGCCGAAATCGGCGTTGGCGGCCGGCACGTGGCCGTGGGCCGGGTCCAGACGCATGATCCGTTTTGGTCCATCCTGTCCGCCCGTCGATCGAATATGGATACGGAACTCGTAGGCCCGCCCAAGGCGAAAACACTGGCCGTCGTGGAGCTGAGCATATTCGGTCGTCGCACCATCGACTTCCAGATCGGGTTCAAAGCCCAGGTGTCGCAGCGACACGCCGTGCGGGGTGACATAGAGGTAGGTGTGGACATCGGGGATGCGTGGGTCGGCAAGCACCAGGTCACAATCCGCGGCGGCTCCGATCAAGTAGACCGGCACGGCGACGGCGCGGCGTCGGTATTGCGCCCGGCCACGCAGAATTTCGATTTCAACCTCGTACGGCAGCGTGCCATTCATCGACATTAGCTGTTCGGCACGATCGTTAGATCTTCGCCAAATCCCCACGTGTACTGAATTGGGGGGCCGAGCGACTCGCATCAAGGTCCCGCGCCTGTCTCGAATCACCCAGCAGCAATCATCCATCCATCGACCGAATGACCCTCGCCGGGTTCTCCCCCAGTTTCTACTTTCGGCAACCCGATCGCGGAAGGTTGATTATTCGCGTCTGGGAGCGGAGCGAATCCATGAAACCGATGGCGCGCTTGTCGCTCAGGTCATGATTGCCAGCCAGGACATGGTCGCGTGCTACGGAGACTTGGACTCGGCCGGCTTCCGCTCACTGGGCTTGCCGCCATTTCGGGACGTCTTGGGCGTATCGGTTAACGGCAGCGTGGGCATGACCGATTTCAGGTCGGTCCAGAGCGTTCCCTCGCCTGCATAGACCAGCCGCAGGTCGATTTCCTCAGGCAGGCCCTCGGCGAATTGCCATTTGCTGAACGAGCTGGCGGTCCCGAATGCCTCGACGGCGAGTTGGAAACGCTGCGCCTCGGCGACCTGTTGCAGTCCTTTCGCGTAACCGTTGGCTTCACCGAGCAGAATTTGCTTCTTGGCGTCAAGTTCAGCGATCTTGCGATCGATGGCGGCCACGAGTTGCCGCGTACTGGCAGCCATTTCCTTCGCATCTTTCTCCCCTTCGGCAATCAGGTTGGCGACCAACTTTTCCGTCTCGACGCGGACCTTTTCCGATTCCAGTTCGACTTTGCGCTCGGCCTCCCGCAAGTCGGCCTCGGTCTCCGCCGTCTTTTTGTCCTGTTCGCGCGTCAAGGTCAGCTCATCGGCGATATACCCGTTCTGAATCGGCACACGAACCTGCAGCGGAATATAGATATGACGGACTAATCCGTACAACAGGACCATGTCCTTGTCCTTCAGCACATCCTGGAAGTCCTCGGACGTCGCCATCTGGAATTTCTGCCGCGTCTCGCCCACCAGCAATTCGACGGCCCCCATCTTCGAACCGTTGTTACGGCAGATGCTCTCGCACTGCGGTTGAATGACCTTTTGTTCGGCGGCGGCGATCGTGCCGAACGTGCGGACCACGGCTGGGGCCTGTTCTGGCATGACTCCCCAGATCGCGGTAAAGTCGATGCGGATGTCAAAGCCGTCATTGGACGGAAAGGAGATTCCCGAATCGTCCTCCGGCACCGGCTCACCGCTTTCATCCAGCAGGATTTTGCCGGAGCGGTCTTTCCGCTTTGAGACCTCGATCGAAGTCTCCCGGTACCCGATCTCAATGATGTCGATCTGCTGTTCGAACGGATTAACCGGATAGAGTCCTGGTTGCAGGACTTCATCCTGGATCCCCGCGCCCTGTTTCCGTTCGGGGATATCGGCGAGGTTGGTGACAACGCCGACGTAGCCTGTAGGAATTTCCACCCAGCCCGCATGTTTGACCTGATCGCCGACGAGATGGGCTTCGGTTTTGACGATCTTGAACTCGTAGGCATAGGGGTTGATTCGATACCGGCCCGGACCGAAGACTTTTCGGAGAATGCCTTGATTCTTGACACGATTCGGTCCGGAGAGGTCACCACCGACCAGGAATTCGCCTTCGGGGAGCGGCTCGCCCATTTTGCTGGTGACGACGGCGACCTGGCCGGACTCAACGACCTGATCCCGGACATAAGTCCTTTCCCACCAGATGGGACTGTAAAAGTGTCGGCCTGGTCCAAGCATCTGTTCGCGGACGCCGGTTTCACCATCCTTGGCAAATTGCCCTGGCTCGGCCGTCTGGCGCGAACCAAACAGCAGCGGACCTTTGTAGCGAAGCAGAACGCTGGAGCCTTCGGGGACATAGACCCTGTTGACGATCCAATGCACGATTCCGCCGACGGCGATCAGTATCGACACCAGAACGCCGATCCCGAGCAATAGATTGAGTTTTCTCATGGCCGTGATTCTCCAGGATGAATGCGTTGGATTTCGCTTCCGTGTCTGTTTCCGGTTTTCCCTGCATCAATTTTCGCGTGCGGCGGAACCCAGGTCGCCGGGAACTACGGTGGTGCCCGCGGGGGATGTCGCCGCGGCGGGACGCTGTTCGGATTCCGACTGGCGGCCGAGCAATTCACCCGGTTTAGCCCGGGTGCCGGACTGGTAGCGGCGAAAGATCTCCATCAGCGGACTGTCGGCCGTATTGACCATCATCTGACGGAACGAGGGGGCCAGTTTCTTCAGCATGGTCCACTGGGCGTACTCGTCGCCGTCGCCTCCAAAGGCCGAGATCGCTTTCTTCCAGCCGGCGGCCTCGGCCTGATTGTCAAATTCGATGACTTGGGCTTCCGCTTCACCCAGAGCGCGCGCCGCCTCGGCCATGTCCTGTGCCGCCTGCAGCTCCAGTTCGGCCACTTTCAAACGCTGTTCGGCCTCGATGACTGCAACTTCCTGCCGGCGCTTCGCCTCGGTCGTGACCTTGATGACGCTGCGTTCCGCATCGACAAGCTCCTGTTTGCGTTTGACCATCTCCTGGCCAACCGCGAGCTGCTGTTCGGAAGTCTGTTGCAGTATCTCCCGTTCGAATTGTTTCTTCTTCTGCAGCGCGATTTCTCGCTGCCGGACCGGCTCGGCGATCTTCTGCGGAGGATTGATGCGCGTGATCAATGCCTGAATGATCTGCACTCCTTGCGATTCGCAAGTCAGCTGCAATTCGCGCTGAAAATCCTCCTGGAACTTGGAACGCGTATCGCCCTTGATGAAATCCTGGCCTGAATGATCGGAGCCTCGCAGGCGGCAGAACGACCTGGCGTTCGGCAGAATGATCTTGTTGACGATTTCCTGGCTGACATTGGCGTCCATGCCGCGATCGTTGCTGGTCTCGTTGTAAGTAACGAGGACTTTGCTGGCTTGATCCGGGCGAACACGATACTCGACGATCCCGTCCAGCGTGACCCAGAAACCGTCCTTGGACGGGAAGCCCATGTCGCCGTCCATCGAGAGGTTGAATCTCTGGCTGCGGCAATCGATCAGATTGATGCGCGTGGTGTAGGGGTTGATGTAGTGCGTTCCGGCGTCATACGTTTCCTCCTGGGTGCCGCGTTCGCCGGGTTGCACGAGCAGTACATTGGGGTCCTTGGGCATCGGCCCCGATAGATTAGTGACCACACCACGGAAACCGGCAGTGATGACGACGGGCCGATGAAGCTCAATATGTTCCGCGTAGTTGTGATTGCGGCGTTCCGGCTGCCCGGCGATCCGGGCATTGATCGGATATCGCCCTGGCCGGAGGATCTCCGGGACGATCCCTTTCTGATTCGGCTGCCAGGCAATAATCTCGCCATAGCCCAGGTCGTCACCGTAGAGTCGGATGCGGACACCGAGCTGATCCTGGGGGATTTCGACCTGCGGTACGACTTGCCAATCCCAGTCCCAGGGATTGAAGAAGTGGCGTCCTTCCGGCAAGACTTTGATCTGAACGCCCTTGTACGATTCGTCGGGAGCAATTTCCTGGTCGTTCTCCAGGTCTTTTCCGGTCTTCTTGATGAGAATACCCATGGAACTGCTGGGGACTTCGATGCGACAATTCGCATAGCAGAAGTACGCGCCCACAACCGCTACCAGCATCAGCACCAGGGCGCCGGTCGCACCGATCGCGGCGAATGGTCGATTAGGCATGGAAATTCTCCTTCCGCAAGTTGGTTGGCATGTCCAGACCGAGACAAGATTGTACCAGGAATGGACGGGAAATCGGTCAACGTTCTATTCGTTGGTGAGGGGCGCAGATCCGTGGAAAAACATACGTTTTCGTTAAGCCCTGGGATTTCCTTGGGCGTTTGCGGCACGGCGGATCGATCGTTGGCGTTACCGATTAGTTCGATTCGACCGGTGGTGATGATCGGATATTGTTGCCATGGAACCGCTGGGCCTGCGTTCATCGTTACGTTCCCAGCGACGATGCTCCCGGCGGCGCTCGCAAAATCTCTGAAGTGCGGGACCGGACGATGACTACCGATGGCAGCCGGAACGGGCAGAATGGGTGGTTCCGCTTCTTTCGGGCAGGTTGGACTGCCCTTCGGGCTCCCATGATTTTGCTCTGCCTGCCCGCGCTCGTTCTGATCGGTCCGGCGGTGATCCAGCGTGAGATCTTCTGCTATCGGGATGCTGGCCATTATTATTTTCCTCTCTACGCATGGACCGCGGAGCGGTGGGGGGGTGGCGAGATACCGCTTTGGGACCCACTGGAGAACGGGGGCAGACCTGCGTTCGCGGATGCCACGACGGGCTGTTTTTATCCGTTAAGGTTGCTATTCATCCTGCCTGTCTCGGCGGCGACGCGGTACACCGTTTTTCTGGGGATACACTTGCCGATTGCGGCGGTGGGAACCTGGCTGGTGGCGCGCCGCTGGTGGCAGCTGGAGTGGGGGCCCTCCCTGCTCGCCGGTGCGGCCTACGCCTACGGCGGTGCCGTTATTTTTCAGCACTGTAATGCCGTGTTCCTGATCGGAGCGGCCTGGTTGCCGCTTGCTGTCGGCGCGCTGGAAAGACTTCTCGTGACCCGACGGCTCCGTTGGATTTCCGCACTGAGCACCGCGATGGCGATGATGATTTTGGGAGGTGATCCGCAACTGGCCTATCATCTGCTGATTCTGGGTGGCGTCGGATGGTTGGTGGTTGGTGGCGTCGGGTCCTGCCGGGAAATCGGCGCCGTTGACGGGCCAGCGGAAAAACCAAATTGGTGGCGTCGGCGTGCGGGTAGTCTGCTGTTGCTGGCGGCTGCCGCCTTGCTTGCGATTGCCCTGGCGGCCGTTCAGTTCCTGCCCGCGCTGGAGTGGGCACGGGCGAGCGAGCGGGTGGCGTTCGATCGGCCCCGCAATGTTTTCGAACGATACATTACCTGGCTGTCCGACGATCGACACACCCCGGCCGAGATCCGCTCGCGTCCCGCCGAGGACGGTCTGTTCGGTTCGCCCGCGGCCGACTCCCATCTGCAAAATGTCTACCGATTCAGCCACCCTCCTTGGCGCATCCTGGAACTCCTCTGGCCGAACTGCTTCGGCAGACTGTTTCCCGAAAATCATCGCTGGTCCGCGATTCTGGCCGACGAATCCGGGACATGGACGCCGTCGAGCTACCTGGGTTTGATTCCGTTGCTGCTGGCCGTTTCCACCTGGTCTCTCCGTTCGCCACAGTTGCGCGTGCGGCTGATTTCCTGGATCGGCTGCGTCTCTCTGGTTGCCTCATGGGGCGGATTCGGGATCGGATGGATCGTGCGGCAAACGCTGCCGGCGAACCTCAGTGAAGGCTGGGCCGATCCGGTGGGCGGACTCTACTGGCTGATGGTTGTTTGTCTGCCGGGGTACGTCTACTTTCGCTACCCGGCAAAATGGCTGATTCCATTTGCCCTGGCGACGGCGATGCTGGCGGGCATCGGCGCACAGCGGCTGGAGGAAATACGCGACCGATTGCGGAAATGGCTCGACCGCACGGCACTTCTGAGCGCGGTATTGCTTGCGGCTGCGCTGACCATTCGGCTAACGGTCGCCGCACGCTGGGCGAACGCGGCAGGAGACGCGGGCCTGGACGACTGGCTTGGTCCTGTGGAATGGAAGGGCGCAATGACGGATCTGTCAGGAGCGCTCGCCCACGGCATGTTGATTGCAATCATGGGCAGCTGGATCTTGAGGCGAGCCTGGTCCACATGGCGGTGCGGCGCGGGTCTGGCCATCTTGACCGTGGTGGACCTCGTCATCGCCGCCGCGCCTCTGATCGCAACGGCGCCCGTATCGTTGGTCGAGAATCCGCCGATGGTTCGTTCCTGGATTGAGGCGGAGCACGCGCGGGCAGGGGGCGCTTTGTCCGAGGGCGAGCTATTTCGAACGTATCGGCCGATCAGTCCACACTGGTTGCCGGAATCGTGGAGTCGCCATGGATCACCGCGACGGCTGGTGGACAGCCTGGCTTGGGACCATGCAACGCTGTTTCCCCGGCATGCCCTGCGCTGGGGGATCTCGTCATTGGAGTCTCCCGACAGCATCGCATCACTCGATTGGAGTTTGTTTCTGGAGACCGGCAAGAAACATGGCGGTCCGCCGCTGGCCGACGGCTCGTCCGCGATCCCCGCCCCGATGCTCGACCTGCTGGCGGCGAGGACGGCGTTGCTACCGGCAGGATTGGAGTATCCGGGTTGGCTGGAGTTGTTGCGGTTGGACGAGGTAGGCGCGGCCGTCGAATCCGGGGCCACACTCTGGAGCAATCCGATGGCGATGCCGCGCGTGCGCATCGTGCATCGCGTGCAGAGGCTGAGTCCGCTGGCGGATGCGTCGGCAGGAGCGGTGCGGCGTCGCACCGAGGAGGTCTTGTTTTCCAACGGCGCATGGCGTGATTTTCGCAATCTGGCTGTCGTGGAATGCGACGCGCGAAAGGTGGATCTGCTGTTGGACCAAGCAACGGACTTGCGCCCGTCCGAGTCGGACGATCGCGGCGCCGCGGCGGCACGCATTCTCGTCGACCGACCGGAATGCTGCGTTGTGGAGGCGGAGCTGGGTGCGCCGGGCTTGCTTGTGATCGCCGACAGTTTTTGTCCCGGTTGGCGGGCGACGCTCGTATCGGTCGGATCGTCGGGCGAGAGGCCGGCAGAAATCTTGCGTACCAATCGCGTGCAGCGGGGTGTAGTTCTGCCGGCCGGCCGGCATCGGGTCACCCTCCGCTACCGGCCTCCCGCTTTGGCCTGGGGGATGGCGATCAGCATGCCCGCATGGGCGGTGTTGTTTTTCTACCACGCCCGACTCCTGTTCTTGCCGCTTGTTGCTTTTGGTCAACGAGCATGGCGGGGCCGCTGAGAATATCGGCGGACCCAAGTTGTTGTCGCGCAAGATCTTGCGGTAGACGATGAGCCGTATTTGCGCCTTGGCACTGCTCCTGCATTGAGCCGGATCGTACCCAAACAACGCGTTTGGCCGGCCCCAACACTTGCTGAGGGAGTTGCAACTTGGCGAAAACCCCACGAAAACCGGGAGCAGCGTATACCGGAGGTCGAGAAGCCAGGAAAACAGTGAACGGTGTCGTCCCGAATGCCAACGACGTACAGAAGCGCCAAGGATCGGCACTGCCGACCGGCGTCGATCCGACCTTCGACGATCATGAAGACGATCTGGATGACGATCATGCGCTGGAAGAGGAATTGACCGAGGAGATTCTCTCCGAGGACGAGGTCACCGACAGTACCGACGACCCGGTGCGAATGTACTTGATGCAGATGGGGCAGATACCGCTGCTCAACCGCGCTCAGGAAATTGCCTCCGCCAAGGAAATCGAGCGGGCTCGCACGCTCTATCGTCACCGGATGCTGGCCACCGATTTCGTGCTGTATGCAGCCCTGGAAGTGCTGACGAAAGTGCACAAAGGACAGTTACGACTGGATCGCACAATTGAAGTGTCGGTCACGAACACTACGGAAAAGAAGAAGATCATGAAACGGCTGGGGCCGAACGTTACCACGTTGCGGCACTTGCTGTTGCAGAACAATGCCGATTTTCGATTCGCTGTCCATCGCGGCAATCCCGGAAAGGAGCGGCATGCGGCCTGGAGGCGACTGATTCGTCGCCGCAACAAGGCGGTACGGCTGATCGAGGAACTGAACCTGCGAACGAATCGGCTACAGCCGCTGTACGACCGGCTGGTTGCGATCGGCAGCCGGATGCAGATGTTGAAAGCGCGTATTGCCGAGCAACGCCGGGCGGTCGATTCGCATGTGGAGTCGGTTGACGAGATGCGCAAGGAACTTCATTACCTGATGAGGATTACGCTCGAGAGTCCGGCGACGCTGCGGCGGCGCGTGGAGATGACGAAGGAGTTTCAGCGTCAGTACGACGCCGCCAAGCGCAATCTCTCGGCCGGCAATCTGCGGCTGGTGGTATCGATCGCCAAGAAATATCGCAATCGCGGCCTGAGCTTTCTGGACCTGATCCAGGAGGGCAACACCGGTTTGATGCGCGCCGTGGACAAATTCGAGTACGCTCGAGGCTACAAATTCTCGACCTACGCCACCTGGTGGATTCGCCAGGCGATTACCCGAGCGATTGCCGATCAAAGCCGGACGATCCGGGTGCCGGTGCACATGATCGACACGATGAGCAAAGTACGGGTCGTAACGCGGCAACTCGTTCAGGAACTGGGGCGTGAGCCGACGGCGGAAGAGACGGCCAGCCGCGCGCTGCTGTCGCTGGATGACACACGCTGTATCCTCAAAATGGCGCGCCAGCCGCTCTCGCTGGACCAGCCGGTGGGAGACCACGAGGACAGTTTCTTTGGCGAATTTCTTGAGGACCATCGCAAGGACGATCCGTTGTATGACGCCAATCAGCTGGCGCTGAAATTCCGCATCGATGACGCCATGAAGACGCTGAACTACCGGGAACGCGAAATTCTGCGACTGCGATATGGGCTCGCCGACGGTTACGCCTATACGCTGGAGGAAGTCGGCAAGATCTTTTCCGTAACCCGGGAGCGGGTGCGGCAGATTGAGTCCAAGGCGGTCCGCAAGCTTCAGCAGCCGTATCGTGCGCGAACATTGGCGAGCTTCGTGGACGGCCTGGAAATGCCGGCCGACAACGCCATCAGTGAACCGGTGGGACCGTAAGTCGCGGGGGCATGGAGATTCCACCGGCGGCGCGGTTCACGTTGCGCCCGAGGTCTCGGCCGCCAGGCGGCGCAATGCGACGATTCCCCGATCAATCGTTTCGTCCGACGCCGCGAACGAGATGCGGAAGTGCGTGTCGCGCCGGCTGAAAATGCCGCCGGGGATCAACAGCAGTTCATGTTCGAGGGCTCGGGTCACGAACTCGCTTCCCTTGCCGCCAGGGGCGCGAGGGAAAAGGTAGAACGCTCCGCCCGGGCGGACGAACTTGTAGGCGCCCGCGAGCCCTTCGCAGATGCGGTCCCGCTTCCGCCGATAATCGGCTACGTGATGGCTCATTTCGACGTCCATCGCGGCGATTCCCGCCCACTGCACCGGTTGCGGCGCGCAAACGAAAGTGTATTGCTGCAGTTTGATCATCGTATTCATGATTTCCGCCGGTCCGTGGACAAAGCCAAGCCGCCAGCCGGTCATGGCATGGCTCTTGGAAAAGCCGTCGATGACGATCGTGTCCTTGTTGAAGCGCGCCGGCGATACGAACGGTTCGTCGTAAATAAACAGCCGGTACAGCTCGTCAGAAATCAACGCGACATTCCGCTGCGCCGCCAGCTCCGCCAACCCCTTGATCTCCCGCTCCGTGGCGACCACGCCGGTGGGATTGGCGGGGCTGTTGAGCAGGATCAGTTTGGTGCGCGGTGTGATGGCGGCGGCGACTTTGTCGGCGTCAATCCGGAAGTCGGGGTAGGTGTCAATCACCACCGGGACCCCGCCCACCAGCTTCACCAGCGCCTCGTACATCACGAAGTAAGGATCGAAGAAGATCACTTCATCGCCCGGGTTCACCAGCGACAACAGCGCAAGTACCAGGCCGCCGCTGGTCCCCGAGCTGACGAAGACCCGCCGGTCGGTGTGCTGGTACTCCGCGTCGATCCGGCGCTGGAGCTTCTGGCCGAGCTCGGCGATCCCCTGCGTCGGCGCGTAGCTGTTGCGACGGCTGCGAATCGCATCAATACAGGCGAGCTGGATCGGCTCCGGCACATCAAAATCGGGCTGCCCGATCGAGAGATTAATCGGATTTTTCAATTTTGCCGCCAGGTCAAATACTCTGCGTATGCCGCTGGCGTCAAATGTCTTTGTTCGTTCCGATACCCAGGGGTGCATGCGAGGCCTTTCGTAAGCAAATCGATAGCGAGGGCGGAGGGCACCTGCCGGTTTATGGCATCGGGCGCAGAGTTAATTCGAGAGTCGACCGCGTGGTCGTGTCAATCACGATGTCGCGAATTCGAGACTGGGTTGTCAGACGTTGATTCAACTTGGACGAGACGATCCTTCCGGCCTTTGCGTCGAACAGAATCGTCCCCGTCTGTTCCTGCTGCTTGATCGTGAGATTCGGGAGTGATTTCCTTACGCCGCCCAGTGCTAACTCACCGCGGTGCTCGATCTTCATCACCGCCATACCGTCTGCCTCCGATTCGCCGGCGAGCCGATAGCTGGATTTCATTTTCAGCGTTCCCTCGGGCACTGCCGACTCGGATTCTGTTTCCCAGCTGCCACCGACCTCGATCGGAGTCTCAGGCAGGACGGCCGAGGATTGCCGAATCAGTTGCGCAAAATCGACGTTGCGGAACGCGCCTTCCGATTTGGTGTCGTCGATGATCGCAGGGAGTTCAATCTTCAGAATCCGACCGGTCGCAGAAACCTCCATGGTCATTCGCAGACCTTTGAATCGATCCAATGCCCCGGCCAGATCGACCGGGTTGCGCTTGGCATTCGAATCGAATTCTCTGGCGTTGCCTTGTCCGTCGACAACGTGGGCTCGTATCCGTTCAATCGATTGCTCGATCGTGGCGACCTGACGGGCTGAATCCAGGTCGGTGATTTTCCAGGTCATGTCGATCGACAGCTCGAGGTTCAACTTGATAGTCTTTCCGGTGTAGGCCGATTCCGTTTCAACTCGCTGACGCAGGTCGACGGCCCATACCTGCCCTTTGCTCCATTTCCATTGCAGGAGGTGGGATTCGGCCGTCGCCGACAAGACCGGGACGAATAACGACAGCAGCCAGGTCGAACTGACCGCGATACGGGCGATCCGTCGAGTAATGATCCGCGGGAACTGCATGCGGCGCTCCGTTGCTAGTTGTCGAGTACGAAAGGCTGCCCGGGGACGGCGACGATCGGCTTGGCATCGGTCTCCGTGCGCACGCGCTCGGCCCAGCGCTGGGCATCCTGGGCGATGGGAGGCCAGGTATTGTAATGGGATGGCGCCACCTGCTTGGGCTTGAGCAAACGGATCGCTTCCAGGGAATCCTCAATGCCCATGGTGAATAGATCGCCGATCGGCAGGACCGCCAGATCCAGTCCAGTACCGGTCAACAGTCGCATGTCGCCGAACAGCGCCGTGTCGCAAGCGAAGTAGATCCGCTTGCCGGCGGACGAAATCAGAAAGCCGCCGGGGTTGCCGCCATAGGCACCGTCGGGAAGTTGGGAGCTGTGAAACGCGATCGTCAATTTGACTTCGCCGAACGGCAGCGAAACGCCGCCGCCCAGGTTCATGCCGATGACGCTGCGCACGTTGTGCTTCGATCGAAACCACTCGGTGATTTCGTAATTGGAGATCAACGTCGCCCCGCATCGATTGGCGATCGTCGCACTGTCGCCCACGTGGTCCGCATGGCCATGGGAGACCAGCACATAGTCGACCTGCAGCTGTTCGGCGCGGAGAGGTGCCGTCGGAGAATCGTTCAGAAACGGGTCGATGACGATCCGGGCCCCGCCGATTTCGACTAGCCAGGCTGCGTGACCGAGCCAAGTGAGTTTGCTGATTGCTTGCATGGAACCGTTCTCCGCATTGGAATTGCGTCCATCTTCCCCGCGGTTCAGGCGTTTTCGTCGAATGACCGGGCCGTAGAGCGAACCAGGAATTCGGCGGCCATCGCCATCAGACTGATCGCCAACAGCTGCCCGATCGTGCCCTCGTGAACGCATGGTAAACAAATTCTCGTTGTTCGACACCCCCGGACCGCCTTGACGTCCAACGAATTTGGGGGCTGCTTCGCGTCGATCGTAGCCAACGCGTTGTGTCGCCAACGCTCGACCTGCACGACGGTCTGTAAGGGCATCGGCTGCAGCGGCGTTGCGGGTACGGCCGGTAACCGAAGCGTCTGCCGCGCATCCGCCGCTTCCCAGGGCCGTGCAGTGGGTGTTGCCGCGCGCAAGCCGCGAAAAACCGCACGGTACTGCCGTTCACACCAATGTGCATAGGAATGCAGGGCGCGCGCATTGGCGTGGTATTCGGGGTACGGTTCGCAGGAACAGAGCCGGCAAGCAACCTGGGATTCGACAAACGAACCGGACGGATTCTCGGTCGCCTGCGGGTCCAAGAAGTGCCGTCCCGCGTGGCTGGCACCCGCCAGCAGCTTGACCAGATCGATGCCCAGCAGGGCTGCCACGAAGAGGAGTCCCGACGCGTGCAGTTGCGCTCCCCCCCAGCGATGCCGCGTACTGAATGATGGTTCGACAACCGCCTGGCACCCTGCCCGCCGCGCCGCATCGTTCCATGGGTCGGACGCGGGAGCGATGACAACCGAGAAGTCCCTCCATCCCGCGGTTCCAAATTGCCTCTGCAACTCCTCGGCAAAGAAGCACATGCCGGGATCAAGTTCGGGCTGGCCGTCGTGTTCGCGGATCGCGATCAGCCCCCATCGTGACTCGACGTCGTTCCGGCACGGGTGCTTTCCGAGAAGTTGCAGCACGCCGTGGGCGTCATCGACGTCAAACGGCGTCGGGACGAAAGTGATGCGAGGCCGGCTTCCCCTTTGGCCGCGCGACAACTGGTTGAAGTAGGGATCGCAGCAGCTGTCGAGCAGAACCTGGATCAAATCCCGCTGTTCGGCATTCGCCAGCACCAGGATGCGATCGACGGAATCGCGCATGCGGGCCGCCAGCCGCAGCAGCCGAAAAAGGTGGCTCGACGGTCGCTCCGTGGAGTAACTTTGCAGTAATCGCGAAGCGCCCAGCAGACATTCCCATTCCGGGCTGTCGGAATCGCCGGCCAAGGCAAGTTCTCGCAGTCGCTGCACCGCGGCGCGTGCGGGGACAATGGCCGCGGCAAGATCGGCGTCAGCCGGCGATTCTGCCCGTAGGACAGAGCCCTCAGCGGTTGCGATCTGCGGCAGCTCAAATCGCAGCGAAATGAAAGGGGCAGCGTTGGACATACGGGAGTTTTACCGGCAAGCCCACCAGGCGCAAAGTGCAACGACCGGTGGCCGATTGAGATTGTCCCGCAGGCCTTTGTCTGCCCCCTTGTGTCGGCAACCTATTCCGATTGCAATGGGCGGCCATACGGTGGCGCGCGGCAATCCATGGCCAATCCATCGTCGGCAACGAAATTCTGCTGCGCAAATAGACAGTTGCTATTCCTGGAGACGTCCGATATGGATCTGCACGATCTGACCCGCGAACTACAGGTGGCGAACGGCTCGAAAATCGTGATGCTGGTCGCGGATGGGCTCGGCGGTCTGCCCATGTCCGTCGGCGGCAAGACCGAGTTGGAATCAGCGCGGACCCCCAACCTCGACGCGCTTGCCGCTCGTTCCGTGCAAGGCGCAAGTATCCCGGTGTTGCCGGGCATCAGCCCCGGCAGCGGGCCGGGACATCTCGGGTTGTTCGGGTACGATCCGCTGCGGTACCTGATCGGCCGCGGCGCACTGGAAGCCACCGGAATAGGATTTGAACTGCAACCGGGAGACCTGGCGGCTCGAGGCAATTTCTGCACCCTGGCTGCCGATGGAACCATTTCCGATCGCCGCGCCGGACGCATCTCTTCGGAAGAGAGCGCTCCTCTGGCTGTGCGATTGCGGCAGGTGCGGATCCCCGGTGTGGAATTGTACGTGGAACCGGTGAAGGAACACCGGTTTGTCGTCGTCTTCCGCGGCACAGGCCTGGCCGGCAATATCAAGGACACCGATCCGCAGCAGACTGGGGTGCCTCCGCTGGCGCCGCGCGCGATCGACGCGCAAAGCGAGCGGGGAGCGGCCGTGGCGGCGGAGTTCATCCAGCAGTCGCAGGCGCTGCTGGCCGGCGAAACCAAAGCCAATGGCCTGACGCTACGCGGATTTTCCAACCGCCCTGCCCTGCCCAGCTACCAGGACGTCTACGGATTACGGGCCGCCGCCATCGCGGTCTATCCGATGTACAAAGGGTTGGCGCGGCTGGTGGGGATGTCGATCGTCGGCAACGCACAGACCTTGACCGAACAAGTTCAAGTTCTCCGACAGGAATGGACCAACTACGATTTTTTCTTCCTGCACTTCAAGTACACCGACAGCACCGGAGAAGATGGTGACTTTGCGGCGAAGGTCCGTCGCATCGAGGAACTCGACGCCGCCCTGCCTGCGCTGACCGCCCTGGACCCGACGGTGTTGATCGTCACCGGTGATCACAGTACGCCGAGTTACCTTCGCAGCCATAGCTGGCACCCCGTTCCGACCTTGATCTGTTCCGCCTGCTGCCGCCCCGACGGGCAAAGTCGGTTCAACGAGTCGACTTGCATTCGAGGGGGACTCGGCCACTTTGAGGCAAAGTATCTGATGGCCCTGGCCTTAGCCAACGCAGGCCGACTAGGAAAGTACGGCGCGTGACATCGGCCGCGCCCACCGCGACCTGGGATTCAACGCGGCTTTCGGAACGGCGGGAGTTCCGAGTCGTTACGCGTCAGATCGGCGCCGGCGACGGGAATCAGATACCGCGTGTCGCGGCAGGCAAAGACGCTGCAGCAGCCGGCATAGGTCCAGCAATCGCGGTGGTGGGGTGTTTTGCAGGTGCGGCAGATGACGTGGTCCGCGCCGAGCGATTCCCCGCAGATCTGGCACTTCGCGCCCGCCACGGCGATCGGCAGGACCGTATCGGTGCTCAGGAATTCGATCCCCACGCTGCGCGTCAGCAGCGCCTGATCGTGAAGCTCTAACGCGACGCGAGTCAACTCGTCGACATCCGTGAACAATCGATAGGACCCCAGTTTTCTCAGGCTGAAAATTCCTTCGTTGATCGTCAAGTGAACGTCCGACTTCTGCAGCAGATGGTAAAGGCAGTTCATCTGCCATTGGACGCCCGAACTGAGCAACCTCGCCACGGACTGTTCCGGCGCACCGCGGACAAACATGCTTGGGTCTTGCGCCGGCCCCGTCTGCGGCAGAAATTCCGGCAGCAAAGGGCCTGCCACGCGCACCTGCCGTTCATTGGAGCTCATCTCCAAACGCAAGTCTCGGTCGGGCCAGATAAACGTGTACTGCATCATCTCGATACCGCCGGCGCGTACCGAACGGATCGCCACGTGCGACGAACCATGCCGGAAATGGACAACCGGCGCGCCGAACATTCCGCGCGACTGAACGTATCCGTGATACTTGCGCGCCAGCGCCTGAAAGGAGCGTTTGAGCCGCGAGCCGCCACTCTTGATCTGAGCGTGGCCAATCATTACCAGTAGCAGCACCACAAACGAGAATGCGATCGGACAAACGCTCAAGACGAACCAGCCCATCATGCCCCACCTATCCTGGCATCTCGTCGTCACCGATATACAGAATATCGTTACCGCCGGGCTCCGGGGAGATCAACGGCCGCGCCAGGGCGGGTGCAGGTAAGACGTCGCCGATGTAGTAGACCTCGTTGCCCGCCGCTCGCTCAAATCGCGTCGTCGTCGTCTCCTTGCGGTGATAACGAAAAACGTTGGTACTGCGCGCCTGGGCCAGATCCCGCAGTGGACGATCGTCGATCGGAAGTTGGAACTCGCGCTGCCGCAGAAACCAGTCTGCGGCCGCCCGATTCACTGGATTTTCCAGGTCCACGTAGGCGCAGCGCACCAGATCCCAGAGCCGTTCGCAAATGACGTCCAACGTCAGTACCGGCAGCCAATGGATGCCGACCCCAACCGGTTCGAGGAATCCCGCGAACGAGATATTGGGATGGAAAACCGGTGTGCCCCAACGCATGACGGGTGGGGTCTCCGGATAGGTCGACGGCAGCTTCAGCTCCCATTCGTGGCGATCAAGTGTCTCGACCCGGCCGACGGCTCCCGGCTGGCGGCAAAGTCCCTTGCCGTAAAATTGGATTCGGTACCCATCGGGGGTCGATCCGTCCGCCTGGAAACGAAAGATCGAACTGGATGCCTGGAGTTTTTCCAGAATGTCCCGTTCCGCCGCCCGCCGCTGTTCTTGTGGTGACATCGCAGCTCATTCCCGATGGAGGATCTTTCCTATCAGGTGGTTCGTTCAGGACGAGTGATCCTTGGCGGCGGTGGGGTTTTCCGACGATGCGCGGCGCCAGATCGACGCGGCGGCCGTGACCACGGCTCCCAGTGCAAAACTGATCGTAATCGAATACCAGTTCCAGTTCTGATACCAGCGCGCGTCGGTCGCTTCTTCGCCCTCGACCCTCAGCTTGCGCAGCTTCGCCAGTTCCTCCGCCTGTTCGTCCAGCCGAGACTGAAAGCGGTCCTGCTTGTCCCGGCTTTCCTTGGTTTGTGAGTCGAGCTGCTGCGCCAGTTTTTCCAGGCGCGAGGCCTGTTCCTGGTTCAGCGCGCTCAATTCCCGCTCGCGCGACAACTGTCCCCGCAAGGCAGCGGCCAATTCCTCGTTGCGCTGCTGCAGTTCGGTCATGGTGCGAAACGAACCGGCGGGAGCTTGGGTCAATTCCGAGAGCACTCGATCGAGCAACTCCGTCTGCCCTTCTCGTCGGGCCTCGGCGGCACGTGACTCACCAATCACTTGCACCGCCGCGGCGACGTCCCTGCCGGCGTCCGAGTCCCTGGTCGAGATCATCCGCCAGCCCAGAAGGCCCAGAAACAGGGACTGAATCGTGATCATTCCCAGCACGGCGATCGTCGTCGTCGAGTTTCTTTCGCCCGACAGGTGAATTACCGGCGGGAGTCCGGCGGGCAACGAACCGCTTCGGGAATCGATTGGCATCGGCAGGCTCCCTTCCAGGTAGCTAACGTAGTCATTCAACTCATCCTGGCGACAGCGGGAGGTGGTCAGGAAGAATCCGGTCGTTCGTCGAATCCGTTCGCGGGGATCACCCGTCCATTGGAACCACCCACGCTCGGCGCGGCAAGGGTCGATGACCAGGGCCACGTCCAGCGGCTTGTTGAAGAAATTATCGCAGATGAACATGTCCATTCCGGATAGAAACACGCCCCAGTCCGGGTGCGTGTGGTACCAGCCGACCATTGCCAGTTCGGGATCGAACCGTTGCCGCTCTTCCGTAATCGCCGACCAGGTATCGTGCGTGAATTTGATGCTGCCGCGGCTGGTTTCGACATGCCTGGCCCGCACGCAGTCGACGACGAACACAAACGGGCGCCCCGATTCGTCTTCGAATGTGCCACCCAGGAGCACGCCGCCCAGCTCGGTCGTTGGATCGGTTCGCGCGTGGGCTTCCATTTCCCGCATCGCGTCCAGATCGACGAAGATCGGCAATTCCGAATCGACGGCATCGGCGTGCCGCTTCCCCGACCCCGTCCCGACACGTGCCGCGGCGAAGTGCCGATCCAGATCGGGCCGCCGCCGCACGCGCGGCGGCTGCTGTTCCACCTCGCCGAATTGAATCTCGTCGTTCATGGTGTCGCGCGAGCTTTCTCGCCTGGCCAGACGGTCTGTCGATCGGCGGTCAGCTCCAGCACGAATTCCCGATCGGCGCCGCGAACGCGCACCAGATCGAACGGTGCGACTCCCAGTTCGGCCAGCGTGCGTTCGGCCAGCGGCGAGGACTCCGCAACCAGGTGCGTGATTTTCGGTCTGGACGGTTCGCCGCACGTTTCGCAGCGAGCCAGACGCGACGCCACTTCGAAAGCCGGGCGAAGTACGCACACGTCGCGCGCACATCGCTCGCAATGCACCGACTCCACCAGGTCCCGCTCCAGTGCCAACGTCAACGGCTCCGCGGAACGCAACTCCTCGGCGGCTCGAATCGACCGGAACAGGCTTGACGCCGGATCGCCGCATCCGAGTTCGGTTGTTCGCGGGGCATCGAATCGTTCGTGGCTCAGACAATCGTCGCGCCAGGGCAGTCGTGTCTTATAGAAATTGTTGGCCGCACCGTTGAAAACCATCGCGGTGCCAGGTTCGACCGGCATGCCATGCAGAATTTTCAGGGCCTCCTGCGCCTGCCAGCCGGCGATGACCGAGGCGATGGTCGGCGCGGTGGGGACTTTTCCGGCGAGAATCTCCTCGCGCGGCAGCAGCGGGCAGCTGTAGCGCAAGTTTATCAGGCGGTAGTCGTTTTCTGTCATCGCACATTCGTAGCACGGGCCCTGCTCCGGCACGAAAACCTTGACCACGCCGCTGATCTCTTGGATACCGCCGTCCACCCAGGGGCGTCCCACGCGCCAGCAGGCCCGATTGACCCATAGCCGCGCCTCGCGATTGTCCAGGCATCCGATCACGACGTCCATCGCGCGGAACAGGCCCAGGCCCACTGCCGTAATCACATTTCCCACGATTGGAATCGCGCGCACATCGGGGTTGAGATCGGCCAGCGATTCGGCCGCCACCGTCGCCTTGGCTCGCCCACAGTCGCGGCGACGGAACAAAACGGAGCGTGTCAGATTCGAAGCCTCGATCTGGTCGCAATCGACCACGACGATTGTACCGACTCCGACCAGTGCCAGATTCTTCAGTACCTCGTTGCCCAGGGCCCCAGCGCCGACAACCATCACGCGGGCCTGACTTAGTCGTGCCTGGTCCCACCAGGAAATCAACTGGAATCGGGAATAGCGATCGTCGTCGTCAAGAACCAGCGTCATGGGGATACCGATTCCGACGTGAACGACGGCGATTCCGTCAGGCAGAGAAACCCGCAGTCGTGAACGTCGCCGCCTCGCCAGTGGAAAAAACCCAGTTCCTGCGCGCGCGGATCCACGACCATTGCAATCTGCCATGGTTCACGGAAAAAATTGCGGTGGATGAACAGGTCGTACGCGGAGAGAAATACTCCCAGACCTGGATGCGTATGGTGCCATCCGACCACCCGCTTCCCGGGAAACCGTTCCGCCGACTGGCGTGTCAATGTCGCCCAGGTCTCGTGCGTGAACGTGACCGAACCGGCCCGAGAACGTGTGTGCTCCGCTGGCAGAAAACTCTCCACGACCACAACCTGCCCCGAACCGCGGACCGCTCCGATCAGGAACCCGCCGATCTCCGCCAGCGGCTCGCCTGCCGAATACTCCAGAATCTGGTCGAGCACCTGCTCGCGAATGGCGATCGCCACCGCATCGTCGTGAATCGTCCCGATCGTCCTGCTCGTGTCCATCGACAGCCTCAAGTCAAACCGCCAGCGCCGGACGGCGCGTCAGTCGATGAAGACGATGTCCGGCGGCGACGTTGCACGAGGATCATCAATAATTTCGGCATCCACGATTTCCGCGCGGCGCTTTGCGTCCAGAAATTGAATTTCCGGCACCGCGCATACCGCGGCCGGCGCGGCGGGCCGATGCGTCGGACCGCTCTGCCTGGCCCCGGCAAGGTCCCGTCGCAATCGATCCCGCAACGGGCGCGGGTCGACCGGAAATGGAATCCGCGTCTGCGACTTGACCCAGTAGGCCGCTTCACGATTGTAGGGACTGTTGACATCGTAGTTTGCGTAGCGGACCATTTCCCACAACATATGGGCTAATTCGTCCAGTTGCAGGCTCGGGGCCCAGTGGGTACCGTAACCGCCGAGACAGACAATTCCGCTGGCCGAAATATTGGGGTGAAATACCGGCGTCTTCCAGGTCAATTCCGGCATCATTCGCGGATACGAAGCGCCAAGGTGGACGCGCACTTCGTGTTCAAAGATCGGTACGACGTCAATCGATCCCTCGGGACGCCAGAGTCCCGTGCCATGAAACCGCAAGACGTAATTCTCGGGCCCGCCGGCGAACGTCTCTCCCGGAGTGTAAAACCGAAAGATCGAACTGTCCTCCTGCAACGCCTGCATTGCCTTGAGGTCGTTCCTCAAGCGACGTAGCCTCGGCGATTCGTGCATGTTCGACGACGCTCCTCGACCTTACCTGGAGTGGGGATACGGAGCCCTCGGGCTGTTCCACGCATCGCCCAACGGACCCGACTCAAACTTGTTCGTCTGTAGAACCAGCGACAATCTCAGGATAAACGATCAAATGGTCGCCGTCATTGACCCGTGCCTGAGGCAAAGTCTGATCTTCACGCAGTCGTACCCCCCCTTCCTTGTGGTCCAAGCTGTAGCTCATCGGCTGCCCGTCCGGTCCCATCACGGGAAGGCTCATCTTCGTAATGATGTTCGGTAATATCCGCTTTACCGGTACCGCGTCGGCAATGATCGCGTCGACCGATTTGGCACCGGTCTGGTCCAAAAACGTTACCCGCGTTCCCTTGCGCTCTTCCATTCCCGTCATAATATCCCCCTCTCGGTGGTGCCCCTGATCGCGACGTAACATCTGGTAAATCGCCCGCAGGCGCTCGTTGCTGTCATCGCCTATATTCGTATCCGGTGTGAAGATCTTGGGCAACCGCGCAGGCACGGATCAACGCCGGTCGGGGGGCGAATCCGGGCCGCGATTCGTTGATTTGTCGGGGACGGAGGCCACCTCGACGAGTTCCAGTTTCAGCCGACCGAGCAGCTGGGAAACCGGCAGAAACACCGCGCGGCTGTCGCTGCCTTTGAGGTTCGACGTGGCCAGCTTCAGGTGCCCGCCTCCGATTCCACCGTTGCCGATTGTGGCGTCGAGCGGGATCCAGCGGTCCACGATCCAGACCTCGTTCCACATATGGTAAGCAAATCCGGCGGACGGTGGGTAGTAAACAAGCCCGATGGCGACACGCGCCGGAATATTCCGTGCCCGACAAAGCGCGGCCAGCAGGACCGCATGCTCCGTACAGTCCCCCTCTCCCGATCGGGCGACCTCGGCCGCGGAAAGAAACGCCTGGGAGAAACTCTTGGTGCGGATCTGGCTGCGTACGAACTTTTCCAGGCGGCAGGCCACGGCCCAGGCGTCCCGCTCGTCGCCACTGGCCTCCTCGGCCATTTCCCTGATCCGGCGATCATCCGCTTGAATCCAGCTATTGGGGCTCCGATCGTCCTCGGTCGGCTCGGCCTCCGAGTTGACATCGAGGCGCGTCGCCGGGCGAATCGCACGCACGGTAATTTCGACCTGACGTTCGCTGATCCGTCGAATCGACTGGCTGGCTCCCTCGGCGAAGATCCGTTCGGCGCTGCTTCCGTCGAGCGTCGCGCGGTAGACAACCCGTTCCCTGAGATGGGGCACCGTCAGGGGACGATCGAGCTTCACAACCGTCGCCTCGCCCAGGTCGAAACCGCTTCGGTCCTTACTCGACTCGGCAAGTTCCCGCGTGGCGCGGTGCGTTTCCAGGCCAAGTCCCGGGATCATCGTTTTCAGGATCGCTCCCGAGGCGTCCATCCAGGCAACCGACACCAGTTCGGTGTTCCCGAGTCGGTCCTTGCGATCGATTCGCAACAGCTCGCGCGGTTGATCGAGCAGGTTGGTTGTCTCGATCTCCCGCGCCTGCAATTCCACGGTTGCCAGCTGGTTCACGATCGGCATCAACACCTGCAATTCGCGGCGCTCGCCCGGCCGCAACGGTTCGTTGGCCAACATGTGTTCGACCCGGTACCAGCCGGCCCGCGGATCGGGCCACGCGATTTCGGTCCGCTCCGACTTGCCGGTGGTTTCGACCGTAATCAACAGCTTCCCGCCGCGTACCGCGCCCAGGGTCCTGGTCCGCTCGCGCCCCGTCCGTTCCGTCGTTTCGAATTCGATCAGCTCTCCTGCCGGCGATTCCAGCCAGACCGACTCCAGGCTCTGTTCGGTCAACTGCTCGAATCGCTTGATCGATAACCGCTGCGTGGAGCGGATTTCGACGAGAGCTTGCTCGTTTCTGACGAGGGGCCGAATCGATGTCGATTGGGAACCGACTTTTTTCGATTCGATCTTCAAGATGTCCCAGGTTTCCGTGGCAGCCCGCGTAAAGCGGGATGCATGCGGGGTACCGGCCACTTCCCGTACCGCCGTTTCCGCCGCGCTCAGCAATGGCGATTGCCGCCGCGCGCCGACGTACGGCAACAGAAACAGCGGTAACAGTAAGAAAACGCGTCCCACCCAATACGATCGCCAGCTTGAATCCGGTGCGACTGCCCCGGCGACTGCCGAGGAAGCCCCCCGAATCGTCTCCACCAACGTTTCCAAGACGTTCGCGCTCGACGGCCAAACTGCCATCGGGTCCCGATCAGACTTTGCCGTATTCCGCCCGCGTTTCATTCCCGATCGCTTTCCCGCGGAAATGTTCATCCTTGCCTCGATCCCTAATTTGTTGGAAGTTGCTTCAGGCCGCAAATCGGATGCTAGATTTGCCTGTTCCCGACCCGGCCCGGCGCAGCAATGGAGCGCCTTTGCCGGGACAACAGGTCGGGGCGACCCGGTTGACGGTCAGGCCGAGCGACGGCAGCGATTGTAACGGATCTTTCGCCGCCGCGGCGAGACCGATCGTCGGGCCATCAAGCCGGAAAATTACTTTCCGCGCCCAATGAACTAGGTTTGAGTGTACTTTTGCCCTCGTGGCCCGAACTCCCCGCCATCCGCACTGCCAACTACGAGTCAACTCTCCTGGAACCTGAGACCGAGGTCGAGTATGGGCTTCCTGAAGCGATTTTTTCGAAACGTGTTTCACGAGGGAGCCACCTCCCAGGTGCAGAACAGCAGTTTTGAGAATGTGAGTGAGGAGCAGCTGGAGGCTCATCTACGCGTGGAGCGGTATGGAGACTTCCTGCTGTCGCAGGCGGTTCGACCTTCGTACGACCTGAAAGTCGTACCGAGCCAAGGCTACCGACACGACGTCTATCGCGACGAAGAAACAAAATCGACGGTGCCCGTGCTGATGGCCTCGGCCTCGGCCGATCGCCTGTTCGACCTGTTCATCGAGTTGTTGGATCCGCTGGGTAGCGAAGTGGATGTCGTGCTGGAAACCAGCCATCATCGCGACGGCAAGGGGCACGTCGACCTCTACCGCGAACATATCGATATGCCGGTCCTGCAGAGCATCCTCTACGATTACGAAGACCTGCTGCTCAACGACGGATGCACAGGCATCGCGGTGCTCAACCCGGCGATTCCCCAGGAAGTGCAGTTCGATGAGCACAAATTGTTGATCGTTTACGGCAAGCCTCTGCGGCCGTTCGAATCGATCATGCAGCAGGCGGGCGTCGCCTGCAAAAAAGATATCAAGTTCGTCACCGAGGCCGAGCATATTCACTCCTCCAAGGAAGCGTATGCGGACCAGTTCGAGGAATTCAAGATGCGGCTGGGGATCGACGGACCGAGTCATGGCCGTTACGGCGAATCGGCGTATTGAATCGTTGCCAGTGCCGATGGGTTGTCGTCGTAGGGTGGGTCGAGCGGGGGCTGGAAGCGCTGGAAGCCCCCACCACGGCAGGATTAACTCGGCGGCTGCTATAGCTTGACTTCGCCGGCCACAATGACGTGGATGGCACGGCCTTTGAGCTGGCTGCCGATCAGAGGCGTATTGGAGCTTCGCGAGCGGAATCGCTGGGCGTCCACCAGCCAGGTCGCTTCGGGATCGATGACGACGACGTCGGCATCGGCGCCGATCCGCAGGCTGCCCTTGCTTTTCAGTCCGAGGACGCGCGCCGGATTCGTGGAGAGTTTGGCAATCGCTTGCGTCCAGTCGAGCAATCCGGTGTCGATCAGGCGCGTGATCACCAGCGACAACGTCGTTTCCAGGCTGATCATTCCGAACGGTGCCTGATCGAGCTCGCGCATTTTTTTCTCCGATGCCCTGGGCGCATGTCCGCTGGCGATCACTTCGATCGTGTCATCGGCCAGTCCCGCCACGCAGGCGTCGAGATGTTCCTGCGATCGGAGCGGCGGGTTGACCTTGTAATTGGCGTCAAACGATCGCAGCCGTTCGTCCGTAAAAACAAGGTTGGGCATACAGATCGACGCCGAGACATGCAGTCCCCGGGCTTTGGCCCGCCGGATCAACTCGACACTTCCCGCGCTGGAAATGTCGATCAGGTGGATCCGTCCGCCGGTCGATTCGGCGAGTCGCAGGTCCCGTCCGACCATCAGGTCCTCGGCGGCGGCGGGCATTCCAGCGAGCCCCAGGACGAGCGAGGTCATGCCTTCATGCATGATCCCGCCATGGGTCAGCTCGGTCATTTCGGGATGGCTGAAGATCGGTTTGTCGAACATCAGGCAATATTCGAGCGCTCGGCGCAGCAATTCGGCATTCTGGATTGGTCGACCGGCGTCGCTGAAACCGACGGCGCCGGCTTCGACCAGCGAGCCGATCTCGGCCAGCTCCTTGCCTTCGCGATTTTTGCTCACACAGGCGATGACGAAAACGTTACAGTGGTGCGCGCGTGCGGCTTTCTGGCGAACGAACTCCACGCTGGCCTGCGTATCGATCGGCGGGTCGGTGTTCGGCAGGCAGGCGATGGAGGTGTATCCACCGGCGATTGCGGCCGCCGTTCCCGTTTCAATCGTCTCGTCTTCCTCGCAGCCAGGTTCGCGCAGTTCCACCTGCAGATCGATCAATCCCGGGGCCACCACGCAGCCGCTGGCGTCGATGATCCGGTCATGGATGCCAGGTACGGCGTCGAATGTGGAGATGCGGCCGTCTTCGATGCGGATGCTGGTGACGCGGTCCATTCCCTGACTGGGATCGATCACGCGGCCGTTTCGAATACAGAGCGATCCCATGCCCGCCTTCCTTCACTTGCTGATTGGTTTACGCTGCCGCAGCCGTCGGACAGGGTTCAGGCGTGATTGCCGATCGTCAGCCAGAGCACCGCCATCCGCACTGCCAGTCCGTTGGTCACCTGGTCGAGAATCACGGAATGGGGTCCATCCGCAACCTCGGGTGTAATTTCCACGCCGCGATTAATTGGGCCGGGCGCCATGATCAAGATATCTTTCTTGGCGCGGCCGATCCGCTCCCGGTTCATCGCGTAAAGTAATGCGTATTCGCGAACCGAGGGAAATGGGCGCGTCGTTTGACGCTCGAATTGGATCCGCAGCAGATTCAGCACATCGCAGCGCGGCAGGATATCGTCGAGGCTGTAGGCGACTTCGATGCCGAGCTTTTCCCAGTCGCGCGAGACGAGCGTGGCGGGGCCGCAGACGATCACGTGGGCCCCCAGTTTCTTCAACCCCCAGATGTTGGATCGCGCGGTGCGACTGTGGGCGATGTCGCCGACCAGCGCGACCGTCAATCCGGCAAGTTCACCGCGGTGCTCGCGAATCGTCAAAATATCAAGCAAGCCCTGGGTAGGGTGTTCGTGCGGTCCGTCACCGGCGTTGATCACGCCGCAGTGGACATTTTGCGCGAGTAGATGCGGCGTTCCCGGGGTAGGATGGCGGACGACAATCGCGTCGACGTTCATCGCCTCAATATTCTTGGCCGTGTCGATGAACGTCTCCCCCTTGGAGATGCTGCTGCCGCTCGCAGAGAACTCGACCGTATCGGCGCCCAGCCGCTTGGCCGCCAGGGAAAAACTGGTGCGGGTTCGCGTCGAATTCTCGAAGAACAGATTACAGACGGTTTTGCCCGGCAGGACGGAAATCTTGCGCGCACAACCGGCAGTCGCGTCTTTGAACTGGGCTGCCGTGTCGAGCACCAACTGTAATTCGTCGGTGGTCAGACTTTCCAGGTCCAGCAGATGAGAACGTCGCCAAGTCTGTGGGACGGAGGCAAAATCGGTGCTGGCAATCGTCATGGGGGTCCCGTCGGGTTTCCCCGATTTTAGCGGTCGGAAATCATCGCAATCAAGACTCCGCCGATGTCGCCGGTCGGGTTCCGGAGCCGAAACGCCTGGCGGAATTTCCAGGTTCAGCTCAAGAACGGTATCGATTGTACCGATAATAGGGCCAGTCATGGGGTGGCGATAACAGGCCGGGCGGCCAATTTCAAGAACGAGGCGAACATGCGAGACTCCAATCCTCTGTGTCGGATGGCAGGCACGCTATTCCTTTTGACGGGATCTCTGGCGATGGGCTGTAACGCTCTGGATGCCGACAGATCCCTGTTTGCCGACGCGCGTGCGAAAAGTGCGGCCGCCGCGAGCGACCCAGCCGCACCGAATGCCACGGTGGAATTCCATGCCGCTTCGGGCGCTCCACAGCCCGTCAAGGTTCTGCTGGAAGGCGAATCTTTCCATGTGCAGCAGGCTCTGGAAAAATCCGGGGCATGGAAGAAATACAGCCGAATGAATGTGGAATTGGCGCGAAAAACTCCGCAGGGGCGCTGGACGAAAATGGCGGTGAGCTGTGATCGGAGCAAACGCAAGGTTGACCCGCAGTGCGACTACCAGATCTGGCCCGGTGACGTGCTGATTGTCAAGGAAGACCCGACGACAATCGTCGACGATATGTTGGCCAGGGTCGGGCCGCTGCGCACGATGCTTTCCAGGTAGTTCCCCGGCAGCCGTCCGGCAACGGCGTTGTCGGGCGAATCAAGCGGACTTCTCCAGGGAACTGATCTGACTAAGGCGATTATAGAGTGTTTTCAGGCTGATCCCCAGTTCCTCGGCCGCCGCCGGCTTGTTTCCGGCGTGACGATCGACCGATTCCAGGATGGCCTGCATTTCCAGCTCCTGCAGCGTCATCGGTCCCAGAGCGCCACGGCCGCTCTTGCCTTTTCCTTTCCGTATCGCCAACCGGGGCGGCAGATGTTCCAGCAGCACCGGAGGCTGATCGCAGAGGATCAGGGCATGTTCGATGACATTGGCCAGTTCACGCACGTTTCCCGGCCAGGAATGCGAATACAGGTATTCGATCGCTTCGGGACTGAACAGCAGCCCATCGCGCGGATACACCATGGGGCGGAAACGGCGGTAGAGATGTTCCGCCAGACTGCGGATGTCGGCGGGCCGTTCGCGCAGAGACGGAAGTGTGATTTCGAAGGTGTTGATGCGGAACATCAGGTCCTCGCGAAAATCTCCCTGATCGACCATCTGTTCCAGGTTCCTGTGCGTGGCGCCGATGACGCGGACATCGACCTGAATCGACTGGTTTTCGCCGACGCGCCGCAGGTCGCCGGTCTCCAGGACCCGCAGCAGTTTGGCCTGCATCGATTTGGGCAATTCCCCGATCTCGTCGAGGAACAGGGTTCCACCGTGTGCGACCTCGAAGAGTCCGGCCCGGCTTTCTTCCGCGCCGGTAAAGGCTCCTTTGCGGTGCCCGAACAATTCGCTCTCGATCAGCGATTCCGGCAAGGCGCCGCAGTTGATGGCGACGAACGGCTGCTCGCGGCGCGAGCTCTGATCGTGCACCGCGCGCGCGGCCAGTTCTTTGCCGGTTCCGGTTTCACCGAGGATGAGTACCGTCGATTCCGTTGGAGCGACGCGGGCAATGCGGCTGCGCACCTGCGCAATCTGTGGGCTGTCGCCAATCAGCTGCGTCTTGCCTTCGATCCGTTCCAGCCGGTGCTGCAGGGCCCGACAGCGGTTGCGCAGATCCCTTTTTTCTGCGACCCGTTTCAGCAGCGCGTCCAACTCCGCCAGCTTGCACGGTTTGGTCAAGTAGTCGAAAACGCCGTGGCGCAACGCGGAAATTGCCGAATCGAGCGACGACTTGCCGGTCAGGATGATCGCCTCGGTCTCGGGGGAATTCTGCCGGATACGCTCGACGAGCTGCATTCCGGACATGCCGGGCATATCCAGATCGACCAGCAGGCAGTCGTAAGCATTTTTTTCCAGCGCCGCCAGCGCGGTGAATCCGTCCGGGCAAACCGTGACCTCGTGCCCCATTCGCGGCAACTCGATGCTCATGCAGTCCTGGATCGAAGGTTCGTCGTCGGCGAACAGGATCTTCAGGCGATTAGGCGACTTGGCGATGTTGTTTTTCATGTTCTTTCTGTTCCAGGTGGACGGGTAGCGTGACCCGCATTGTCGAACCTTTTTGGGGACCGCCGCTGCTGGCTTCGATGGTTCCTTGATGTTGATCGATGATGCGGTGCGTGATCGACAAGCCGAGTCCGGTGCCGTGCCCGTCCCGCCGCCGCGTAAAAAACGGCTGAAAGAGATGGGCCAACACCTCGGGAGCCATTCCACAGCCATTGTCCGACACCACTAGCTCGACCCTGTCGACTTGCCGTGCCAGTCGGACTTGAACTCGGCCGCCCGCATCGGTGCTCTCCAGGGCATTGGTCAACAGGTTCAGCACGACCTGTTTGATCTGCGGCGCGCTGACAGTGCTGATTACGTCGGGATCGGCCTGCAGTTCAATTGACTTGCCGCGATAACCATCGATTGTCTGCACCATCTGGATCATGTCACGGACGAGTTCCGTCAAGTTGGTGGCGTTCCGCTCGGGAGTTTCCAGTCGGGAAAAGTCCAGCAGTTTTTCGGTGATGCCCTTGCAGCGGAAAGCTTCCGACTGAATCCTCCGCGCATATTTGCGCGCGATCTCGACCTCGGCATTCTCGGCAGGTGACCGTGCGTCCGTCGCGGAATGCAGCAGTTCATCGATACGCTCCTCGAGCGATTCCGCGCACCAGGCGATCGACGCCAGCGGATTGTTGATTTCGTGAGCGACCCCCGCCGCCAGGAATCCGACGCTGGCCAACTGTTCGCTGCGGATCAACTGCTGGGTTCGTTCCTCCAGCTCCCGCGTCCGCTCGCGCACCATCTGATCCAGATTGTCGCGAATCTCGCGGAAACGGCCGGTCATGTCGTTCATCGCCTCGCCCAGTTCGGCCACCTCGTCCCTGGTTCGCACCGCAATTCGATGCTCGAAGTCGCCCGCCGAGATCCGGCGGGAATCTTCGACAAGCGTCCGCAGCGGGGTAAAGATTGAATAGTAGAACACCGCCAGCAGACCCAGCACGACGGCCCCCGCGCCGATGGTCGTGACCCAGGTGACGATGATCCAGGCCCGGTACTGTCCGCGGACTTCCCCGGCAAAAGCGGTCAGCCGCTGGTGCAGGTGACTAGGCAATTCCGAACAGAGGTCGGACATATGGTCGAGCTGATCGTTGAGTTGATCGATGTCGAGCTTGGTGTGTATCCATCGCTCCGGCGAGGTCTGATCGTCAACCTGCCGCAGCAGCTGTTCGATTTCCACCAGCGTGGTGAACTCCAGATGGTTATCGGCGAAGTGGGGATCTCCCTCCCCAGTTCGCTCCAGCTGCTCCCGATAACGATCAATTGCGACATGCACGCGTTGCAATTGCCCACGCAACTTTTCACGCTCGTCCAGTATCTGCGGATAGGCGGCGATCGTTGGATTGCGACGTTGGCCGATTCGACTGGTCGTCAGCCGCAGTTCCGCGACGGACGAGGCGAGTTCCGCCGCGATCGGCAGTTCGCTGGCCCGATGACTGACACTTCGCGCCAACTGCCGATAGGAATAGACGCCACGAAAGCTGCCGACAGCCAGCAGTCCGACGATCACGGCCAGCGCGACCGCGCCCAGCATCATCTTGAATCGCAAGGGCCAACGCGAAAGCATGGTTCAGCAACCTCCCTGTTGCTCGATATCCCGGTTCCCGCCGACGCATGGCGCGGTTACTTCCTTGTTCCGGCCGGGAAAGTGTACCCGCGAAGAATCCATGAGAGCAAGTCGAATTCGATCCGCTGCGGGTGTTGGGCCCCTGCTGTTCAGAGGTGGCCCAGCCCGAGCCGACCGAGGAAGGGAACGCGCACGGCGACGCGGTTAAGCACCAGGACTCCCATTCCCAGCAGCAGCAGATTGCCGAGCCAAGCGGCGGAAGGAGGGAACAGCCCGGCTTTGGCCTGGGCAACCCCATACATCATCAGCGGATAGTAGCTGATCAGGATCGGCAGAAAACACCAGAAAAAAGTGGTAAAGGCGTCGGACTTGCGCGAACGCAGAGCCCAGGGGGCGCCGACCAGGGCGAAAAAGAAACAGCTGAAACCGTTCGCCCAGCGTCGCGTCGGTTCCGCCTGCAACCGCCATAGCCTGCCATGCGCGGCGTGGATATCGGATTCCGCGGCACGCCAGTCGGTGTCGAGAAACCCGCTGGTCTCGCCGCTGACGAGCTGTAGCGCAGCACGCGCCGCCGAGACCTGTTCCAGCCGCTCGATCTCGCCGCGCTGCTGGGCAATTTCGAGAGGAATCTTCCCCATCGCATAGTCGGCCGGATGCGAGCCGCTCTCGCCGTTTTTCGTGGCATCGGCAAGGTTGATCTCGTGCAGCTTTTCACCGGGGTATTCGATCCGCACGCGGTCGCCGATCTCAATGACCGAGTCCTGCATGATGATCCCCAGCGTGTTGCGCTCTGGATTGGTTCGCAGTTCGGCTTCGGCGGCGTGCAGCGTCACCGTACGATCGTCCTGAGGGCTGAGGATCGTAATCGTGGGAAATATCAAACGGCGCCCGTCGACTTCCTTCACATGGATCGAAAGCCGATTTACGCTGTAGGAAAGCCGTGTCCGCAAGGTGCCGTAGACGATCTGTTCCAGCGATTGCAGGATCACGCGCTGCGCGCCCTGGCGACCCCAGGATGCGGCCAGGTCGTTCAGTCCAACCGCCACCAGGCTGACGAGAAATGCCAGCATCAGGCCGGGTTTAATCAGCTGCCACGGTGCCACGCCGGCCGACTTCACCGCGATATCCTCGCTGGCGGACGCGATCCGGCCGTAGACCGAGCAAAAGGCGAACAGGATCGTGCCCGGAATCGCAAATCGCAGCGCATTGGGAAGCACGTAGGGCAGCAGACGCAACATCGGCATCGGTCCCAGCCCCTGCCGGACCGCTTCGCTCACCAGCAGCACCAGGTTGATCACGACGGTCAGCGTTACCAGCCCCAGCAGGAACACCGCCAGCAGTTCTTTAAGGACATAGCGGGTGATCAGAGACATGACGGGGTGCGGCTTTCGGTTCGGCGTGGTTTGGCCACGACCATAGCCGCGGCGGTCGCTCAGGTCAATCGGAAAAACATGGCGAAATGGGGCGGCAGGCGGCAAGCTCGTCTAGGTGATTCCTACAATTGTTGTTACAGTTTCGCACCGTTTTTCACAGCGGGTCGCCCGCGCAAACCAGGGAGTGCGATCGATGGCAACTGAAAACTCCGCCGCCCTGACCACGGTTCCGCTGACTCCGGACGGTCGACCGACGCAGCCGTCTTCGGGATCGCAGGCAGCGCGCGCCGCTGTGACCTACTGCCCGACGCGCGGTTGTCACCTGTGCGGCTGCCGCAAATTCGAATTGCTCAGCGTCAGGGATCGCCATGGAGATCCGCTGCGAACCGTCGCTTGCTGGCGCTGCGGCCTGGTCGCTCAGGAGACGATCGCCGCTCCGGACGAGCTCGAGCAGTTCTACCGTGAGGAGTATCGCGAGGAGTACAACGGCGAGCGGTCACCATCGCCTCGACGGGTTGTGCGGGAATGGCATCGCGCCCGGGAACGATTCGCGTTGCTGAAATCCTATCTGCGACCCGACGATGCCGTTTTCGAAGTCGGCGCGGGTATCGGTTGTAATCTCAAACAATTCGAACTCGCCGGGCATGCAGCCGAGGGAATCGAGCCGGGCCGGGGATTCGCCGAGTTTTCGCGGCGGGAATTATGTTGCGATGTTCGTGTCGCGACGCTGGAACAAGTCACCAGCTCATCCCGATGGGATCTGGTGCTGCTGGTCCACGTTTTGGAGCACCTGCCGTTTCCCAAGAGTGCCTTGGGGCAGATTCGAGATTTTCTGCGGCCGGGAGGACGATTATACGTCGAGGTGCCGAACCTGGCCGCTCCGCACTCAGGGCCGGGACAACTGTTCCATCGCGCCCATCTTTACGATTTCACACCCTGGACCCTCGCCGCGCTGGCCAACGCCAGTGGATTTGAAGTGCTGGCACAGTTGTCGGATCCGGGCAATCGCAACCTGCAAATGGTGTTGCAGCGTCGCGACTCCTTCGAATATTCGGTCGATGCGTCGAGTTTTGCGCGTACCCGGGAGATCCTGGATCGGCATACCTCTTTGACCTATTACGGGAGATGGTCCTATTTGCGCCGTCGAGGCGGAGAACTACTGCGCGCCGCCGCACGCCGGCTGACGATTCGTCGCGAATACGCCGCGATTCTGCAACAATGCCGCGAACAGCTTCGGCTTGCTCGGCGATCGGCCGCCTGATTGCGCCGTTGCGATCGTCGCCCGACATCAATCGATGGCCGAATCGGAGTCCTTGGCGATCGATTTGCAGTTTCGCAATTCGTGCATCATGCTGCTGATCGCCCGAGCATAAGCACGGAGCGCCGCTTCGTCTTTTTGATCCTTGACCGACTGTTCCGCCAGCGCACAGAACCGCTCAAACGGCTGCCGGTCGATAGACCAGTCGTTTTCACGTGCCGCCTGATCCAGCTCGCTGACGATTTTGGCGAGCTTTGACAGAAAATCGTGCAGTGAACTGCAGATCAGCGTCGTATAGGGGGCCTTGCCCAGTTTCCGGCCGTCGCGGAGGGGCACGCCGCGAAACTCGCTTCCCATCTTGTAGAGCATTCCGCCCAGGATCGAGAGCGCTGCCACCACGGCCGCGATCGTCGCTTCCGTGAACTTCGACAAGACGACAAACACCAGCGCCGCCAGCACGAAGACGCTCATCAAGATCCAGACCGCTAGCGGAATCCGCTTGGGACGCGGATCCGCGCCGACGCGTATCGGGGTTCCCCCGGCCTCGCTGGAATCGATTCCGTTGTCCGTGACGCGGATGACAATCACCGTGATGTTGTCAGGGCCGCCGCGCAGATTCGCCAGATCGATCAGCACTTGCGCCGCTTCGTGGGGAGGCAGATTCGCGAGAATCGGTCCCAATTCCTCGTCGGCAATCTGACCGGTCAGCCCATCGCTACAGAGCAGAAAAGTATCGCCGTGCTCCAACGGAAACGGCCCCTCCATGTCGACCTGTACGGTCGCCTGAGGACCGAGCGAACGGGTAATGATGTTCTTGGGCACCATCCGCGAAAACTCGCCATCCTTGGGAATCTGTCCCGCCGCCCGAAGTTCCCAGACCAGGCTGTGGTCAAAGGTCAGCTGTTCGAGTTGACCGCGGCGCAGCCGATAGATTCGACTATCGCCAATCTGCGCCAGGATCGCTCCCTGCGGCACCAGGATCAGCACGCTGGCCGTGGTGCCCATATTCTCGAAATCCCGATTGGCCATGCCCCGGCGGTGGATTTCCGAGTTTGTTTCGATCAGGGACCGTTCCAGAGCCTCGGGCGGGGAATACTGGTCGCGCAACTTGCGATAGAGGTGGGGGACCCGGTCGACCGCCAGCTTGCTGGCGAGTTCCCCGGCGGCGTGGGCTCCCATCCCGTCCGCCACCATGAATACGTGACCATGGTGTCGCCACGATTCCACGTCGGCCGCTGGAAACTCGACGTGGGCATCCTGGTTGTTCTTGCGACGCATCCCGACGTCAGAGAGGGCAGTGTGTTCAATTCCTGGTTGCCAACTCACTTTGAATCATCGCCTTCCTGCGAAGATTGGATGGGACGCCAGTGCCAATTCAGTAGTTTGCCTTTGCGGACGACGCATCTTAACTATTCTAATCACCCGGTCAAACCGGTAGGAAATAGAACGCCGAATTTTTGCGGGAGCCCCTTCCGGCTTGCTGTTTCGGTGCGGGGCAGTTGGCAGCGAGGTGGCAGGGAAAGCCTCAGACAGGCCGCAGGGGCGGCGGCGGCAGGGCAGGCGTTGTGACGCAGAAAGTGTGGCACGGATGAAGGCCGTCGTGACGCTTCGACTTGCGGCGTCCCCGGGCCGGAACTATACTCCCCGCCCTTCATGGAGGATCCCGTGCGGCGGAATCGCGTTTTTCGTATCGGTTGGTGCCCGTTCGTACTGGGCCTCTTGCTGGCGACACAGACCGCTTGCGTTCGCAAGCGCGTGACGATCATCAGCAATCCGCCCGGCGCACAGGTGTTTGTCGACAATCGCGAGATCGGGACCACGCCCGTTTCCACGTCGTATGTCTATTACGCCACCCGTTCGATTCGGTTGCAGAAGGACGGCTACGAGTCGCTCACGGTGCAACGCAACTTCGAACCGCCCTGGTACGAGTACCCGCCCTTGGACCTGTTCAGCGAGTCGTTCGTGCCGCTGGAATTACGCGACGAGCGAGTGATCGAATTTCAGCTGATCCCGCTGCAGAAAGTGCCGACCGAGACAATCCGTCAGCGGGCTGACACGTTGCGGTCGCAAGCCAGCTCCGGAAACATCGTCCCCCTGACCGAATTGCCCGTCGGCCTGATGTCACCAGGATCCGACGCGGGGTTGCTCCTGGATGCTCCAGCGCCCGGTCATGCGGCGGTTGATAGGTAGCTCGAAACTTGTTTCGAGCGACGCCAGTGCGAACTGCTTGTCGACCCGACTATGGCCGGTTGAACTGGAACTCTCGATCGTACTCGCCCGTGCCGAATTTGACGCCAGCGCCGGCGGGACGTCGGTCCAGGAGTCCGCGAGCGCCGAGCTGTCCCGGGTCGCGCGCCAGCTTATCGGTGAAAATCTTCACGTCGGCCAGGATCGGTTCGAGCCTGCGACTGGAGCTTTCCAGATTCTGGGCCGCTCGGCCCAACCGATCATACAGTTCTCGATCGTGGATCATCCGCCCCAAGGAACCTTCATTGCTGTTGAGCGCCTGGCTGAAGCTCACCAGCTCCCCAAGCAGCTGGTCGATATTGCCGATGGCCCGCTGGGCGCTTTCGACGAGTTTCTCGCCCTTGCCCGCCAGCGGTTCGGTGAACTGCTGCAGATTCTCCAGAGTGGCGTCGGCCCGGTCGCTCATCCGGCGGAAACTCTCGAGCGTGCTTCGCGCGTCGGTCAAGGTCGCCTTGGAATCTTCCAACAGCGACGGCAGGCCCTGCAGAGCCTTTTTGAGCTGGACGCGCAATTCGGGATCGCCGACGATCGAGTCGATCGAGGTCATGGCGGAATGGAAGTGATCCATGCCGATCTCGGTCTTGGAAATGATCCGCTGAAACTGCTCGCTGTTGTTATTGACGACGGCGTTGGCGTTGTCGGCCAACTGCGAGATTTTGACCGCCGTCTCCGCGATCTTCTCGCTCGCCAGTTCGATCTTGTAGAATGCGCCGGCGAACTTGTCCTCCAGATTCGTGAGCACGGAAATCGGGTCGTTCGCCACGGCCGTTCTACCGATCAGTTCCAGGTCCTCGATCGGCGCCGAGGAGTCCTCCTTGTTTCGACTGGGAACGAATTCCAGTACGGCGTCACCGATCAGCGAGCCGGTGCGGATGACCACCATCTCGTTGCGCTTGATCGTGTACTTGTCGTTGATCCAGGCCGTAAGCACGACTCCGCCCTCGGGAAGAAGTTCGACTTTCGAGACGCGTCCGACCAGCACTCCGTTCTTGCGGATCGGAGTTTCCGGCGACGCGCCTGGCGCCTGATCGAATCGCATGTAGACGGTTTTCGTGGAGTGGAACAGCGGACCCTTTTCGCGGAAGAACAGCACCAGCAGAAACGTCGCCAGCGCGGCCACGATGACCACGATGCCGACTCGAATTTGCAGGGTGCGCTCGTCCATGGTATCCCGTTTCAATCAATCCCTGCTTACCCGGAGTTCCATCAACCGCTCACCGGCCTCTCCCTGCACAAACTGCTGCACGCGGCGATCGGCGGCGTGGTCGAGTTCACTGGGAGGACCGTCAAACACGATTTGCGGCTCGGCGGACTGCAGCCGAGGGGCCGGGTAAAGCATGATCACGCGGTCGGCGACCTTGCGGGCTGTGCGCATGTCATGCGTCACGATCACGCTCGTTACCGGATGCGTGCGCCGGGAGCGCAGAATCAGTTCATTGATCACGTCGCTCATGATCGGGTCGAGGCCGGTCGTCGGCTCGTCGTACAGCATCAGTTCCGGGCTCATCGCCAGTGCCCGCGCCAATCCAACCCGCTTGCGCATCCCCCCGGAAAGCTCGGCCGGCTTCTTGCCTCGAACAGTATCGGGCAAGCCGACTTCCGCCAGCCGCGCCAGGACGACCTCCTGCACCTCGCTGGGCGACAGCCGCAGGTGCTGCCGCAGCGGAAACGCCACGTTCTGCCCGACCGTCATACTGTCGAACAGCGCCGCATTCTGAAAGACAAATCCGAAACGGATTCGCTGCCGGGTCAGCTCCTTCTCATTCAGTTGCGCCAGGTTCTGCCCGTCGAACAGGATTCGACCATGGATCGGTTTGACCAGCCTGATCAGTACTTTGAGCAGCACCGTCTTGCCGCAGCCGCTTTCGCCGATGACCGCCACCGTTTGCCCCTTGGGAATCGTCAGGCTGATGTCGCGCAGCACGACCTGTCGTCCGAAGGTCACTCGGACGTTCTGCAACTGAATCAAGGGTGAGGCGGACTCTTCCATATGAACTCCCGCAAGCCTCCCGGCGCCGGCCTGGCCGCGCCCCGGCGCGGTCACATTCGGACGGACACGCGGGGGAAAGCCCCCTGCCGCCAAGGACTATCCCCCCAGAGACCGTTCAGCTTTGGTCAGCCGAACATGCGCGCTCCCTCCGGCCAGAGCGTGTAATACAACGCATCGAGAAGGATCCCCAGTAGCAGGTCGATTACCAGAATCAGGACAAAGGACATTACGAACGACGCGGTGGCTGCGCGGCCGACCCCTTCCGCGCCCGCCGAGCAGTGGAATCCGCGATAACAGGCGACGATGGCGATGGTTCCCCCGAAGAATACGCTCTTGCACACGCCGCTCAGCAGGTCAAACGTCCCCACATACTGTTCGCTGTTCTGCCAGTAGTGAAACTTGTCAATTTCCAGGATCTTGACGCTGTAAAAATATCCGCCCAGGACGCCCATGTAATCCGCCATGATCGTCAAGGTCGGAATCAACAGGATGCAGGCCAGAAATCGGGGGACGACCAGATACTGAATTGGATTGGAACCCATGCTCGACAACGCGTCGATCTGCTCGGTGACGCGCATCGTTCCCAACTCGGCCGCCATGGCACTGCCAACACGGCCGGCCAGCATCGTCGCCGCCAGTACCGGGCCAAGCTCCCGGACCAGCGAAGTATTAATGATCGCGCCCAGTTGTGTTTCCAGGCCCAGTTGTCGAAACTGCGAATAGGTTTGGACCGCGAGCACCATTCCAATGAATGTTCCGGTCAGTGCGACGACCGGCAGGCTCAAGACTCCCACCTGGTAGAAGTTCGGCCAGATGGTCTCGCCGCGCGGACGATTCGCCACCATCCACTGAAGTGTGCGCCAGGTGAAGATCGCCATGTCGCCGACGGTGGCGGCTCCCCGCAGCGCAACGCCACCGACCTCGGCGAAGCGATCGCCGATGCCTGAAAACGACATGGATGCGGTGGATGCGCCTTGCGGAGCGGATGCCATGTCGAATGTTTTCGACAGTATCGATTACAGGGCTTGAAGAAAGTTTGCTGGTTGCGCCCCGCGGAGTTCGCCCGGGTAGAATGGGCAAAATGGGCTATCGCTCTTCTTCGAATTTCCGCCGTTCGTCGACGCGCACTCGGATCGTCTGAAACTCGCTCGCTCGCAGAATGACCAACGGGACCTCTTTTCCGACGGGGGTCAGGCTAACCAGGTTGATGAGGTGATTATCGTCCTCGATCGACGTGCTGTCGAACTTGAGGATTACATCGTCGATCTGCAGCCGGGCCGCAGCGGCCGGCGAATTGGGGGTTATCTGCACAACGCGCGCCCCTTCGCGACGTGTCAAGCCAAGTCGCTGGGCGGTCCGCTCGTTGAACGACCCATCGAGCTGGACGCCCAGATAGGCCCGGGTGACCATGCCGTTGTCAATCAATTGGGTCGCGATGATCGTGGCCATGCGGATCGGTATCGAGAAGCCAATGCCCTCGCTGCCGCCGGAGCTGCTGGCGATGGCCGTGTTGATTCCGATTACTTCGCCGCGCAGATTCAACAGCGGCCCGCCGCTGTTGCCGGGATTGATTGCGGCGTCGGTCTGCAGGAAGTCCTGGTAGCTGAGCCCGTCCGCCGCCAGTTCCAGATCGCGTCGCCCTTTCGCGCTGATGATGCCGAATGTCACGGAATGGCTCAGGCCGAACGGACTGCCAACGGCGACCACGAAGTCCCCGATTTCCAGTTCGTCGCTGTTCCCCAGTCGTGCAGCCGTGATCTCTTTGGCCGTGATCTGCAGGACTGCTATATCTGTAGCCCGATCCGACCAGACTTTGACCGGATTGATGATTCGGGCGTCGGCGAGTTTGATTCGAATTTTCGAGAGCGGCGAATTGCGGATCACGTGCCGGTTGGTCAGCACGTAGAACTTTCCATCTCGCTCGATGATGACGCCAGACCCGGTTTCTTCGGTGGGGCGCTGGTTTCTGGCGTTACCGTCGCCCGTATGCTCGGATTCGATATGCACGACGGTCGGACGGACGACCGTTACGACTTTCTTCAGCGCGCTGGAGAAACGCTCCAGCGACTCCACGCCCCGCCGCAGCTCTTCGTACTGTGCGTCGCGCGAATCGTTCAACGAAGCCGTATTCTGGCCGCGGGAGGGCTGCGTCCAGCCGGCACAGATCGCCAGGCAGAGGACGATTGTGGGCGAGCCGTAGAGGTGGACGAAGCACCGGGGCGCACGCTCACCTGCGGCGTGTAACAGCTGAAAGATTCGTTTCACGGTTCGATCGCCCGGGTAGTTGAAAGCCGGGCGTTCCTTCCTTGGCAACCCGCAGTTTTCCGCTACGAAACGTCGATTTCGATATCCGAAGGAGGCGACTCCAGGTCACTGGAACTGGTATCGATCAGCCTGGCCCAGTCCGAGGGGCTGCGATGACCTCCACCGGCCTTCTCCGCCTCCCGTTGACATTGAATACAGAGCGTGGCGTATGGCAGCGCCTGCAGGCGGGCCAACGGGATCGCCTGTTCGCATGCCTCGCACAGACCGTAGTCACCCTTGCGCATCCGTTCAAGTGCGTTTTCGATACTGGCCAGTTCGCGGCTCTCGACTTCGGCAAGCTGAGAACTGATCTCGTCCTGGGCCGAATCGAGCGCCGCGTCGACAACGTCGCTCGACGCCTGCTGGCGAAGTTCCTTGAGCAGGCTGAGGTCGCCCGCCAGCGCCGTCCGCAGTGCGTCGCGGCGCTTAATCAAGATCTGCCGAAGTCCAAGCAGCGAATCCTTACGTGCCATCCCTTTCTCCCTCGCCATAGTGCCGCGCCTTTCCGATGCTCGCATTGCCGCTGTTAGTTCCTGAGTTTTGAATTTGTCGTGAAGTCGAATAATCGTATGCGCGATGTCCAGCCACGAAGCAAATACAGCCGGCTGGATCGCACCGGATTCCGGAGGCGTTGGTCGAGCGAAACATAACGCTGCTAACAGCTTGCGAATTCGTGAATTTCGGCGCAAGCTGCTTTTTGCCGGGGCATCGGCTGCTGGACATTTACTCACCGGACACCTGGGCGGGTGAGCGATTCGGGTCGCCAACTCGGCGAAATTCGGTGCTGTTCGTTAATCGTCAAATCCTGCCGCCACATCCAGCCGTTTTTGCCAAAACGGCAAGATTTGCCGGTTGCCGCCGGCAAATCCGTCCGGTTCGCTGTTCCCCGCGGCGCGGATTCCGCGTTGACCCGCCGGATTTCGTGACCTAAATGTCCCTAGGGTCGATATTCTCTGGCATGTTGTCGGCGAATCGACTACGCCTCCGACTGCTTCGACAGGGATTTTGCGCATGTCGACCGTGCTTGTCCGCGATTACCGCCCAGGACGCGAATTTCCGGCTGAATTCCAGCTCGACCCGCTCGTACTTTCGATTCAGGTCCCCAACCAGGAACCGCGAATCGTGCGGATCGACGCCGAAAAGTGCATGATTGGTTCCGCCGCCAATTGCAATCTGAGAATCGTGGGACCGGGGATCCAGCCGATCCACTGTTCGATTCTGCGAGGTCCTCAAGGGATCTGCTTCCGCCGCTGGGCCGGTCAAGTCGCGCTGAACGGCGAAGAACACGAAGAATCGACTCTTTGCTGCGGCGATCGGCTGACGCTGGGAACGATTGAATTGGAGGTCATCACCGACGGGTTGCCGGTTACGCCGGCAGTCCGGAGACGCACCCCTCCGCCCCGCGAGGTTCGCAAGGCCTACCGCAACCGCATGCAACGGCTGTTGACCCGCGTGCGTTCCTTCCGCGAAATGGAATCGCTGCTGAATCGCACGCAGCGGGAAGTCGACGCATTGCGCAGCGAGTCGACCGCCTATCGTGCGCAGATGGAGTTGCACAGCCGGCAGGCACAGGAGGCGGAAAGTAACGCGGCCGCTCACGAGAAGCTGCAACGGGTCGAGGCCGACCTTCGCGCGCTGCAGGGACGGTGGGACGAACAACAGCGGCTGATGGTGGAACTGGAACGCGCGATTTGCGATTTGAAGTCGGACAGGAATCAGCATCAGCTCGAGCTGCAACAGACCGAGGAGCGTTGCGATTCCCTGCGCAAGTCGCTCGCGGTCGCGGAACAGTCGATCGCCACGATGCGAACACAGGCGGAGACCTCCAAGGCTTGTCAGGAACGGCACCGCGCGGAACTGCTGACGGCGAACCAGGAACTGGAGGTACTCCGCGTTCGAATCCGGGAATTCGAATCGAAGGCTGACGCGGCGAACGATCCCGTACCTGCCGGCAACTCTCCCATGGAGAGCGGCGTGGAAGAGCGCGGGCCGAATGCCGTCGAGTACCAAGTGAGGTCTTCGATCGACGCTGATTCTGCCCCGACCAGTCTGTCCACGGCGTCCGATCCGATCATGGATCTCCTCGATGATCGCACCGTCGACGAAGTAGATCTGCCACTGGCCGCCACGGACGAACCGCTGGAAGCGGTGGACCAGGCGTTCGAATCCGAGTTGAACAAGGTGTCGCCGCACCCGGGCAGTCTGACGACGTTGACCCAGGACCTGGATATGGAGGACGTTGCCAAGAATGCGCCGGTCGTCCCCGCCAATTCCGTGATACCGAAGCACGATACCGATCCGAACGAGGAAGAATCGATCGAAGATTACATGGCGTGGCTGATGCAGCGCGTCCGCGGTGAACAGGGGCTCAAGTCAACCCGGGAAACTCCCAAGGTGGTCCATCTGGCTCCCACGCCGGCTCCGGTTGTGACGCCGGTGGCGAAGCCGAACCAGCCGCCGGCGACCAATGCGGCGACCAGTTGCGTGACGGAGAAACCCGGCACGATGCCGAGCGTTTCCCAGCGAATCGTGCCCGATGATTACGAATCGAATCTTGCCGCCATGCGGCAGATCGCCAAGCAGTCGGCTCAATCGGCCCTCGCCACGCACCAGCGCAACGGCTGGCTGCAAACGGCCACGGGCAAGTTCGTGGCCTGCGGCGTGGCGTGTGCGGCAAGCGTTGCGATTTCTTACCTCTCGCGTGGATCGAGTTGGCAGATCGTGGTCGCTGGCTGCGGCTTTGCTATCGGCATTTTCTGGGGCGCACAGGGGATGCAATTGTCCCAGTCCGCGCGTCGGCTCGGCTCGGATGATGCCACGCCCGAAAAGGGAATCGGCCAAAACGGCCTCAGCGATCAACCAGGGAATCGCTCGCCTGCGACGAAGTCGACGGATGCCGATTCCGCCAAAGGCTCGCTGGATGGCCGATCGTGCGAAGACATCTCCGCTGCGACGATGGAGCAGATTGCCAAACTCTAGGCCGGGCAAAATCAAAAGCCGCGCACTGCGCGCAGGTCATCGATATCGCGCAGGTGGTAGCCGATATCGACGTAGTCCAGAACCCGGCATAGTCCCCGCAAAGCGATTCCCATACCGTCCGGTCCACTGAATCCGCCGAACTGTCCTCCACCCTTGACGTGTGGTTCCAGATCCAGAAACACGCCGGGGATTCCCCGCCGCTTTAATTTGCGCTCGATCACCGGAATCGTCGCGCGAAAATCTCGCAAAATCGCCTCGTGGCCGCTGTCACCAATGTCGGCGGGAACAAAATGCTTCAGGGCATCCTCGTTGACGTGCCCCAGGCGTTGCGCTGGTTCCGGGTGCCGGTAATCCTTGATATGCATCCAGCCAAGTCCTCTTTTCATCAGCAGGTACTGCTGGAAGACCTGATCGGACGAAAATCCCTGCGTCACAATATTGGCGGCATCAAAGATCGTGACCAGCGCCGGATGATCGACTTGGCGGTGAATTTCGGCCATCAACTCGCCGTTTTGTCCCACCAGATTGGCTTCCACCTCCAGCCCGAATGTCAGATCGCTGCGATGACAGGTTTCCGCAATCCGGCCCAACTGATCGACCACCTGCGGCAGGTGAGCGGCCGCATCGGTGCCGCGCGGATGATAAAAGGAAAAGCCCCGGATCAATTTGGATTCGAAGGCATGGGCCAGTTCACAGGCCCGTTTGACGTCGTCGGCGAGGTACTTCTTGAACGGCACGAATCGGTTTTTGCTGCCGTCGTCTACATCGAGTAGTTTTACTTTTCCGATCGGCGAACCGATCGATGCGACATTCAGCCCATATTCATCTTCCAAGTGACGAATCTTGGTGATTTCCTGCTTGTTCAGCTGCATGACATTCTTGACGCCATTGCCGGCGTCGATGAAGCGCAGCGAGTAGTATTGCAGCCCCAGCGCGGCGAAGGCCACGAACTGCTGCTCGGCGGTCTTCTGATTGGCAGCTTCGTCCGCGAAGCCCGAAAGGATCACGCTCGGCCGGTCCGACATTTTTTGCTCCTTGTGTGCGTGCCGTTGCCCGGCGACTAAAGCGACCATTCTGAAACTCGCGGCACGCGGCCGCAAGTGGGGCGGACGCTGGCAGCAGTCCGGGGAGTCGGTTATTCTGTTGCCATGAGCACCCGGAACTCGCCGAATCACGACATGCCGTGCCATGCCCTGCGCGGTGCCATGGTGGGAGTCGGCATGATCTTCGACGATACCTACCGGCCATTTTTTGAAAACGCCCGCCAACGCCCACTCGTCGACCGGCGCTTCGGCGTCTGTGAAGTCGACTTAGTGGCAATCGCCAGTCGCACTGGCATCCGCGCGGAACAGTATCGCGTGTCGGCCGGATCGCGCATCGGACCGTTCGCAAGCTTTCATGGCGAGCAGGCGATCGAGCAGGTCTGCCGTTCCGATGCCGACTTCGTCTGTGTCGCGTCACCCGACAACCGGCATTTCACCGCGGCGCGTGACGCACTGCGCGCCGGCAAACATGTGCTGATTGAAAAGCCGTCGGTGCTGTTCTTGCGGGAACTCGATGAGCTCGAACGGATCGCACGCCAGCAACAAAGGCTCTGCCGCGTCGTCTACCACAAACTGTTCGACCCCGACCATAAGAAACTACGCACCTTCGTGGCCGACGGCCAGCTTCACCATGTCAATAATGGGTACTGCTCCCTGCTGGAACCGAAACAGATATCGGGAAAGCAGTTCGCCGAGTGGCTGGGGGGCCGGAACCCCGGCACCTACGTCGCCGTGCATTATATCAAATTGATCGACTTCACCTTCGGCGGACGGCTGGTCTCCGTGAGCTGCAGCGGCCAGCGCGGCATTGTCGGACCGGCCGATGGCAATACCTGGGACTCCACGCAGCTGCGACTGGTTTACCGTTATCCCGACCAACGGGAAGCCGCGTTTGATATCCATACCAGCTGGGTCACTCCCGACAATTTCCCCGGTTATGTCGAGCAGGAAGTCCAGTTCCGCTTTGATAATGGCGTCTGGAACGGGCATAGCCGGCGTCGCGGAATCGAGTGCACGATCGAGGGCAAAACACCGTTGGAAGTCAAGATTACCATTAACACGCATTACAACGGGACGTTTCTCGAACCGTTCGGCGAACGCTCGCAGCGCGGGTACGGAATTGAAGTCCTGGAGCAGTTTGCACGCGAGGTAGCCTGGATCGAATTCGGTTCCGATGGCACACGCGAGCAGCGGCTGGGTGCCGTGCGCGCGCTGGCCTATGCCGATATCTCGGCGGATCGCCAGGTGGTCGCGGCCGTGCAGGCGATGGAGGCAATCCTGGAACGCCACGTCGCGGGGCAACCCGATGCGCTGGTTCGTGTCAATGATCGAGCCGGGGGACTGGTGCTCTACGCGCCAGGTAGTTCTGTTCCCGATGTCCTGTATTCCGCGGAGGTATGAACACCATGCTGGCGACGCCACCCATTCAGTTTCCCGGTGAATCGGAATCCAATGCCGAACGGGCTCGCGTCGCGCAGGGAGAACCGATCGCTCAACGCACTTTTACGCCGACGCAGGCGGTGCTGGCGCGGAGCGCTGGCGCCTATCATTGGACCCCGGAAGGACGCAAACTGGTCGACTTCAGTTCGGGAGTCCTGGTCGCGAACCTGGGCCACAACCCGGTCGATTGGTGGAGTCGCGTGTTGAGGATCATGGGGTTGGACTCCGTTCCGTCCACCCAGTCTTTCGTGCCGGCCGCACCGTTGACGTCCTACAACGCCATTAGTCCCTTGGAGGGCCAGGCTGTCGAGCGCCTGATCGCCAACCTGCGGCGGCAACCGGGCGGCCAACGCATGGAACAGGTTTTCTGGGCGGCCAGCGGCAGCGAGGCGATCCAGAAAGCGCTCTGGGCCGGAATGCGGAAGGTCCCGGGCCGAGATATCGTCCTGGCTACTCGGCGCGGATTCCACGGCAAGAAGGGCTTGGCCAACGCGGTAACGGGCAGCGAAACGGATCCCGACCGGGATCCGCGCGTGCGATTCATCCGCTTCCCAACCGACGAATGCGCCGACGTTGCCCTCCGCGGCAAACCGCTCGACCTGGCTCCCTTCCGTCAGGAACTCCATTCGTTGACCGAGGAATTCGGCGACCGGATCGGTACGCTGATCACGGAACCCTATCTGGGGGGCGGCGGCTCGTATCACCCGCAGCCGGAATATCTTCAATTGCTGCAACAGTATTGTCGCGAACACGACGTTGTTCTGGTGCTCGACGAAATCCAGTCCTGTTTTGGTCGGACCGGACCGATGTACGCATTCACGCATTACGGCATCGAGCCGGACATCGTCTGCCTGGGCAAAGGGCTGGGGAATGGGATCCCGGTGAGCGCCGCGGTAGGCCGGGCCGACATTTTCGCGTCCCTGAAATACGGCGAGGGCTCAGACACATTCAGCGGCCACCCGCTGGCCTGCGCCGCCGTGATCGCAACGCTCGATATTTTCGAATCCACCGACGTTCTGCAGCGCGGCCGCCAGTTGGCCACCGTGCTGGAAAAGGGACTGCTGCGGCTGAAAGAGACCGGTGTCGTCGCCCGCGTTCGCGGCGAGGGAGCTGTTTGGGGCATTGAATGCGCAGCGGTCGGAACGCGCACGGCAGAGCAGATCGCCAATGATTGTGTGCGCGCCTGCTATCTTGGTGACGAAGCGGGGCGAGCGATTCACCTGCTGGGACCGCTGGCTGGGCGCGTGATCCGCATCAGCCCGCCGCTGGTGCTGGATGACTCCGAGGCCCAGCAGTACCTGGATGTCATGTACCGATTGTTGATTCAGGTTCGTGACGCGGTCTGAGCTGCCAGCCAACTTTGCAATTCACCGGCGAGGGACCGTGACTGTCCGGTGTAGTTATGGTCGGCGGCCGCAATCACGCGCGTTTCAATCAGCTGACCAGGACGGGCCGCCGCGCGAATCGACTCGTCGATCCCCGCGAACGCCGTGGTCGCCGCATCCAGTTCCAATTGACCGTACACGAACAGCGACGGGCAATTCATCTGCGGCACGTGCCGAACGATGTTGTAGCGGTCGTCCGGTCCATACTTGTCGATGAATCCTTCGGCCGTGATCAACATCGGAAACGGAAAGGGCGTCGAGAACAATTCCTGTCCCCGTCCTTGCTGCACCATCTGTCGGGCAATCGAAAGCGCTTCCAAATACGGCCCGCTTTCCGCGCCGGCTCGAAACGCACTGCCGGACAATCGCGGTGGCGAAAGCGCGATCAAGGCCCAGATATTATCCCGCGGATCAACCGCCGCGGCATGAACGATCTTGATCGCTCCCAGACTGTGACCAATCAGCAAGACGCGCTGCAGTCCCTGCCGGTCGAGAAAATCAATCCAGGCGGCGAGATCAATCCGACAGTCGTCGACCACCTCGTAGGCAGCGCCCATGCTGCGTCGACCCCGGGCATGGTAAACGTAGTGCACCGTGTCGCGCCCGCGGGTATTTGCCAGCAGGACCGGAACCCCTTGGCCGCGCAAGTGCGGCAGCAGGTTTTCGAACAGATTGGAACTGTAAAAATTTCCGGCGACGCCGTGGATGCATACAATCGCATCAAACCGGCCCGACCTGCCGCAGCCTTCCAACGGCGCGAACACCGCCCCGTCCAGCCGCAAGCCATCCGCGGTCACCGTGCGTACCAGGTCACAGAGCATTGCCGCGGCTACTGCACGGTATTGGTTGAATTCGGAATGCTGCTGAGCTGGGAAAGGACCTGCAGTACGCCGTTCAAATGGGCCAGACGCGGACCGAACCGATCGACGAATTCGTTGAGCATGAACTCACCGTCCAGCAGCGAATCCTCGTTCTCGGTGACTTCCACCGTCAGGTTATCGAGAAACTGCGTCTGGACACGACTGAGCGTCTCCGCTGCCTGGCGGCAGGCACGGGAAAGACCCGGATTGGCCTCTTTCCACTGGCCCAGTTCAAGCTGGCGCTGTTTCTGCGCGGCGCTCATGTGCGTTACGAGCTCCTCTAACAACTGATTCTGGCGGGACTGGCCGGCGACCAATTGTCGCATCAGCCCGACCATCGCCTCGCCCAGATTGCCTTCATTTTCCGTGGTCGAGGAACCCGACGGGGAAACGTCAATGCGGAACATGGAGGCAAAATCGATTGGTTGTGGATCGCGTGCCATAGGAACTCGCATTTCTAATGGTTGGCCATCGGCCGGATGACGTCGTACATCAATGGTTCCTAGTATAGGCACGCGGCGCGGCGGATGTCGAGTAACTTGAGAAAATCCGCGCGAAATGACGCGAACTGTTGGCGTTTTGCATCGTCATCGCAAATGGTGAGCCGCAGCAAAGTTGCGTCGTTATTCGCGGCAGCGGCGCGAACGGATCTCCACGCCCGCCCGTTTTGACCGCTACGTTCGCTAAAGATTGCCGTCGGAATCGTCGATGGCAACCAACACAGGCCTGAGCCGGGCAACGGTGCGAGGCCCGATAGAGCTGCAGACTTCGACGCGAAACGAGATTCGATGGCAAACGCACGATCAGAACCTGCACCGGCGCTTGGATTCCTGAGTGTTGTGGAACATGCGGAACATGGTCTGTTCGGCGGCTATCTGATCCTGAACGCCAATGGCCGACCGCTCGAATTCCACTGCACGGCACCGGTGAAAGCAAATCGAGCCCAGGAAATACTGTACGGCCCCACGCTGAAACCATTTCTCTACGGCGAGCAGATCGGCCAGACGCTGGTCCGCAAAGGACAGGTCGAGCCGCTGCTGATCTGCACCGATCACGAGGCACTCCTTTCCGTGCGCGAGTTCTGCTCCATTCCGGTGGTGATGGTCGCCGGGCAATCGCCATTCCACCCGTCGCTGCCGATCCTGCAGTTTAGACTCGGTTCCCAATCGGTCGCCGTGCTGTCGACATTTGGAAACGATCAGGAACTGGTGCAGCGGCGCTGGCAGGCCCACGAACTGAAGCTGGAGTTGCTCGAGCCATTTTCGCGCATTCGCGAAGCGATCGAAGAGGCTCAGCGCGGGATGCGGACGTCGAACGGCGCCCCGCTGAGCTCGATCCCGGCAGCCTCAGGTACGGTCGGATCGCCGCCCACGTCCGCCACCGTTTCGTGACGAGGACGTTCGGCATCAGTGGTGGGACAACTCCAGGTTGCCGCAGCACGATTCGTTTCAGGGAGCCGGCAAAGTGAGCCCTTCGACGGCGTATTCAAGACTGGGCGTCGAGCGGCTGCCCGGGCAGCCGCTCGACGCCCAGTC